>WNFD01000423.1_pt1 | contig 41691 bp, 40 predicted proteins | sample 5400491 | NCBI WGS metagenome assembly WNFD01 (sample SAMN13153343, study PRJNA577476) | soil metagenome | isolation source: 120 cm saprolite under Douglas fir tree site 2 hole 2 replicate 2 | place: USA:California | collected 2015-04-18
CTCTCGTCGAGGCGCTGTCCCGGCCACGCCGTCGTGACGCCGAGGACGATCCTCGTGGCGCGCCGCGCACGGCCTGGCTCGTGGAGGTCGCCGCCCGCTGCTGGCGGCCGCGGCCCACCTGCCTCGCGAAGGCGCTCGTCGTCTTGTCGCTCCTCAAGCGACGCGGGCTGCCGGCGCAGTTGGTCGTCGGGGTCACGAAGGCCCGCGGGCCGCTCGAGGGCCACGCCTGGGTGGAGCTCGGCGGGGTCGTCGTCGGCGCGGATCCCGGGCCCGCGAGCTACGCCGTGCTCGTCCGCATGCCCGCCTGGCTGCCCACTTCCGCAACCATCGCCCCCCGCGAGCGCGCGCCGTGAGCGGTCTCGCCGGCGTGTACGGCCTCCACGGTCGTGCGGTCGATGTCACGCTTCTCAGGAAGATGACTGCGGCGGTCGCCCACCGCGGTCCGGACGGCGAGGGCCACTGGACGGACGGGCCTGCGGGCCTCGGGCACCGCATCTCGCGCACGACGCCGGAGTCGCTGGGTGAGAAGCAGCCGTTGCTCGACGAGAGCGAAACCCTCTGCCTCGTGCTCGACGGCCGGGTCGACAATCGTGCTGAGCTCGCCGCATGGCTGCGAGCCGCGGGCGTCCATCTCCGGACCGACACCGACGCCGAGCTCGTGCTGCAGTCCTACGCCCTCTGGGACGACGGCTGCGCCTCACGGATCGTCGGCGACTTCGCGTTCGCGATCTGGGACCGCCGGCGCCGCCGGCTCTTCTGCGCCCGCGATCCGCTCGGGATCCGGCCGTTCTACTACTGCGCCCACGGCCAGACCTTCATGTGGGGCTCGGAGCTGCGCCAGCTGCTCGACAACCTGCCGCTCGGCCCGGAACCGAACGAGGGGGTCGTGGGTGAGTATCTGAGCAGTCGCCTCGTCGACCTCGAGGAGACCCTCTATCGTGGGATCCTGCGCCTGGCGCCGGGCCACGTCCTGATCGTCGAGGACGGTCGCGTCCGCACGGCGCGCTACTTCGACGTCGATCCGCGCCGCGAGATCCGGTATCGCTCGGACGACGAGTACGCGGAGCACTTCGTCGAGATCTTCCGCGAGGCGGTGCACTGTCGGCTCCGGAGCGTCACCCCCGTCGCAGTGTTCCTGAGCGGGGGGCTCGACTCTTCGTCGATCGTCGGCGTCGCCGCCAGGCTTGCTCGTGACGGCCACACACCCGGACGGGGATTCGAGGCGTACTCCCTCGACTTCACGCAAGCGGACGCGGACGAGCGGGGCTGGGTCGACGACGTTGCGAGGATGTGGGAGTTGCCGGTGCGCCACGTGAGGGCCGACGACGCCGTCTCGCCCTCGCTGGCCGAGCAGGTCGTCGACCTGCGGGACTTTCCGGATCTCCCCAACACGCCCCCCTGGGGACTCCTGCTCGCCGAGGCGCATCGACGTGGCGCCCGGACCGCACTCTGGGGCTACGGCGGCGACGAGTGGCTCACCGGCGACACTGCGCACTGCGCCGATCTGCTCCGCCGGGTGCGTCTGGTCGCGCTCGCGCGCCGGGTCCGCGACGATATTCGCTCCTTGAATCTGCTGGGCGGCCCGCCGGTCGGCCTGGCGGATGCAATCAGATGGTGTGTGATGCCGCTGGCTCCGCGCCCGGCCAAACGGCTCGTGCGGCGCTTCCGGAGCTGGGACGTCCCGGACTGGATCGCGCCCGACTTCGCCCGGCGCGTCGGCCTCCAAGAACGGCTCGCGCGGGACGTCGCCACGCCTCGGTTCCCGACGTTCGCCCAGCGCGCCATCCACCGCCAGCTGCAGAGCGGCTGGAGCGCCGCCGAGTACGAGATGGTGGACCGGTTCGAGACGCGCCGGTCCATGGAGAGCCGGTTTCCCTTCAACGATCGGCGGCTCATCGAGTTCGCCCTGGCGCTGCCCGAGGAGCAGCGCTGGCGAGGCACCGAGACGAAGTTCATCCTGCGCCGAGCGGGTGCAGATCTTCTTCCCTCCTCCGTGGCACGCCGCACGAGCAAAGGCGACTTCACGTACCTTTACGCTGCGTCGCTCGAGCGCGAGGGCGCCGCCGAGACGTTCGCCCGGCTCCGCCTGGAGGCCGACGGGTTCGTGCGCGGCGAGCGGGTCAGGGAGATGTACCGGCGCCTGCATCGTGGCGACCGCGGATGTCTTGGACCTCTCTGGATGATCCTCGCGACAGAGCAGTGGTACAGGACCATGTTTCCCGCGTCACGCGCGGCGTAGGCGAACGAGGAGAGATTATGAACGAGGAGCCGACTCCGGACGCGACGCTCGGACCCGCGAAGAAGCCTTACGCGAAGCCCCGGCTGATCGAGTACGGACCCGTCGAGAAGCTGACGCACACGGGCACGGCGGCCCTGGGCGACGCGGGCCCCATGATGATGACGTGCCTCTGATGGAGCGGCACGCCAGCATGCCGGTGGGGGCCGTCTGATGTCGCTCGTCCTCGACGAGCATCGGGAGTATCTCGCCGACGCGGTCCGCGTGTCCGCCTTCCGGCAGGCGATCGAAGAAGTTGTCACGCCCGGCGACGTGGTGCTGGATCTCGGCGCGGGCACCGGGATTCTCGGACTCATGGCCTGCCGCGCCGGGGCCAAGCGTGTCTACGCGGTCGACGAGGGGCCCATTATCGGCCTCGCCCGGGAAATCGCCTGGGCCAACGGATTTCAGGATCGCATCACGCACATCAAGGGACTCTCGACCCGCGTGGAGCTGCCCGAGCGAGTCGACGTGGTCCTCGCCGACCAGGTCGGGCGCTTCGGTCTCGAGTCGGGCATCCTCGAGTACTTTGCAGATTCCCGGGCGCGTTTCCTGAAGCCGGACGGGGTGATGATTCCAGGCGAGATCGGGCTGGTCGTGGCGCCCGTGGAATGTGGCGAGCTCTTCGGGCAGGTGGATTTTTGGGGGCGGACGCCCGCCGGCTACGACTTCCGCCCGGCGCTCGCGATCGCCGCGAACACCGGTTATCCGGCCAGGTTCGACCCGGCACACCTGCTCGGAGCTCCGGCGCGGGCGATCTCGGTCAGGCTCTCGACGGCGTCGACGGCCGCTCTGGGTGCCGAGGTCGTCCTCGTGGCGGCGCGACCCGGGGCCCTGCACGGGATCGGCGGCTGGTTCGAGGCGCAGCTCTCGCCGGGCGTCACCCTCACCAACTCCCCGCTCGCGGCGCGGCCGATCTTCCGGAGACAGGTTTTCTTTCCGATCGCCCGCCCGGTCGCGCTCGAAGAGCACGACCAGATCCGCGTGAGGCTGCGGATCCTTCCCGCCGCCGGCGTCGTGAGCTGGACCGTCGACGTCAGGGACGGTCGCGGACCCGCCCCGACGAGCAAAGGGCGGTTCGCTCACTCCACCTTCCAGGGAATGCTCCTCTGCAAAGAAGACCTGGAGCGGACCGATCTCCAGTTCGTGCCGCGGCTCTCTCCATGGGGCGAAGCGCGCCGGTCCGTCCTCGAGCTCTGCGATGGTCGGCGGGCCCTGGGCGACATCGAGCGCGAGGTCCATCGTCGCCACCCAGCCATCTTCCAGTCGCCCGCCGAAGCCGCCGCCTTCGTCACCGAGGTCGTCACGCGCTACGCGGTGTAGTTGGGCGTGACCGCGTATTCCGCGTTCGGGCTCGTCGTCGCGAGCAACGTGCCGCTGCCGGGGCTCCCTGAGGTCGCCGGCACGCCGCTCGATTGCGTGCTCGAGCGGCGTCGCGGCCCGATCAGGCAACGATTGATCGGTCGTCGCCATACGCTTCGCCTGCCGAATGGGACGATCTCCCTGACCATCGGCCGCTGTCGATCGGGCTTCCTCGTGAGGTTTCCCGGTCGCGCCGTCTTCCTGGTGTCGCGCGACGGGCGGCAGGTGCGCTGTGCCCCGCGGCGAGGTACGCGAGGGCGGCTCGTCGCGCATCTCTTCCTGGCCCAGGTGCTGCCTCTTGCGCTGAGCCAGCGGGGCCGGCTCGTCCTGCACGCGAGCGCCATCGCGACCCCGTACGGCGCCGTCGCCTTTCTCGGCGCCGCCGGCCAGGGCAAGTCGACACTGAGCACGAGCTTCGTGCGGCGATCGTTCCCGCTCCTCACGGACGACGGCCTCCTGCTCGTCGAGGACGGCAGCACGCTGGCGGGCGTTCCCAGCTACCCCGAGATCCGGCTGTGGCCCGACGTGCTGGCGGCGCTCGGGACCGGTGGCCTCGCGGTGCACCAGGTCGCGCCGCAGGGCGGCAAGCAGCAGCTCTCCGTCGGTGGCGGCCCGTGGCCGTTCAGCCGGGAGCCCGTGCCCGTGCGACGCATGTACGTCCTCGGCCACCCGGAGCCGACCGCGCGCCCTTGCGCCGTCAGCATCACGGCCCTCGCGCCGCGTGAAGCGTTCATCGAGCTCGTCAAACACACCTACCGGCTCGATCTCGACGACCGAACCCGTCTGCGCGACGAGTTCGACTCGATCGGCCGCGTCGCGGCGCGCCCCTCGCTCGTCTACCGGCTCGCCTTCCGCCGCGATCTGTCTCGACTGCCCGCGGTGCAGGCGGCGATCCTCGAGCATTGCAGGGAGTGAGGGGCGCGGTATTGCACGCAGCCGAGATCTCGCTCTCGCGCGAGACGCAGGTGCTCGTGGGGGCCGTCCGGTGGTTCCTCGGCGCTACCACCGAGGACGCGCTGGTCGGGCTTCTCCGCGGCGGCCTCCAATGGCCCGTGCTCCTCGAGCAGGCGGAGCGCGAGGGGGTCACGGGACTCGTCGCCCGAGCGCTCGAGGGCCTGGCACATCGCGAGGGTCTGGTCCCACACCTCGAGCGCTGGCGTGCCGCGACGCGGGCTGTCGCCGCCAGCAACATGTCGGCCCTGTCCGAGCTGGCGGCGCTGCGCGCGATGTTGCGCCAAAACCGCCGTCAGGTGATCGTGTTGAAGGGTGCGGCGTTGCTTGCCGACGAGTATCGAGGTCACGTGGGCCTGCGCCCCCTGGGCGACATCGATCTGCTCCTGCGCCCGTCGGACCTGCCCTCGGTAACCGGATGGCTGCGGCACCGCGGCTACGAGCCCGTCTCACCGTCATCTCCGTTCTTCTCCCGAGGCGTGGTCTCGTTCGACCTCCACACGGAGATCGTCGGGAGCGAATGGGTCGGCCGCAAGGCGCGCGCCTTTCGCCTGGACCCTGCCGCCCTCTGGCGCGAGGCCACGCCACTGGAGCCAGGCGACATGACGACGCTCGTCCTCTCACCGGTCCACCTGCGGCTCCAGCTTGTCGTGCACGCGCTCAAGCATTCATACTCCCGTCTGATCTGGCTGGTTGACCTCGCCCTCGTGCTGCGGGCCGCGCCCTGGCCGTCTCTGCTGGGGCAAGCTCGGGCCTCCGGGGCCTTACGACCCCTCGCTTACGCCGTCTCTGCCCTCGACAGGCTGCTGGGTCGTCTGGAGCTGCCGGACGCGGTGCGCGGAGAGCTGCCTGCCCTCGGCCCGCTGGAGCGGGCGTTCATTCGCCTCGTCGCGAGGCGAAGAGGAGTGGAGACTCCCGGCGAGCTGCTGGTGGCGCTCTCGATCCCTGGGGTGATTGGAAAGGCAGCGTACCTGGCGGAGCTCGGCTTCCCACAGAGACACGTCCTGGCGCGGCACTATCCCATGACTCCGTCCTGGCTTCTATATCCCCGCCGCGTTCTGCGCCTCGTGAGCCTCGGCCTTCAAGAAGGAACGAAGCTCTGGTATCGGCGCGGGGGGTGATCCGGCTCCGATGCGCTGGCTCATCGATGGCTATAACGTCATCCGCCGGAGCCCGGAGCTCCGGGCTCGCGAGGCCGAGAGCCTCGAGGCGGGACGCCGGGCGCTCCTGCACCTGCTGGCACGGGCTCCCCGGGGGCCACGCGACGAGTTCACAGTCGTGTTCGACGGCGCGCGAGTCTCCGGTGGCGCCCCGTCAGCGGGCCGGATCCGTGTGATCTTCTCGCGGCCGCCGCTGACGGCCGACGACGAGCTCATGCGACTCGCGCGCCAGTGGAAGAGCGGCGCGGTCGTCGTCAGCTCCGACCGGAAGATCCAGGACGCGGCCCGACGGTCCGCCTGCGCCGCCCTGACCGCCGACCAATTTCTGGAAGCGCTGCAACGCCACGACAGCTCGGCCGCGCCAACGGAAGACCCCGCTGCAGCCAACCCCGCGACAAAAGACACCGACTCGGACGCCGAGCCCGTACTGGACAAGCGCGGCAACCCCCGTCGTCTTTCCAAAAAGGCCCGGAGAGCCCGGCGCGCCCTCGGCCGGCTCCGCCGACCTTGACCCTCAGGACTGTTTCGTGGAAGATACTCCTATGGCTGTTATGACCCGACACTACTTCATCGTGGCCCGCGACCAGACCAGCTTGTGCGAATACCTCGCAAGACAGTTCGCGTCCGAGGAAAACGTCGAGGTCTTCATGGACCGCCGATCCGGTCGCGACCGCCGGGCCGTAAATGGCAACCGGGACACCCTCGATCGCAGAAGCACCGAGCGGCGCCATCAGCCGTTCGTCGACACTCAGCTCAGGTCACTCGGCTACGCCATGTTTCGCGTCGAGTAGGATTGTTGTAGCGGAGGTCGTCGAGGCCCACTCGCGCCGCGTCCTAGCGTATCTAAAGTTTGACACCCGCCGACACGGGGTGACACCGTGGCGGCGTGGCACTCCGGCGGCACCTTCCCCTCCTGCTTCTGCCGCTCCTCGTCCTGGCTCCGGCCGCCCAGGGCCAGCCGGTCGAAGGTACTGTGATCCGCGTCGTGGACGGCGACACGATCTACGTGAAGCTCGCCGACCGCGTGGAGAAGATCCGCTACATCGGCATGAATACGCCGGAGATACACCACCCGACCAAAGGTGAGGAACCCGGAGGTCGCGAGGCGGCCGAGACGAACAGGCGCCTGGTGGGGGGCAAGCGCGTGCGGCTCGAGCTGGACGTCCGGACGCGGGACCGGTACGGGCGGCTCCTGGCCTACGTCTGGGTCGACGACGTGATGGTGAACGCCGAGCTGCTGCGCCTGGGCTACGCCCAGGTGATGACCGTCCCCCCGAACGTCAGGCACCAGGAGCTCTTCGTGAAGCTACAGCGCGAGGCCCGCGACGCCGGCCGCGGCCTTTGGCGCGGCATCTGAGCCTCTGTCTGAGCGAAGCCTTACGATCCACCCGCCTTGGCGAAGCCGGTCAATAGTGCCGCCAGTCGGTCCTCGCAGCCCGCGTCGAACGCGACGACCTCGCCAGCCTCGTTTCGGGCGTTGATAAGCTGGACCACGCCGACGATCGTGCCCCGCCCGTCGCGGAGCGGCATCACGAGCATCGACCGCGTCCGGTAACCATGCGTCGCGTCCATCCGCCGGTCGAACTCATAGGGCCGCTCCAGGCGGATCTCGTAGACGTCGGGGACGTTGACGACGGCCCGCGTGAGCATCACGTAGCTCGCCAGGCTCGGCGTGCTGAGATCCAGCGGGCCCGCCGTGAGGCGGCCCTCGGCCTCGGCCGCGCCAACCCGCTGCGCCAGGACGTCGTTCTGCACGGCCGCGAAGTGGAGCTGGTCGCCCTCCCGGAGATACACCGTGCCAGCCTCCGCGCGCGTGGCGCGGCGCGCTTCGCTGAGGAGGCGCTTCAGGGCATCGCGGTCCACCGGTCCATCTCAGTCGATGCCCAGAGTGGTGTCAAGGAACTACGGACTTCAATCAGTCTTGATGTAGCGTGTCATCCGCTCGTCTCGCTGCCAGCCGCGCTCCGCGAGCGCATCCCAGAAGCCGACGGCATGGGCTTCGTGGCGCTCGACGAGCGCCGACATCCGGCGTGCGCCCTTCATCGTCAAGACGAGCTCGGCCTCGTGGACGAGCCTTCGCGCCAGGCCGAGGCGCCTCGCCTCCGGTGCGACCGCCAGACGATAAATGTTGCCGCGCCAGCCGTCCCATCCCCCGATCACACTCCCGACGATGGCGCCCTGCTGGATCGCGACGAGGAAACCGTCGCCGTGCGTCTGGACCAGCCGCCGGAGCTCCTCGAGCGTATCGGTGGGGCTCGGAATGGCGCCGGCGCGCTCCCAGAGGGCCAACACCGCCGGACACTCCTCGAAACGGCAGGGCCTGATCACGATCATCGAGTTGACTCCTGGCCCAATCAGATTTGCGCCTCATCAGGGCCGCTCGTATCATACGTTCAGCACCTCGAGAGGAGACTCCATGGCGATCAAGCGTGATTTCACCCTGGACGCCAAGTACCGTCAGGAAGAAGGGCTCATCCTCCTCTCTGGCATCCAGGCGCTGGTGCGCTTGCCGCTCGATCAGCACCGAGCCGATAAACGCCGAGGGCTCAATACCGCCACGCTCATCTCCGGTTATCGGGGCTCCCCGCTCGGTGGTCTCGATCTCACGCTCGAGCGCAACCCCGCCCTGCTCCGCGAGCACAACGTCGTCTTCCTCTCGGGTGTGAACGAGGATCTCGGGGCGACGGCGGTCTACGGCAGCCAGCTCGCCAACCTGTTCCCGCAGCCGAAGTACGACGGCGTTCTCGGCATGTGGTACGGCAAGGGGCCCGGCGTCGACCGCACCGGTGACATTTTCAAGCACGCGAACTTCGCGGGCGTCGCGCGTCATGGCGGCGTGCTCGCGCTGGGCGGGGACGACCCGCTCTCCAAGTCGTCCACGATTCCGTCGCACTCGGAGGTCGCCTTCTACGACGCGCTCTTCCCGGTGCTCTTTCCCGGCTCGGCGCAAGAAATCCTCGACCTCGGCCGGCTCGGCTTCGAGCTCTCTCGCTATTCCGGACTCTGGGTGGGCGTCAAGATCGTGACCAACGTCGCCGATGAAATCGCCACCGCCGAGGTGGCGCCGGACCGGATCGCCGTCGCCGACCCGGGGTTCGTCTACGAGGGGCGGCCCTGGCAGGCGCGACAGAATCCGCTGCTGATGCCGCCGTGGGGACTCGAGACCGAGCGCGAGATCCACTACGGGCGGCTCGAGGCCGCCAAGGCATTTGCGGCGGCGAACCGCTTCAATCGCGTCACGCTCCCCACGCCGAATGCCTGGCTCGGCATCGCCGCGCCCGGCAAGACCTACCACGACCTCCGCGAGGCGCTCGCCGAGCTCGGGCTCGACAACGCGGCGCTCCGACAGTACGGCATCCGGCTGTTGAAGATCGAGATGCTGTTCCCGATGGAGCCGGGCACGGTCCGCGAGTTTGCCCGCGGTCTCGAGGAACTGCTGGTCGTCGAGGAGAAACGCGCGTTCTGCGAGCTCTTCATCCGCGACATCCTCTACAACCAGGCCGAGCGGCCGCAGGTGGTCGGCAAGTCCGACGAGCACGGCCGCCCGCTCGTGCCGGCAGACGGCGAGCTCGATGCGGACCGGATCGCCGAGATCGTGGCCTCGCGCCTCGAGCGACGCATCCACCTCGAGTCGATCACGGCGCGCGTGGCGCTCCTCGAGGCGCTGCGCCAGCGGCCCGCGCCGCTGACGCTGGTGCGTCAGCCCTACTTCTGCTCGGGCTGCCCGCATAACCGTTCGACCGTGCTGCCGGAGGGCTCGATCGCCAGCGCCGGCATCGGCTGCCACGGGATGGCGCTCTTGATGGACCGGAAGACGATGGGGCTCACCCACATGGGCGGCGAGGGCGTTCAGTGGGTGGGCATGGCGCCATTCACCGAGACGAAGCACCTCTTCCAGAATCTCGGCGACGGCACCTTGTTCCATTCCGGCTCGCTGGCGATCCGCCAGGCGGTCGCGTCGAGCGCCAACATCACGTACAAGATCCTCTACAACTCGGCGGTGGCGATGACGGGCGGCCAGGACGCCGCCGGCGCGATGCCGGTGCCCGAGCTGACGCGCTCGCTCGCCGCCGAGGGCGTCAAGCGCATCATCGTGATGACCGACGAGCCGGACAAGTATCCGAAGGGCACTGCGTGGGCGCCCGGCGTTGAGGTCTGGCACCGTGACCGGCTCGACGAGGCGCAGCGGCTGCTCCGCGATATTCCAGGCGTCACGGCGCTCGTCTACGACCAGCGGTGCGCCGCGGAGAAGCGCAGGCTGCGCAAGCGCGGCCGGCTCCCCGACCCGGAAATGCGCGTCTTCATCAACGAGGCGGTCTGCGAGGGTTGCGGCGACTGCGGCGTGAAGAGCAACTGCCTCTCGGTGCATCCCGTCGAGACCGAATTCGGACGGAAGACGCAGATCCACCAATCGTCGTGCAACAAAGACTACTCGTGTCTGAAGGGGGACTGTCCCTCGTTCCTGACCGTCGTGCCGCTCGTCGACCCCCGGAAGAAGGAGCGCCGCGTCTTCAAGGTCGAGCGGGCGCTGCCCGAGCCCGAGCTCAAAGTACCGGACGACGCCAATATCTTCATGATGGGCATCGGCGGCACCGGCGTGGTGACCGTGAACCAGATCCTGGGCACCGCCGCGCTCCTCGACGGCAAGCACGTCCGCGGCCTCGACCAGACCGGTCTCAGCCAGAAGGGCGGGCCGGTCGTCTCGCACCTCAAGATCTTCGACCGCACCTCCGACGTCTCGAACAAGATCGCCGCCGGGTCCGCGGACTGCTATCTCGGATTCGACATCCTCGTCGCGACCTCACCGCAGAACCTCGATCACGCTCGCCCCGAGCGGACGATCGCGATCGTCTCGACCAGCCAGGTGCCGACCGGCGCGATGGTCACGTCGACGACGGTCGAGTTCCCCGAGACGAACGGACTCATCACGTCGATCAACCGGGTCACACGCAAGGACGAAAACCTCTACCTCGACGCGCTCGGGCTGGCCGAGACGCTCTTCGACGACCACATGGCCGCCAACATGATCGTGCTGGGCGCCGCCTGGCAGGCCGGCGCCCTCCCCGTGAGCGCGGAGGCGATCGAGGAAGCGATCGTTCTGAACGGCGTCTCCGTGTCGATGAACAGCCACGCGTTCCGCGCGGGCCGGTTGCTCGTCGTCGACCCCGCCTGGGTGCGCACGGTCACGCGGCACCGCCTGGGCGCCGTCGACGCGGCGCCGGAGCTTTCCGAAGAGGCGCGGCAGCTCGTGGGGGCCGTCGGGGCCACCGGCGAGCTCCGGCGCCTCCTGGAGGTGCGCGTGCCCGAGCTGCTCGCCTACCAGAATGCGGCGTACGCGCGGACGTATCTCCACTTCGTGCAGCGCGTACGCGAGTCGGAAGCCGCCGCCATGCCCGAGGAGTCGCGTTTCTCCGAGGCGGTCGCCCGCCATCTGTTCAAGCTGATGGCGTACAAGGACGAGTACGAGGTGGCGCGTCTGCATCGCAAGACGGACATCGCGCGCGCGCTGGCCACCGAGTTTCCCGGCGGCGTCACCCTCCACTACAACCTGCACCCGCCCTTCCTCCGCGCCCTTGGCGTCACACGGAAGATCCGGCTCGGCACGTGGTTCGATCCGATCTTCGGCGTGCTCGCCGGGATGAAGGCGCTGCGCGGCACCTGGCTCGACCCGTTCGGATTCGCCGCGGTGCGGCGCGTGGAGCGCCAGCTCCCCGGGGAGTATCGCGCGCTCGTCGAGCAGGCGCTCGTCGGCCTCTCGCCGGAGAGCTACGAACGCGCCGTCAAGCTCGCGAGCCTGCCCGACCTGATCCGCGGCTACGAGGAGATCAAGCTCCGCAACGTCCAGCGCTTCCGAGACGAGGTCCGCGCGCTCGGATTCTGAGGGCGCCGATTGCGTTACGGGAAGGGGACGCGATGACGAATCTCGAGCGGCAGATGAAGGCGCTTCAGAAGCACCTCAAGACCCTGAAGACCCAGGCCAACCGGGCGCGGGGCGAGGCGCGCCGGCGCATGAAACGGATCGAGCGGCGGACGCGCGTCGAGGTCGAGCGCGCGATGCGCCGCGCCGAGCCCCGGGTGCGCCAGGCGGTGGCCCAGGCGGCGCTGCTGAGCCGAAGTTTGAAGGTCGGCGTCCGCGCGGGCGCCGCATCCTATCGCGCCGGCCGCGCCCCCAGGCGCTGAGCCTCGTCAGTCCATAGGCTCGCCTCGGACGGTGGGGCCCCAGCCCCCCGACGTCCTGCGGCTCGCGCTACTATCCCCCGCGTCGGGTGCGCTCGCGCTTGAGCGCGCCCCGCCGTTTCTTCGCGTCGAGCCGCCGCTCGCGCGCGCCGGCGGAAGGCGCGGACGCTCGGCGCGGCCGGGGCTCGCGCAGGGCGGCGGCGACCAGGGCGCGCACCCGGTCGCGAGCGTCCTCGAGATTCCGCGCCTGATTGCGCGTCGCCTGGCTCGAGACCATGAGTCGGCCGTCGGCGTCGAGCCGGTGACGACAGAGCGTCGTCAGACGCGAGCGCGCGGCCTCCGAGAGGCCTTCGACGGCATCGAGGTCGACGCGCAGGTCCACCTTGGTCGCGACCTTGTTGACGTTCTGACCGCCGGGGCCCGAGGCGCGCACGGCGCGGACGTGGAGTGCCCCCTCGGGCACGCGCACGGCGCTGTTGACGACGATCGCGCGGCTCACCCGTCGATTGTACCGTGCTCGAGGCTCGCCTCGGACCTGGGGGCCCCAGCCCCCGGGCGGCCCTGCGGCTCGCACGAGCGTCTATAATCTCGAGTCGTGACCATCGCTGAGCGCCGGCGCCTCACCGATGTCGCTCGCGGCGCCGCCCACGCCGACCTCTACGTGCGCGGCGGATCGTTACTCAACGTCTACACCGGCGAGATCTATCCGGCCGGCATCGCCGCCAAAGGCGAGCGGATCGCGTACGTCGGCGCCCGCGACGACATGGTCGGCCCGCGCACGCGCGTGGTGGACGCGAGGGGGCAGGTCCTGGTGCCCGGTTACATCGACCCGCACGTGCACCCGGCGACCCTGACCACGCCGGCCGCGCTCGCGCGCTTCGTCCTACCGCTCGGCACGACGGCGGTCGTCGCGGACACGCTCCAGTTCTGGGAGCTGGGAGGCCTGGCCGCGTTCCGACGGGTGGCCGACGCGCTGCGCGCATCGCCCCTCCGGTTCTACTGGATGATCCGTCCGCACGCCCAGAGCCGCGCGCCGGGCGAATGGCGGCGGTTCGACCTCACGGCGCTCGCGCGGGCGATGGCGCATCCGAGCGCGATCGCGATCGGTGAGGTGACGCGATGGCCGGACGCCTGGCGCGGCGACCCCGAGCTGCTCCGACGGCTCGCCCTCGCGCGCGGCGGACGGGTCGAGGGCCACACGGCCGGCGCGTCGGCGGAGAAGATCGCCGCGATCGCCGCGGCCGGCTTCACCTCGGACCACGAGCCGATCACCGCGCAGGAGGTGCTCGACCGCGCGCGTCTGGGCATCGCGGTGATGCTGCGCGAGTCGTCCCTCCGCCCCGATCTCGTCGGACTGCTCGACGCCTTGAAGACGGCGCCGGCGCTCGCGTCGCGGCTGATGCTCACGAGCGACGGCTCGATGCCCGCGTTCATCCGGACTCACGGGTTCGTCGACCATCTGATCCGCGTGGCGCTCGAGCGGGGCGTGGCGCCCGTCGACGCGTATCGCATGGCAACGCTGAACCCGGCGACCTACTACGGGCTCGACGCCGACGTCGGGGGCGTGGCGCCCGGTCGCTACGCCGACATCTGCCTGCTCGAGGATCTCTCCGCGCCGCGGCCGGCAACTGTGATCGCGCGCGGCAAGGTGGTCGCCGCCGGTGGCCGGCTGCTCGCGCGCGTGCCGGAGCCTCCGTGGCGTCGGGTATTCACGTCCGCCGAGGCGCGGCTCGCGGTGCGGTGGCGGGCGAGCCCCGGAGACTTCGAGCTGCCCGCCCGCGAGCGCTACCCGGTCATCAAGCTGGTCAGCGCGGTGATCAGCCGACTGGAGGAGCGACCGATGGAGCCGGGCGATCTCCACGCGGCCCTCCTGGATCGCGGAGGACGCTGGGTCGCGCCGGGCGTCGTGGCGGGCTTCGCCGAGCGGCTCGACGGCTTCGCGACCACGACCAGCACCGACTTCAACATCCTGGCACTCGGTCGCCGGCCGGAGGCGATGGCGCGGGCCGTCAACCGGCTCCTCGACCTTCACGGAGGGATCGTCCTCGTCGACGGCGACCGAATCGCCTACGAGCTGCCGCTGCCGCTCGGAGGCATCATGACGCGCAACACGGTCGACGAAGCGGCCGGGCAGGAGGACGAGCTGCGCCGGCAGCTCGTCGAGCGCGGCTACCCACACCACGAGCCGCTCTACACGTTGTTCTTTCTTGCGGCGGACTTTCTCCCGGCCGTGCGGCTCTCGCCGCGCGGCGTCTGGGACGTCAAGCAGCACCGGATTCTTCTTCCGTCGCGACGCCGGCGCCCGGGCAGCCAGTCTGCGCCGTGACCGGGAGCGCCCCCCGGCGTCAGCGCCGACTCGCGCTCGGCGTGCTCTTGGCCGCCGCCGCTCTGGCAGTGGCGGTCCTTCCCATCCGCGGGACGTGGTGGGGCGGCTGGATCCTGGCGATCGCCGAGGCGGGCATCGTCGGCGGGCTCGCCGACTGGTTCGCGGTCACGGCGATTTTCCGGCGGCCGCTCGGCCTACCGATCCCGCACACCGCGCTCATCCCGGCCAACTGGGAGCTGATGGCGGCGCGCGTCGGCACGATGGTCGGAAGCCGCGTGCTCACGAAGGAGTACGTTGCGCAGGAAGTCGCTGGTGTGGATGTCGCGTCGTTGATCGCCCGGGCGGCCGAGCGGCTCACCACGCGCGACCTCGACGCGGCCACACGCGAGCTGGCCCGCTGGCTCGCGGCCGAGCTGTCGCCGAAGGTGGCAGGCGACCTGGTGACGCGGTTGCGCGATCTCCTTCTCGACCGGCCCCTGGCCCCGACGCTCGCCGCGGCGCTCGAGTTGGCACGCCGCCACGGATGGGACCAGCGACTCGTGACGGGGCTGGCCGACGCAATCGCGGAGGCGCTCGACCGGCCCGCGTTCCGCTCGACGGTCGGCGGGCTGGTGGACGAGCTCCTCGCGCGCTATCGAGAGCGAATGGGCACGTACCCGCGCTTCTGGCTCGGCGTCGCGAGCCTGCTCGGCCTGATCGATCGTGACCGCGTCCTCGGAGCGATCCAGGCGGGGCTCCGCCAGGTCGTCCAGGATCCCGACCATCCGCTGCGCCAGCGCCTGGCCGAGGCAGTCGGCGAGCTTCCCGCGCGCTTACGCGCGGACGCGAGCCTCGGCGCGCGCGTCGAGGCGGCGAAGCGCGACCTGCTGGCGACGCCGGTCGCGACGCGCGTCCTCGAGGACGCAGCGGCGGCGCTACATCGGACGCTGCTCGCCGACCTCGACCGGCCGCGCTCCGAGATCCGCGTCTGGATCGTGGAGCGACTCGAGCGCGCCCGCCGGGCGCTGGCCGGGGACGAGGACCTCCGCCAACAGCTCGACCGATGGGTGAAAGCGCGCGCGATCGAGGCGGTCGAGCGCCACCACCAGCGGCTCGCCGAGTTCATCGAGAACGGCGTGCGCGCCCTCGGCCCCGAAGGCGCGGTGCGACTCATCGAGGACCACGCCGGCGACGACCTCCAGTACATCCGCGTCAACGGCACGGTCGTCGGTGGACTGGCGGGCGGGTTGCTCTACGCGGTCCACCTCCTGTTGCGTCTGGTTTGAACATCGGGGGGAGCGGCGCGGCTCCCCCCGATTCCCCCCGGTCAACCCGAGCCGGGCATCCCCAGGATTCGGCGGCGCCGGCAGAGCCGGCGCTCGAATATGAAACCGGCTCGACCGACGGCGGGAGCGCGTCGCGTAGGGCCACACGCGCTGCCCGCGCGGGGGCGGAAACCGGTTTGTCGGCTCCGGCGTTTTCACGTAAACTCCGACTCGCCCAACTGATGCGGGAGGTGCCCATGTCGCGCGTGCGCTTCACGCTGTTCTCGACTGTTGTCATCGTCCTCGTCGCCGTTACGCTCATCGCTCCGGCCACGAGTCAGACTCCCCCAACATCGCCGATCCCCCAGCCGTCGCAGACTCCCCAAGCGTCGCAGACTCCAAAGTCGGGCGGCGTCCTCAACATGATGCTGCGCGAAGACCTGTCCCAGGGCTTCGCCATCCACGAGACCTCCACGATCTCGAGCGTGTGGCCGGTGATGCCCTGCCTGAACAACCTCGTGCTGTTCGATCCCTTGAAGAAGACCGAGAGCGTGGACACGATCATCGGCGAGCTGGCCGAGAAGTGGTCGTGGCAGGACAACTACCGCAACCTCGTCTTCTTTCTCCGCAAGGGCGTCAAGTGGCACGACGGCCAGCCGTTCACGTCCAGGGACGTGAAGTTCACCTTCGACATGCTCCGCGAGGCCGCCGACGCCCCCGCCAAGCTCCGCATCAATCCCCGGAAAGACTGGTACGCGAACGTGGAGGCGATCGAGACGCCGGACACGCACACGGCGGTGTTCCGCCTGAAGAAGCCGCAGCCCTCGCTCCTGCTGATGCTCGCCTCCGGCTACACGCCGGTCTACGCCGCCCACCTGCCGCCCGCCAACTACCGGACCACCTGCGTCGGCACCGGGCCGTTCAAGCTCAAGGAGTGGCGGAAGGGCGAGTACGTCGAGTTCGTGAAGAACCCCGACTACTTCGTCAAGGGACGCCCGTATCTCGACGGGCTCAAGTACTTCGTCATCGTCGAGCGGGGCACACGGCAGGCCGCGATGCAGGCGGGCAAGCTCGACGTCTCGTTTCCGGGCGAGACTACCAAGACCGCCGCCGAGCAGCTCAAGAAGGCGGTCCCGCAGCTCGTGGTGACGCCCTACAGCCAGAACGTCACCGACAACATCATCATGAACGTCAAGAAGCCGCCCTTCGACAATCTCAAGATCCGGCTCGCGGTGAGCCACGCGATCGACCGCCGGGCGCTGATCCGGGCGGTGCACCAGGGCGGCGCGGTGATCGGCGCGGGGCTCGCGCCCAAGCCGTGGGGCTTCTGGGGGCTCGCCGAGAAGGACCTCGTCGGGCTCCCGGGCTACGGCGCCAAGCCGGCCGACGAGAAGGCGCTGGCCCGGAAGCTCATGGCCGAGGCCGGCTTCTCGACGGAGAAGCCGCTGAAGGTCGAGATCGTCACACGCGCGCTCCCGATCTACGTGGACATGGCGTCGTTCGTCATCAACGAGCTGAAGCAGATCGGCATCGACGCCACGCTCAAGCAGATCGAGACGGCGCAGTGGCACGCGATGGCGACCCGCGGCGACTATCAGATCGGCGCGAACCTGACGGGGATCGGGCCCGACGATCCCGACGCGAACTACTATGAAAACTATGCCTGCGGCTCCCCGCGCAACTACAGTCAGTACTGCAACGAAGAAGTCATGAAGATGTTCGACGCCCAGTCGCAGGAGCTCGATCCGAAGAAGCGGCTGGCGCTCAACGTCGCGATCCAGAAAAAGCTCGAGGCCGACGCCGCGCGGCCGATCCTGGACTGGAAGATCGACTTCTTCACCGTCTGGCCGCACGTGAAGAACCTGATCCCGCACCAGTCCATTTACAACTTCGGCCGGATGCAGGAAGTGTGGAGCGACAAGTAAGCCCGAGCGTGGTAGCGAGCGTGTGAAGACCTACGTCGTCCAGCGACTCGTCATCGCGCTCCTGACGCTGCTGGGCATGTCGATGGTGATCTTCACGCTACTGCGCCTGGCGCCCGGCGACATCGTGGACATTCTCTTCTCGACGGCCGGCTACGTCAGCCCGTCCGAGAAGCAGGCGATCATGAAGGAGCTGGGGATGGATCGGCCCTACTGGGTCCAGTACCTCGACTGGCTCCGCCAGATCGTGACCGGCGACCTCGGCAAGTCCTACCGGTACGACCAGCCCGCCTGGGAGATCATCCGGCCGCTCGTCCCGGTCACACTCGAGTTGGCCGCGCTCTCCATCATCTTCGCGGTGCTCATCGGCGTGCCCACGGGCGTCGTCAGCGCGGTGCGGCAGGACACGGCGCTCGATTACGTGCTGCGCGTGTTCAGTCTCGCCGGGCTCGCCATGCCCTCCTTCTGGCTCGGCATGGTGATCATCCTCGCGCTGGTTACGTGGTTCGCGTGGATTCCCCCGCTCACCTACGTGGGGCCGACGGAGGACTTCAAGCTGCACGCCGTGCAGTTCCTGCTGCCGGCGCTCGCCGTCGGCTACCGGTCCTCGGCGCTGATCATGCGCATCACCCGCTCGTCGCTGCTCGAGGTGATGCGCGAGGACTACATCCGCACGGCGTGGGCCAAGGGGCAGACCGGGCGCATCGTCATCTGGCGCCACGCGCTCAAGAACGCCTTGCTCCCGGTCGTCACCGTCATCGGCATCGAGTTCGCGTTTCTCATCGGCGGCCTCGTGGTCACGGAGACCGTCTTCAACCTGCCCGGCGTCGCCCGGTTCCTGGTCCAGGCGATCCTCTGGCGCGACTATCCCATCGTCCAGAACCTCGTCATGTTCATCGCCATCGTCGTGATCCTCTCCAACCTGCTCGTGGACATGTTGTACGGCGTCCTCGACCCGCGGGTCCGCTATGGCGATTAGGCCGGCCGCGATCGCCGTCCCGGCGGGTGCCCGGCCGCGCGCCGGGACCTGGACCGTCCTCGCGCGCTTCGCGCGGAAGAAGCCGCTCGGCGCCGCCGGGGGCGCGTTGATGCTCGTGATGGTCCTGACGGCGATCTTCGCGGAGCTCCTGCAGACGCACGATCCCATCGCCACCGACGCGGCCTATACCCTCGGCGCGCCCAACGCGGAGCACTGGCTCGGCACCGACCACCTCGGGCGGGACATCTACTCGCGGATCGTCCACGGCGCGCGCGTCTCGCTGATCGTGGGCATCGCCTCCACGCTGATGGGCTCGGTGCTCGGGGGAATCATCGGGCTTTTGTCCGGCTATATCGGTGGCAAGACCGACCTCGTGACCCAGCGGGTGCTGGACATCCTGCAGGGGCTGCCGTTGCTCGTGCTGGCGCTGGTGATGTCGGCCGCCCTCGGGCCCGCGCTCCACAACGTGATCATCGCCATCTCGATCCCGATCATCCCCCGGGCGGCCCGCGTGATCCGCTCGAGTGTGCTGTCGATCCGCGAGATGCAATACGTCGAGGCCGCGCGCGCGCTCGGCGTCCGGCACCTGAGGATCGCGTTCCGCCACATCCTGCCTAACACGATGGGGCCGTTCATCGTCCTCTGCACGGCGCAGCTCGGGAGCGCGATCCTCGTCGAGGCGACGCTGTCGTATCTCGGGCTCGGCGTCCCGGAGCCGTACCCCTCCTGGGGCCGGATGCTGTCGGTCTCGGCCGCCGAATACGCGCAGAAGGCGCCGCACCTCGTGCTGTTCCCGGGAGTCGCGATCAGCCTCGCGGTCTTCGGCTCGAACTTGCTCGGCGACGCGCTTCGCGACACGCTCGATCCTCGACTCCGCGGCGCCGGCTGAGGGGGCCGCTCGCGGCGCCGCGATGACCGGGAACCACACGACAAGGAGACCCGCACATGGCTGACGCGAGGCTCGCCTGGCTGCCGGCGACCGAGCTGGCGGCGCTGATCAGGAAAAAGCAGGTATCCCCGGTGGAGGTCATCGGCGCGGTGCTCGATCGCATCGACACGATCAACCCCCGGCTGAACGCGTTCGTGACGCTGACCGACGAGCAGGCGCGGCGAGAGGCGAAGGCCGCCGAGCGAGCCCTCATGAAGCGGGGCGCGCGGCTGGGCCCGCTCCACGGCGTCCCGTTCTCGGTGAAAGACCTCGTCATCACCAGGGGCGTGCGGACGACCTTCGGCACCCCGCTCTATCGCGACCATGTGCCGACCGAGGATGCGCCGATGGTCGAGCGGATGAAGGCGGCCGGCGGGATCATGCTCGGCAAGACCAACACGCCGACCTTCGGCTGGCTCGGCGCGACCCACAACCTGGTCTTCGGGATCACCCGCAACCCGTGGAATCTCGAACGGACTCCGGGCGGCTCGAGCGGAGGCGCCTCCGCGGCGGCCGCCGCGGGTCTCGGGCCCCTCCACATCGGCACCGACGGCGGCGGCTCGATCCGCATTCCCGCCTCGTGCGCCGGGATCTTCGGCCACAAGGCCTCCTACGGGCGCATTCCGACGTATCCCGTGAGCGGCGCGTGGAGCCTCTCGCACATCGGTCCGCTGACCCGCACGGTGGCGGACGCCGCGCTGATGCTGACCGTCTGCGCCGGCCCCGACGAGCGCGACCAGTACTCGCTGCCCGGCCCGCGCGTGGACTACGTGAAGGCGCTGCGCGGGAACGTCAAGGGGCTGCGCGTCGCGTACACCGACGACCTCGGCTTCGTAGACGCGGTGGACCCGGAGGTGCGCGCGGCGTGCGCGAAGGCGGCCAGGGTATTCCGCGACCTCGGCTGCCGCCTGGAGGACGTGAAGCCAGGCTGGCCATCGCCGCGCGAGGCGTGGGGAGAGATCTTCTGCGGCGGCATCGCCACGCGGATGGCGCCGTACCTCGATCGGCGCGGCGACATCGAGCCCGGGCTCTACCGGATCATCGAGACGTCACTCAAGAACGCGCCGACGAAGTACGTGCAGGCGTGGTTCGATCGGCTCGCGTGGTGGGAGCATCCGCGCGCGTTCTTCGCGAAGTACGATCTCCTGCTGACGCCCACGATCGCGTGTCGGCCGTTCCCGGTGGGGCTCGACAACCCGACGGAGATCGCGGGCAAGCCGGTCGACGCGTACGCGTGGATTCCTTTCACGTACCCGTTCAACATGACGGGGCAGCCGGCCTCGTCGGTGCCGTGCGGCTTCACGAAGGACGGCCTTCCGATCGGACTCCAGATCGTCGGCCGGCGATTCGACGACGCGACCGTGCTGCGGGCCTCGGCGGCCTTCGAGCGCGCGCGGCCGTGGGCCCAACACCGCCCGGTGCTGGACTAGGGGGGCGCGCCATGGAGCGCCTCCTGTTCATCGTGTCGCAAGAGCGGCGCGAGCTCTACGACTCCCTGCGCGTGGTGCTCGGGCAAGAGCGGAGTGTCGAGGTCATCCTCGACCGGCGCGTCGTGAAGCGTCGCCGACGGCACGAGGCACCGCCCGCGATGGAGCGTCGCCGGTTCGGCCGCCGGGGACGTCGCATCGAGGACGCCGAGATCGAGACCCGCGGCTGGACGGTCGTGCGCTTGCCGTAACTCGACGGACCCTGTATCCATCGCGCATGTCCAGGACGTTGGACATTGACGTGCGCGCGCTCCGCGGTGACGCTGCCCACGTGCACCTCGCCGAGCTGCTCGTCGCCATGGCCATCTTCGGCGTCGTCTCGGCCGCCGTGTTCACCGTTCTCCAGCAGGGTCTGCACGTCTATGCGGTCGGTGCGTCGCGCGCCGAATCCCAGCAGAGCGCGCGCGTCGCCGTCGAGCGTCTGGCGGGGGAGATCCGGACCGCCGGTCTCGGCCCGTGGCCCGCGACGTTCGCCGCGATTTCGGTCGCCGAGCCGACACACATCGTCCTGCACCACGACCTCGACGGCGACGGCGTCATCGCCGGCAACGGCGAGACGATCACCTGGCGCCTCACGGGGACGACGCTGCGCCGTGACGCGGGAGGCGGCGCCCAGCCGATTATCGACGGGGTCCGCGGCTTCGAGCTCGGGTACCTCGACGCCGCGGGTGAGCCCACCCAGGTCCCGGACAAGATCCGGACCGTGGTGATCACGGTCGTGACCGAGGCCGTCTGGGATGTGGTCGAGCGCACCTCTGTGACGGCCTTCTCGACGCGCGTGCGGCTTCGAAATCGCTGACGTTCGGCACGTCGATCCTGCCCCGCCCCTAGCCTAGGCCCCAGCAGGGGGGTCAAAGTGGGAGACAGGACACCACCCGTCGCCTGAACCTTCGTGGTTCTAATCCCCCTGAAAAATCGGAAGTTTTCCCCTTGACACGACCTTCCATGTGACGCTAATGTCTCGTCTCAAGTGGGACGAAGTGGGATGAAGTGGAGGAGGGGTCTCGTCGAGCAGGCGTATGTTTAGAGGTCGCTACCAGCACACGATCGATCCGAAGGGGCGCTTGAGCGTGCCCGCGAGATTCCGAGACGCTCTCGCGCAGTACGACGGCGCGCTGGTCGTCGTGCCGAATGATCACTGCCTCGAGGTGCACCCCCTGGAGGAGTGGCAGCGGATCGAGACGAAGCTGCGCGAGCAGTCGATCTTCAATCCGGAGGTGCGCGAGCTCGGCCGGCTCTACATCTCGCGCGCGAAGGACGTGGCGCTCGACGCGGCGGGACGCGTGCTGATTCCGCCGGATGCGCGGGAGCACGCCGGGCTCTCGAAGGAAGTCACCCTGGTGGGTGGAGGGCTGCCGCAGTTCGAGGTGTGGGATCGCAGCCGGTTTGACGAGTACGAGCGCACACGTCAGGAACGGCTGCCGTCGCTGTTCGAAAGGCTGTCGAGCCTGGGAGTGTAGCGGTTCACGTTCCGGTGCTCGCCGACGAGGTCGCGTTTCTCCTGCGGCCGCGGGGCGAGGGATGGGTGATCGATGCGACAGTGGGGATGGGCGGTCACGCGGAGGCGATCCTGAGCGCCAGCGACGCCTCGGTGAGCCTCCTCGGCCTGGACGTGGACCCCGAGGCGCTCGCGCGGGCGGGCGCGCGTCTGGCGTCGTTCGGCGACCGCGTCCGGCTCGCGCGCTCGAGCTTCCGCGACCTCGCGCAGGCCGCCGGCGCGCACGGGATCGACAGCACCCGCTCGATTCTCCTGGACCTCGGCGTGTCCTCCTGGCAGCTCGAGCAGTCGGGACGAGGATTCTCCTTCCAGGGAGACGAGCCCCTCGACATGCGTCTGGATCCCCGGGCCGGCGAGACGGCGGCCGCGCTCGTGAACCGGCTCCCCGACGCGGAGCTCGCACGGGTCATCTTCGAGTACGGCGAGGAGCCGCACGCCCGGCGTATCGCGCGGGCGATCGTGCGCCGTCGACCCCTGACGCGGACGGGCGACCTCGTGGCTGCCGTCCGCGCCGCGGTGCCCCGCGCGGCGTGGCCTCGCCGCCTCCACGTCGCCACGCGCACGTTCCAGGCGGTGCGCATGGCGGTCAACGACGAGCCCGGCGCGCTCCGCCAGGCGCTGGCCCAGGCGCCCGCGCTGCTGGCGGCCGGTGGCCGGTTGGGTGTCATCGCGTTTCATTCGGGCGAAGATCGCATTGTGAAGCAGACGTTCCGAGCTCTTGAGTCGGCGGGGTTCGCCGAGCTCGAGCCGTCGCCCCGACAGCCCGCGGACGACGAGGTGCGGGAGAACCCCCGCGCCAGGAGCGCGAAGCTGCGCGTGCTGGAGCGGCTCCCATGACGAAGGACCAGCGACTTCATCACGAACCCGACCGACGTGTGCGCCGCTCGCTCGTCGTGGCCCTCGCCACCGCGGCGTTGCTCGCGGCCGGCGCCCTCACCGTCGCCGGCGTACGAATCGAACAGGTCCATCTCGCGTACCGGCTCGACGCGCTCCGGAGCGCGCGCGGGCGCGCCCAGGAGCGGATCCGCCAGCTCGAGATCGAGGTGGCCACGCTCCGGTCGCCGGGCCGCCTCGAGGCGCGCGCACGGCAGATCGGCCTCGTCGTTCCCGCACGGGATCAGATCCGGCTGGCGAAAGAATACGTGACCGGCGGGACGGGCCTGGCGGCGGACCGCAGTCGCGCCGCGTCTCTCGTCGCGCCGAGGCCGCCGGCCCAGTGAAGGACGCCGCCGTCCGGACGCGCGTGCTCGTGCTGGCGGCGATCCTCGCCCTCGCGTTCGGAGGCCTCACCGGTCGCCTCGCCTGGCTGATGATCGTCAAGCACGGTGAATTGTCGCAGCTCGCGGAGCGCCAGTACTCGCGCACGGTGGTGCTCCGCGCGCAGCGGGGGCCCATCGTCGACCGCCGGGGCGCCGCGCTCGCGACGTCGACGGCGACCGAGTCGCTGTTCGTCCAGCCGCGCAGCGTCGGCGACCCGGTCCGCGTCGCCGCGCGCCTGGCGCCGGTCATCGGCCTGTCGGAGCCGGAGGTTCACGCCGCGCTGACGAGCGCCCGCCCCTTCGTATGGCTCCGGCGGAAGCTCCCGCCCACCATCGCCGAGCAGGTCAGGACCCTCCGCGAGCCCGGCCTCGGCTTCCTCCCCGAGCCGCTCCGGCTCTATCCGAATCGCGAGCTGGCGGCGCACGTCGTCGGGTTCGAGGGCGTCGAAGGCGGGCTCGAGGGCATCGAGCGGGCCTTCAACGCGGAGCTGGCCGGCGTGCCCGGCAAGGCGATCGCCGGACTGGACGCGCTCGGCCGCGAGGTGGCGACTCAACATCTGCTCCGACCACCGCTGCCCGGCCACGGCGTCATGCTGACGATCGACAGTACGATCCAGTACATCGCCGAGCGAGAGATCGACGCCGCCTACCGGCGGATGCACGCGAAGGCCGCGATGGTGGTGGTGCTCGAACCGCGCTCGGGCGACATCCTCGCGATGGCGATCCGCCCGACGTTCAACCCGAACGCCTTCCTCGACGTGCCGTCGGCGGACCACTGGCGCAATCGCGCAGTGACCGACCCCTTCGAGCCGGGCTCGACGTTCAAGGCGATCCTCGCCGCCGCAGCGCTCGAAGAAAGCGTCGTCCGGCCCGACGACCGCATCAACGGCGAGAACGGCGCGATCACGCTCGCCGGGACGACGATCCACGACTGGAAGAAATACGGATGGCTCACGTTCGCCGAGGTCCTGCAGAACTCGTCGAACGTCGGGTCGATCAAGGTCGGGCTCGCGCTCGGCCGCGAGCGCTACCACCGGTACATGAAGGCCTTCGGCTTCGGCGCAACGACCGGCGTGGGCCTCGCCGGCGAGAGCCGGGGGCTCCTGCGCGACCCGCAGCGCTGGTCGCTCCTGTCGCTGCCGACGATGTCGATCGGCCAGGAGATCTCGGTCACGGCGCTCCAGCTCCTCGTGGCGTTCGGCGCGATCGCCAACGACGGTACGCTGATGCAGCCCCGGCTGGTGCGGTCGACGTTCGACGCCGAGGGCCGCGAGACGCGCCGCTTTGAGCCCAAGGCCGTCCGCCAGGTCATCTCGCCGGACACCGCGCGGACGCTCTCGCGCCTGCTCGTCCGGGTCGTGGACTCGGGCACCGGGCGCTTCGCGGCGATCCCCGGGTACGCGGTCGGTGGCAAGACCGGCACGGCCCAGAAGCTCGATCCGGCGACCGGGCGCTACTCGCGCGCGCCGGGGGTCCTGTCGTTCGTCGGCTTTGCCCCGGCCGACGAGCCCCGGTTCGCCATGCTCGTCATGCTCGACGAGCCCAAGAACGAGAAGTGGGGCAGCGAGGCGGCGGCGCCGATCTTCTCCGCGATCGGCCGCGAGATCCTCCGCTACCTCGAGGTCCCGCCGCGCGACGCCCAGCCGCTGCAGATCGTCACGGGTGCCGAGGCCGTTGCTCCGGCACGGGTGAGACTGGTGAGCACGGCTCCAGAGGTGGTGGAGCTCGACGGGACGAGGCGGATGCCCGACCTCGCCGGGAAGACGTTGCGCCAGGCGCTCGGAGCCCTCGAGCCACTCCGGGTCGAGGTCCGGCTCGCGGGGCAGGGACGCGTCGTTCGCCAGGTGCCGGCGCCAGGTGAGCCGCTCGAGCCGGGGACCGTCGCCCGCCTCACATTGACGCGCGCGGCGGGAGGCGCACGGTGAGATGGCGGGGAGGGGCACGGCCATGAGCGAGCTGCTCGCGGCGCTCCCGGAGAAGCGGGTGATCGGCGAGCCGCCACGGTCGGTCTCGTCCATCGCGGGCGACTCGCGCCGCGTCGAGCCGGGCGGGTGCTTCGTCGCGGTCCCCGGGTTCAAGCAGGACGGGCGCCACTTCATCCCGGACGCCGTGCGGCGAGGAGCGGCGGTCGTCGTCACGGAGGGTGAGCCGGTCGCCGGGCTCTCCGTCGCCCAGGTGCTCGTGCCGTCGGTCCGGGTGTCGCTCGCCCGACTCGCCGGCGCGTTCTACGGCCATCCGTCGCGACAGCTCACGCTCGTCGGCATCACGGGGACCAACGGCAAGACGACGACCTCGTATCTGATCGAGGCGCTGTTGCGCGCCCGCGGCCTCGCCACCGGCGTGATCGGCACGATCCAGTACGTGCTGGGCGATGAGACGCGCCCGGCCGGCCAGACGACCCCGGAGGCGCTCGACCTCCAATCGATGCTCGCGCACATGCGCGACGGGGGCGTCCGGGGCGTCGCGATGGAAGCGTCGTCGCACGCGCTCGCGCTCGCGCGCGCCGACGGCCTCGCGTTCGATGTGGCGGTGTTCACGAATCTCACGCAGGATCACCTCGACTTCCACGGCACGCTCGAGAGCTACCGGCTCGCCAAGCGCCGGCTGTTCGAGCTCCTCGCCGGGTCGCCCAAGCCCACCCGCACCGCCGTCGTCAACGGGGACGATCCGGCGGGGGCGACGATGGTCAGCGGGCTCGACGTGGCCGTGCTCACCTTCGGGCTCGGCGCCTCCGCGCGCGTCCGAGCCGTCGAGCACGCCTCGTCGCTCGAAGGCATCCGCATGACGGTCGAGACGCCGCGCGGCCGCGTCGGGCTCACGTCGCCGCTGATCGGCGAGCACAACGTGATGAACCTGCTCGGAGCCGTGGCGACCGGGCTCGCGCTGGGCCTCGAGCCGCCCGCCATCGCGCAGGCCCTCGCGGCGGTCGGCACCGTGCCGGGGCGCTTCGAGCAGGTGCGGGCCGGCCAGCCGTTCCTCGTGATCGTCGACTACGCCCACACCCCCGACGCCCTCGAGCGCGTGCTGACCACGGCGCGGAAGCTCACTCGCCGGCGGCTCGGGGTCGTCTTCGGCTGCGGCGGCGACCGCGACCGCGGCAAACGGCCGATCATGGGCGCGATCGCCGCGCGCCTCTGCGACCGCGTGTGGGTGACCTCCGACAATCCACGTTCGGAGCGGCCGGAGGCGATCATCGACGAGGTCGTGGCCGGTGTGCGCCGGGCCGGGACGGCCGCGAGCCGCTACGCGACCGTGCCCGACCGTGCCGCCGCGATCGGGGAGGCGCTCGCCTGGGCCGAGCCCGGCGACACGGTGGTCATTGCCGGGAAGGGGCACGAGACCTATCAGATCATCGGCGCCGACGTGCTTCCGTTCGACGACCGCGACGTTGCGCGACGAATCCTGTCCGAGCCGAGGACCTAGGAGCGCCCGTGCCACCCTTCACCGTGCAGGACATCGTCCGCGCCAGCCAGGGCGCCCTGGTCGCCGGCGACCTCGGCGTGCCCGTCACCGGGGTGTCCGTCGACTCTCGAGCGCTCGGCGTCGGCGAAGCCTTTTTCGCGATCCGGGGCAACCGCCTCGACGGTCACGCGTTCCTTGCCGAGGCGGCCTCCCGCGGTGCCGCGTGCCTGGTCGTGCACACGCTCCACGACGACGTGCCGGCCAATGTACCGCTGGTGCTCGTCGAGGACACGACGCGAGCTCTGGGCATGCTCGCCGCCTACCATCGCGCGAGATTTTCCATCCCCGTCGTGGCGGTGACCGGCTCGAACGGCAAGACGACCACCAAGGAGCTGATCGCCGGCGTCCTCGGCATGCGCTGGCAGGTGCTGAAGCCGAGTGGGAGCTTCAACAACCAGTGGGGGCTCCCGCTGACGCTCCTGCGACTCACCGCCGAGCACCAGGCGATCGTGCTCGAGATCGGCAGCCAGCATCCCGGCGAGATCGCGGCGCTGGCCGGGCTCGCGCGACCGACCGTCGCCGTCGTCACGACGGTCGCGCACGCCCACACCGAGTTCCTCGGCTCGCTCGACGGCGTCCGCGCCGAGAAGGCGGCGCTGGTCCGCGCCGTCGGCGCCGACGGTCGGGTCGTGCTCAACGCCGACGATCCGCGGGTGGCGGGCATGGCACGAGACAGCGGCGCGCCCGTCATCACGTACGGCCGCTCGCCCGGGGCCGACGTGCGGGCGACGGGGGACATCGTCGAGGATGCGCGGACGCTCGCGTTCACGCTCGAGAGCGGGGGAGAGCGGACACCCGTGACGCTCGCCCTGGTGGGACGGCACAACGTGACGAACGCGCTCGCCGCCGCGGCGGTGGGCGTGGCGCTGGGCTGGCCGCTCGACGAAATCGCCCGCGGGCTCGCCGGGGCGCGGCCGGTGGCGGGTCGCTGCGTGTGGCGCGACGCGGGCGGTGTGCGCATTCTCGACGACACGTACAACGCGAATCCCGTCTCGGTCCGCTCCGCGCTCGAGACCGCCGCGACGCGCCGCGCGGCCGCGCCGTCGGGACGCCTCGTGGTCGTGCTGGGCGATATGCTGGAGCTTGGCTCGATCGCCGAGGAAGCGCACCAGGAGATGGGCCGCGCGGTGGTGGCGGCCGGCTCCGACGAGTTCGTCGGCGTGGGGCGGCTGGCGCGGTTGGCCGTCGAGGCCGCGCGCGCGGCGGGCCTGGCCGCGGCGCACCACGCCACGACGTTCGAGGACACGGTGGCCCACCTCCTCAAAGGGGTGGCGCCGGGCGACGTCGTGCTCGTGAAAGGCTCGCGGGGCATGCGCATGGAGCGGGTCGTGGACGCGCTGGTGGCGCGCCTGGCCCGATGAGGGAGCCGGATGCTCTATTACTTCCTCGTCCCGCTCGCCAAGGATCACATCGTCTTCAACGTCTTCCGCTATCTGACGTTCCGCTCGTTCATGGCCCTGATCTCGGCGTTCATCATCTCGCTCGTCGTCGGGCCATGGCTGATCCGCCGCCTTCGAGAGCTGCAGCACGGCGGCGAGACGATCCGCGAGGATACCCCCGAGCGGCACCGCACCAAGAAGGGCACGCCGACGATGGGCGGGATCGTCATCCTGACGGCGATCATCGCGACGACCCTGCTCTGGGCCAATCTCGGGAACCGGTACGTGTGGGTGGTGATCCTCGCGACCGCCGGCTTCGGGCTGATTGGCGTCTGGGACGACATGACCAAGCTGCGCACGCGCAAGGGCCTCCCGATGCGCGTGAAGCTCGGGGCGCAGCTCGTGCTGGCCTTCGCGGTGTTGCAGCTGGTCTACTGGCAAGCGCCCAGCGCCTGGCTGCCGGTGCTGGCGATCCCCTTCTTCAAGGGCTGGCTCGTCAATCTGGGCTGGCTCTGGATTCCGTTCACGCTGCTCGTCGTCGTCGGCGCGTCGAATGCGGTGAACCTGACGGACGGCCTCGATGGGCTGGCGATCGGCCCGGTCATCATGGCCGGCGCCGCGTTCGGGGTGATCGCGTACCTCACGGGCAACTTCCGGGCCGCCGACTACCTCAAGATCCTCAACGTGAGAGGCGCGGGCGAGCTGACGGTCTTCTGCGGGGCGCTGATCGGCGCGGCGATCGGGTTCCTCTGGTTCAACTGCCATCCGGCCGAGATCTTCATGGGCGACGCGGGCTCGCTGGCCCTGGGCGGCGCGATCGGCACGCTGGCGGTGCTGACGAAGGCGGAGCTGCTGTTGCCGCTGATCGGCGGCCTCTACGTCGTCGAGGCGCTGTCGGTGATCATCCAGGTCGCGAGCTTCAAGCTGACCGGGCGCCGCGTCTTCCGCATGGCGCCCCTGCACCATCACTACGAGCTCTCGGGCTGGCCCGAGCCCAAGATCGTCGTCCGGTTCTGGATCGTGTCGTTCGCGTTGGCACTGCTGGCGCTCACAACCTTGAAGCTCAGATAAGGAAGACCGCGTGAGCTCGCTCGACGAGGTGGACACGGTGACCCGGGGTCGGGCCTACCTCCATGCCCTCGCCGGCCGTCGCGTGACGGTAGTCGGGCTCGCGCGAAGCGGTGTCGCGGCGGCGCGGCTCCTGCGCACCGCCGGCGCTGATGTGATCGGCACGGACATGAAACCGGTCACCGCCCTCGGCCGCGAGGCGGCCGCACTCGCCGACCTGGGTGTGCGTCTGCTCGCGGGCGCCGGCGAGCCGGCGGCCGCCTTCGCCGGGACCGAGCTGGTGGTGGTGAGCCCCGGGATCCCGCTCGACGGGGCCCAGCTCGCCGCGGCGCGCACCCGGCGGGTGCCGATCATCGGCGAGCTCGAGCTCGGCTGGCGGGCGATGGAGGCGGACACGATCGCGATCACGGGGACCAACGGCAAGACGACCACCACGGCGCTGATCGGCGCGGTGCTGGCCCAGCAGCCGCGGCCCGTCCTCGTCGCCGGCAACATCGGCACGCCGCTCTCCGCGCACGCGCTCTCGTTCCCGGCGGACGGTCTCGTGGTGTGCGAGGTGTCGAGCTTCCAGCTCGAGACCACCGAGGCCTTCCAGCCGCGGGTCGCCGTGGTCCTCAACGTCACGCCGGACCACCTCGACCGCCACGGCACGTTCGCCGCGTACGTGGACGCGAAGGCCCGGATCTTTGCGAACCAGGCGCCGGCCGATTGCGCCGTCCTGAACGCCGACGACGAGGCGACGCGAGCCCTGGGAACTCGGGTGCGCGCGCCGGTGGTGTGGTTCAGCCGGCGGCGCGAGCTGGCCCACGGCGTCTTCGTCCGCGATGGGCGGATCGCCGCGCGGCTCAATGGCCACGTCGAAGACATCTGCCCGCTGTCGGAGATCTTCCTGCGCGGCCAGCACAACGTGGAGAACGTCCTCGCGGCAACGGCGTGCGCGCTCTGGACGGGCGTCTCGCCCGCGGCGATCCGTACGGCCGTCGCGCGCTTCCGGGGCGTGGCGCACCGGATCGAGTGGGTCCGCGACCTCAAGGGGGTCCACTACTACAACGACTCGAAGGGCACCAACGTCGCGTCGACCCTCCGAGCGCTCGAAAGCTTTCCGGAGCGGATCGTGCTCATCGCGGGGGGCAAAGGCAAGGGGCAGGCCTGGGGACCGCTCGCGACCGCGGCCCGGGGGCGGGTCGCCCACGCTCTCCTCATCGGCGAGGACGCGGAGAAGATCGGCGCCGCGCTCGCGGCCGCGGCGATCCCGGTGACGTTCTGCCAGTCGCTCCAGGAAGCGGTGGATCGCGCGCGCGCGCTCGCCGCGCCCGGAGACATCGTGCTGCTTTCGCCGGCGTGCGCTTCCTTCGACATGTTCGATCATTTTGAACACCGGGGTGACGTATTCAAAAAGCTCGTGGAACGGCTCGACTGATGAGACACCTCGACGGGCGCCTCGAGAGGTTGCTCCGAGCGGTGGGGGGGTGTGGGGGAGGAGCGGCGCTCGCTCCCCCCCACCATGGCTTCCTCCGAGCGGTGGGGGGGTCTGGGGGAGGAGCGGCGTTCGCTCCCCCCCAGCCCGACTAAACTGCCCAGGAAGCTCGCGCCCGACGTGTGGCTGTTCGGCGTCGCGATCGTCCTCCTCTCGGTGGGCGTGGTGATGGTCTACTCCGCGAGCGCGATCGTGGCGGCCGACCGCTTCCACGACCCGTACTTCTTTCTCAAGAAGCAGGTGTTCTGGGCCCTGCTCGGCGCCGGGTGCCTGTGGATGGCGATCCGCCTCGACTACCATCGTCTGGAAGGGTTCGTGCTTCCGCTCCTGATCTTCGCGGGCGTGCTCCTCGTGCTGGTGCTGATCTCGCCGCTCGGTCAGGCGATCAACGGCACGCGCCGCTGGATCCGGCTCGGGCCCGTGTCGTTCCAGCCGGCGGAGCTGGCCAAGCTCGCGCTCGTGCTCTATCTCGCCGCGTTTCTCGCGCGCAAGGGCGAGGCGATCGCCGAGCTCCGCCGCGGACTCGTGCCGCCGCTCGCGGTGGCCGGCCTCCTGGCCGCGCTCGTCCTCGCGCAGCCGGACCTCGGCAATTGCCTGACGCTCATCACCCTCACGTTCACGCTCCTGTTCCTCGCGGGCGGCCGAGTCCGGCACCTGGGCCTTGTCCTCGCGCTCGCGTTGCCGCCGCTCGTGGTGGCGATCTGGGCGGCGCCGTACCGGCTGCGGCGCATCGTCGCGTTCCTCGACCCGTGGTCGGACCCGCGCGGCAGCGGGTTCCAGATCATCCAGTCGTGGCTCGCACTCGGCAACGGCGGGATTTTCGGTCAGGGCATCGGCGCGTCCCGCCAGAAGCTCTTCTACCTCCCGGAACCGCACACGGATTTCATCTTCGCGATCATCGCCGAGGAGCTGGGCTTCGTGGGCGCCGCGGCCATCGTCGCGCTCTTCATCGTTCTGGTCTGGCGCGGGCTCCGGATCGGGCTGCGGGCGCCCGACCCCTTCGGCGGGTACCTGGCGCTCGGGATCACCGTGTTGATCGCGACGCAGACCCTCGTGAACCTGGGGGTCGTGACGGGCCTGTTGCCGACGAAGGGGCTGCCACTGCCCTTCATCTCCTTCGGCGGCTCCGCCCTGCTCGTCACGATGGTCTCGACGGGAGTACTCTTGAACATTTCCCAGCACGCCCATGTTTAAGCGGTACCAGCAGATCCACTTCGTCGGGATCGGCGGCAGCGGCATGTCCGGGATCGCCGAGATCCTGTTGAATCTCGGCTACCGGGTGACCGGCTCCGACCAGAAACGCAACGACGCTGTCGAGCGGCTCGCCGAGCTCGGCGCGAAGATCTTCATCGGCCATCAGGCGGCGAACGTCGAGGGCGCCCACGTGGTCGTCTACTCGTCGGCCGTCTCGCGGGACAACGTCGAGGTCCAGCTCGCGCGCCAGCGCCAGATCCCGACGATTCCCCGCGCCGAGATGCTGGCCGAGCTGATGCGTCTCAAGTACGGCATCGCGGTCGCCGGCACCCACGGCAAGACGACGACCACTTCGATGGTCGGGGCCGTGCTCGCCGAAGGCCGCTACGATCCGACGATCGTGGTGGGGGGCCGGGTGACGAGCCTCGGCTCGAACGCCCGACTCGGCCAGGGGGAGTACCTGGTCGCCGAAGCCGACGAATCCGATGGCTCGTTCCTGAAGCTCGCGCCGACGATCGCGGTCGTCACGACCGTCGACGCGGAGCATCTGGATCACTACGGGAGTCTCGACGCGATCCGCGACGCCTTCGTCGCGTTCGTGAACAGAGTCCCCTTCTACGGGTCGGCCGTCCTCTGCCTCGATCAGGCGAACATCCAGCTGCTCATTCCGAGAATCGAGAAGCGGATCATCACGTACGGCCTGGAGTCGGGCGCCGACCTCGTGGCGCGACGCCTGCGCCTGGCGGGCATGACGAGCCGCTTCGAGGTCTTCCAGCGCGGGAGCCTGCTCGGCGAGCTCGCGCTCCAGATCCCCGGCCGCCACAACGTGCTCAATGCCCTCGCGGCGGTGGGCGTCGGCCTGGATCTGGAGATCCCGTTCCCCACCATCCAGAAGGCGCTGGCCGGGTTCTCGGGCGTCCAGCGCCGTTTCCAGATCCTTGGTCGTGCCCGCGGCGTCACGGTGGTCGACGACTACGGCCATCACCCCGCCGAGATCCGGGCGACGCTGGCCGCCGCCAAGGCCGGGTTCGACTGCCGGGTCGTGACGGTGTTCCAGCCGCACCGCTACACCCGCACACTGCACCTGCGACAGGAGTTCCTCACGGCGTTCAATCTGGCTGACGCGCTGATCGTGATGGACATCTACGCCGCCGGGGAAACGGCCATCCCCGGCGTCACGGGCGAGGATCTCGCCGCGGGGATCCGGTCGCACGGCCATCGCGACGTCACCTATCTCGGGAGCGACCGGATGCGCATCGTCGAGCACCTCTGCGAGATCGCCCGGACGGGCGACCTCGTGATCACGCTCGGCGCCGGTGACGTGAGCCAGCTCGGCCCGGAGCTGCTGAAACGCCTGAATGCGGACTCGCTGACTGGGAGGTCGACATGCTAGGAGAGATCCGGGGGGAAGTGCGGTTCAAGGAGCCCCTGAGCTTCCATACCTCGCTCCGAATCGGCGGCACGGCCGACATCTTCGTCGTGCCTCAGGACGTCGACGACATCCGCCACGCGCTCATGTTCGCCGAGCGTGAACAGCTGCCGGTGGCGGTGATCGGCGGCGGCAACAACCTGCTCGTCAAGGACCGCGGCGTGCGCGGCGTCGTCCTGCGGCTCGAGGGCTGTCTCGGGCGCGCGGAGTTCCACGGCGAGGAGGCGATCGCCGGGGCGGGCGTGAGCCTCTCGGCCCTGATTCGAGAAGCCGCCGCTATCAATCTGGGCGGCATCGAGTGCCTCGTCGGGATTCCCGCCACGATCGGCGGCGCTCTGGCCATGAACGCTGGAACGCCGGACGGCTGGATCGGCGATTTTGTGAGCGCGGTCTACTACCTGCACCCGGACGGGACGCTCGGCGAGTACAAACCGTCCGCGGGCACGTACACGTACCGGAACTTCAACGCGCCGGCCGGCGCCGTGCTGATCGGCTGCCGCCTGCGCCTGCACCGCCGTCCGTTGGCGGAGATCCAGAAGGAGATGAAGCAGCGGCTCAAGGTGAAGAAGTCCACCCAGCCGCTGGCGCTCGCCTCCGCCGGGTGCGTGTGGAAGAACCCGGCGGGCGACGTCGCCGCGCGGATGATCGAGAAGTGCGGCCTCAAGGGCAAACGGGTCAACGGCGCCGAGATCTCCTCCAAGCACGCGAACTTCATCGTGAACCGGGGTGGCGGGACCGCCACGGACATCCTGGCCCTCATGGACCTGACGCGGGAGCGTGTCAACAGCCACTTCTCGGTCGTGCTCGAGCACGAGATCAGGATCATCGGAGAGTAGATGCCCAGCGGCCTCAGCTCCCCGAGGAGCCGTGCCTCGGTCCTCGCCGATCTGGGCGAGCGCTCGGCGTTCGTCGATGGACAGCGGGTGGGGCGGCCGCGGCGCCGGCGACCGAGCCGACGCACCCGGCTCCGGCGTCTCGTCGGGGTCATCGTGGCGGTCGCCGTGATCCCGGCGGCGGGCGTCGCCGGCGGCCACTGGCTCCTGACGACGCAACGGTTCGCGGTGACGAACGTGGAGGTGCGCGGCGCGTCCCGCACGTCACCCGAGCAAATCCTGGCGGTGGCCGCGATTCCTCGCGGGACGAACATCTTCCGTCTCGACACGACGGGTGTGACCGGCCGCGTGGAATCGCTTCCCGCGGTCCGCCGGGCCGACGTCGTGCGCGAGCTGCCGGACCGGGTCGTGATCAGCGTCGAGGAGCGGCGTCCGTTCACGCTCGTCCACGGCGGGCGGCTCCACTGGATGGACGAGGAGGGGCGGCTGCTCGGCGCCTCGCTCGCGGCCGTGGCGCCTCCGATGCCCGTCATCAGCGGCCTCACGGCCGACGAGCTCGCGTCCATGCGCACGGCCCCCGGGCCGAAGGCCCGCGCGGCGGTCGCGGTGATCCGCGCGCTCCTCCGAAGCGGGAGCGGGCTGACCGCGGAGATCTCGGAGATCGACATGAGCCGCCGGGAGGGCCCGGTCCTCTATACGATCGACGGCGTCGAAGTTCGCCTCGGAAGCGAGGACTGGGAGGAGCGTCTGGCGCGCCTCGAAGGGGTCCTCGCGCAGGTCGCGGCGCAGGACGTGCGAACGGTCGACCTCCGGTTCCGTGATCAGGTGGTCTTCCAGCGGGAGGGGGCGCGATGAGACGCGCGAAGACGCCGGACCTCGCCGTCGGCCTGGACGTCGGCACCACGAAGATCTGCGCGATCGTCGCCGAGCCCGCGGCCCGGGGCGTCCTGAACATCATCGGGGTCGGGACCGCGCCCTCCCGCGGGCTCCGACGGGGGATCGTCGTCAACATCGACTCGACGGTCGAGGCGATCAAGACCGCCGTCGGCGAGGCCGAGCAAATGGCGGGCGTCGAGGTCTCGGGCGTGTACGCCGGGGTGGCGGGCGGCCACGTCCGCGGCGTCAACAGCCGCGGCGTCGTGCCGATCACCGGCAAGCACCACGAGGTGAGCGAGGCCGACGTGGAGCGCGTCATCGAGGCGGCGCGCGCCGTCAATCTGCCCCAGGACCGCGAGATCATCCACGTCCTGCCGCAGAGCTTCGTCGTCGATGACGGGGACGGCGTCCGCGAGCCCATCGGTATGTCGGGTGTGCGCCTCGAGGTCGAGGTGCACATCGTGACCGGCGCCGTCACCTCGGTCCAGAACGTCGTCCGCTCGGTGAACCGCGCGGGCCTCACCGTCCAGGACATCGTGCTCGAGCCCCTCGCCTCCGCCGAGGCGGTGCTCTACGACGACGAGAAAGAGCTCGGCGTCGTGGTGATCGACATCGGCGGCGGGACGACCGACGTCGCCCTCCTGCGCAACGGCGCCGTCTGGCACACCGTGGTGCTGCCGCTCGGCGGCGACCACATCTCCAACGACATCGCGATCGGGCTGCGCACGCCGACGGCGGACGCCGAGGACATCAAGAAGCGCTACGGATGCGCGCTGACGGCCCTGGTCCCGGCCGAGGAGACGGTCGACGTGCCGGCCGTGGGCGGCCGTAAGCCGCGGCAGCTCTCGCGGCAACTTCTCTCGGAGATCATCCAGCCGCGCGTGGAGGAGATCTTCACGCTGGTGGCGCGCGAGCTGGCGCGGGCGGGCTTCCAGGACGCGGCGACGGCCGGCGTCGTCGTGACCGGCGGCACCTCGATCATGGAAGGCGTCCCCGAGCTCGCCGAGGGCATCTTCGATCAGCCCGTGCGCCGCGGCGTGCCCATCGGCATCGGTGGACTGGCGGACGTGATCGAGAGCCCGATCTACGCGACCGCCGTCGGCCTGGCGCTCTACGGCAGGCACTCCCGGTCCCCGGGCGAGTCGGGGGGGACCGCGGGCTCCACCCCGATGGGCCGGCTGACGCGGCTCGTGACTGGATTCCTGGGTGACATCTTCTAGGCCGGGTCGGGACGGGCGACAGCCGACCCTGTTCACGTCCGACGTGGTCCGTTCACGCAGCCGGAGGCGGACCTCCGGCGAACCCCCAGAGGAGGCAGTGATGGAGAAGGATCGCACGCGGCGCCCGCTCTTCGAACTCGAGCACCAAGTGCAGGCCGCGAAGATCAAGGTGTTCGGCCTCGGCGGGGGCGGCGGTAATGCGGTGAGCCGCATGATGACGGCGCAGTTCACGGGCGTCGAGTTCATCGTGGCCAACACCGATCTCCAGGCGCTGCACGCCTCGCCGGCGCCGATCAAGCTCCAGCTCGGAACGAGGCTCACGCAGGGCCTGGGCGCCGGCTCGAACCCGGAAGTCGGTCGGAACGCCGCGCAGGAGGATCCCGATCAGATCACGCGTCTCTTGAGCGGCGCCGACATGGTCTTCATCACGGCGGGGCTCGGCGGCGGGACCGGCACCGGTGCCGCGCCCGTGGTCGCGTCGCTCGCGAAGGATCTGGGGATCCTGACGGTCGCGGTGGTGACCAAGCCCTTCACCTTCGAGGGCCGGAAGCGGATGCTCCAGGCCGAGGCTGGGCTCGAGGCGCTCAGGGCCGTCGTGGACACGCTCATCACGATCCCGAACCAGCGGCTGCTCTCCGTCGTGGACCGCGGCACTCCGCTGATCGCCGCATTCCGCGTGGCCGACTCTGTGCTCCAGCAGGCGGTGCAGGGGATCTCGGACCTGATCCTGGTGCCCGGGCTCGTCAACCTCGACTTCGCCGACGTCCGCACGATCATGTCGGGCATGGGTCTGGCGATGATGGGCACGGGCACCGGCAAGGGGGAGAACCGCGCCCTCGACGCCGCGCAGAAAGCGGTCGCGAGCCCACTCCTCGACGAGACGTCGATCGAGGGTGCGCGCGGGATCCTGATCAACTTCACCGGCGGCGCCGACCTGTCCATCCACGAAGTCGAGGAGGCGGCGCGGATCGTCCAGGAAGCCGCGCACGAGGAGGCGCACATCATCTTCGGCGCCGTCATCGATCCGCAGCTCTCGGACGAGGTCCGGATGACGGTGATCGCGACGGGCTTTGCCGAGAAGAAGGAAGCGGTCGGCGTCGGCGGCAAGGTGGTCGACCTGCCGCGCGCTTCGCGCTCGGTCCCGGCGGCGGCGTCGACGCAGTGGCGGCGGCGGTTCGCCGACTCGCGGGCCGAAGCCGAGGGCGAGATCGGCGACGGCGACCTCGAGGTTCCCGCTTTTCTCCGGCGCCAAGCGGACTAGGGCCGCGGGGGAGCGGCCAGGGCGGGTGGCGGGCGGGGTCGCTCGACCACGCCGCACGCGTCCGCAAACCCATCGCGGCTGGGCTCCATCATGCGCGGATGCGTCCGGCGTCGCTTGGAGGGAACGGGTCTCGTCGACCCCGCCCGCCACCCTCCCTGCCCGCTCCCCCGCGGCCTGTCGGCTTGCCACGCTGAGAAGCCTCATACTGAGAAGAGATGACTTCGGAGCTGCGTCCGCACGGAGAGCCGGCGGCGTACTTCACGTTTCCATCGCTCGTCGGGGTGGGCTTGCCGCATGCGACGACGACGCGGCACTGTCCGGGGATCGCTTCGTTCGCCGAGCCGATTTCCCCTGAGGCGCCGAGAGCGCCGTTTCGGTTTGAGGCCGCGGCGATCCTGGGCGGAGCCGGGCTCGAGATCGGCCGGGTGACCTACGCTCGCCAGGTGCACGGCGCCGAGACGGCGCGCGCGCCCGCGGGCGGGGGATTCGCGGGCTCGGTCGACATCCTCGTCACCGCCGAGCGCGGAGTGCCGCTTGCGATCTTCACCGCGGACTGTCTCGCGATCGTCTTCTACGATCCCGGGGCGCGGATCCTCGGCCTCGCCCACGTCGGCTGGCGCGGGACGGTGCGCGGCGCGACGCAGGCGGCCGTGCGGGCGATCGCAGAGCTGGGCGGGCGCGCCTCCTCGCTCCGTGTCGCGATCGCGCCATCAATCGGCCCGTGCTGTTACGAGGTCGACGAGCCGGTCACGGCAGAGCTGGCGCGCGCGTTCGGGGAGCGCTGGACGGCGTGGGTCAGGCCCTCGCGCGCCGGGCACGTCATGCTCGATCTGTGGGCGGCCAACGAGACCCTCTTGAGCGAAGCGGGGGTGGCGCCGACGTCAATCGACAATCCGCGACTCTGCACGGCGTGCCATCCGGAGCTGCTGTACTCGTACCGCCAGGGCAATCGCGGCCGCCTCGTCACGGTCGCCGCACTTCCCTAGCCGACGACGTTCCTTCCCCACAGCCGAAAAGCCCCCCACCCTGAGGCCTCCCCCGGCCCCGAGCCCCCTGCTAGAATCAGCCTGCGCCCATGACCGACATTCGTGCCAACCTCGAACGCGTGCGTGAACGGGTCGCCCGGGCGGCGGAGCGCGCGGGCCGGCGCGCCGAGGACGTGCTCCTCGTCGGGGTCTCCAAGACCGTCGACGTCGGGCGGATCCGCCAGGCGATCGAGGCCGGCGTGCCGGCGCTCGGTGAGAACCGGGTGCAAGAGGCCCGCGGCAAGATCGCCGAGATCGGTCGGCCCGTCCCGTGGCACCTCGTCGGGCATCTCCAGACGAACAAGGTGCGGGACGCCCTCGAGCTCTTCGACCTGATCCACTCGCTCGACCGGCTGGAGCTGGCGAAGGAGCTCGACAAGCGCGGGCGGGCCCGCGGGCGCGCGGTGGACACGCTGGTGGAGGTGAACGTCGGCGGCGAGGCGTCCAAGGGTGGCGCGGCACCGGACGGACTCGGCGAGCTCCTCGAGGCTGTCGCGGCCATGCCTCACGTGAGGGTGCGGGGTCTCATGGCGATCCCTCCGGAGGCGAAGGAGCCCGACGCCTCGCGCGTCTGGTTCCGCGCGCTGCGAAAGCTCGGCGAGCGACACGACCTTTCCGAGCTGTCGATGGGAATGAGCGGCGATTTCGAGGTGGCGATCGAGGAAGGCGCGACGATAGTCCGGGTCGGCACGGCGATCTTCGGACCCCGATTGGGATGAGGGGGGTCGCCCCCTCATCAGAGGCGACCGGAGGAACGATGACGATCAAGGGTCGTAGCGTCGGCTTCGTGGGCGCCGGCAACATGGGCGAGGCGCTCATCAAAGGACTCCTCGCGGCGAACCTCGTGCCGGCGGAGGCGATCCACGCAACCGACGTGCGTCTCGAGCGCCTCAAGGAGCTCAACCGCCAGTACGGGATCCAGATCTCGTCGGACAACGCCGAGCTGATCCGCCGCGCCGACATCGTGATCCTGGCGGTGAAGCCGCAGATCATGGATGCGGTGTTGACGGAGATCGCGCCCGCGGTCACGCGCCGGAAGCTCTTGATCTCGATCGCCGCCGGCGTCTCCACCGCGAAGATCCGCGCGGTCCTGCACAAGGACGCGCGCCTCATCCGGGTGATGCCGAACACCCCGGCCCTCGTCCTCGAAGGCGTGACGGCCGTCGCGAAAGCCGAAGGTCTCGAGGCCGACGACCTCGAGACCGCCGGCGAGATCTTCAGTGCGGTCGGACGCGTGGTCGTGCTCGGCGAGGAGCTGATGGACGCGGTGACCGGCCTGTCGGGCTCTGGACCCGCGTACATCGCCGTCGTGATCGAGTCGCTCGCCGACGGCGGGGTCCAGATGGGGCTCGACCGGATCACCGCGATGACCCTCGCGACCCAGACCGTTCTGGGCGCCGCGACGCTGCTGCGCGAGACCGGGCTCCACCCGGGCGCGGTCAAGGACATGGTCTGCTCCCCGGGGGGCACCTCGATCGCCGGCATCGCCGCGCTCGAGGAGGGGGGGATCCGCACGACGTTCATCAAGGCGGTCGAGCGGGCGACCCAGCGCTCGCGCGAGCTCGGGCAGGGGCCGAAGTGATGTTCGTCATCAATTACTTCTTCGTCGCGCTGGCGAACCTCGTCAACCTGCTCATCGTCGCCTACATCTGGATCATCATCGCGCGGGCGATCCTTTCGTGGGTGAGCCCCGATCCCTACAACCCCCTCGTGCGCTTCCTGAACCGGGTGACCGAGCCGGTGTTGCGAGCGGTGCGCGAGCGGCTGCCGACGCATCAGCTCGGGCTCGACTTCTCTCCCATGATCGTGATTCTCGTGCTTTACTTCCTGAAGGAATTCCTGGTCCCGGTGCTGTACCGGATCGCCACCGAGATCGGGTAGGAGGCCGGAGGCGTTGATGCGCATCAGCCCGCTCGATATCCGCCAACAGCAGTTCACCGTCAAGTTGCTGCGGGGCTTCGACACCCAGGAGGTCGACGCCTTCCTCGACGACGTCGCCGAGGACTACGAAACGGTGCTCAAGGAGAACGCGCAGCTCAAGGAGCAGGTCGCGACCTTCGAGGAGCGGTCGCGCGGGCTCGGCGAGCGCGAGCGAGCGCTGCAGGACACGCTCGTCACGACCCACCGGCTCGGCGACGAGATGAAGGCGGCCGCCCGGCGCGAGGCGGAGCTGCAGATGCGGGAGGCCGAGCTGCGGAGCGAGAAGATCATCGAGGAGGGCCGGGCCGAGGAGGCGAGGATCAGGAGCGAGATCCAGACGCTCCGGCGCGTCCGCCGCCAGCTCATCGAGGATTTCCGCGCGACGCTCGAGAGCTACTACCGGATGATGTCGGCCGAGTTCGGCGAGGACAAGGACGACGCCAAGGCCTGAGGGCACGCTGCTGTCGCTCCGCGTGCAGCCGCGGGCTGCCCGTGATGAGATCGTCGGCTGGCAGGACGCGACACTCCGGCTGCGCGTCACGGCGCCGCCCGTCGCGGGCGCGGCGAACACGGCCGTCGCGGCTCTCCTGGCCCGCGCCCTCGGCGTCCCGCCGTCGTCAATCCGTGTGATCCGCGGTCTCCAGGCGAGAAACAAAGTCGTCGAGATCGCCGGCCTGGGCGACGCGGAGATCCGCAGCCGCCTGCAATCTCCGGCGCCGAAGGCCAGAACGGGCGTGTCGGAGCCCCGCGCTCCTCTCTCAGGCCACCCTCGATCCAAGGCGGGCTCATGGACCCCGCTACAATAACCACCATCGCACCCGTGCGATGGTCGGACGACCGGCTGATCCTCCTCGACCAGACGCTGCTCCCCGAGCGCGAGGTCGAGCGCGGCTACCAGCGCTGGGAAGACGTCGCCGAGGCCATCCGGGCGCTCGTCGTGCGCGGCGCGCCCGCGATCGGCGTGGCCGCCGCCTTCGGC
>WNFD01000828.1_pt1 | contig 41594 bp, 37 predicted proteins | sample 5400491 | NCBI WGS metagenome assembly WNFD01 (sample SAMN13153343, study PRJNA577476) | soil metagenome | isolation source: 120 cm saprolite under Douglas fir tree site 2 hole 2 replicate 2 | place: USA:California | collected 2015-04-18
CTCTCCCTGTCCTGCCAGGACAGGGAGAGCGGGTTCTTTTGACCGCTTGCAGGTTAGCCGTTAGCCTGCACTTGATTTACCGTGCCTCTCACCTGATCCACGGGGCGGTGGAAGAGTGAGCTCGAACGGGTCGTCCGCAGGTGGGCACCACGACGATCCCGTCTTGCTCAGGGCCCAGCTGACCAACCTCCGGGCGTTGCTCGTCCTGTCCATCTTGATGACCGAGAGCGCCGACGACGAGCAGATACTGCGGCTGGCGGTCTCCGCGGCCTCGACGCTCGGTGCGTGGCGGATCGCCGGGTTCGCGGTGGGGGACAGCTGGCGGACCGACGTCGACGGCACAGGCTCGATTCCCCGGCAGCTGAACGACCAGCTGCGTACGCTCCCCGAGACCGGCGGCAAGGTGACCACCCGCGATGGCGCATGGGCGTGGGCGTACCCGCTGCGGAGCATCGCGGGTCCGATCGGTCACATGATCGCGTGCGCCGGCGGCCCGCCAACGGGTGAGGAGCAGTTCCTGGCCCAGGTGGTGGCGCAGCAGACCGGCGTGGCGGTATCCAACGCGCGACTCCACGCACGAGAGCGCGCCATAGCAGCCGAGCTGGCCCAGACCAACGCTGCGCTGCAGGAGACGGTGGCCACGCTCCGCCGGGGCATGCAGATCCACGAGCGCCTCACCCGGGTCGCGGCCGCCGGGGAAGGGGCGGCTGGCATCGCCGAGGCCCTGCATGATCTGACCGGCCTGGCGGTGGCCGTGGAGGACCGGTACGGCAATCTGTCCGCGTGGGCGGGCCCGGGCAAGCCCGACCCGTATCCGAAGCCGTCGCCGTATGAGAGGACGCAGCTGCTCCGCCGCCTGATGACGGCGGGCCGGTCGGTACGTGACGGTGACCGCGTGGTCGCCCTGGCCTCGCCGCGCCCGGGCGTGCTCGGCCTGCTCGCCCTGATTGACCCGGGCCGGCGCGCGGGCAGCACGGACCTGATGGCGATCGAGCACGGGGCCACCGTCCTCGCCGTCGAGCTGGCCCGCCTTCGCGGGCTAGCCGACACCGAGCTGCGGGTCCGCAGGGAACTCGTGCAGGACCTGCTCACCGGCACTGATGACGAGAGTGCCTACCTGCGTGCGGAGGCGCTGGGCTACGACCTGGGGCCGCCGCACCAGGTGGCGGTCCTGGAGGTCACGGAAGGCTCACCCGTTCACGAGGACGTGCTGCTCGCCGCGCGCCGCGCGCTGCGCCAGCAGCAGGTTTCCGCCCTGCTGGGCACGATCGCGGGCACGGTGGTGATCGTCGCCCCCGGGGGCACCGACTGGGAGGCGCTGCGCCTGGCCACCGGCGCGCAGCTGGGCGGCGGAGGCTGCCGGGTGGGAGTCGGGGAGCCGTACCCGCGCCCGTCCCTGCTGCCCCGGTCACTGCGCGAGGGACAGCTGACGCTGCGGTTGCAGAAGGTGTCGTCCGAGTCCGAGCGGACATCGGCCTTCGCCGACCTGGACGTGCTCCGGATGCTGGCGTCCGTCGATGATCTCGCCGACGTGGAAGGCTTCGTCCGGAAATGGCTCGGCGTGCTGGCCACGTACGACGAGCGCAAGCACACCCAGCTGCTGAAGACCCTCACCCAGTACCTCCAGCACGGCGGCGCCTACGAGGCCACCTCCCTGGCCCTTTCCGTCCACCGCAGCACGCTGAAGTACCGGCTCCAGCGGATCCGCGAGCTGACCGGCTTTGACCTGGGGGACCCCGAGACGCGCTTCAACCTGGAGCTGGCGACGAGGGCCTGGGTGACGCTCCAGGCCCTGCGTGGCTGAGCGGAAGTGGCCAGCGATGCGGAGCTGAAGCCCTCCCTTGACCCCGCCAGGACGAGGCCCACCTGTGGCAGGCGGTCGTAGCGTCCTCGCCATGGACGTTCCTGACGGGCTCGAGCTTTACGCGCGGATGTGCTTCCTGCGCCATTTCGAGGAGCGTGTTGACCTGCTGTACCGGCAGGGCCTGATCCACGGCCCCGCGCACCTGGGTCTCGGCCAGGAGGCGATCGCGGTGGGCGCAGCGTCCGTGCTCCGCCCCGGCGACTGCTCGCTAGGCACCTACCGGGGCCACGCGCACGCCCTGGCGCGCGGCGCTCCGCCCGACGCGGTGCTGGCGGAGTTGCTCGGCCGCGCGGGCGGGATCTGCCAGGGCAAGGGCGGATCCATGCACATCACCAGCGTCGAGCACGGGTACTTCGGCTCTTATGCCATCGTCGGCGCTCATCTGCCGATCGCGTGCGGACTCGCCTGGGCCGCGAAGATCCGTCACACCGGCCAGGTCACGGTGTGCTTCTTTGGCGACGGGACCACTAACATCGGCGCGTTCCACGAGGCGCTGAACCTGGCCGCGGTGTGGCGGCTGCCGGTCGTCTTCGTCTGCGAGAACAACTGGTACATGGAGTACACGCCGATCGCGGACGTCATCCCGGTCGAGCTGCCCGCCGCTGACCGGGCGGCCGCCTACGGCCTGGACCGGGTGGTGGTCGACGGGAACGACGTGGCGGCCGTCCGGCGAGTGATCGGCGATGCGGTCACCGCCGCCAGGAACGGGCAGGGCCCGAGCCTGGTCGAGGCGCAGACCTACCGTCTGAAGGGTCACTCGGCCGCCGACGGCGCCGCCTACCGTCCCGCCGAGGAAGTGGCCCGGTGGCGCGGGCGGGATCCGCTGCCGCGCGCGCGGGCGGCACTGGCGGCGGCCGGCACCAGTGAGGCGACGCTGGACGAGATCGACTCGCGCACCAGGTCCGACCTGGCCGACCTGGCCCGGCAGGTGCTCGCCCGGCCTGTGCCCGAACCCTCCGGCGCCTGGACGGACGTGTGGAGCGACGGGAGCTGGCAATGGCGGAACTGACGTACCGGCAGGCCGTGGCCGCCGCACTAGCGCAGGAGATGGCGCGCGACGACCGGGTCGTGCTGCTCGGCGAGGACGTGGCCTCCGGCGGGGTGTTCAAGACGACCGGAGGGCTCCGCGAACGGTTCGGGCCGGATCGGGTTTGGAACACGCCGATCTCCGAGCAGGCCATCGCGGGTGCGGCCATGGGCGCCGCCATGGCCGGACTGCGGCCGGTCGCGGAGATCATGTTCGCCGACTTCTACGCGACCTGCTGGGATCAGGTGGCTAACGAGATCGCGAAGGTCCGGTACATGACTGGCGGCCAGGTCAGCCTGCCACTGGTGCTGCGCGGCGCAAGCGGCTCGGGCGGACTCGGATTCGGCAGCCAGCACGGCCAGTCGGTGGAGAACTGGGCCATGTGCGTTCCCGGGCTCAAGATCGTCTCACCGGCGGGGCCGGCCGAGGCATTCGGGTTGCTCACCGCCGCGATCCGGGACGACGATCCCGTCTTGGTGTTCGAGCACAAGGCGCTGTACGGGCGCAAGGAGGAGGTGCCTGAGGGCGAGCACGTGCTGCCGCTGGGCCGGGCCCGTAACGTCCGTGCGGGCGGCGACGTCACCCTCGTCGGGTTGTCGATCACGGTCGGGACCTGCCTGGCCGCGGCCGACGAGCTGGCCGGTCTCGGCATCGCGGCCGATGTTCTCGACCTGCGGACGCTGGTGCCGCTGGATGCCGCCGCCGTGCTCGCCTCCGTGCGCCGCACCGGGCGGCTGGTGGTGGTGGAGGAGAATCCGGGCCAGCTCGGCTGGGGAGCGGCGATCGCGGCGCTCGCCGCCGAGGAGGCGTTCAGCGACCTGACCGCCCCGGTGGCCCGGGTCAGCGGCGGCAATGTGCCGCTGCCCGTGGCGGCCTCGCTCGAGGCCGAGGTGGACGTCTCGGCGGCGCGTGTCGTGGCAGCGGCTCATGCGGTACTGAACCACGGCCGGCCGAGCCGGGGCTAACAGGCGTCCCGCAAGGGCCAGTCCCGGCGGCGAGTTCGTCCGCGGAGGTCATGGTCGGATATGCGCGGGGATCACACAGTGAACCGTGACGTCGTAGCCGGCAAGGAGGCCGAACATGCTAGTGGGTCACGAAAACATACTGCTCCCGACCACCATGGTGGGGAATTACCCCAATCCGCGCTGGTACGACGGCTACTCCTACTCGAGGCTCCCGCCCGGCGCGCTGGTCTATGACTCGCTGACCCGGGAGGCGTATGAGGATGCCGTCCTCGCGGTGGTGCACGACCAGGAGGCCGCCGGGCTGGACATCATCTCCGACGGTCGCGTCCACGGCGGCGACAGTCCCTACGCTCAGGTCGTCTACCACTACTTCGAGCGGCTGCGCGGGTACGAGATCGACGGGCCTCAGCTGGGGCTGCCGATCTACTCGACGCTCTTCTCTCCCACCGTCGTCGGTGAGGTATCGAGGCGGACGTCCTTCGCGCTGCCGACGCTGCGTGCGGTGCGCAAGGCTACCAAGAAGCCGGTCAAGATCTCCTACCAGGGCATCCACGTGCTCGCGGCCGCGTCCAATGACCAGTACTACAAGGACATGAGGGGACTGGCCATCGCGATCGCGAAGGCCTACCACGAGGACTTCCTGGAACTGGCGGACGCCGGGGTGGAGATCATCCAGCTCGACGAGTTCCTGTGGCCGTACGAGATGAGCGACTGGCAGGTCGAGGTGTTCAACCTGGCCGTCGACGACGTCCCCGGCGTCCAGTTCTGGGTTCACACGTGCTGGGGCAACTACGGCGGGACTCCCGGATACCTGCCGGACGAGACCGAGCAGGAGTACGGGGCCTATGTCCTGGCCAGCCGGCGCACCGACGCGTCCGCCCCCAACCGGGCCTTTGGCATCTTCCCGCTGGTCAAGGAGGTGCACCTGGACGCCCTGAACTACGAGGTCGGCCGTACCGGTCCGGACGACCTCAAGCCGCTCGCCGACCACGGCTGGGACAAGGACTTCGTGGCCGGCGTGATCGACGTGAAATCGACCATCACCGAGACCGCGGAGGAGGTCGCGGACCGCATACGGCAGTGCCTGGAGTACGTGCCGGCCGAGCGTCTCGGGCTGACCACCGACTGCGGCCTGGTCATGCTGCAGCGGATGACGGCGCAGAGCAAGCTGCGTGCGCTGGCCGCTGGCGCCGCCATCGTGCGGGCCGAGCTGGGCCGGCCGAGCTGAGAGGGCGCGGGCTAGACCCGTGCTGCGCGGACAACGAACCAACCGTCAGCAATGAAGGGTGACGACAATGGAGATTCGTGGTGAGGAAGTTCTGCTTCCCGTGTCGGCGGTGTCGGCCTTTCCCAGGCCGCACTGGCTACAGGGGCGTGTCCTCGGCTCGCTGAGCGAGCCGGTCTATCGCAGCCACAACCTGCGGGTGGCTTACGAGGATGCCTGCAAGATCTGCGCACACGAGCAGGAGAAGGCGGGCCTGGACATTCTGTGCGACGGCGCGCAGTACTACGAGTGGGAGGCGCCCGGCTTCCAGCTCGAGCCGATCTTCCATTTCATCCCGGAGAACCTGGGCGGCTTCGCGCCGTACGGCCCGCCCGGAGACGGACCGAAGTACCGGCCGTTCTACCAGGCGGTGGTCAAGGGCAAGATCACCTGGGAACGGCCGATCTTCGAGAGCGTGGTCATGACCATGCAGAACGTCACCGACAAGCCGTTCAAGGTCGCCTTCCTCGGCCCGGCCCAGCAGAGCATCATCGTCAAGGACGAGCATTACGGCGACCAGGTCGCGGTGGCCAGGGACCTGGCGGTCGCGATGAACCAAGAACTCAAGTACCTGGTCAGCATGGGTCTGGAAGCGGTGCAGCTGATCGACGTACTGCCGCCGTACACCACCGACATGTGGCAGATCGAGATGCAGAACATCATGTTCGACGGCGTTGACGCGATCAAGTTCTGGCACGTGTGCTACGGCAGCGTCGACGGCCAGCGCGACGTGTTCGATAACCACGCCACCGCGATGATGCCGCTGTTCAAAGAGTCGCCCGCCGACGTGATCCACCTGGAGTTCACCAACAAGGGCTTCGACGAGCTGGCGGCGTTCCGCGACTTCCCCACCGACAAGGTGCTCGGCGTCGGCGTGGTGGATGCCAAGAACCTGCAGGTGGAGACCGCCGAGCAGATCGAGGCGAGGATCCGCCGCGCGCTCGAGGTGATACCGGCCGACCGGCTGCTGGTCGCGCCCGACTGCGGTCTTGGCTACTTCAGCCGGACCACTGCCTACGCGAAGCTGCGCAACATGGGCCAGGCTGCCGCCTCGGTGCGCAGCAAGCTCTGACCGAGCGGCGCGGGCCGGGACGCCGGGAGCGCCCCGGCCCGCGCGGTACCCTCAGCCCCAGGTGGCGACGCCGCCCGGGGAACCGGCGCCGGGCGGCCGGCGCCCGATGTGGAGGCGGGACATGACCGCAGAGGTGCGGCACGAGGTACTGGGCCTGCGGCTGGGCGTCGGCGATCACATCTGCGGCTTCTACCGCAGGCCGTCTGAGCGGGACGACATCCTCATCCCCTTCCTAGTCGAGGGCCTCAGGGCGGGCGACAAATGCACCTGCGTGGTAGACAGCTGCACCCCCGGCGATGTGCTGGCGAAGATGTCCGAGCAGATCGAGGTCGGCCCTTACGTGTCGGTCAGCCAGCTCGAGGTGCTCGACGCGGCGGGCACCTACCTGGCCGATGGCAGTTTCCTGCCGGAGCGCATGCTGAGTTTCTGGGGGGCCAAGGCCCGGCAGGGCCCAGCCGGGGAGGGGTACGGGTTCGCCCGGAACATCGGTGACATGAGCTGGGCGCACCGCAGCCCCCGGGCTGTCGACGACCTGATCGGCTACGAATCAGAGCTCAACCGCATCATGTCGAACTTCCCGCAGGTCAACCTGTGCCTATACGACCTGACCAGGTGCTCAGGAGACCTGATCATGGATGTGCTGAAGACGCATCCCAAGGCGCTTCTCGGCGGCATGGTGATCGACAACCCTTACTACCTCGAGCCCGACGAGTTCCTGGCGAGCCGGCTGAGCCTGGAGCCGTGAAGCCGGCGCGCCGGCGCTTTAGCGGCCGTGAGCGTGCCAGTGCGCGGCGAACAGCGCTTCCTCGCTGATCGTCTTCGGCTCGATCGGCCGGGACACCCAGGTGAGGTTGACGAAGTGGCGCGCGTTGACGTTCTCCGTGGTGATGTTGCCGCCCCAGGTGCCGCAGCTGAGGCTCAGCGTAAACGGGAGACCGTTGCGCGGGCTGCCCGCCCCCTCGTTGAGGTTCTGGTTCACCAGCACCCGGGCCGTCCTGGTGGTCATGGCCAGCCGCTCGACACTGGCGTCCGAGCTGGTATGGATTCCGCAGGTATGACCGAGGCCCTGATAGGCCGTGATCGCGTTCACCAGGTCCGCGGCGGCCGCGATGCCGCCGTCGTAGCGGTAGATCGCGAGCACCACGGACAGCTTCTCACCAGAGAACGGGTGGCCGGGACCCGTGCCCGTCTCCTCCACCAGAAGCATCGGGCAGCCCGGGTCGACCCGGAACCCGGCCAGTTCCGCGATGCGCGCGGCCGGCTTCGCCACCACCGCCATGGCCGGCACCGGGCCGCCGTCTGGCCACATCACCGCGCGCAGCGCGTCCTTCTGCCGCTGGTCACACAGGTGCGCGCCTGCATCCGTCAGCCGCTGCACCAGTTCGTCGTAGACGCCGGCTTGCGCGATCACCGCGTTATCCGCCAGGCAGCTGGTGGCGTAGTCGAACGTCTTCGCCGCGAGGATGGCCGCCGCCGCGTCGGCCAGGTCAGCGGTCTCGTCGACCACGTGCACAGCGTTGCCGACCCCCACGCCGTAGGCCGGGGTACCGGAGCTATAGGCCGCGTGCACCATGCCCGCGCCGCCGGTGGCCACGACCAGATCGGCCTGGCGCATCAGCTCCTGTGACTTCGGCAGCGACGGCGCGGGCAGTGACTGCACCAGGTCCGCCGGCGCGCCCACCTGCTCACACGCGGCCCGCATGAACCCGACCACCGCCTCGGTGGCGCGCTGGGTCCGCGGGTGCGGGGCGCAGATGATGGCGTTGCGGCCCTTGACCGCGAATAGTGCCTTGACCGGCGGCGTGGCGTCCGGGCCGGTGGCCGGGATCAGCGCGGCGACCACGCCGACCGGCTTGGCGATCTTGGTCAGCCCGGCGGCCGGCAGCTCCTCGACGACACCCACGGTGCGCAGGCCGGACATGTCGGCCAGCACGCCGGTCACCCGCTTGTTGATCTTGGCCACCTTGTCCGCGTAGTTGCCGAACCCGCCTTCGTCAACCGCGAGCCTGGCCAGCGCCTCGGCGTGGTCCTTGCGTACCACCGCCCAGGCCATGGCTGTGACCAGCTCGTCCACCTGCTCCTGGGTGTAGTGCTCGATGCCGCTCGCCGCCGCCCGGGCCCGGCTCACGACGGCCGCAACCTCTTCCTGCACAGAGTCTTCCTGCACAGGCTCCTCCCGCACCGGGCTGCCCGCCTGCTGATCCTTGCGCTCGCTCATGCAGTCAGAGTGACTCTGCCTGTGGCTGATTCCATTGATCCGGAGGGTCGAGCCTGAGCCGGTTCTTTGTCCCGCCAAGACCTGACCACCGCCGGGGCACTGCCCGATGCTCGTTCTGACCGAAACCATCGGAGGATCACCGTGAGCCTGCAGCCACCACGCGACAAGCGGACCAGCCTCGCCGACGCGGTAGCCCTGGTGAGCGACGGCGCCATGGTCGCGCTTGGCGGCGGGCTGTCCTCCCGGCTGCCGATGGCGATGGTGCGCGAGCTGATCCGGCAGGGCCGGCGCGGCCTGCACCTGGTCGGGTCGGCGCACAGCATTGACGTGGACCTGCTCGTGGCGGTCGGCGCGGTGCGCCGCTGCGAAGAGAGCTACGTGGGTTTCGAGCAGGATCTCGGCTTGGCCCCCGCGTACCGCCGCGCAGCCGAGGAAGGCTCGATCGAGGTGGCGGAGAGCTGCTGCGTCAGCCTCCTGGCCCAGCTGCGGGCCGCGGAAATGGGCGTGCCGTTCCTGCCGGTCCGCGGGGTTCGCGGGTCGGACATCGCGGCGCTCCATCCCGAGTACGCGACGATCACCTGCCCGTTCACCGGGGAGACCCTGATCGCGGTGCCCGCGCTGCGCCCGGACGTCGCCCTGCTGCACGCACCATCGGGTGACCGGTACGGCAACCTGCATCTGGAGCAGCCGTACGTGCTGGACGAGCGGTTCGCCTCGGCCGCGCGGACGGTGATCGCGACCGTGGACGAGCTGGTATCCACGGAGGAGGTCGCGGCGTCCGGCATCACCATCCCTGGGCACCTGGTGGCCGCCACGGTCCTGGCCCCGTTCGGCGCGCACCCGACCTCGTGCTACCCGTGGTACGCCTACGACCGCGGCCACCTGCGCGAGTATGTGTCCGCGGCGCAGTCAGGACCAGACGACCTCGACAAGTACCTGGCGACCTACGTCTACGGCAGCGAGGAGAGCTACCAGGCGGCCGTCGGCGCCGAGCGCCTGGCCGCCCTAGCCGGATGGTCGCGATCCACCACCGCGTGGCAGGAGCTGTTCACATGAGCTGGACCATCGACGAATGGTTCGTGGTCGCGCTGGCCAGGACCATCCGGCCGCGGGAGACGGTATTCCACGGTTTCGGCAGCCCGTGCGCCCAGGTCGCGATGCACGTCGCGCGGCGCACCCATGCGCCGGAGATGGTGCTGATCGAGGGGGCGATGTACGCGGTCAACCCCGATCCGCCGTTCATCCCGCCCACCAGCAACGATGCCAGCCTCAGCCGGGGCGCGGCGTACAGCATGCGGTTCGAGGAGTTCTTCGACGCCGCCAGCCGCGGCGACGTGGACCGGATGTTCCTGTCCGGCGGGCAGATCGACGTCTCCGGCAATACCAACGTCACCGCGATCGGCCCCGTCGGCCGGCCGAAGGTCAAGCTCGGCGGGGGCGGCGGCGGCTGCAACCTGTCCGCCACGATCGGCCACCTGACGTTGTGGACCACCCGGCACCGGTCCGGGCACACGCTGGTCGAAGCGTGTGACTTCATCACCGACATCGGGCACCGCACCCCGCTGGGTACCCGGGCGGAACTCGGCTTCACCGGCGGCGGGCCGCAGTGGCTCGTCACCGAGCTGGGCGTCTTCGACTTCACCGGCGGCCAGGCGCGGCTGGTGCAGCTCTTCCCTGACGTGAGCCTGGCCGAGATCCGCGCGGTGACCGGCTTCCCAGTGCAGGCGGCGGGCGACCTGCGCACCGTCAGGCCGCCCTCGACCGCCGAGCTGGCCGCTGTCCGCTCGGTGGACCCGCTGGGGGTGCGCAAGTCGGAGTTCTCGCCAAGCGAGCTCGCCCGGACCTTCGAGCCAGGTGCTGGCCCGGACTGCGCATGCTGACCGGCGGCGGCCTGGCCGCCGTGTTCGACCCGCGCCGGGTGGCGCTGGTCGGCGCGTCCGACCGGGTCGGCTCCGTGGGCCGGCTGCTGTGGGACAACCTGGCCGATTTCCCCGGCGAGGTGCTGCCCGTCTGCCAGGCCGCCACCGTCGGCGGCCGGCCGGCGTATCCCGACCTGCGTGACGTCCCCGGTGAGGTCGACCTCGCCGTCATCGCGACCCCGGCCGCCACCGTGCCGGACATCATCGCCGCCGCCGCCGCCAAGGGCGTCGCCGCGGTCGTCGTGCTCAGTGCGGGCTTCGCGGAGACCGGCGCCGCCGGGGCGAAGCTGCAAGCCGATGCGGTGGCCGCGGCCCGGGCCGGCGGAGTCCGCCTGGTCGGCCCCAACTGCTTCGGCGTGCAGAACGCCGACCTCCCGTTGAACGCTTCCATCTCGGCCGGCGCCCCGCGTGGCGGCGGTGGCGTCAGCATCGTCACCCAGTCCGGGTCCTACGGGATGGCCGTGCATGCGCTCGGCCGGGACGAAGGGCTGCGCGTCGCCAAGGTGTTCGCGGCCGGCAACAAGGCGGACATCACCGACGCGGAGCTGCTTGGCTACCTGCGGGAGGACCCGGCCACGAGGGTGATCTGCCTGCTGCTTGAATCGATCACCGACGCCCGCGGGTTCTTCGCCGAGGCCTGCCGGACGACGCCGGTCAAGCGCTCGATGCCGCCCGTGCCCTGTCTGGCCAGCCTCTGCCGCGCGGGTGGCGAATCGCGGTGGTGACCAACTCCGGCGGCACCGGCGTCGAGCTGGCCGACCTGCTGGCCGACGAGGGTCTGGAGGTGCCGGAGCTGAGCGGGCCGCTGCAGGACGAACTGCGGGCCCTGCTGCCCGGCTACGCCAGCGCGCGCAACCCGGTGGACATGACCCCGACCTGGCGTCTGTTCACCACGCTGTACCCGGCCACGATCGAGATGCTGGCCCGCTCCGGCGAGATCGACGTGGTGGTGCCGGTGCTGCTGCAGCGCTCGGCCTCGGCGGAAGTCGCGGTGGCGGTCCGGGACGCGGTGGCCAGGCTGCGCGACGACGGGGTGCCGGTGCCGGTTTATGTCTGCTGGGTGGCGCCGCGTGCCGCGGACGCGCACGCGAGCCTGCTGCAGGAGGCGGGCGTGCCGTGCTTCCCGTGGCCGGAACGGACCGCCAGGGCGGTCGGCGTGGCAGTTCGCTGTGGCATGCGGGCCGGGCGGCCGCCGGGCCCCGCAGCGTGGCGCTCGGCACCGGACCCTGCAGCTTCGCCGTCGCCGTCGCCGCGGCCGTCGCCGCGGTCGGCCGTGCCCGTCGGCCACGGGCTGCTCGCCCCGGATGCCGCCCGGGAACTGCTGGCGGCCGTCGGGATACCAGTGATCGAGACCGTGCTGTGCGACAGCGCCGCCATGGCGGTCTCCGTGGCGGCCCGGCTCGGCTACCCCGTGGTGGCCAAGGTCGCCCATCCTGCCCTGACGCACAAGAGCGACGTGGGCGGGGTGCGGCTCGGCCTGTTCACCGCGGACGCCGTCCGGTCGGCCGCGGCCGACCTGCTCGCATTGGCGGACGGTGCGGCCGTGCTGGTGCAACCCCAGCGCGAGGGCATCGAGCTGGTCATCGGCGGGGTCCGCGACCCGGAATTCGGCCCGGTGATCATGACTGGCTTCGGCGGCGTGCTGGTCGAGGCCCGGCGTGATGTCCAGCTGGCGGTCGCGCCAGTGGACGAGGCGCAGGCAGGCGCCTTGCTCCGGTCGCTGCGCGGCGCGGCTGTCTTCACCGGGCTGCGCGGCCGCCCGCCGGTGGACCTCGCGCCCGTTGCGGCCATGATCGTGGCCGTCGGCGATCTGATGGCCGGCCACCCGGAGATATCCGAGCTCGACCTCAACCCCGTCCTTGTCGGCGCGAGCGCGAGCATCGTCGTGGACTGGCGGATCCTGGCCGGCTGAATCCGCCCCGAGAGCCTGGATCCGCCGCGGCATGGCGTGCCCAGGGTTGCTCCTGCCTCCCTGGGGGTATGATCCCGCAATTATTTGTCCTCCGAGGGGGAGCCCCAACTTCGGTTTCCGACGTACTATCCGCCTATCGCGGTCGCAAGGTGGTGGGGCGAAATGACCGGACCGGTGCCCAGTGGTATCGACGAGATCGGCTTGGTCCCGGGGAGCCACGTCTGCGCCTTCTACCGGGGGGACGCTGACCGAGACCGGCTCCTCACCGGCTACCTCAGCGCGGGCCTGACCGCCGGGGACAAATGCATCTGCATCGTGGACTCCGCGGTCACGGCGAAGCGGCTAGAGGCGCTGCCTGGCGCCTGCGGGGAGCCGGGGCCCTTCAACGGCCAGCTGGATATTCATCTCCCTGAGTCGACCTACCTGGCCGACGGCGAGTTCACCACCAGTGACATGCTCACCTTCTGGACCGAGAACATGATCAAGGCAGAGATCGAGGGTTACTCTTTCTGCCGCCTGGTCGGTGAGATGACCTGGGCGCTGCGGGACGTGCCCGGCGTGGAGCACCTGGTCGGCTATGAGTCTGAGCTGAACCGGGTCACCTCGAGCTACCCGGTGGTCGTATTGTGCCTCTACGACCTGGACCGGTTCAGCGGTGAGGTCGTGGTGAACGTCGTGAAGACGCATCCGCAGGTCCTAGTCCAGGGAATCCTCGTCGAGAATCCTTACTACATCGGGCCTGACGACTTCCTCAGGTCGGCGAGCGCCTGACCCGCGATGACCGCTGAACAGACCACTTCAGACCCGCTAGCGGCCCCGGCCATGCTCCGCGCCCGCGCGTCCCCCAACGGGGCCATGCGCGCGAGGCCCGGGAACGCGGAGGGCGAGAGCCTGCGGGAGCGGCTCGGTGAGTTCCGGGCGCTGCAGGTGATCTCGCTCCTGATGACCGAATCGGTCAGCGAGGATCAGATCCTGGACCTGGCCGCCTCGTCGGCCCCGGGGCTCGGTACCTGGCGGATTGACGGCTCCTGCTTCACCGACGGCCAGTGGCGCCCCAGTATCGCCGGTACCGCTCCTTCGCCCCCCGGCCTAGCCCGACAACTGGCCGCCCTGGGCGCTGTCAGCAGCAAGGTCGATCTGCCGGGCCGCCGGTGGGCGTGGGCCTACCCGCTGCGAGGCGTCGGCGGTCCACTCGGCCACCTGATCGCGTCCTGTGACCAGGAGCCATCTGCCGAACAGCGGTTCCTGATCCAGGTGCTCGCGCAGCAGACCGGCGTCGCCGTGTCAAACGCCCGGCTGCACGCGAAGGAACGCGCCACCGCGGCGGAACTCGCCGCCACCAACACCGCACTCGCCGAGACGGTCACCAACCTGCGGCGCAGCATGGATATCCACCAGCGGCTTACCCAGGTTGCGGTTTCCGGGGAGGGCCAGCCGGGGATCGCCAAGGCCCTGCACGATCTCACCCGCATGCCGGTGGCGATAGAGGACCGGTACGGCAACCTGTCCGCCTGGGCCGGACCAGGCCAGCCCGACCCTTACCCGAAGGAATCCTTCGCCAAGCGCGAGCACCTGCTCCGCCGGCTGATTCGGGCTGGCAAGCCAATCCGCGACGGGGAACGGCTCAGCCTCCTCGCCTCCCCGCGATCCGACGTGATCGGTGTGCTGGCGCTCATCGACCCGGAGGGCAGGGCGGACAGCGCCGACCTGGTGGCCCTCGAGCATGGTGGGACGGTGCTGTCGATGGAGCTGGCCAGGTTGCGTGGTATCGCCGACACGGAACTACGGCTGCGTCGCGACCTCGTCCACGACCTGCTGGCCGGGACGGACGATGAGAGCGCGCTGACCCGGGCCGAGGCCCTTGACTACGATCTGCGGCGCCCGCACCGGGTCGTGGTCGTCGAAGGCACGGGGCGCGTCCGGGCGCAAGACGCCCTGCTGACCGCGGTACGGCGGGCCATGCGCCTGGCCCGGCAGACCGGACTGTGCGAGACATGGTCCGGCAACGTGGCCATCGTCACCGCCGGCCAGGCCGACTGGGACCAGGTGTGCCGCGTGATCATGTCCGAATTTGGCATCCGGTGCCACATCGGGGTGGGAGGTGCCTGCGCCCGCCCCGCCGAGCTGCCTCGGTCGCTGCGCGAGGCGGGCCTGGCGTTGCGGCTGCAGAAGACGCTGCTGCACGGGGGCGGCGCGTGCGAGTATCCCAAGCTCGGTATCTTCCGGATGCTGGCGGGCATCTCGGATCTTACCGATGTAGACAGCTTTGTCCGGGAGTGGCTGGGCAGCCTGCTCGACTATGACGCCCGCCGGAAGGCCGAGCTGGTGCACACGCTGACCCAGTACCTTGAGCACGGCGGCAATTACGACGCCACCGCCGCCGAGTTGTCGGTGCACAAGAGCACGCTGAAATACCGGCTGCAGCGGATCCGCGAGCTCACCGGCCTGGAGCTGAACGACCCCGACGTCCATTTCAACCTGCAGCTCGCCACCCGGGCCTGGGGCACGCTGCAGGCGCTGCACGACGAGCGGTGACCGCCGGACCGGCTGAATCCGCCCCGTGGTGGGTACCGGCTGGCTGAGATCGGTCCCGTGGTGGGGAAGAATCTTTCCCCCGGCGCGGCCTACGCTCCTGGCACTCGCAGGCAGTGTGACCAGGAAGGATCAACGACGATGCGCATCGGCGGTCAGGACATCTTGCTGCCCACCACGATGGTCGGCAACTACCCCAATCCACGGTGGTATGACGGGCACGCGTTCGCCACGCTGCCCAAGGGTGAGTTCATCCATGACTCCATTAGCAAGGAGGCATTCGAGGACGTGGTCGGCGCGATCGTGCGCGACCAGGAGGCGGCGGGCCTGGACGTGATCAGCGACGGCAAGGTCTACGGGGGCGACTCCCCGTACGGCACGATCCTTTACTACTACTTGGAGCGCATGTCCGGCTACAAGCTGACCGGGCCGCCGATTGGCTTGCCGATCTACTCCACCCTGTACTCACCCACTTTGGTGGGCGAGATCCGCCGCGAATACCCGTTCCATCTGGTCAACCTGCGCGCGGTGCGGAAGGCGACCAAGAAGCCGGTCAAGGTGTCCTACACCGGCCTCGGGGTGATCGCCGCGGCCACCACCAACCTGTACTACAAGGACACCAGGGAGGTCGCCCTAGCGCTCGCCAAGGCGTTCAACGAGGACTTCAAGGAGCTCGCGGACAACGGATGCGACATCATCCAGCTCGATGAGTTCGTCTGGCCTTACGGCATGGGCGACTGGGAGATCGAGGCGCTCAACGCCGCGGTCGAGGGCGTGAACTGCCAGTTCTGGGTCCACACCTGCTGGGGCAACTACTCGGGCACGCCCGCCTACTTCCCGGACCAGACGGAAACCGAATTCGGCGCGTTCGTGCTCGACAAGCGCGCCTCCGACGCGCCGGCGCCGGAACGCGCCTACGCGCTCTTCCCGCACGTACTGGGCGCCAACATCGACGCGCTGAACTACGAGGTCGGCCGGACCGGGCCGGACGACCTCAAGCCGCTGGCCGAGAACAACTGGACCAAGCCGTTCGTGGCCGGTGTCATCGACGTGAAATCCACGGTCACCGAGTCGGCGGACCAGGTCGCCGACCGGATCAGGCAGGTGCTGGAGTACGTCCCGGCTGAGCGGCTTGGGCTGTCCACGGACTGCGGGCTCATCAACCTGCCCCGGATGATCTCCGCTGGCAAACTGCGCGCCCTGGCGGACGGGGCCGCGATAGTCCGCGCCGAGATCCAGGCACAGCGCACCCCGGCCGGCTAGCGCAGCCCACGCTAACCAGCAGGCGTAGCACACGCAGCCCGCGTGGGCCCCGGCGGGTCCACGCGGGCCCAACAGCGCCTGGATACCTGAGGTCAACGAACACCGGCAACCTCGTCCCGCCAGGACAGCGAAACTCGGGCCCCGACGTGCCTATGGTGCGACCACACCATAGAGCGGGAGGCGCAGCGTGCCCGAGTGTCCCACCTTCCTCAAGCTGCCAGTCCGGGCGACCAAGCCGCGCTCCCGCGGGATCACGCACGTCCTGGACAGCGGGCTCACCCCGGACGGGACCCGCGCCTTCCTCGGCCAGACCGGGCACCTAGTGGACATCGTGAAGGTCGGCTGGGGCATCGGCTACGTCGACCCGGCCCTGGGTACCAAGGTCGGCATCTGCGCGGAACACGGCTGCCCGGTGTCACTCGGCGGGACCCTGCTGGAAGTGGCCGCGATGCAGGACCGCGTCGGCGAGCTTCATGACTGGGCCCTCGGGGCCGGCATCACCCATATCGAGGTGTCGGACGGGCTACGCGCGCTGCCGGCCAGCAGGAAGCAGGCCCTGATCCGGGAGCTGACCGCCGATTTCGTAGTGCTCGCCGAGACCGGCGCCAAGGAGGGAAACTACCCGCCGACCCCGGCGGAGTGGGGAGAGGAGATGGCCCGTGACCTCGACGCCGGTGCCGCCTGGGTGATCGCCGAGGGCCGGGAGAGCGGCACCGTCGGGCTCTACCACGCCGATCAGGGCGTACGCGAGGATCTGGTCTCGGCCATCCTCGCCTGGGTCCCGCAGGACAAGGTCATCTTCGAGGCTCCGCGCAAGAGCCAGCAGGCGTGGTTCGTGCGGCAGCTCGGCGCGGACGTCAACCTCGGCAACGTGGCCCCCGCCAGCGTGCTGTCGCTGGAAACCCTGCGTCTCGGGCTGCGTGCGGACACCGTCTCGGCCGGCGCGCTGACATGATCCCCGAACCCGGGATCGAGGCGCCGCGGATCGAGGTGCCCCGGATCACGGAGCCGGAACCCAACGCGATCACCCGGCCGTACCGGGGGCTGTCCGTCCAAGAGGTCGATATACCGCTCACTCCTGCGGAGATCGGGGACCTGCTGAGCCGCCGCGAGATCTACCGGCGGACCGCGTACATGGTGCTGCGCGGCCACGGGCAGACGGCACTGGTGGCCGTCCAGCCGGAAGACCCCGACCGGCTGTTCTCGCCGGTGGCGGAGCTGCGCGTCCTGTCCGGCCCGGCGACCACGGCCTGGATCGACGAGCCCGAGACGGACGTCGGCAACGCCACCTCGCTCGCGGCGGCCGCGCTCGCGCACCACCGGGACGGCCTGCTCGCCTACGTGGTCCGGGGGCGGTTCGAGCACGTGAACTTCATCTGGCGGCCCGCGCCGCTGCCGATCCTGGTCACCGAAGTCATCCCGCCGCATCCGCCGAAGCTCCTGGCCATGGCCGAGCAGGTGGTCGGCTACGACGAGGACCTGCCGCCGGTGAGCCTGGCCCTGGACGCGGTGGACGTGCGCGAGCTGGTGGCGGCCAACCCGGCCGCGCACTACCTGCTGCCGTGCCGGGGCGGCGGCCTGCCGGCCGGCCCGGATGTCAGCTTCCTCGACTGCCACCCGTCGTATCACGCGGACTGGCTGCTCATCGGCTGCGAGCGGTCCCGGCAGTTCCACGAGCACTTCTACGGCAGCCAACCCCGGCGCGTGGACCTGTGCCCGAGGGCCCGGGCCGCCGCGCCGGCCGGAACTCGCGTGCTCACCAAGTGCTGCCTGCTGGAACGCGGTATCGAGATCAGCGGTACGACGGCGGTGGTGCCATGGGGGGCGAATCTCGACGAGGTGCGCGCCGCGCTCCGCGTGCTCTGCGGCGTGCCCCCGGCCGTGGCCCCAGGGCCATGAGCGGCGCGCACCCGGCCGACTCGGCCATTTTCGGCCACCTGTGGACCACGCCCGAGGCGTCCGCGTTGTTCTCGGACGAGGGCCGGATCCAGGCCTGGCTGCGGATCCTGGCGGCGCTGGCCCAGGCCCAGGCCGACGTCGGCCTGGTGCCGCCCGCCGCCGCGGCGGCGATCCGGGCGCACGCCGACGTGTCACGGCTGGACCTGGACCTGATCGCGGAACAGACCCGGGCGACCGGCCACTCGACGATGGGCATGATCCGGGCGCTGCGCGACGTCCTGCCTGAGCACGCGCGCGAGTGGGTCTACTACGGCGCCACCGTGCAGGATCTGTCCGACACCTGGTTCGCGCTGATCTTCCGGGCCCTGGGCGACATCGCCGAACGGGACGTGGCCAGGATGCGGGACCGTGCGCTCGATCTCGCCGCCGGGCACCGCGACACGCCGATGTGCGGACGAACGCACGGGCAGCCGGGCCTGCCCATCACGTTCGGGTTCAAGGCGGCGGTATGGGCCGCGGAGCTCGACCGGCACCTGGATCGTCTGCGGCACGGCCGGGGCCGCTGGGAGCTGGTCCAGCTCGGCGGGGCGCTCGGCACCATGGAATTCTGGGGCGGGCGCGCACTCGACCTGCTCGACAGCTTCGCCGGCCAGCTCGGGCTGGGTGCCCCCGAAATCCCCTGGCTCACCTCGCGGGACGGGGTCGCCGAGTTCATCTGGCTGCTGGCGGCGATCACGGCGACGGCCGGCAAGATCGGCAACGAGGTGTACCAGCTGCAGCGGCCTGAGATCGGTGAGCTGCGAGAGTCCTTCACCGAAGGCACAGTCGGCTCGATCACGATGCCGCACAAGCGCAATCCGGAGATCTCCGAGCACCTGGTCACCCTGTCCCGGGTGATCCGGGCCCAGGCCGGGCTGGCCCTGGAGGCGATGGTGTGCGAACACGAGCGCGACGGGCGGGCCTGGAAGACCGAATGGCTCGTCCTGCCGGAAACCGGGATGTACTTCGCGGCCTGCGTGGCCGCGGGGGCCCGGATGCTCGACGGCCTGCGTGTCGACCCCGACCGGATGCTCCTCAACATCGGCCAGCATCGTGGCTACCTGATGTCCGAGCCGGTGATGCGGGCTCTGGCCGACCGGCTCGGCAAGCACACCGCGCACGAGGCGGTCTACGCCGCCGCCATGAACGGCCTCGACGCAGACCAGGACTTCCGCGCCGCCCTGCGGGCCGATGCCCGCCTTGATGCGATCTCCAACGCCGAGCTGGACGAACTCCTCGAGGTGCGGGCGTCGCTCGGCTCGTGCGCCGCCTTCGCGGACCGGGTGTGCCGGGCCTGCGCCGGAGCGCGGGAGTGAGCGCCGCTTCCCCCGCGGCCGCCCCGAGGGACGCCGGCCCCGTAGGCGCCGACCCGGGACGCCTCGCCAGCTTCCCCCGGGTCCCGCTCGTCCTCGGGCCGACCCCGCTCCACCCAGCGCTCCGGCTGTCCAGCGAGCTGGGCGTCCCGGTCCTGCTCAAGCGGGATGACCTGGCCGGCGTCGGCCTCGGCGGCAACAAGCTGCGCGGCCTGGAGTACATCCTGGCCGACCTGCGCGAGCAGGGCTGCGACAGCCTGGTGACCGGCGCGGGCCCGCAATCGAACTGGACGATGCTGGCCGCGCTGGCGTGCTTGCGCTACCGGATCGAGCCGCACGTCGTCTGTTACGGCGCGGCCACCGCTAGCGAGGGGAACATGCGGCTGCTCCGGTGGCTCGGGGTCGACGTGCGGTTCACCGGCGACCGGGACCGGTCCTCGGTGGACGCCGGCATCGAGGCGGTCGCGGCCGAACTGCGCATCGCGGGCGGACGCCCGTATGCGGTCCCGCGCGGCGGTGCGACGCCGCTCGGCGCACTCGGTTACGTGCGGGCCAGCGTTGAGCTGGCCGCCCAGCTGGACGCGCTGGGCGAGCGGCCGTCGGCCCTGTGGCTGCCGACCGGTTCGTGCGGCACTCAGGCCGGCCTGGTGGCCGGCGCGGCCATGACCGTCGCGCCCTACCAGGTCGTCGGGGTCACGGTGAGCAGGCCCGTGGCCGAGAGCCGCGCGCGGGTGCGCGAGCTTGCGGTCGGCGCGGCCGGCCTGGCCGGCATCGACGCCCTACTCGCGACGCCGACCGTGCTCGGCGGCTGGATCGGGCCGGGATACGGCCTACCCTCCGCGGCGGGGCAGGCGGCGGCGCGCCTGGTCGCGGCGGCCGAGGGCGTGTTCCTCGACCCGGTGTTCGGGGCGAAGGCGATGGCCGCGCTGATCGCGGAATGCCGCTCGGGCCGGCCCCGCGGCACCCAGGTATTCCTGGTCAGCGGCGGCGCGCCCACTCTGTTCGCCGGATCCCCGGAGGTCGCGCCATGACCGGATCCCCGGAGGTGGCGCCGTGACCGGATCCCCGGAGGTGGCGCCGTGACCGGATCCCCGGAGGTGGCGCCGTGACCGCCACGCAGCAGCCAAGCCCGCCCGAGGGCTACCTGGGCACGACGGCGCGGATCACCAGCGGGCCCGCCCCCGAGCTGGTGGAGGCCGGCTACGCGCTGGAGATCGCTGACGCGCCCCTGCTGCACCGCGGTCTGACCCTGGCTGACCTGGCTCACCTGGTCGAGCTGGTCGAGTGCGGCGCCCTGACGCGTGCCGAGGCGGCACCGCTGTGTACCGTGCTGCTTGAGTTGCTCGATCAGCCCGCCGCCGCCTTTCCGTACGATCCGGTGTACGGCGACGCGTACAACAGCAGGGAGCGGGAGCTGGAGCGGACCCTCGGCCCGGCCGCCGGCCGGCTTCACCTCGGCCGCACCCGAAGGGAGGCGGGCCGTATCGCGTTCCGCCTCGCTACCCGGGACAAGCTGCTCAGCCTGCACGCCGATGTCGCTGCGTTCGCCGATGAGGTCGGCCGCAGAGCCGGCGATCACGCGGCCACGCTGTGGGCCGACCATACCTACCTGCAGCCGGCCCAGCCGTCCACATTCGGTCATTACCTGGGTGGTTTCGCCGAACAGGCCCTGCGGCACCTGGACAGGATCGAGGCGGCATACGGCCGCGTGGACGTCTCGCCCGCGGGCGCCGGCGGGGCGGGCGGCACCCGGCTGCCAATGGACAGGACACGCCTGGCTGGGCTGCTGGGCTTCGGCTCCGTCGGCGCGCACACCCGCGACGCGATGTGGTCGGCCGACGTCCTGGCCGATGCGGTCACCGCGGCGGCCCAGGCCGTGGCGACCATCGGTCAGCTGGCCGGCGACCTGGAGATCTTCGCCAGTCCCGCCTTCGGCTACGTGACCCTGGACGCCTCGCTGTGCCGGGCCAGCGTGCTCATGCCGCAGAAGCGCAACCCGTATGCCCTCCCGGTGCTGCGCGGCGGGGCTGGTACGCTGATCGGCCGGCTGACCGGGGTTCTTGCGACCGGCCTCACCCCGTCCGCGCGGACCGACAACTGGTTGTACGCCTATGGCGAGGTAGCCGGGGCACTTGACCTGGCGGGCCGGCTCGTCCGGCTGGGGCGCGCCGTGGCGGCCGGGCTGAGCCTGGACGTTGGCGTGCTGGCGGAGCAGGCGGTGACCCACTTCACCGCGGCGGCCGACCTCGCGGAGGAGCTGTCGTTGCGCTTCCGGCTCGACTACCGCACGGCCTACCGCGTGGTCGGCCGGGCCGTCGCCGACGCCCTGAGCCGCGGCGGCACCGAGCTGACCGTTGCCGACGTCCGCGCCGCCGCCGAGGAGATCACCGGAGCGCCGGTGCCGGTCACGGCCGACCTGCTCAGTGCCGCGACGGACCCCATGTCGGCCGTGCTGGCCAGGGATGGGCTGGGCGGCGCGAGTTCCCGGCGGGTGCGGGAACACGCGCGGCGGGTCCGGCGGCGGGTGGTGGCGGCGTGCCGGTGGAATTCCGACCGCAGGGACCGCATCGCCAGAGCCGAGTCAGACCTGGTCACGACCGCCCGGGCCCTCGCGTCCGGCCAGTAAGCGGCGGGACCCCGGCAGCGGCAGCAACGCAGGGCCGGCCGGGCACAGTAGGCCCGGCTCCCGGCCGCACCCAGTAACAGATTTATCCCGAACGAACCAGGTATCAGCCCGCCGAACCCTGCGTGAAACGCTGGACGAACGCCAGCGCGGTGTCGGCCACGTCGCGCCAGCCGCTGTCGATGGTGAGCGCGTGCCCGCGGCCGGGATCTCGGTGATCTCGGTCACGCCCTTGTTGCGCTGCTGGTGCTTGTAGGAGGCATTGGTGATCGCCCACGGGACGGTGTGGTCCTTCTCGCCCGGACACGGCCGGGATCCCGCACCTCCAGCCGGACTCAGCTGATCAACCCGAGGCCCGCCCGGTATATAGGCCTATTTACGGACAAGGGGAGCCGAGAGGATGATCGAGTCGTGCGCGACGACGCTGGCCTGCATCGAGGGAGAGAAATGACAGCCGCCACCGGGGAACTGGCGCCACCGAGGCGCATTCTGGTCAACGGCAGGCCGATCAGGTTGCGCTGGCTGCAGCAGATCATCTGGTCGTTCCTGGCCGCGAACATCGGCGCGCTGATCATCTCCGCCCTGTACTACCTGTTCGTCCAGCTGAGATGGCACGTCGGCGGCCACACCATCCTGTATCTCAAGCCGAATTGGGACCACCTGTTCAGCTTTCGCGGCTGGACAGCCGACCGGCACGACATCCGCAACGTCTACGAGGCGCTGCTGGCCACCTTGTTCGTCAGGTCCCTGCTGGCGAACTGGCGGAAGAACGACCGGCGCGCCCCGGCCTGGTACGTGGTGATCTCCCCCTTCCTGATCGTGATCGTCGCGTTCCCGATCGTGGCCGCGGGCATCTGGCTGATCAACTACGCCCTGCCGTATCTGTGGCATGCATGGGTCAGGCATCACGCACTGCACAACCCGGTACACATGCCGCATTCGCTGGCCTGGCTAGGCACCTACCTTGCGGGCTTTCCCTGGCAGGCGGTGGTGATCGGCATCCTGGCCGGACTGGTGGTGCACCGCGTGTATGCCCCGGCCGGTAACACCGTCCAGCTTTACTTCATCGGCCGGTCTGTGGACAGGACCAGGGACGCGATCGCCGCCGGCGAGGAGAATCCCGGCCGGCACCTGCCCCGCTGGCCATGGCCGCCGGTGATCCGGGAACGTGCCGCATGGATCATGCACAACCGCCTGCCCGTGCCGGACCGGACCCGCAACATCAGGCTGGCGGTGCAGGTCGTGACGGTCGTCCTGGCCGGCCTGGCCATCTATGGCGGCTACGTCCGTTACGTGATAGCGAAGGGACACTGAGACGGCGCGGTGAGGCCTCGGGCAGATCGGCGGCCAGCAGGAATGATGCCGCCGCCTCGGCGAAGCCGTCCGGGTCCTCCCAGAAGAGCAGATGGCCCAGTTCAGGGAAGGTCACGAGCCGGGCATCCGGGATGCGGTCCGCGAGCAGCTTGCCGTTGCGCGGGTCGACCACGGTGTCTGCGCTGCCGTGCAGCACCAGCGTGCGTGCCTGGATGCGCCTTTGCCTCAGGCGGCCGGCGTACCGTGCTCCCGCAGCGGCTTGGGCCGACAGGACTCCGGGGTCCGCTGGCCGGGAGCCCTGGAGCTCGAGCAGGCGGTTCACGAGTTCTGGATGGTGCTGGACGCTGCGCGCCGACAGGGCGTTTTCCGTGTTGCGGCGCCGCGCCGCTTCACGCGTCATGCGGCGCGTCGCCGCGATCAGCCGCACGGAGGCGGCCGGCATGGGGTAGGCGAAGGGCCAGCCCGGCGTCGTGCACGCCAGCACCAGACCGTCCACTCGTTCCGGGTGGGTAATCGCTAGCTCCTGGGCCACCAGGCCGCCCAGGCTCGCCCCTAGCACATGGGCCCTTTCGATACCGGCGGCATCGAGCACAGCCACGATGTCGCCCACCATGTCGGCCACGGCGAACGACCCGTCCGGCCGGTCGCTGCGCCCGAAGCCCCGGTTGTCCACCAGCACAAGCCGGAAGTGCCGCCGCAGCTGCCGCAGTACCGGCTCCCAGCCAAGACGGTCCAGGCCCATCCCCTGGATCAGCACCAGCCACGGCCGCCGCCGGTGCACGGTTCCGCGCAGCTCGTAGGCGATCTGCAACGCGCCGCTGCGGGCGTACCGGGTCCGGCTCACCTCGGAACGGCCGGTGCATATAGTAAGCACTTGCTAAATATATCAATCACGCCGGGCCGCTGTCCGCGACACTCACTAGTTTCGCGCTTTTGCCCCGCTATTAACACTTGAGTCTTCCGCCAGCAAGCTAAGCAATCAGATGTCGGAGTCATTCGCCCGGACGATCTGTCAGTGGACCGGCAAGCTCCCCGGGACTGCCGAGAGGCAGCGGACGAGATCCTGATCGCGGCGGCCACGGCCGGGATGGACCTGCGCGACCTGGTCGGCCTGGCCGCCGAGATTTACCAGCGGTCCCTGCCCGACACCGGCGACGACGATCCGGGCGAGACGTTCGAGGACCGGGCCGTGAACCTGGAGACCACGTTCCAGGGCGCCGGGGTCCTTACCGGAGACCTAACCACAGAATGCGCCGCGGTGGTAACGGCGGTGCTGGATGCGCTGTCCGCTCCGGCCGGCGCCGAGGACACCCGGACCCACGCCCAGCGGTATCACGACGCGCTTCAGGAGGCGATGCGCCGCCTGGTCGCCGCCGACCTGCTTCCCGAGCGGGCCGGGCAGCCGGTGAAGGTCTGGGCGCACGTCTCCCTCGCCGATCTGATGATGCTGGACGGCAGCTCCGCGCTGCTGGACGAATGGATCACCTCGGCGCGGGCGGCGTGGGCCGCGCACCGCGCCGGGGCCTCGGCCGGCGGCAGCGACGGCGCCGCGTGGTTGGACGGCGACGCCGCCCAGGCGGTGGCCTGCGACGCGTCGGTGGCCCCGGTGGTGATGGGCGAGGTCAACCCCGCCGCCCTGGACGACTTGGTCCGGCTCTGCCTGGAACTGGCCCGGCTCCACCGCCCCGGCGGCGCAGACGACGGCGACCCGGCCGCCCCTGGCCCTGACGACGGCGATCGGGCCGCCCCCGGCGCGGACACCACGCGGGCCTGGGAAGCCCTCGAGCAGGCGATCATCGGCAAAGCAGTCGACCTCTTGTCCGGGCCCGGCGGGCTCGCCTCCTTCCTGCGGCGCCGGCAGTTGGGCGCGCGGCTGGGCGGGCCGAGCCTGCCGCTGGACGTGGGCTACGCCGAGACCGTCCCGGCCGGGATCCGCAACGCCGTGATCCTGCGGGACAAGCGCTGCCGGTGGGCCGGCGGATGCAACCAGCCCGCCTCGGCGTGCGAGGTCCACCACGTCAAGCACAAGAAGAACGGCGGCAAGACCAGCACCAAGGACTGCGTCCTTCTGTGTACCTTTCACCACCAGGTGGCAATTCACAGGTGGGGCTGGACCCTGGTGCTGAACCCAGACGGCACCACCACGGCCTGGAACAAGGACAACAGCAAGGTCCTGCATAGCCATGGCCCCCCGGCTAGACCCGGATGATGCCCCTCCGGGTTGGCCATCGCCGCGGCATTCCCGCTATCGGGCCGTTGCCGGGCGTCGCCGGGGAACCGGAATGTGGTCCAGGTCGCGAGCCAGCACGACCTCACCGCCGAATTCCCATGCCGCTTCACCGGCCAGCCGCGCACCGTCCCCGGACTCATAGCGCTGCGAGAAATGAGTGAGAACGAGCAGCCGCGCACCGGACTGCGCCGCGATCTGGCCGGCCTGCCCGGCGGTCAGGTGCCCGTAGTCGCGTGCGAACCCGGCCTCGGCGTTGGCGAAGGTGGATTCGCAGACCAGCATGTCCGCCTGATCCGCGAGCGCGAACGCGGCGTCACACAGCCGGGTGTCCATGATGAACGCGAAACGCTGGCCCGGCTTCGGCTCGCTCACCTGCTCCACCGTCACCATGCGACCGTCGGCCACCAGACGCCCCTCGCGCTGCAGGCGTCCGATGTCGGGACCGCTGACGCCCCAGGCGGCCAGCTTCTCCGGGAGCATCCGCCACCCGTCCGGCTCGACCAGCCGGTAGCCGAAGGTCGGCACGCTATGCGACAGCGCCTGCGCCTCCAGGCGGAACGAGGACGTGCCGATTACTGTCCCCGCCTCAAGGACCGGGAGTTCGCGCAGCTGCAGCAGGTCGCGGAACAAGGACGCGTGCCGGAGCCGCCCGAACACCTCCTGGCTTTCCGCCGGGTAGCAGACCTCCACGACGTGCGGCACCCGGTCCAGTGACATCCGCTGGAGCACGCCCGGGAGGCCAAGGCAGTGATCGCCGTGAAAGTGGGTGATGCAGATGCGGGTGATCTGGCTCGCCGTGACCCCGGCGAACAGCATCTGCCGCTGGGTTCCCTCGCCCGGGTCGAACAGCAGCCCCTCGTCATCCCAGCGCAGGAAGTAGCCGTTGTGATTGCGGCTCCGTGTGGGTGCCTGGCTGGCCGTGCCGAGAACCACCAGTTCACGGTGGGACACGAGCCCGGACCCTACGCGATCACGACCGTCTGGGCAGGTACAGGTCGGTGATCGTGCCCTCGAACGCTTCGGCCGCCATGGCGACGGTCTCCGACAGCGTGGGGTGCGGGTGGATGGTCAGGCCTATGTCGGCCGCGTCGGCGCCCATCTCGATGGCCAGCACCGCCTCGGCGATGAGGTCGCCTGCTGACGGCCCGACGATGCCGCAGCCGATGACGCGCCCCGTCGCCTCGTCGAACAGCACCTTCGTCAGCCCCTCGGAGCGGCCGAGGGAGAGCGAGCGGCCGCTGGCGGCCCACGGGAAGACCCCCTTGCCGTACTTGACGCCGGCCGCCCTGGCCTCGTTCTCGGTGACCCCGGCCCAGGCCACCTCGGGATCGGTGTAGGCGACCGACGGGATGGCGCGGGCGTCGAAGAAGCTGTTCTTGCCCGCGGTCACCTCGGCGGCGACCTTCCCCTCGTGTGTCGCCTTGTGCGCGAGCATCGGCTGGCCGGCCACGTCACCGATGGCGAAGATGTGCGGCACGTTGGTCCGCAGCTGCTTGTTGACCGGGATGAAGCCGCGGTCGTCGACGGTGACGCCGGCCTGCTCGGCGCCGATCAGCTTGCCGTTGGGGCTGCGCCCGACGGCGACCAGGATCTGGTCGAAGGTATCGGTCGCCGGGGCTTTCGCACCGTCGAAGTACACCATCAGGCCCTCGGGCCTGGCCTGGACGTCCGTCACCTTGGTCTTGAGATAGATGTTTTCGTACTGCTTGGCGACCCGCTTGGCCAGCGGGCTGATCAGGTCCTTGTCGACTCCCGGGATGAGCTGGTCCAGCAGCTCGACGACGGTGACCTTCGCGCCGAGCTCGTGGTAGACGGTGGCCATCTCCAGCCCGATGATCCCGCCGCCGACGACGAGCAGCCGCCGCGGCACCTCACCGAGTTCCAGCGCGCCGGTGGAATCGACGACCCGCGGGTCGGACGAGGGGATGAACGGCAGCGTCAGCGGCTCCGATCCGGCCGCGATGATCGCCTGCTCGAAGCCGACCGTAGTCACGCCGCCTTCGGCCAGCTCGACCTGCAGCTGGTGCGGCGAAGTGAACCGGCCGTAGCCCCGGATGGTGGTGATCTTGCGCTGCCTGGCCAGCCCGGCCAGGCCGCCGGTGAGCCGCCCGACCACGCCCTCTTTCCACGCCCGCAGCTTGCCCACGTCGATCGCCGGGGGGCCGAACACGATGCCGTTCTCGCCCATCTCCCGGGCTTCGGCGATGACCTTGGCGGCGTGCAGCAGGGCCTTGGACGGGATGCAGCCGACATTGAGGCAGACTCCGCCCAGGGCCGGCTCGCGATCGACGAGCACGACGCGTTTGCCCAGGTCGGCTGCCCGGAACGCGGCCGTGTAGCCGCCCGGCCCGGCACCAAGAACGAGCACCTCCGCGGCTGACTCAGGGATCTCCACGTCACGCTCCAAGAAGAGAAGGGCCGCCGGATGCGGTCAGAGCACGAGGCGGCGGATGTCCTCGAGCAGGTAGCACAGGTACCGGGCGAACCGGGCGGCCAGCGCGCCGTCGATGACCCGGTGGTCGTAGGACAGCGAGATCGGCAGCATCAGCCGCGGCACGAACGCCGTCCCGTCCCAGGCCGGCGTGGTCCGGGACCGGACCACGCCGAGAATCGCCACCTCGGGGGCGTTGACGATGGGCGTGAAGCCGGTCCCGCCGATGCCGCCCAGGCTGGAGATCGTGAAACAGCCGCCCTGCAGGTCGGCCACGCCGAGCTTGCCGTCCCGGGCCCTGGCCGAGCCGGCGCCGAGCTCCTGGCTGAGCTCCCGGATGCCCTTGCGGTCGACATCGCGGATCACCGGCACCACCAGGCCCTCGGGCGTGTCCACGGCGACGCCCAGGTGGTAGTAGCTCTTGTAGATCAGCGCGTCTTTCTCCGGCGTCAGCGAGCTGTTGAACTTGGGGAATTCCCGCAGCGCCGAGACGCTGGCCTTCATCAGGAAGGCCAGCAGCGTCACCCGGTAGCCCTCCGCCTTGGCGGCGGTGTCCAGGTCCCTGCGATAGGCGTCCAGGTCGGTGATGTCGGCCTCGTCGTCGTGGGTGACGTGGGGGATGTTGAGCCAGGACCGGTGCAGCGCGGGCCCGGACAGCCGCTGGATGCGGGACAGCGGCCGGATCTCGACCGGGCCGAACTTCGAGAAGTCCTGGGCCGGGACCTCCGGGATGCCGCTGCCCCGTGCGTCCAGGGCCGGGGCGGCCAGGCCCGGAGCAGGGCCGCGGACGCTCGCGATCACGTTGTCCTTGGTGATGCGGCCCTTCGGCCCAGTCCCGGACAGCGCGGTGAGGTCAATGCCGAGCTCGCGGGCCAGCCGGCGCACGCCCGGCGCGGCGTGCACGCCATCAAAATCCTCCGGCGGCCCGGCCTCCACGGCGGTCACCGGCGGCCCGCCCTCCGCGACCGGAGCAGCCGGAGCCGACGCGACCGAGGCGACCGAGGCGGCCGGGTCAGCCGCCGGCGGCTCCTGCTGGTCCGTCAGCGGCGGCGGCTCGACCTGAGCCCCGCCGGTGTCCAGCAGCAGGATCGGTGACCCGCGGCTGACCAGGTCACCGACCTTGACCCGCAGCTCGCGGACGGTGCCTGCGGCCGGCGAGGGGACGTCCATGGTGGCCTTGTCCGACTCCAGGGTGATCAGCGGGTCCTCGTTGCTGACCACGTCGCCGGCCGCCACATGGATCTCGATGACCGGCACCTCGGCGAAGTCGCCGAGGTCGGGAACGCTGACTTCAGTCGCAGCGGACATGGCTGCTCTCCCTCAGTGGTCGGGGACGGCAAAGGGCCGGCAAACGGTCATGCCCGCGACGGGTCCGGCTTGCCGGGGTCGATGCCGTACCGCGAGATCGCGTCGGCGACCTTGGCCGCCGGGATCGTCCCGTCCTCGGCCAGCGAGGCCAGCGCGGCCACGGCGACGTAGTGCCGGTCGACCTCGAAGAAGCGGCGCAGGTTGCGCCGGTAGTCCGAACGGCCGTAGCCGTCAGTCCCCAGCACCCGGTAGCGCCCCGGCACGAAGGTGCGGATCTGGTCGGCGAAGCTCTTGACGTAATCGGTCGCCGCGATGACCGGGCCGGGGCGCCCGGCCAGGCACTCCTGCACGTAGCTGCGCCGCGGCGGCGAATCCGGGTGCAGCATGTTCCACCGCTCGGCGGTGAGCCCGTCGCGCCGCAGTTCGGTGAAGCTGGTGGCACTCCAGACATCGGCAGATACACCGTAGTCGGCAAAAAGCAGGTCGGCGCCGGCCAGCACCTCCCGCAAGATGGTCCCGCTGCCGAGCAGCTGCACCACGGGGCCCGCGCCAGAAGAAGCCCGCAGCAGGTACATCCCCCGCAGGATCCCGGCCTCGGCGCCTTCGGGCAGCGCGGGGTGCTCGTAGTTCTCGTTCATCAAGGTGATGTAGAAGAACACGTCTTCCTGTTCGGCCAGCATCCGCCGCAGCCCGCCGGCGATGATGACCGCGACCTCGTAGGAGTACGTCGGGTCGTAGGACACGCAGTTGGGGATCACCGAGGCGAGCACGTGGCTGTGGCCGTCCTCGTGCTGCAGCCCCTCGCCGTTGAGCGTGGTGCGGCCGGCCGTCCCGCCGAGCAGGAAGCCGCGGGCCCGCGCGTCCCCGGCCGCCCAGGCCAGGTCCATGACCCGCTGGAAGCCGAACATCGAATAGAAGATGTAGAACGGGATCATCGCGATGTCGCTGGTGCTGTAGGCGGTCGCGGCGGCGATCCACGACGCCATCGCGCCGGCCTCGTTGATGCCCTCCTGCAGCATCTGGCCGTCCGGCGCCTCGCGGTAGTACATCAGCCGGCTGGCGTCCTCGGGCTGGTAGAGCTGGCCGGCCTGGCTGAAGATGCCGAACTGGCGGAACATGCCCTCCATCCCGAACGTCCGGGACTCATCCGGCACGATCGGCACCACGCGCGGGCCGATGGCCTTGTCGCGCAGCAGCGTATTGAGGATCCGGACGAACGCCATGGTGGTGGAGATCTCCCGGCCCGGCGTGCCGCCCAGCTGGCCGCCGAACGCGCTCAGCTCGGGAACAGAAAGCGTCTCCGTCGACCGCCGCCGGCGGGCGGGCAGGTACCCGCCGAGGGCGGCGCGCCGCTCCCGCAGGTAGGTCATCTCCTCGCTGTCCTCGGGAAAGCGCAGGAACGGCAGCTCGGCCAGCTGCTCATCCGACAGCGGCAGGGCGAACCGGTCCCGGAACTTGGCCAGGGCCGCGTCGGCCATGTGCTTCTGCTGGTGGGTGATGTTCTGGCCCTCGCCCGATTCCCCCATCCCGTAGCCCTTGACGGTCTTGGCCAGGATGACGGTGGGCTGGCCGGCCGTCCGCACCGCGGCCGAGTAGGCGGCGTAGATCTTGCCGGGATCGTGGCCGCCGCGGTTCAGCGCCCAGATCTCGTCGTCGGTCATGCCCGCGACCATTTCCAGCAGCTCCGGGTACTTGCCGAAGAATTTCTCCCGGACGTACGCGCCGTCTTTGGACTTGAAGTCCTGGTACTCGCCGTCGACGCATTCCTCCATCCGCTTCAGCAGGAGGCCGGTGGAGTCGCGGGCGATGAGCGGGTCCCAGCCGCTGCCCCAGATCACCTTGATCACGTTCCAGCCCGCGCCGCGGAAGATGCCCTCGAGCTCCTGGATGATCTTGCCGTTGCCGCGGACCGGGCCGTCCAGGCGCTGCAGGTTGCAATTGATCACGAAGATGAGGTTGTCGAGCTTCTCCCGGCTGGCCAGCGCGATGGCGCCCAGCGACTCCGGCTCGTCGGTCTCCCCGTCGCCGAGGAACGCCCAGACCTTACGGTCCGAGGTGTCCGCCAGCCCGCGGCAGGCCAGGTACTTCAGGAAGCGCGCCTGGTAGATCGCCATGATCGGGCCCAGGCCCATCGACACCGTCGGCATCTGCCAGTAATCCGGCATCAGCCACGGGTGCGGATAGGAGGAAAGGCCGCCGCCGTCGACCTCCATCCGGAACTTCGTCAGCTGGTCCTCGGTGAGCCGGCCCTCCACGAACGAGCGGGCGTAGATGCCCGGCGATGAATGCCCCTGGATGAACAGCAGGTCGCCGCCGTGCTGGCCGGATGCGGCCCGGAAGAAATGCTGGAAGCCCACGTCGTAGAGGGTCGCCGCGGACTGGAAGCTGGCGATGTGGCCGCCGAGCTCGGAGGACTCCGCGTTCGCCCGCAGCACGATGGCCAGCGCGTTCCACCGGATCAGCGACCTGATCCGGTGGTCGATGGCCAGCTCCCGCGGGCTCAGCCGGTCCCCCGACCCGGGCGGGATCGTGTTCAGGTACGGCGTGGTCGCGCTGTAGGGGACCGGCGCGCCCTTCCGCCGGGCCTCCGCGACCACCTCGTCCAGCAGGAAGAACGCACGGTCCGCGCCCTCGTACGCCAGCACGGAATCGAGCGCCTCAAGCCACTCGCGCGTCTCGGCCGGGTCAAGATCTTCCAGCATCAGCGTCCCTCCGCTCGCACCAAGCATCCTCCCGGGCGATACTCCAGGCAAGGAACGAACGTGCCGGGAGGGAAGACGGAGCAGTGGCGAATCCGCTCGATCAGGTGGCGTCGTGGCCGGCCACCGCCGCGGCCGGCGTCGCGTCGGCGGCGGGCCTGATGGAATCGACCGGACCGGCCGGCCAGCCTTATCCCTGGGCGTCGGTGACCAAGCTGCTCGTCGGGCTGGCCGCGCTCGACGCCGTGCAGCGCGGCCTGCTCGATCTGGACGAGCCGGCCGGGCCGCCGGGATCGACGATCCGGCACCTACTGTCGCACGCATCCGGGCTCGCAATCGACAGTGACGCGATCCTCAGCCCGCCCGCCCGCCGCCGGATCTACTCCAACCGCGGCATCGAGATCGTCGCGGACATCCTCGCCGCCCGGTCCGGCCAGCCCTTCGAGCGGCTGCTGGCCGACGAGATCTGCCTGCCGCTCGGGATGGCGGGCACCCGGCTCGAGGGTTCCCCGGCCTGGGGCGCCGTCGGCCCGCTCCACGACCTCATGAACCTGGCCGTCGAACTGGCCAGTCCGTCGCTGGTCGACGATGACCTGGTGGCGGAGGCCACCCGGACCGCCTTCCCCGGGCTGTCCGGCGTGCTGCCGGGCTTCGGCCGCCAGCCGCATAACGACTGGGGCCTGGGGTTCGAGATCAGGGACGGCAAGGCGCCGCACTGGACCGGGTCGAGGAACTCGCCCCGGACGTTCGGCCATTTCGGCCGCTCGGGCAGCTTCCTCTGGGTGGACCCCGAGGCCGGGATCACCTGCGCCGCCCTCGCCGACCGCGACTTCGGCGACTGGGCCAAGCAGGCGTGGCCCCGGCTGTCCGACGATCTGCTCGCGTCGTACGCCGCCGGCTGAGATGCTGATGCCAGGGACCGCGGAGCGCCGATGCCCCGTGGCGGGAGGGAGGGCGCGATGCCCGCGCAGATTCCGGCCGGTGACATCCATCATCTGCGGCTCACGGTGACCGACGTGCAGCGCAGCCGCGAGTTCTACACCAGCCTGCTGGGCTTCCAGGTCGCGGTAGACTCGCCGCCGCCCGGCGACCCGGCCGCGGCCGAGACGTTCCGCATCCTGTTCGGCGGCTGCGTCATGATCCGCGGCAACTTGCTGATGGGGCTGCGGCCGATGGCGCCCGCGACTGACCATTTCGACCCGGACCGGGTGGGTCTTGACCATCTCAGTTTCGGCGTGGCCGGCCATGAGGACCTGGAGCAGGCCGTCCGGCTGTTCGATGAGCACGGCGTGCCACACGGCGAGATCACCCGGCTGCCGTCGTTCGGCATCGACGTGCTCTCGTTCGAGGATCCTGACGGCATCCAACTCGAGCTCACCGCGCCGGTCACGCCGTAGGTCAGGGTCCCGGCCGCGGCCCCTTAACAGATTTAGGCCGAACGAGGCGTGGTACTCCGCCCCGATTTCTGTGCAAGCCTGAGGGGCCGGGCCTCGCGGCGTTGACCACCGCGTAGCCCGGCCCAGGGATCATGCTGGTGCGGGTCAGCAGCCGTCGTAGGGGGACCAGTTGGACTGTCCGCCCTGGGCCAGCGCGGTGGCGAACACCTGGTTCTGCTCGGCCACGCTGGCGTGGCCGAAGGAAGCCGGGGAGCCGCCGTATGCGGCCCAGGTGGACGCGCTGAACTGGTACAGGCCGTAGTGCCCAGTTGAGTTCATGACCTGTGCGTTCCCGCCGGACTCGCGGGCCACGACGCACTGACCGAACGCGCCGCCGGGCACGCCCCCCGAGTAGCTGCTTGCCGCCACGGGTGCGGCCTGCACGGGTGCGTACGCCGGGCTGGCCGGCGCGGCCGCCGCGGGCGGGGCCGACGGGGCCGGGGCCGGAGCGGCCGGCCCGAGTTGGGCGGGTGCGCCGGGTATCTTGGCGGGCTCGGCCGGGATCTGCAGGACCTGCCCCGCCGTGATGATGTTCGCCCACCGGACCTGGCTGTGGTTGGCCCAGTAGAGCACCGGCCATGCGTCCGGCTTGTGATAGACGCGCCCGGCGATCGCGGAAAGCGAGTCACCCGGCCGGACGGTGTACCTGACTGGACGGGCGGAACCCGCCCTGTGCCGCCCGGTGGCCCGCGCGGTAACTGCGAGCAGTGGTGCGGATGAAACGCCCGCATACGCGGCCGCGTCCGTGACCGCGGCAGGCTGCGCGGCCGTATGGGCCGGCACTGGTTCGGCCTGGGCCTGCGGTGCCAGGCAGACCGCCGCCATGCCGGCCAGTGCGGGCACCGCGGCACCAGGTAGTAGGGGCGTGAGCCGGATGCGTGATGGTTTCCTGTGGCAGCCCAAAGGGCTCCTCTCCAAGGAGGGCGCGCTCACTGGGCAGGGGCAACAGCGTGCGTGCCATCTTCGGAGCGCCTGACATCCGGGCAGCCTAACGGACACAATCCCCGTACTCAGGGCAAATTCCATTAAAACGGCGAAATCGGCCGCGAGATGCTAAACTCCCCCGCCCCTAGTGCCGAATCGGCTCAGCGCCGGTATTCCTCCTGGTAGGGATCGTAGGGGTCGGCGGCGGGGCGCCTGCGGGCCGGGGGTACCGCGTCGGGCGGTGCCTGATCGCGGTAGGCCGGATCGCGGTAGGCCGGATCGCGGTAGGCGGGGCGCCGGCTGCGACTCCAGGGCGCCCACACGACTAGCCATAGCGCCACCCCGAGGACGCCCACCAGCATCAAGATGTCACCGATGGTGTGCACAGCGATGCCGTGCATGGACACGGTGGATATCCCGAATCGAAGGATGGCTCCCACCGCGATGAGGAAAAGGCCTGCGCCGATCCTCATGGCTCACCTCCCATGCGTGAGTTCTGGTCGGGCCACCTCCCCTTCCCGGTGCGCACGGGCTCAAACGGAGAGCGGTTTGGGCTGCGGTGAGGGGTATGCCGGGCCGATACTTGATCGGTGATCGGTGCCGCGTTCGGGGTCACGCTGGCCAGGGCTCAGGCCGGTGATGAGGCGGCCTTTGCCTGCATCTTCCGTGACGTACAGCCGGCGCTGCTGCGGTATCTGCGGGTGATCGCCCCTGAAGCCGAGGACGTGGCCGGTGATACCTGGCTTCAGGTGGTGGCCGGGCTGGCGGGCTTCCGCGGCGGGGAGCAGGCGTTCCGGTCGTGGCTGTTCACCATCGCCCGGCACCGGGCGGCTGACGCCGGCCGGTCACGGGCTCGCCGTCCCGCGGTGCCGCTCGAGGCGAGCGGGGCAGCGGAGCAGTTGATGTCCCCTGACTCGGCCGATCTGGCGCTGGAGGCGGTTTCCGCACGGGCCGTGCTGGCGCTGATCGCGTCGCTGCCCCCCGATCAGGCTGAAATCATCATGCTGCGGGTGGTGGCCGGCCTCGACGCCGGCGACGTGGCGCGGATCGTGGGCAAGACCCCGGGCGCGGTGCGGGTGGCCGCGCACCGCGGCCTGCGCAGGCTCGCCAGCCGGGTTGAGCGGGCGGGTGTAACACAATGAGCGGGCCGGACGCTATGCATGGTGAGATGCCTGGGTTCTTCCCCGGCCGGCCCGGCGGCGAGCACGACGAGCCGCTGCTGGACATGATCTTTGATCGGCGCCCCCTCCCCCCCGGGGCGCCGCCAGAGATGCATGACCTGGAGCGGAGGCTCGCCGCGCTCGCGGGGTCGGCCGAACCTGGGGAGCTGGCCGGGGAGGCCGCCGCGCTGGCTGCGTTCACCCGGCTGGCCTCCCCGGTCGGCATCTCGCCCGCCGCCTGGCGGCCAGCCCGGCACCGGCTGTCGCGGCGGCCAGCTCGCGGTCGGCTCGCCCTGGCCGCGGCGCTGGTCGCGGCGGCCGCCGGGCTGGGCGGCGCGACCGCGGCATACAACGACGTGCTGCCCGGCCCGATCCAGCAGATGGCGCACGTGACGGTCGGAGCACCGGCACCGCGCCACGGCTCCCCGCATTCGCCTGGCAGGTCCGGAACGCGGTCGGGCGCGCACCAGACGCCCGGCTCGCCCGCCCCTCAGGCGGCCAGCTCGGCGCCCCCCGCCGCAGCCAGTGGCCAGCCGATCCTCTCGGATCGGCACTACCGGCCACTGCGGCACAGCCCCCGGCCCGCCGGCACCTGCACCCCGAGGCCGTACCTGACCCAGAACCCGCCAGGGCAAGGATCCGGAGTTCCCAGCTGGGCGCCGCCATCGCCAGGGGCGGCCCCCTGTCTGGGCATACCCATCCCGACCGCCCGCGGCGCAGCCATCCCGACCGCCGTCCCGGGACAGGGCCAGTAAAAACAGGACGGCCTCAGGTCAGCTCAAGCAGCAGGCGGGCCAGGTCGTCGGGCCGGTTGCTGGCGATCATGTGACCGGTCGCGATTTCCCGGTAGCGCCAGGCTGGCGAGGCCTTGGCCCGGTCCGCGATGTGCTCGAGCGCCCGCCCATTCATACCCCGGTCAGGCACGCGGCCTCGCAGGAATCCCGGACGCCGGGCAAAAGCCATTTATGTATTTGCCTGACAATGACGGGTTGCCGGTTGATTTGGGTGAGATGCCCGGATACCGGGGCGAACCTTTTCTGCCCGGTTCCGCGTCCACCCGGGAAATCTGCCGGTTGCTTCGCGTATCTGCCCAGATGCTAGTTACCTGATGTATGGGCCTGGCTCACGTTAATAAACCCTCAAATGCCGGACGCACAAAGACGAAGGTGCTGCCGTAATCGTGCACATCGGCATTCCCGGTCATCTACCATTTTGCTGGGGTGCGGAGCAGGGGGGTATGAGCCAGGTCTTCCAGGTCGGCTGTTCTGCGGCTTTTCCACGTCTTGAGTACGCAAAGGAGCGAACTTATGCGGCTAGTCCTGTGTGACGATAATCGCATTTTTTGCGAGGCGCTCGCGGTCGCGCTGGAGGCACGCTCTCACCAGGCGCTGGCGATCGCCACGACCGCTGATGAGGGCGTCGCCGCGGTCCTGGTGGTGTCGGGCCTCAGCGACCGGGCGGCGATATTAGCGGCGAGGCAGATCGGTGAAGATCAAGAACTAGACCGGATTGCCGCGGCGCTGGACGTGATCGCGGCCGGCCAATGGGCGGTCACCGCCGGGCCCTCGCCCACGCCAGACCCGCGACCGGAGCGTGCCGAGGACTCGCTCGCGACGCTGACGCCGCGGGAAACGGAAGTGCTGCGACGGATCGCCGCGGGCCAGAACACGAAGAAGATGGCTCGTGAGATGAACGTCACGACCGAAACCTTGCGGACCTACGTCAGGAACGTTCTCGGCAAGCTCGGCGCGCACAGCCGGCTGGAGGCCGCGGCCCTCGCGAGCCGCCAGATCCTGCCCGGCCAGCACGCGCCCTATGGCGACCACGCGCTGCTCGCCGCGCTCACGCCCCGGGAGCGCGAGGTCCTGATGCACGTCACGAAGGGCTCCGGATTGCGCGAGGTGGCCAAGCAGCTGCACATGTCCTTGAAAACCGTCAACACGCACTTGCATAACCTGAGGAGCAAGCTCGGCGTGCACTCCACCCTGGAGGCGGTGGCGCTGGCGCGATCCGGGCTCGGCCAGCCTGCCGCGTTCAGTGATCTAGACCAATCTGCCACGCTGAGCGGCGGAGCCGTGTGACGTTCGCGCTAGCGGCTATCTATGATTCAGCGGTTTCGATCGTCTCTTGGTGGCAAAGCGCTTCGTGCCTGAGCCATGTGTCGTCTTCCGGGTGAAACGTTTAGCCGAGCGGGTCGCATAGACTGCGTCAATTTCCCGGGGCAGGCATCGGTGAGGCTCCCGGCGTTTTCAAGTTTACCTGTTTGTATACTATCTCCGGTGCTGGCGTGCATCGGTGATCTTAATGCCCTGTTCACGGCGCCAGTCTCAGTAAAATGAGGGCAGAGCAAATCTCGGGGAAATGGGGGATTGCCTGCCTGCTGATCCAGCCCGTACTGTTATAGCCGAGCTCAAGGTTCCGAAAATTCCTCAGCGCTGACCGGAATGAGGGTCAAAGAACATCGCTACCTTGATCCAGAACGGGCACGTCTGACGGTGCGTCAGTAGCGTGCAATCCCCGGTATCCACAATACGTGGCACCGGGAAACCTAATCAGAAAAGAAGGGGAGCAATATGTCTGAGATCAGCATGCACGAGCTGGAGGCTCAGCACGGCGAGGTGCTGCCGGAGCGGGAGGCCCTGGGGCATTTCACGTTCGGCTCGTTCAACAACCACGTCTTCGCGGTCAACAGCGCGAATGCTTACCAGGCCTTTGCGTACGACTCGTCGAACAGCGCCACGGCTTACCAGGCAGTCATCACGGGCTGAGCCTGCCAGGTTCGTTACGTGTGAATGCACCCTGGCGGGGACCGCTTCGCGCGGTCCCCGCCAGGTGTCGTGAGACCGACAGGCGGTCTATGGCTTGCCCGACCCGGAATTCGCAGGGCATACCGAGGAGGCACCCGGTGATGGAGCAGCTCGGCCGGCCCGCCGGGCCCGGTCCCGCGGTGCGGGCTCAGGTGCCGCGGCTGACCCCGGGGGTGGAGCAGCTCGGTGAGTACCAGGGGTCGGGCCTGACCGAAGCCACCTACCTGGTGCGTAACCCGGCCGGCCAGGTCGTGCAGGTGTCCTGGCTGCTGCATGTGGTGCTGAGCGGTGTTGACGGCAGCCGTACGGTCAGTGAGATCGCCGCGCGGGCCAGTGTCGCCTTCGGCCGGACGGTGAGCGCTGGCAACGTCGAGTACCTGCTGGCGAACAAGCTTGCTCCGCTCGGCCTTATTGACGCCGATAAAGGAGCTCACCACGGCGCGGCCCCGGCCCCGGCCCCGGCCTCCAAGGATCCGGCTGTCCTGGCGCTGAAGCTGCGCCGCACCCTGGTTCCCGCGGCGGGCGTGCAGCCCATCGCGCGCCTGTTGCAGCCGCTGTTCAGCCCGGTCGTCATGGCGGCGGCGCTGGCCGGCCTGATCGCGTCGGACGGCTGGCTGCTCCGCGGCGGGCGGATCGCACCGGCCTTCCGGTACGTGCTGGTCCACCCGCTGCTGCTGCTCGTGGTGCTCGGCCTGTCGGTGCTGTCGATGCTCTTCCACGAGTGCGGCCACGCCGCCGCCTGCCGATACGGCGGGGCCCGTCCCGGTGTCATCGGCATGGGCGTTTACCTGATCTGGCCGGCGTTCTTTACCAACGTCACCGACGCCTACCGGCTGGGACGGGCCGGCCGGATCCGCACCGACCTTGGCGGCGTCTACTTCAACGCGGTCTTCGCGCTCGGCCTGGCGGCGGCCTACCTGGCGACGGGCTACCAGCCGCTGGTCGCGACGGTGCTGCTGGTCCACCTGGAGATGGTCCAGCAGCTGTTGCCGTCGCTCAGGTTCGACGGGTATTTCATCCTGGCTGACCTGATCGGCGTGCCCGACCTCTTCCGGCGGATCGGGCCCACGCTGCGCGGCATGATCCCCGGCCAGCCGGCCGATCCCCGGGTGCGGGGCCTCAAGCGCGCGGCCCGGGTGACCCTGACCGCGTGGGTCCTGCTCGTCGTCCCCCTGCTCGCCGTCGAGCTGACGCTCATCATCCTCAATGGTCCCGGCCTGGTCAGGACGTTCGGCCAATCCCTGAACGCCCAGGTACATGACGTTGCCGCGCAGTTCGGCCGGGCCAACGTCGCGGCCGGGCTGGTGAGCGTGATCTCGGTGGTGCTGCTCGTCCTGCCGATGGCGGGCCTGTGTTACATCCTGCTGCTCAGCGGGCGGCGAGCCCTCCGGTCTGTCATCGCCCTCAATCGCCGGCGTCCGGTCCTCTGGCTGCCATCCGCGGCCGTGGTCCTCCTCATCGCCGCCGCGCTGGCCGTTCACTGGGGCCTCCTGCGGCCGGCCGGCCACGGCGCCGCGTCGCGCCCGTCCACGGCTGGCGTCGCCGTCGCACCGCGCCCGTCCGCGGCCGGCCATGTCACCGTCCGGCGGCCGCCCCCGGCCCAGGTCAACGTCCCGCCCCGGCCCGCCCGGCCGGCCCGCCAGGTCGCCGTGCTCACGCCGGTCAGCGCGCATGGATTCGACCCGCTGGGCGCCCCGGGCGACCCGTTCAACGAGAACGACGCCGTGGCGGGGTACGCCATCGACCAGGACCCGGCGACCTCGTGGCAGAGCCAGTACTACCTCGGCAACCCGGTGTTCGGCGGCCTGAAGACCGGCAGCGGGCTGATCCTGGACATGGGCAGGCCGGTGCGGCTCAGCTCCGTCACGGTCACCTTCGCGCCCGTGCCCGGCGCCGACGTGGCGATCGAGGTCGGTAACGACAACACCCTGGCCGCCTCCACCTTGCCGGCTTTCACCACCGTCGCCACCGCCTACGGCATCGGCGGCAGATACACCTTCAGGACCGCCAGCCCGGCTACGGGACGCTACGTGCTGATCTGGTTCACCAGGCTGCCGCCAGTCGGCCCGGGCAAATTCCAGGCCCAGATCTTCAACGTCATCATCCGCGGAAAGGGCTGACCGGTGCCCGGCCGATGAAGCCACTTCCCGCTTTGGACGGGCCATATACGCATGTTTTCCAGCCCGTCCATATAAGGCCAGGTATGACCGAATTAGCGAGGCCGGGAAAATGTCCCCCATCGACGTTCTTACCGAATAGCCGCTTGCGGTCCTGTCCTGTGTGGTATGTTTTCGGAAAATCAGCAATGAAGGGATGACTATGCTGCCTAAAATAAGAAATTTAGCTTTGCGGCCGCGCTCCGGTGCAGTAGCGCTCGCGATACTCATCACCCTGTCTATTTCGGGCACCGCATCGGCGGCGGTGCCGGTCCCGGCGCCGCTGGGCACGTCGGCCCAGACGTACGTCAATCTGGCCCAGGCGTTTTCCCGGACAGACGGACGGACCGACTTCACCGTGAAGTTCCAGCTGCGACAGAGTTCCGCTGCCACGCTCAACGTCGCGAACCACGCCGTGGCGTCGACAATCCGATGCCGCGATTGCGGTGCTTTTGCAATCGGCTTCCAGGTAGTGGTCGCGGCGAAGCAGGACCTTGTCACGCTCAATGCGGATAATACGGCCGATGCGACAAGTTACGCATGCATCAGGTGCTCCACGCTCGCGGCGGCGTACCAGATAATCTTCGTGAGTGACTCACCGCGGCTGACGTGGGAGCAGATATGGGGCCTGGCCCAGGTGCGCAGCGAATTGCAAGTCCTGCGATACTCCGGCCTCGACCCTGACCAGGTTCAGAGCAGGGCCGACGCGCTCGCCAACCGGGCCGTGTCCATCTTGCGGGACAGCCCTGACCAGGCGCCGGTATTTTCTCCTGCCATTAACGGCTCGGCTCGCCCAGCTCAGCTGACCGAAAACAGCGGGCCATTTGTCGATCTGTTCATCAAGGTTCAGAAGCAGAACGGCTGACGGTCCGGACTGCTGAGCATGCGCCGCTGGCATCTACCCGATGCCAGCGGCGCTTGACGTGATCATTCGTCAGCCAGTACCGCAGGGCCCTTGGAGCATCGCCAGCAGTTCGTCCACGCCCCGCTTCCCTTCTCACCCCTGCCCCTCCTCAGCCCCGCCGAGCTCCTCGCCCTGCCCCTCCTCAGCCCCGCCGAGCTCCTCGCCCTGCCCCTCCTTGTCCCGCGCCGTTGAGGGTGGCCGTGGAGGCGGGGGTTCGCGTCGTTGACGGTGTCGTCCGGGGTTATCCGGCGGTCTGGTGTTGCGCGGGTTCGTGGACGGCGTCACCGTGGCCATGTAGGCGGTGGCAGCGGCCCT
>WNFD01001185.1_pt1 | contig 41530 bp, 31 predicted proteins | sample 5400491 | NCBI WGS metagenome assembly WNFD01 (sample SAMN13153343, study PRJNA577476) | soil metagenome | isolation source: 120 cm saprolite under Douglas fir tree site 2 hole 2 replicate 2 | place: USA:California | collected 2015-04-18
AGAACTGGCTTATGCAGCTTGGCCGCCAGAAAAACCGTTGTTGTTGCTATCGAATCGGCAATGTAGCCAGTGGCGCGAAGACCTTCACCAAGCTGCCCCAGCGATGAAAACACTTGTAACTCCTAAAACCCAAGACGGTTCTGACGTCCTGAGTATCGGGAAGTTAAACCCGAATGAAATTTCGGTCAAATCCGGACAAATTATGGGCAGAAGCATCACATCCGATTGCCGAGCACTTCCTAGCCCATCTCTGATTTGACCCAAAAGTCGACCTGGCGTACATATCGCTTGCTGAGTGGACCGGCATAGCCATGCGCGGTGCGAGAACACTACACATCGAGAGCGGTCTTCGTCCAACCACAGCAGCTCGGAGCCGGTCGCGAACAAAGGTGAACCATGCGAAATATTGCCGCGCTCGAACCTGAGCTGAACGCTTCAAACGTCGAGCCCTGTGCCGAGCAATCCGGCGCCGACTCAGCTGGTGTCGTCCTCCCTTTCCAGTCGAGCATGGCTCGTCCTCCAGCTACCGATCGTCGCAATTGCCGCCAGTTGATCAGCACTAGAGAACTCTCGGAGATTTGGGGTGTTCCCGAAAGCACTTTGCGCTACTGGCGTTCTGCCGAGACCGGTCCGCCCTACGTGAAATTAGGTGGAAGAATCAAGTATGATCTAGCCGACGTAGAACGTTACGTCAGAGCCAACAAGCGAATGCCGTCCGTGCGGGCACATGGAGGCTAGAGCATGGCTCTACACAAACGAGGTGGGGTCTATCACTACCATTTTTGGGTCGACGGTACGCGCTACCGTGGATCTACCAAGAAAACAAACCTTGCGGCGGCCCGGCGAGTTGAAGCGCTGCTGATCGCCCAAGCCGAAGACAAGGGAGATGTAGTTCTCAGGAGACGTAGCCCGTTCTTGCGTGATTTCAAGACGCGGTTTTTTGAGTGGGCGAACAGCAACATGAACCTCAAGCAGACTACGAAGGATTACTACGAGAATGGCTGGCGACTGCTCAAAGATACAAAAGTGGCAGCGATGCGCCTCACTGCGATCAGCAGAGACGAAGCCGAGCGGCTAGCCTTCCCCGGTGGTCCATCAAACCACAACAATGCACTCCGCACCCTGCGGCGGATGCTTGGAAAGGCCGAGGAATGGAATGTCATCAAGGCCGCTCCCAAAATCAAACTAATGCAGGAACATGCCCGGCAGCGGGTCATTGACGCCCACATAGAAGCCCAGCTTTTGCCTTTCTGCAAACAGCCGCTTCGCGACGTGTTGATGATCATGCGCGACTCGGGGATGCGCAACCAGAAGGAAGTCTTCCGAATGCGCTGGGAGCACGTGGACTGGGCGAACAGCCGTTACTTCGTCTACGAGAGCAAGTCACCAAAAGGGCGGCGATTTGTGCCGATTAGCCCACGAGTACGACAGGCTCTTCTGGCACGATACTCGGACCAGAAGGAGGGATGGGTGTTTCCCTCGAAGCGCGCCAAATGCGGTCACTTGACGACCGTAAGCAGGCAGTTTGAAGAGGCGAGAAAGGCAGCAGGCTTGCCCGCAGATCTGGTTCTCTACTGCGCACGACACGGCTTCGGAACGGAGATGTATCGTGCAACCAAAAACTTGTTCGCGGTCATGAATGTCATGGGACACACTGCCGTGAGCACCACCATGAAGTACCAGCATCAGGACATCGATGAGGTAGCCGCAGTGGCCAGTCGTCGAATCCAGTAAAAAGGACACAAAAAGGACACAATCGTGTTTCTGGTTCAGTGGGGTGCCGCTAACTGATTGAAAATGGTGAGCGCGGTAGGAATCGAACCTACAACCTACTGATTAAGAGTCAGTTGCTCTGCCAATTGAGCTACGCGCCCACGGTGGGAATTTTACCGGCGGGAACAATTCGTGATTGTAACATTTCCGCAGACTCACGGACATGGCTTGCTGCCAGCGCACGAAGTGCGAGGAGCAGTTCGTACTCGCGCGACCGTGGAGCTCACGCGCTGGGATTACAAGCATGCTGTTATTTTGAAAAGCCGGCGGGCGCAAATACAGACGGACTGGTCAGAGACCAGTGGAAGTGCACTTGGACGCAATGCGATCCCAATAACACGCTTCGCGAAGACTACGCCAATCTTAACGAAGGAATCCTAAGAACGCTGCCGCGCTTCCGCAGCCAGTCCCCTGGAAGTTTCGCTGACCACTGGGCGACGCGGCGAGAATGAATCCGGCTCCATCTTTGGACGTCTTTCGACTGTGCCAATCACCGGGGCGTCTTCCATTCCATCTGCGTAAGCCATGGAAACGAACCGCTGTTCCGAGCACAGGCGGGCAATCATCCTCTGTTGCCCATGGCTAAGCACCGCGTGGGGAAGAATAGGAAAGTGCCGGAACATCCACAGGAAATATACCCGCTGAAGAAAAGAGGGCATTAGGTAACGCGGCCCGATAGGAGTTTGCACCTGGACCACACCGTCCGCGAGTTTTTCAATCCACATACTAGGCCACCTGGGTAACTGAGTTTGGCCAGAGCACTTCTTGGGCCGTCATTATTGCACTAAGGTGGTTACTAGGGGAAGCATTTTCTTGAGCATACCAGCCGACGGCGGTGCCGCGGGGCACTCCTCCCTTTGGGCCGGGTACATTCTTGCTTGGTCGATGTGTAATTCCGAGATTTTGGAAGGGTTCTTCTCCGCATCAATGCACCGAAACTGGTGCAATAACTACGCGGGAATCTCCGGCAGTATATCAATTCGCTGGATCTCAGCCGCGACCCCGAAGTCGCTGCCTGGGCCTTGTTCCACTCGCAACACGCGGGCATGGCAGCATACCCAGCACTTTTCCCCTGACGTCAGTTCGGGAGGAAGGATAAGGACTAGCTCGACGTCCGAGCCCTCAACCATTCGGGACTGGGTGTAGAGGAATATACCATTCGTGCTCACGTCACGAGTCTCGGCGCTCAACTCTGTATCGGCCGCAGGACCGCGGACGCGCACGGGCAGCGCGGTGACAACTCTTTCGCGGGAACGGCGATCGTTCTTAGAGTCCATTATTAGAATTCATCAATCGAAGACTTCAATCCAAAGCCCGCAATCGCGCGCCAACGCCGTTGCGAAGGCTTCGCACCCTCGCACCGGCGTTGGACAGTATAGACGAACTCTTGTCTTAGAAGGGGCTTAGATTTGCGGGCGCTGCAAGCGCACGGCGGGTACTACGACGGCTTGCTCCATGGTGGCAACATTCGTGCCGCGCAACTTGGCTTCGATTGCGTGCAGCTTATCTGACTGATTGGTCTGGTAGTAAGCCTGAACCAGAAGTTCCATGGTAAAGGGATTGTCTTGATCTTCCTCAAGGTAGGTGACGGCTTCTTCAAACTTCTTCTGGTCAATCAGCAAGGTGCCGGCCGCGCCGTTATAGGAACTTACGATAACGCGGTTGCGGGTGCCGCTGGCCATCGCTTCGAGTTGCTTCAGAGAGCGATCGGCCAAAGCGGGATTGCCAGCGTGCGCGGCGCGAACCGCGCGGTTGCGCAGAATGCGCGACAGTTCTTCATCTTTATCGCCTTTGGAAATCGTGGCGCGATGTCCCAACGATTCCTCCGCACTCTGCAAATATTTCAACGCCGCGTTGTCGTCTGCCTGATACTCTGCGGCTTGGCGGTACGCCTGTGCTTCCTGCAAATCCTGTTCTTTGGCGTGGGCGGTCTGCGCAATTTCCTGCAGGAGTTTGTCAGCTTCCGCAAACTTGCCCTCGCGCACCCAAGTTGTGGCTTTCTGCATACTGTACAGAAGGCGGTCCGCCTCGTTGTGCGCGTAACGAATGGCCTTGTCGTACTCGATTCGCGCCTGCTCCTGATTTCCCATTAGAGCGTAGGTGTCTGCCAGGCCAACCTGTGACGTAACGAAATCCTGATCAATCTTCAACGCGGCGCGGTAGTGCTGCAGGGATCCCTCAAAATTTCCCGCCATACGTAGCAGTTCGCCGTAGGAATCCTGCGGATTCGGTTCCGTTGGCAGCAACGCAACGTAGCGATCCATGTCGGCAAAGGCCTTGGCAAATTCGCGATTGCGGGCGTAGAGGTAGGCCAGATCGTTTAGCGCGGCGGGATAATTCTTATCGAGGGCCAGCGCCTTTTCCATGATTCTCCGTGCCTGCTCGTCGCCATTTTCCCCCATCAACCAGTTGCCGGCGAGATAAAGCAGATGCTTGTCCTTGGGAAACATCTCCAGCAGATCGTTCATGGCAGCGATGCCGCCGATGAAGTCGCCCTCCTGCACTTTTACGATCCAGGCGACCATCAACTGCTCTCCCTGAGTCAACTTGGGCGCCAGAGACTTTGCCTTCTCGCGAGCCGCACTCACTTCCTGGGGATTGCTGCTGTTAAAAGCAATCCAAGCCCAGGCTACGGCCAGGTTAGGATCGGCCTTCACGGCGGCGCGCCAGTCCTCGTTGCAGCGCTCGAGATAAAGATTTTCGTAATCCTGCATGCCCTTCTCGTAGAGCGAGCGAGCCTGCGCCGACGAGGTGGTCACAGGCATGGATGTGCCTGCAGCCTGCTTGACGTGGTGTGCATAGAGTGGCGCAGCAAAGCAAACGCCAAGAATTACGATAAGGAAGCAGATCGAGCGACGCATTAAGGTCTCCATAACAGACGCTTTGTGGGAAAGAATTCTGAGTGCAGCGTAGCATTGGCGGAATCAGGTTACCTAGTGACGGAAGTCATACGACGGGCGGGGAGGACTTGATACGGGGAAAACAAAAAAGCCCCCGCCGTGAACGGCAGGGGCCAAGAAGCGAGATGCGGCTAGAACAGGATCTTCAATCCTAGCTGCATGTTGAAGGCTTCGCCGGGGCCGAGGCCAGGAGCGCCGTTGAAGTCGCCATGGTATCCGGGCTGTAAAGTGAATGCTTGTTGTTTGGGTCCGCTTAAGCGATGGCTAAGGACAACTGGCGTTACCAACCGGCTGCTGGAAGACAAACGTGTGATACACAACATCCTCGAAGATTGGGATTTCCTGGAAGCAGTCGAGGGTCCCCGATGAAAAGGTGACATTCATACTGTTCGAAAACCCGTTAATTTTTCCGGTGCTCTCAGAATTTGTCCATGTGAACTGATTCTGGGTTTGGAATGCCAAGCCGGTGCCAAGCACCTTCCACATGGATTCCCAAGAAAACCCAACAGTGGTTGAGAAGCTTTCGCTCAGCGTTTGGGTGGTCTGCGTTGAGTCTGTTTGCGTGAACGTATTAACTGGAATGTTCCCGCCCACCGAACTCGGACCTGCGAGCAGCTCTGTTATCTGCGTAGTGGATCCGTTGCTCACCATCACCGGCACGTAACGACACGAGGCAGTTGCTTTGGGATTCGTGCAGTTGGTGGCACCGGATGTATCGGCATTTAACGGACTCGTGGTTGCTGCATAGTTAAGGAGCGGGTCCGCAGCCAGAATGGGGACAAAATCGTTGGGGACGCACCCGCACTGATTTGCCTGAGTACAGGAATTCGGATAATAAACCGGATTGGCACAGATATTCGCCAGCCCAGGCAGGGTCTGGCCATCGACGATCTGGGGAACCAGCGCTTGCAAGGGAACGGTGGTAGCCCCCTGAGCATTTGCCGACATTGCCTGTGCGAAGACCTCCACCTGATCCTTTATCTCGGGTTGACCGGGACTGGGGTCGCCGGTGGTTTGCAACTGCGTGCCGAGGCTATAATTAGCGGCGTTACCACCGGTTTGGGTAAGTTTGACCGCCGGATTGATCCAGAGGATGAACAGATCCTGTTTGTGGTTGATTACGTTGGGACTGCTCCCGCCCGGGGACGCATTTGCCACCCCCGTGGCCTGTGTGATCGTCCCGGTGAAATCCATGCTGTTTCCGGTCGTTGTCGATTCTCCATAACTCCAACTGAGGGTTGACCCGGTGCCGAGGAAGCCCCCACTTAGGCTGAATGTAGTAGTGTTACCGGTCTGAAAGCTCTTCCCGATCGACGTTGTGGTACCGTCTGTGGTCGATGCCGTGAATCCGTTATTGCTCATATTTCCGGGTGCCGCGTAGATGATCGACTGAATCTGGTACTTTGGGTATAGGGTCCCCGTAATGGCGGGAAGAGTTATTGGGAAGGCCGTCGGGTCCTGCGGAGGGATATTATTTGGATCCGTGTAGTTACTCGTACTCGAGACGGAAACCGTATTGTATTGAGTCTCCGTGAGGTTTAGCGTACCTCCGCTCGTGCCCGTGCATTGCACCGGGAAGGTTGGGGTCATTGCGGCACAAAGAGCAGAAGCTACGCTTTGATAGGTTGAGGTCTGCCCGTAGCTCACCGAAACGCTCGATCCGTTTGCGGTCAACGAGACCCGGCCGGCATTCCATAACAACGTGCAAATCCAATCACCGGTTCTCTGGTTGAGTCTGCAATTTCCATAGACCTGAGTCTCAGTGAGTCGTTTCTTGTTCATGGAAGATTCCTCCTTCCAAACCTGCCGGTTTGGTTGTTCGGACGTGACCGCTAGCATGAGAGGCTATGCGTGTGGGCTTGACGTGGCGACCCGCCGAACGTGGCGGCGTTCGTAACAGAAGTATGTCTGAGAGTAATTACTTCTAGGGCCCGACCGTTGGAGGAAGCAGCTGGTTGGAACAGCCTATCCAAACCTCTTCGGACAATCCCAACAAAGGTTGGTGGGACGGTAACGGAGCGGCAGGCGCCTGTCAACTGGTAAATAAAGTGACTTAGACGCATCTTACTGCTCTTTTGTCAGGTTAGGTAATCAGTGTTGACCGCCGGCCAGAGGCGTAGCTTTCTTTCGCCAGATGGACCTCGTGCAAAAAAAAGCGGATGCGCTTTGCGCATCCGCCTAGAAAACTGCGCCAGTCGATTAGAAGATGATCTTCAATCCCAGCTGCATGTTGAAGGCTTCGCCGGGGCCGATCCCAGGAGCGCCGTTGAAGTCGCCGATGGTGTCGCTTACGACGCCGCCAGTGGTGAAGTGACTGACCGCACCTCCGCAATCCGGCAAGTGGGTCGCGCTGACAAACTGCGTCGCCGTGCACTGGCCTCCGAAGCCTGATGTGGCCCCGACGCCGGAGGAGAGGTTGATCCGGTTGAAGAGGTTGAAGAATTCGATCCGGAACTGAGCCTTGACCCGCTCCGTGATCGGAATGTTCTTGAACACGGACAGGTCCACAGCGGAGTAACCGGGGCCGTAAATTTGGTTCCGGCGCACGGTTCCAATCGCGACGTTCGGGCTGCAACCGGGGTCGGCCACTGTGAGTCCCGTGGTCGGGTCAGTGACAAAGGGCGAGCACAAAGAGGCAGGATTCACCCACGTCACGCCAGACTTGTTGAAGGCGTGCGAAACGCCAGAGTAAAACGGAGCGACCTGATTAAAGCCAAAGCTGTTGAACTCTCCACGAACTTCATCAACCGGCTGTCCGCCGTGGAATGTCATCAGGCTGTTCACTTGCCAGCCATGGGTAACGAACCTCGGTCCGTGAGAGGAACCGGGGATATCCCACGTGAACGTGGCCGAGAAGTTGTGGCGTGTGTCGAAGTCCCCGTTGCCGTACTCGGCCTTAACGTTTGTGCTATCGAGAGGGAGAGCTCCCCGATACGCAGTGATCTCATCCAAGGCATGCGCCCAGGTATAAGCAAACTGGGAGCTAAGCCCATGCCAGGCCCGGAGCCGCAAGGTAGACTGGAGCGCGTTATAGTTGGAAGTGCCGATGCTGTTGAGCTGGTTGACGCTGCCATAATTCGGGAACTGCGCAGCAAGCTGCCCAAACTGGTTGAGGTTCAGCATAATGGAGAGCTTGCGGCCTTCACTGCCCACATAGCCCACTTGCCAAACCGCCATCCCGTTGCCGAAGCTCTTCTCCACATTGAGGTTGTAATTGAAGAAGTACGGCGTCCGGAAGTTCTGGCTTACCGAGAAAACGTCGAAGATAGAACTTCCGCAGTTTGGATCAGTGGCAACGTTGCCGGTTACGCAGGTCGAGAGCCCGGGGTAGAGGTAGGTATTAGGCTGCCAGGTTCCCGCTCCAAGCGCGTAAGTAGAAACCGAAGACGGGCCAGCCGGATTGTCTTCCAAACCATCCGCGGCGTTGGGTGGCCGGAAGTCGAGGAACGGGTTCATATTGATCTGGTCATAGAAGACGCCGATTCCTCCGCGCACGACTAAGTCTTCCCGGCTCGTTGGCTGATAGGCGAATCCGATTCGGGGCGCAAAGTTGTTCTTATCGGGCGGGAAGATGGAACTGATACCGTTACCCTGGATCTTGATGCCACCAGCCGAAGGAATAAAGACTGCCAGGTCCTTGTGACTGCTGTGGAGCGGTCCGAAGTAGTCCCACCGCAATCCCCAGTTTACATTGAGTCTGCGAGTGAGTTGCCAGGAATCCTGGGCGAAGAAGTCGAAACCGTTGACCACGACCTTCCGTTCCGCATTGCCAACAGCGATTGAGGATGATGCGAAGTCGCCCGCGAGAAAGTCGGCAAGGGCTGCAGTGGGGTCGCCGGGGTTATTCCAAGGACCCTGCGATCCATCAAAGTTAAATGCTCCCCGCGAGTGGCGGAAGTAGAATTCGTCCACGTGGCCCTGGCGCATTTCGCCGCCGAAGCGGAACTGATGCTTGCCGACGTTGTAGGACACGACGTCGGTCAACATCCCGGTGATATCGTTCCGACCGGAGGGGTTGGTGATTCCAACCTGCTCGAATCCGGAGATAGCCATGCTGGGCGCGCCAAGGATTGGCTGCCCATGAATGAGCGCGTCCGGGCTGGTGAACAACCCCATGGCGTGAACGTCGAAGCTGTGGTTGGCGTCGTTGAAGGTCTGGTTGAAGTAATTCACGCCGAACAGAATCTGGTTGGTCATGCGCGGAGTGAAGACCGAATTCAGTACCGCGGAGTAGTTCTGGAGGTGAATCGGCGCTTTCTCGAAATAGTACAAGAGGTTGGAACTGGCCGTGGCCAGCGCAGCGCTGGCACCCAGCGGTGCGATCTGGTCGCCCTGTCCGTTAAAGGCACGGAGCATCAGGTGGTGCTTCTCGCTGAAATTGTGGTCGAGCTTAAGGTTGCCGTTGTAGCTGTAACCAATGGAGGGGTCCGTGCCGAAAAAGTTGTTCGGAACTGCCCCCAGATTAGCCTGGGTAACGCTGCTCGGCCACAGCGAATTGATGAGATTCGTTGAAATCGGACTCTCCGTGATGCCGTTTGCCGTCAGCAGTGCGCGAGCATTCGCAATATAGTCAGCGGACGGCTCAGTGGCTCGCCCTGACACGCTGATGACGTAGCGCTGCTTTTCAAACGTCAGGAAATAAAAAGTCTTATCCTTGATGATGGGTCCGCCGACTGAGAAGCCGAAATTGTAATTGCGGATTTCGGGCTTGTGCGCGCCGGCAGGCAGGAACGGCGAAGCCGCGCCATAGGCTTCGTTGCGGTTGAAGTAGTAGGCGGATCCGTGCAGCTGGTTGGTCCCTGACCTGAGGACCACGTTGACAATGCCTCCAGCGTTGCGTCCGCCTTCCGCATTGGACTGAGTCTGAGCGGCGAATTCGTCGATGGCATCCAAAGGCATAATGGTGCCGGCGATGCCGGAAACGCCGCCCTGGTTGACCGCGGGAATGTTGTGCCAGAAGTCGTTGTTGTCGACGCCGTCAATCTGCCAGTTCATCTGGTTGGCGCGAGTGCCGTTAAGCGAACCGAAGCCGCCGACCGAGTAGCCCCCGTAGCCTGGTTGGACCGCGGCGAACTGCGTGAAGTCGCGGCCGTTCATAGGAACGTCCTGAACCGCCTCGGAGGGAATGATGTTGTCCTGCGTCGCAGTCGTGGTATCGAGGGTCAGGGCTGCGGCAGAGACTTCAATGGCAGTGGTGCCTGTCCCTCCGACAGTAAGCTTCACCGGCAGAGTATAGGCACCTCCGGCTGTCACAGTGACATTGTCGACGGTCATTGGCTTGAAGCCGGTCGCGGAGACCGTGATCTTGTAAGTGCCCAACGGCAGATCCTGAAAGGAGAACGCCCCATCGCTGGTGCTGGTGGCGGTGATCGCAACCCCGGTGGCAACGTTAGTAGCCTTCACGTCAGAATAAAACAAAAACAATAGCAGCCCCTATCCGTCGCATCTGAATCCTCCAAGGAAAAATCTGTATTGAAACGAGCCGACCCGGCAATAAGTTATTGCAGATGTATGGCATGTTTCGGGCCAAAGGATTTTCACTTATTGGCTTTATTTTTCAATTACTTAAGCTGAAGGAGGCGAGAAAATATCCCGATTGCGGAATACTCTGGAAAAAAGTCTATGGAAATTGGAATGACAATGTCGCGATATCCCGCGGATTTGTGATGAGGGACATCGAATTTATTGATTCCTAAGTGCTTAGGAGGAGTTCGCCTACCCTCAGAATCATCATGGAAAAACCGACTCAGAAGGTATCAGAAGGTAATTGTCACGCCGCCCCGGACTGAACGGGCAGCTTGGACAAGATAAACTGTCTGGCCGTCCTGGCCCATGACTGGCACGTAGCCTTGCGCCAGCAGGTTGCGAAGGTCAACCAACGCTTCCATGTGGGCGGGAAGGAAGCCCAGCGTTGGAATGGGCTGACGGATGAAAACATTCAGGAAGGGATCGCTCTGTCCGGGCGAGGAGTTGAACATATCCACCGGAGTCAACGCCGGACCATTCATCCAGCGATAGGAAGCAATCCAGTGAGTGTGAGAACCTGGCACGTTGCCGCTGAGTTTAGCGGCCAAAGCGTGACGGCGCTGCGTGGTTATAAACTGCCGGGCGTCTTGAAGTTCGACGTCGGGCTTGGAGAGGTCGAGGACGCCGCCATAGGCATAATCCAGCGTGGCGGTGAGATCGGAAGCGAATTTCCGCTCAAGCACGACGCGCACGCCGCGCGCGTTTAAGGTATCGCCGGCATAAGTGAATGTGCCGGAGTATACATCGGGCAGCAGAAAGCCCCCAGCAGCGGAGACATCGCCGGTGCCCGTCAATGCGGTGTTCGCTACGCGATCGCTGAATACCGCAACTTGCATTTTGTTCTTGCCGATGCGGCGGGAAACATTCACTTCCTGGTGATGGGCGCGTTCGAGCCGAGTAGAAAAGTTAGCCATGCTGACGCGAGGATCCGCTTCGCTCAGGTCTGCCGGTGCGGAATCAAAGCCCTTCTCGGCCCGCGTGTTGGGCAACGAGGTCGCATAGTCATACTCGACGACAGTGTTCGGGGAGAGGTGAAGGTCGACGGAACCAAAGGGGCGGAACGCGGTCACGTGCCCGAGAAACTGGATGGTCTGCAGCTCACTGCCGAACTTCAACTCCAGCACATCGCCGATCGTGACATCGTCTCCTGCGGTGAGTGCGAGCGCCTGAAGCGCGGCATTATGCAGGTTGGGGTCGGAAGGCGCAAAGCGGCGCATGGTGATCGCCATTGATGGCCCGGACCCGTCGGGCAGGCGGTGCGTGTACATGGCACGCAGAACGGCTGTGGGTAAGCCATCTCCATAACCAACGTTTCCACTGAGTCCTACACGATCCGCGGAGAAAATAGAGCGCTCCACCGAGAAGCCCGTACTCAGGTCGGAACCGCTGCCATACCCACCGGCCGGCGAACCCGCGAGAAAAGAAAGGCTGCCCTTCAAGTCGCGCTGTTGTTGCTCCGCATTTGCGGCGGGATCGCCGAAGACACGCAAAACCGGACGATTCGCGACGGATCGCAGAGTCCACTTCCAGTCGTCATCATCGGTCGCGCCACGCAACGGCGCCACTCGCAGGGCATTCAGCAGCGTGTTGAGGGTGATATTCAGATGAAGGCTACTGCCGGGACGCAGTCCAACTTTTTCGCGCAGGGAAGGCAGGAAAGAAGGAGCCGAAACTTTGATGGAATAGAGCCCTGGCAAAAGGTTCGCAGCGGAGTAAAAACCAGCGCCGTCGGTGAACACGGTCAGAGTTCGCGCCGCCGAACCGGCGATCTCCACCACCGCACCCATCTGGGGGATGCCCGAGGCGTCGCGCACGTATCCCGAGATCGCGCCTGGCCGCTCTCCGGCCCACGCCGGAAGCGCCACCGCTACGATCACCGCCCAATATCCAAGGTGGCGAAGCTTCACTCCAACCCCCGCAGTATCAAGCAAGCCATTATTCCACGGCGAACGTCGCCGAAGGATCAATCGTCTGCTTGGAGATGTTGTCGTTCACTTTGATGTTGATTTTGTACACGCCCGGCGGCAGATTGGCCGAAGCAATCGACTTCTGCAAGGTCACCTGTTCGCCCACGTTACCCATCTGCTCGGTGGATTCGGTCTTCTGGACCACCGGTTTGTTGGTTGCGATGTTGACGATGTCGAACTCGAACGTGGCCGAAGGCTTGTGCGTCTTATCGTCCACGCCCAGATTATAGACTTGCATCCAGAAGTTTACCTTCTGATCTTTACTACGCTTGAAGAGGGCAGGCTTGCCGTCCGCCGGAGCTACTCGCGGTCGAACTTTGGTGAGGCCAATCACGAAATTGCCGGTGCTTACGTCCTTGGTGGGCACGGGCTCCATCTGATCTGCCACGATGAGGGTGGAGGTCGACAGCTTATCGTCGGAGAACTCGGGTACCACGATGCCGCGACTCCATAGGCCCTTGCGATCACCGTTCACATCTTTCACCGCGATCTCAACTTTGTAACGTCCTGGACGCAGGGGCAGCGCCTTCCAGTACACCGAGGAATTCTCGGCCGTACGGGGCAGCAGTTCCGCCGGCACATCCACTTGAGCAGTGTCTTCGAAGGTCTGCACAATCTTTCCGGTCAACGTGGTTACCCGGCCAAAGATATTAACGGTGCCGCGCTGCACGCCATCTTTGTTGGCAAATGTGATATCGCGATACTTCATCTGGATCGTGATCGGCACCAACACCGTATCGCCAGTAACTTTCACAAAATCTGAGCGCACATCAAAGGGCATCAGGTTGGTGATGAGCTTGGTATTGACGATTTCTTCAAGATCCTTAAACTTAACGGGCGGAGGCGCTTGCAGCTTGGCAAATTGTTCCAGCCGATCGAACTGCTTGCTCTGTAGATTGGCGCTGTTCGGGCCCGCTCCCAGCCTTTCCAAACCACCCCCGCTAAAGCGGCTCGCCTTGGAGCTCATACCCATCTGCTCGTACATAGTCAAGCCGGCATTGGGAGTGTAGAGCAGTGCGTCCTTCTCCGACCGGTCCATCGTCATGTGGTAGTCGCCGCACATGCAGCTGTCTACGAACTCGATGATAACTTCCTGTCCGATACCCTCCAGATAACGATAGCGCCAATCTTCAAAGGGGAAGGTTGACGTTTCGCCGCCACCTTCTTCCATGGGCCGTTGGTAGGTGCCGCCCGAGGGATGCGATTCGACTTCGTCCGCCGGACCATACATGATGTAGATACGACCGCGGTCGCTCTTCCATCCCGGAATTCCGGCTGCGAAATGCTCGTTCGTGTAAGCGATGCGGCGGTAGTGTTCCTCTTTGTACTCGTTCTCTTCGGTGTCAGGCGAGGGATCGCGGCGCTGCCAGAAGGCTTCAATAAAGTTGTCGCGCTCTTCGTCGTTAGAGAGCTGCTTGAAGGCGGCTCTTTCTTCGTCGGTGATGATCCAGACGACGTCCTCGTTCAACCATTTCTTGTAAGTCTTGCTGAGCTCGATTTTCAGAGATCTCTTCTGTTGTTTTTTTTGCTTCTCGTTGGGCGCGCGCTTGAGGGGATCGATCTCATCGGTGGGCTGCGCTTGAGAGCCGGTCACTGTCGCGCTGGACTTGGAGTCGCCGGCAGCAGCAGGCTTGTCGCTCTGGGCTTTGGCCGGAACGGCCAAGCCTGTGGCAACCAGCAGAAACGCAAAAGATAAAAAGTACCGTGATCGAACCCGGAACATGAGAGGGACTCCCTACAACGACAAACTTTCGTTTCGCTATTCTAGGCCCTTCGGTTAGGCGAAAGCAAGGCTAAGTCGCATCAAGAGAATGGGATTGAGAGCCCGGAACACCCGGTTCGTTGGACGCGCCGAGTCTTCGGCGGAGTTGCCCACCTCACCGCCGAATTATTGAGGACTGGAGCCAGGACCAAGCTATAATTTTAAGTTGCTATAACCTTGCATTACCCGGGCAGCGCTACTCCCCGGATTCCCAGGGCCCAGGCACCCACTACGGATTGGAACTTTCCTGTCGGCAGGATCGTATCCAGATTGTGTCCCTCACCTTCGGGGAATGGTCGGTGCTAGCGGCAAAGAGGATCTTGGTAGTAAACGTCTGCACTCAGGGCCGGTATCGGCCCGATCAGGCGAGAGCCTCGGACGGTGACGAGAACCATGAAGCGTTGGAAGAAAATACTGATAGGGGTCGGCGCGGTCGTTGTCTTGGGCATTATCGCCGGCATCACGGTCCATCAGAGTGGCAAGAATGTAGTCACGGTGCAGAGCGGGAAGGTACAACGCGAAGACTTGTCGGCGGTGGTGAGCGCCTCAGGCGAGATCAAGCCTAAGACCTACGTCAACATCGGCGCCAACGCATTCGGCAAGATCACGCATCTGTTTGTCAAAGAAGGGGATCACGTCAGGAAGGGTCAGGTGCTGGCTCAATTGGAAAACGTCCAGTCGTCGGCGGATGTGAACGCCAATCAGGCTTCCTTACAAGCTGCCGAGACGGATACCTTGGCCGCCGATGCCGCGCTGAAAACCTCCAAGGCAGATCTTCTCCGCGCCGAAGCCGATTACGAACGCAATAAGCTGGATTGGGAACGCGCCCAGAGCCTGTTTAAGGACGGTCTGATCGCAAAGTCCGATTTTGATAGCCGCAGAAATGCCTGGGCCACCGCCGACTCCGGACTAGTTCAAGCGCAAGCCCGCGTATCTCAAGCAAAGGCGCAGAAAGATTCCGCCGACAAGCATGTCAGCCAGAACCGGGCTACGCTCACTCGCTTCGCCGATGTTTTGAAAAAAGCTACCTATGCCGCTCCCTTCGACGGCGTCATCACCAACCTGCCGGTGCGCGAAGGCGAAACGGTCGTTATCGGCATTCAAAATTCACCCGGCAGCACCCTAATGACGCTCGCCGACATGTCGGTAATTACTGCCGAAGTGAAGGTAGATGAGACTGACATCGTTAACGTGCACCTCGGCCAGTCTGCGGAAGTGACCATCGACGCCATTCCTAGAAAGATCTTTCACGGCACGGTTTCTGAAATTGGAGACAATGCGATCGTGCGCTCTACAGGCGTAGCGACCTCGCAGCAGACCACTGCCAGCGAAGAAGCCAAAGACTTCAAGGTAGTGGTAACGGTAACCGATCCACCTCAGGATCTGCGCCCCGGACTCTCGACTACCGCCAAGATCACAACCGCTGCACGCAGCAACGTGCTGGCCATCCCCATTCAGGCTCTTTCCGTTCGCAGCAAAGCCCAGTTGGAACTGGAGAAAGCTACTCCCGGCTCCGTGCATGCTGCGGCACCGCCGAAAGAGACTGCATCCAGGGACAAAAACAAAGACCAGAAACAAGACGTGCAGGGTGTGTTCGTCATTCGGAACAAGAAAGCGGAGTTCGTGCCCCTGACCACCGGCATCGCCGGAACCAGCGACCTTGAGGTGCTAAATGGATTGAGTGAAGGGGACGAGGTAATTACAGGGAGTTACAAGATTTTGCGTACTCTCCGTTCGGGGAGCACTGTAAAAGTCGATAACTCCGCCCCTAAGAAGGAAGACGAAACATAACCTTCGCCGGCTTCGTCCGTCCAACGAAGAAGCCGGTGCGGTTTGGAAGAACAGGTTTCGAACTGGAACGGAAACAGCTCTCGGAGTCGAATTCAATCTCGGAGAACCTAGTGGCACCGGAGCAGGAGAAAAACATGGCAACCGCAGAAGTAATCAGCATGTCCCCCAACGCCGTTTCCGCCCGGCCACCTCAGTCTTGCATGATTGCGGCTGAAGATCTTTGGAAGACTTACGACATGGGGTCGGAGCAACAGGTGCACGCCCTGCGTGGGATCAACCTGCGGATCGAGCGAGGCGAGTATGTGGCCATCATGGGGCCCTCCGGTTCGGGCAAGTCGACGCTGATGAACCTGATCGGCTGCCTGGATACGCCCACCAAAGGCGAGTACTGGCTGAACAACCAACTGGTGAGCGAACTCGACGATGACGAACTTGCGCGCATCCGCAACAAAGAAATCGGCTTCGTGTTTCAGACTTTCAACCTGCTAGCCCGCGCTACCGCTCTGCACAACGTGGAACTGCCATTGATCTACGCCGGAGTTCCCACGGGCGAGCGCATCGAACGAGCCAAAGGCGCATTGACGGCGGTGGGCATGGAATCGCGCATGACCCACAAACCAAATGAGCTTTCCGGGGGCCAGCGTCAGCGCGTGGCCGTTGCCAGGGCGCTGGTCAATCGTCCCTCCATCATTTTGGCCGACGAGCCCACTGGCAACCTCGACTCCCAGACTGGAAATGAAATCATGACTTTGTTCGACCGTCTTCACGGCGAAGGGAACACCATCGTTCTGGTCACCCATGAGCACGACATCGCCGAATACGCTCACCGTGTGGTTAATATTAAAGACGGAGTCGTCGAGCGCGACGAGCGGAAGAAATAATTTCTCGGTTAAGAATGAGAACCGCCGTCCGGGAGAGATCGGTGCGTTTGTCTTTTCGGTGCATCGAACGGATCGTTCGAATCCCCAGACCTCAACTCCAACTAGCCACCGATTTTGCCGCGTCGGGTATTCCAACTTCTTCGCCTGCTTTCAACAAAGCGACTGCCACCTGGTCGCGGCCACCACGCTTAGCTTCGTATAGGGCAGCGTCGGCTACCGCCATTAATTCTTTGGGCGACATTCCATGCTGGGGGAACGAAGCTACTCCTACCGAAATCGTCACCATCCCAAGCGACTTGCCTTGGTACATGACAGTCAGTTCCCTCATTTTCGATCGCAGGCGTTCGGCCCGCGCACGCGACGCTTCTATATCCGCCGTCGGCAGGAGAACCACAAATTCCTCGCCTCCGAACCGGCATACGAAATCCTCTGCGCGAATGCCCTTGGCCAGAAACTGTCCAGTTTCGCGCAATACCGCATCCCCTGCGTCGTGGCCGTAAGTGTCGTTGAAGCTCTTGAAATGGTCCAGATCGATCATCAGGATTCCAAGAGACTGTGTGCCGCGCGCCGCGCGCCGGACTTCGCGCTCTAGCACCTCTTCCAGGTAACGCCGGTTGTAGAGGCCGGTCAATGCATCCCGCACCGATTGCGTGCGCAGCGCTTCCCGCAGTTTTATGTTGGCAATGGACAAGCCAACCTGTCCCGCAAATGTTGTCTTGAGCGAGAGATCGGAGGATTCTAAATGTGGCGCGGCTTCCGTAGCCTGAAGATGCAGGATGCCAAGGGTTTCTCCCTGGGCAAGAATGGGGATGCACAAGTAGGTATTCTTCACCCCCGCGGCGTGGGCGCACGGTGCCGTGGAATCGCCCGCCACAACCAGATGCGGATGTCCAGTGCGCAGCGCCCAGCAGGAAGCCGGTTCGAAAACCGCTGCCGGAAGCTGGCATTCGCTCCACGAGCCAATCACTTCCGCCACGCTGTGCGAGGCATCGAGTAGAGCGATGGCTCCGGGAGCGGCGGGAAATATTTTGGGCGCATAACCCAGTGCGGCCGCGAACACCTCGTCGCGGCTGACGCAGCTTTGCAAAAGTTCACCCATCTTGGCCAGCATGGTCGCGCGTTGCGTCCGTTCCCGGAGTTCCCCCATCATTCTTTCGTTCTGCTGGTCGAGTTCGTTGCGGGCGAAATCCTTCTCTGTCATTTCTTCTTGCAAGCGCGTATTGAGATCCGCCAACTGCGTCGTCCGTTCCAGAATCTGCTCTTCCAGAATCTGCTGGCTCTGCTTTTGATTTTCGATATCGGTACACGTTCCGAACCATTTGACTATCTCTCCTGCGGAGTTCCGGATGGGATTGGCCCGGCCCAGGAACCACCGGAACACTCCTTCCTTCGCGCGCAATCGATACTCCACTTCGTAGGGCTGCCCGGTGCGCAATGCATTCTGCCATTTCGAAAAGCAGTCCTCCATATCGTCCGGATGGACCACTATCTTCCATCCCGTGCCCCGCATCTGTTCCAGCGTCAGCCCGGTGTAGTCAAAGCATTTCCGGTTGAAGAAATCGTCCTCGCCGTCGGGGTTGGCGGTCCAGATAATCTCTGGGACCGCTTCCGCCATCGTCTGGAAGTACAGCTCCCGTTCCCGGGAGAAGTTGAGACCGACTTTATGCAGAGCCATAAACCTGTGGACAAACGATGAAGCAATCGCGCCGCCCAGCACCAGGAAACTGCTGGCGCTGATGGCTACCACTCCTATTGTGGAAATGCCGGCCGCGTGCGCGAGATCAGGAGGAACCGAGGAAGAATGAAAGTTCGCGGACCACATCCCCGTATAGTGCATGAGTGGAATCGCACTGCCCATGGCCAGCGCACTAACGATCTTCCGCCAGCTCACCCCCTGCTCATCCCTCACCCGGAAGGCAAGTATCAAGGCAACGAGGGAAACCCCAATGGACAGCATGATTGACAGCGCAACAATTCGCCGGTCATAAACAATCACAGCCGAACAGCGCATTGCAGTCATGCCGATATAGTGCATGGCTGTGATTCCGCCGCCCATGACCACGCTGCCGGCAACCTGGTATCCGACATTGATCTGCGGCCGGCCAGCCACCACGAGCGCAGCGCCGGAAGCCGCTATTGCCGCCAGTAGTGACAGGACGACGGTAGGAACGTGGTAATAAACCGGCATCGGCATGGTCAAGGCCAGCATGCCGACATAGTGCATCGCCCAGATTCCCAGGCCCATAGCGGCGGCGCCCGTGGTCAGCCATATGATCCGGGCACGGCCGCGCGACGAACTCACGCGCCCCGCCAGATCCAGCGCGGCGTAGGAGGCAGAGATAGCCAGCACCACAGAAAGCGCTACCAGTCCGTAGTCATAGCTGCCGTGTAGGATGGTCATCGAGTTCATCGGGGCTCAGAGACTTCCAACAACTCTCGCTAAGTCGCTAGGTTACATATCGGCGCGATCTGCAATTCGCGTGTTAGAAAGGGCTAAAGATTGCGAGTAAACCATGACCGCCCTTGTAGCGGACTATATACAGAACAAAAAGCCTCTCAGGGGAGAGGCTTTCGTCAAACTACTATCAAAATCGCGTGACTTGAACTACTGCGCCGCGCCCACAGGTCTTGACGCGGTGGTGTCTGCTGGTTTGGCGCCAGCGATGAAAAAGTTGTGATCGTAAAGATTCCGGTACATGAGCCCGGCAATCTCGGCTGCCTTCGGCCCAAACGTAGGCCTGCCGCCTTGCAGGAAAACGACTACAACCACGCGTCCCCTGCTGGTATTAACATAGGAGGCAAACCAGCCGAAGCGGGTGCCGGCATGAGAGCAGGTTCCGGTCTTGCCCAGAATCTCTTCCTCGCTGAAGTTGAGTCCGAGCCGGCGCGCCGTCCCGTATTGCACCGCGCCCGCCATGCCCACAGATATTTCCGGGATCAGCGGAGCAATATCAAGTTGCCGCTTGATACGCGGCTGGAAACTCGCGACTTCCTCCGGCGTGGTCGGATGCTGCAGGTAATACAGCGTGCCTCCGTTCGCGATGGCCGAAACCATTGCGCCCAACTGCAACGGCGTCATGGAAATGCCCTCGCCGAAAGAACACATCTTGCCCACGCCGCCCAGCTTCTGCGGAATCGCTTCGTCGGGATAGTTACCCGCCTGTTCCCCAGCAATATCGTAGCCTGCCAGCTCGCCCAAGCCGTATTGATGGGCGTAGTAAGCGACTTTCTCGAAGCCCAGTTTGCGGCCCAAAGCTTCGAAATAGGCATTGTTGGAATGCGCCAGAGCCTGGGTAAGATTCATCCGGCTGCGGCGTCCGAGCGGAACCTCGGTTTCCTTCGAAACCAGGCCTTCGTTCAGCGCGGCCAGAGCTACTGAAAGTTTGATGGTCGAGCAAGGTTGCGCACCACTCGACAGCGCCAGCTTCTGGTTCACCATGGCCAGCACGCGTCCGCTGGTCGGCTCGATCGCCACGACTGTGCCATTCATGTTGCCTAAAGCATCAATCGCCGCCTGGCGAACGATCGGGTCTTCGCCGTCAGTGAGATCGCCGGCAGAAATTCCCTCGGCGAATGAGCTCATGAAAAAGCGCTCGTGATATCTGTGCCGCGGAGGGGTGGTTGAGGTCCGCGTCAGTCTTGTCCCGTGGACAGTGGCGCTACGGCCGCGCGCCAGATGGCGCAGGCGACGCCTGGTATGCTGAGTCTCGCTCACTTTTTTCGTGGGCTTGGACTTGCTGGTATTCAGCGCGTGCGGGTCGACATGCGCCGCCCAAATCCCGGGCGCCCACAAAAGTCCCCCCACCATTACAACCAGACGAAGATAACGCATCCCCCGCTTGCACATCTCTAGTTCGTTTCCTCTGATCTCCGGCTTTCCCGATGTATTCCGAGCACGAAGCCTGCCAGTCTGCCGGCCTTGACCACAAACTTCGCCCAACTTCGCGATACTACGAGACTTACGCTGTTTCACGCAACTTAAAAGTTTCTATTCAAAGAAACTGCGTTTTTGATTTAACCCGTTATGGAACAAGTACTTAAAAGGGAATTACTTTGGTTGCACGGCCCACAGTAACCCATTACCTCGTTACTGAAAAGATACGGCACTGTACTGCAAAGGTTTTCATCTCACGACTTCTCTTCGACCTCTTCTTACATTTCTTACATGACCTCGCCCCGCTTACGCAGAAACGCCGGAACATCCAGATCCTCCTGCTCGAAGTTTGCCACCATCGCGTTGCGCATGGCGTCGAGCGAAATCACCTCGGCGGTCGCGTGACCCATCGCAACTGGCGCTGATTCCACCATTCTCGACTCTTCGATCGTCAGGTCCAGCGGAGCAAACGACGACGCTGCCGGTTGTGCTGGCCCCACGGGATCGGGAAAATCCATGGCGTCGTCGTGCGAGGCGGCGAAGGAATTCCGCACTTCCCCGTGGCGCTGGCGTGCACGGCTGGTTTCTCCGAAGCCGGTGGCGATCACGGTGATTTTCACGGCATCCTTCATCTTTTCATCCATCACCGCGCCAAAGATAATATTGGCATCCTCATGCGCCGCAGTCTGAATAATGGTGCAGGCCTGCTGCACTTCCGCAAGCTTGAGCGAAGCGGAACCCGTGATGTTGATCAAAATGCCGCGCGCGCCGTCGATCGCGCCCGCCTCGAGCAGCGGAGAAGCAATGGCCCGTTGAGCCGCTTCCGCGGTGCGATTCTGGCCGCTGGCCGTCGCGGTGCCCATCACCGCATAACCCATCCGCGCCATGATCGTCTTCACATCGGCAAAGTCGCGGTTGATGATGCCGGGAATCGTGATGATATCGGAAATTCCCTGCACGCCCTGCCGCAGAATGTCGTCGGCTACGCGGAACGACTCGAAGAATCCCGCATTCTCCGCCACCGCCAGCAGTTTCTCATTCGGAATCACGATGGTCGTGTCCACGGATTCCATCAGCTCAGCGATGCCCTTCTCCGCTTGTGTCATCCGCCGCTTGCCTTCAAACGAAAACGGTTTCGTAACGACGGCGACTGTAAGCGCGCCCATCTCACTGGCCAGCGACGCGATGATTGGAGCCGCACCCGTCCCCGTGCCGCCACCCAGGCCGGTCGTCACGAACACCATGTCCGCGCCCTCCAGCGCCTCGATGATTTTGTCGGAATCCTCCAGCGCGGCCTTGCGCCCCACTTCCGGATTCGCGCCCGCACCTAGCCCGTTCGTAAGCTTCACCCCCAGTTGCAGTTTCACGGGCGCACGCGACAAACGCAGCGCCTGCAAGTCCGTGTTGGCCACGATGAACTCGATGCCCTCCACTCCGGCATCGATCATGCGGTTCACCGCGTTGCCGCCGCCGCCGCCCACGCCGATCACCTTGATCTTGGCGTCGTTGAGCGGCTCTTCGTTGAAGCTGATGCGAATCTTCGAATCGTGTTTCGCTGAATCGTTTTTCATTTTGTCCACCCTCATTTAAATTTCTCGTCCGTTCCCGCTCTAAACAAGTGGCCAGAGGTCAGTGGTCAGTAAACGGCCCGATCTTCTGACCACTGACCACTGTCCACTGTCCACTGCCTTACCCCACCAGCAACGCCTTCAACCTCGATCCCCAGCGATCTCCCTGAAACCCGCGCGCCACCCGCGCCCGGTGTCCGTAGTGCACCATGCCGAGCACCGTGGCAAATTCCGGCTCGGCTAATGACGCCGGCATTTTCGCCAGCGGCGTGGGCCACGACAGCCGCACTGGACGCCGCAAAACGGATTCGGCCACGTCGAAAATCCCCGGGAGCCTCGAACCACCGCCGCTGAGGACGATCCCCGCCAGGCATGCGTCGAACATGCCGCCTTGCCGCAAAGTTTCCCGCAGCATTTCGAAAAGCTCGCGCGCCCGCGGCTCCAGAATTTCCGCCACCAGCCGTTGTGGCAGCAGGCGCGAAGGCCGGTCGCCGACCGACGGCACCTCGACTTCGTTCCCTTCGGGAATCAGCGTGACGATGGCATTGCCATATACCTTCTTGATTTTTTCCGCTTCCGCCAGCGGCGTGCACATGCCCAGCGACAAGTCGCTGGTGAAGTGGTCGCCGCCCACAGGAATGACGCCGGTAAAGGCGACCGCGCCTTGCAGGAATACCACCAGTTCGGTCGAGCCAGCACCAACGTCAGCCAGACAAACGCCCAATTCTCTCTCGTCGGCGCGCAGCACCGAATCAGCCGCCGCCAGCGGCTCGAAGACCGTATCATCCACATGAACCCCGGCGCGATTCACGGCCGTGATCACGTTTTGCGCCGCGCTTGACGCGCCAGTCACCAAATGGACCCGCACTTCCAGCCGCGCCGCCATCATGCCCAGCGGATCATGCACGCCAGCCTGCCCATCGAGAATGAATTCTTGCGGTAGCAGGTGCAGCACCTCGCGATCCGCCGGAAGAGGAATCGAACGCGCTTTCTCGACTGCCCCTTTGATTTCATCGCGTCCAATCTCGCGCGGACGCGTGCCCAGCGTGACGCCGCCGTGACTGTTCACGCCGCGAATATGCGCTCCGCCAATGCCCACGATGGCGTGCTCAACGGCCGCACCTGCCGCATCCTCGGCCGCTTCCACCGCTTTCTGAATCGCTGCCACCGCCTTATCCAGATCAACGATTACTCCCTTGCGCGAGCCGCGCGACTCCGCCACGCCATGCCCGCGATAGCGCAAACCGCTGTCCGTAACTTCAACCATGAGCGCGCAAGTTTTCGCGCTGCCCACGTCAATCGCCGTTAGAAAGCTTCCCTGCTGGTTCGCCATTCGTTATCTGGTCCCCAATTCGTTTCCCAATTCGTTCCCCGAGTTCGTCTTCCAACAATTTTCCCGAGCCGCCAGACGTTTGCCGCTCACTGCCCCGCTCCCGGATTCGCCTGACTCTTAGCCACCGCTGGGCTGGGCTTCTGGCCTCCGCTGCCGGGGAACTTCTTCGCAACGGCGGATTTCGCCTTCCCCGTGGAAGCGGCTTTTTTCGCCCTGGCAGTTGTCTTCCTCGGCTTTGCAGTCTTCTTTGCCTTAGTCCTTACGGCCGCCTTCTTGGTTCCATTGGTCCCCGCTTTGGGATCGAGTTTCTTCGCCGTCAGCTCAAAGGCCGGCTTCGGAATCGCCCGATCGTGCCGACCAATGCGGGTCAGCAACGCCGCGGGCTTCACTCCCGCCGCTGCGGCCGCTCGCGCGACCGATGGACTCAAGGCGGCCGTCTTCGCCGTTCGCTCCAAGTCCGGGTTCACAATGATCTGGTTGTCATAGCGCAGATCCACCGACTCCAACTTCTGGAACTGCTGCCGCCAGGCCCGCGCATGGGTCACATAGATCTTGTAACGCCGCAGGTAATCCGACGATCCCAGATGCACCAGCACATCTCCCGCCGGATCGTTCACCCGCACCTTCACGTCTTCGAGATCGGAAAGATCCACCTCACTCAAATCTTGCGAATAACGCGCACCGCCGGAGTCCAGTTCGCTAACCATCTCGCTGTAGATTTTCATCCGCGGCGCGCGCGTCGAAAGCGGTTCCCCCGGATTCATACCCAGAATTACGGGGAAGGAATACTTGTGTTTCGGCGACAACTCCATCAGCGTGCCGCCCGCGTCAATCAGCGCCATCCGCGGGCCTACCCGCGCGAAGGCGACGGGCGTGCGCTCGTGAATCTCAACCTTCAGCCGGTTGGGAACAAAGCGCATTACGCTGGCCGATTCCACCCACGGAATCTGCTCCAGTTGCGCCTTCTGCTGCGCCAGCGGAATGAAGAAAATGTTGCGCCCAATATCCGCGCCCAGCACTTCCATAAGTTGGGCTTTGCTCACATTCTGCATGCCCGTGACTTCAATGTTGTCGCTCGATTCCACCCGGAAGCGCCACGAGCGCTCGCCGTAGCGATACAACGCGGCACAGCCGACACCGGCGATACACAACACCAGAGCCGCGACCACGGCGCACAGCAAACGATGAGCAGTTTTTTTGGGAAGAGAGCTGCGGCGGGCGGAGACGCGCTTTTGCCCGCGCAAAAACGGAGATTCTTCGTCCACATCCAGGTCGATCAAGCGCGCGTCCATGTCCGAGTCATGGATCTCCTCGCGCATCCGTTCAGCGCTGTGTGGGTACAACTCCTCCTGCAAGATGGTGGGACCCGATTTCCGCGCCATCAGTTCAGGTCAGTTGTCGCTGTGAATCGCTGAGCCTTCAAACTATAACTTCATTTTGAGATTAGAGATAGAAAAAATGTGAAGTTTTGCACAGCAGGAATCGCATTGGGCATCAGGGAGAAAAACGTGAGGACCGCGCAAGAAACATCTGCGGAGACATGTGGGGACGGGCGCCTTCGCCCGTCCCGGCCAGCGCGAAGCTCGGCCGCCCCGCCCAAACTGCCAGCACAAAAAAGCGGACGCGTTTTTGTTCGCGCCCGCAGAGAGAGAGAAAGAGAAAGTTCTAAATTGGCCCGCCACCCGACGATTCGAAATTCACAACCGGAGCCGAAATGTTTACAACCTGCATGCGCGGAATGTTCACACGCGGAATATTGACCCGCACTCGCGGACAAATCACCGGAATCCTTGCCGCATCAAACGCCACCGGCGAAAACTGCACCCGCGCAACTTGCGCCTCAATCCGAGCCCGATTAGCTTCCACGCGCGCCAGCGCCGCTACTTCCCGGGCCGACATCGCTTCAAAGTCAGCTAGTCTTCCGCTCTGTGTCCGCACCATTTTCATCTGCATCCTGGCCACCGCAGCAGCCACACGGCAGGAAGCAGTCTCGTCCCGCGCAGCCGCCAGGTTGGCCTTCGCCAGGAACCAGTCAGCCCGTCCCGACGCCAATGCCAGCACGCCCTCTGACCGATCAGCGATACGAGCGATCACCCCGTCCACGTTCCGGTACACCCACGCCGCGCCCCCATCCTGATAAATGCCATTCAAACCCAGGGCCAGCACCCCAGCCGCCAGCCATCCCCATGCCTGTCTTTTCATCGCCATATCTCCCATCTGGCTGTTTGGACGAAGCCGCGCGAAATCCGTTAGCAAACAAAGATACGGTAGGGAAGGGAGGTAAGTTCCAAGATTGTTCAGGCCTCGCTGTTAGTGTTCCAAACGCCTTCGCGAGAGCATGGTGGCGGTTTCCCACTGCGCCTCAAGACGAGTAATCCGGCGGTCGTGATCGCGCACTTCTTGAGCCAGTTCTTTCATAGTTTCGCCGGCGCGCCTCACATCGTCGGCCAGTTTTAATGCGTCTTTGATGGCTTCGACTGCCTGAGCTCAAGACGCTCATAAAGAAACGCTCATGCGCGCTCCGCCAGCCGTCGCCGTTCCCGCTCCGTCCTTAATTCTCTTAGGACGCCGTTTGCTTCGGCCAGCCCGCTGCTTAGGGACGCCTGCGCCTTCTTCACTTCTTTGCGCAGATGTGCCGCCAGCTTGGCAACTGTCTCTTCTTCTCCGCTCGGCCTTCGCTCACAGCGCGTGCGCACCAACTCCGCGACGCTGACCCCGGCATTTTTCGCCTCTCTGCGCAGCCAGTCGCGGAAGGCGGGGGTCGTCAACACTTGTACTCGCGCCGTTTTCATCGCATCCTTCCAATCCTGTATATGAGCATAAACATGCTCATATACAATTCTAACACCGTCCCAGCCGTTCCGAAGCCTAAGACCCGAAAACTAAGACCTAAGACCCCATTTGTGTCAGTCTCTCCACAATCATCGGCCCCAACTGGGAAACGCTTCCCGCTCCCAGAGTAAGAATCATGTCCCCATCCTGGGCGATGGCCGAAACCGAGTTCACCGCCTCCGCAAACGAACTCACATAATGCGCGTTCCGTCCACCCTTTTCGCGAATGCTCCGCGCCAACGCTTCCCCGCTGATCCCCTCAATGGGCTTCTCGCTGGCTGCGTAAATGTCGAGCACGAACAGCGAGTCCGCATCGCCAAACGCAGTCGTGAAGTCTTCGATCAGATCTCGGGTGCGCGTGTAGCGGTGCGGCTGGAACACCACATGAATCTTGCGAAACCCGCACTGTTTCGCCGCCGCCAGCGTCGCCTTAATCTCTGTAGGATGGTGGCCGTAATCATCAATCACGCTCACTCCCCCAACCCGCCCGCGCAACTGAAACCGCCGGTCCACTCCGCGAAATTGATCCAGTCCGGCGCGGATCGCGTCCACCGCAACGTCCAGCCCCACGCCCACCGCAATGGCCGCCGTCGCATTCAGGATGTTGTGAACACCGGGCACGTGCAGCGTGAACTCCCCCAAATCTTTCTTGCGATAGCTCACGCGAAAGCGGCTCAGCGGCTGCCCATCGCCCGGCACATTCTTCGGCACACCTGCTGCTGTGTCAGTTGCTTCCAACTTGATCAGGAAATCCGAGCCGCGCTTTGTCCCATAGGTCACCGTGCGCCGCTGCGCTTGCGGCAGCAAACGCCGCAGCAAAGGATCGTCGTTGCACACTACCACCATGCCGTAGAACGGTACGCGGTCCATGAACTCGAGAAACGTCTTCTTCACGTCGCGCATGTTGCGGTAGCAATCCATGTGCTCGCGGTCGATGTTGGTCACAACCGAAAGAATCGGGGAGAGCTTGAGGAACGACCGGTCGCTCTCATCCGCCTCGGCCACCAGATACTGCGACTTTCCCAGCCGCGCGTTGGATCCCATTGCATCCACGCGTCCGCCCACCACCACTGTAGGATCAAGCCCGCCCCCGGCCAGCACCGCCGCGACCATCGAAGTCGTCGTCGTCTTGCCATGCATCCCGGCGACGGCGATGCCGTACTTCAGCCGCATCAACTCCGCCAGCATCTCCGCCCGCTTGATCACCGGCACGTGCAGTCGGTGCGCCTCCACGACCTCAGGATTCTCCGTCGCGATCGCCGAACTCGTCACCACCACTTCCGCCCCGGAAATATTTTCCGCTCGATGTCCCTCAAACACCGTCGCGCCCAACCCCGCAAGCCGCTGTGTAACGGCAGAACTCTTCAGGTCGGAACCCGAAACCTTGTAGCCGAGATTCAACAACACCTCGGCTATCCCGCTCATGCCGATCCCGCCAATCCCCACGAAATGTATCTGCTGAATCTTGGCAAACATTGTAGAAAATTGGGAAATTTTGTAATTTGGTAATTGAGTAATTTAGTAGCTGGAGCCGCCAGCAAACTTCGAGAACAGATTTCGCGAATTTCAAATTACACAATTACCAAATTACTCAATTACCCGATCCGGCCCTCGATCCCCGCCACCCGCGCCGCCATCGCCGCAATATCCCGCGCAGCGTCAGGATGCGCCAATCCCCGCGCCGCCTCACTCATCGTCTCCAACCGTCGCGCATCCCCCAGTAACGCCGCAACCGTCTCTGCCAGCCAGACGCCTTCCAGTTTCGACTCTTCCACCACCACAGCCGCTCCCGACCGCGCCAGCGCTTCCGCATTCACCCGCTGATGATCGTCCGCCGCGCGCGGGAACGGCACAAAAATCGCCGGCTTGCCCGCCGCCGTGATCTCAGCGACCGTGCTCGCCCCCGACCGGCACACCACCAAATCCGCCCGCGCAAACGCCGCCGGCATATCGTCAATAAACCTGAAAACCTCCGCCGACTCTCCCAGAGATTTATACGCCGCCAGCGCGCCATTATAGTCACGCTCGCCGGTCTGATGAATAATGTGAATCCCCGGCGCCTGCCGCCGCAACTCCGGCAAGCAGCGAATCATAGCCTCATTGATGGCGTGTGCCCCCTGGCTTCCGCCAAACACCAGCACAGTCGGCGTCCCGCCCCGCTTCTTATTAAGTAGAACCGGAATCTCAAAGAACGCCTGCCGCACCGGCACGCCGGTCACTGCGGCGCGGCGAAAATATTTCGCCGTCTCTTCAAAGTGCACCGCCGCCCCGGACACGAACCGGGCCACAACGCGATTCGCGAATCCTGGCACCACGTTCGGCTCAAACGCCAGCGTCGGAACGTGCTTCATCACCGCGGCCAGCATCGCCGGACCTGACGCGTATCCACCCACGCCAATCACTACATCGGGCGCGAATTCATTCAGCATGCGGCTCGCGTCCCAGACTGCCCGCGGCAAATCGAACGCCGTCTTCGCCCGCGTCATCAGGCTGACATTCTTCAGCGCCCCGACTCGCACCAGTTGCAGCGGATATCCCGCCGCCGGTACCAGACGGTTCTCAATCCCGCGCGCCGTCCCAATGAACAGCACCTCGGCCCCATAATTTTTCTTGAGTTCGTTCGCAATGGCTAGCGCCGGTATGACGTGTCCACCCGTCCCGCCTCCCGCCAGAATGGCCCGCATGTGGTGACTATAAACCAGCGAAAGGATTGATCATTTCTGATTTGCCGTTTTCGATTGGCAGCCGGACCGCAGGCACAATCACGACTCCGAAACCATTGGGCACGACAAAACCTTCAACTCCTCCGTGCCTCCGTGTCTCCGTGGTGGATTTTTCCGGCGTCATTCCGCTTGCTTCGTAATATTCAGCAGCACTCCCACACACGCCAGCGTCACGAACAACGACGACCCGCCGTACGATACCAGCGGCAGTGGAATCCCCTTGGTCGGCATCATTCCCAGCACCACACTGATGTTGATGAACGCCTGCAATACGACCATGCTTGTGATCCCCACGGCCAGATACCGCCCAAAGACATTTTCCGTCCGCCACGAAGCGCGCATCCCGCGCCACAGAAAAATAGCAAACAGCGTCACCACAAACATCGCCCCCACCAAACCCAACTCTTCCGCGGTCACGGCAAAAATAAAATCAGTGTGCGGCTCCGGCAGATAAAATAATTTCTGTTTACCCTCCATCAGCCCCGTGCCAGTAATACCGCCCGTGCCCACCGCGATCAGCGACTGAATAATGTGAAACCCGGTCTTCTGTCTATCCGCATAAGGATTAAGAAACGCTAAAATGCGATCGCGCCGCCAGCTCACATGAAAAATCAAAAAGTACAGGGGCAGCAAAGAGGCGCCAAATGCGTAGCCAAAATACCGCAGCCGCATGCCCGCCACATACAAGATGCAAGCCGCAATCCCAGCGCAGGCGATAGCGGTTCCCAAGTCCGGCTGCAACACAATCAACGCCAGCAATAACAACAAAGGCGCTGCCGCCGGCATGAGCGTGCTCCGCCAGTCATCCATTGTCTTCGCGCGGCTTTCCAGAAAATACGCGAGAAACAGGATCATCGCCGGCTTCGCCAACTCGGAAGGCTGAAATGAAAATCCACCCGCGTGTATCCAGCGATGCGTGTTGTGCGTACGATCCAGAAAAAAAACGGAGATCAGCAGCAGCACCGTTATCCCCAGCAGCGAACACACCAGCGCAGGATGCCTGTAGCGCCGGTAATCCACCCGCATCGCCACCACCATCGCCACCAGGCCCGCCGACGCCCAGATCAACTGCTTCGACAAAAACGCGTACGGCGACCCAAACCGTTCCCGCGCCATCACCGCCGACGCAGAAAACACCATCACCAGCCCCACAAACACCAGCAGCATGGTGACGGTAAACAGCCAGCGATCCACACTCACCCGCTTTGCCATGGGAATTCATTTCACCACGGAGTCACGGAATCACGCAGGAATCTTGTTGTGGAATTCACATTTGTCAGGTGACTATCGTGGTTCCCGAAACCATTTCAGTTCTTGCCCTGCCGGAGCGGAATGGCAGGCTGGGTGGGCACTGCAAAGGTTTGCATATTGACATTCCTTCCAACCGCGAGTTATAACCCAAGCGTTCAGAAACTATCAGTGCCGACCGGATTTCACCCAACGCGGCCCGCTGATATCCGCGTCCCGGCTCAACTCCCCCTGCGTTAGTTGAAGGCCCTGATCGCTGCAATTGGCCAAAAAATCTTTACTGAGGTATACCCATGAGAACTCGCTGTTTGCTGACATTGCTCTGCTGCGCGATCTGTTTCTCAACCACTGCATCCCTCTGGGCCCAGTCAAGAGGAAAACTTAATGCCTACACAACCGTGAAACCGGCGCACGACGCGGCAGGTAACGTTATCCGGCCCGCCGACTCAGTCAGTTCGCTGGCCACGTTCACCTACAATGTCACCTCCAGCCGCGACGGGAATAATTACACGGGATCCATGGTGGGGCAGGACCCCTTCTCCTCCGGCCTCACAACCACTTCTGTAACCACGCCTGTCATCCCTCTGGTCATCACCTTCAACTCGGTTGCAACGGGACTGAACCGGCATGGGATTTTGACCAGGGCCAAGGGAAAGACGACCTTCAACCCGACTGCCCCCGATGACGCCTGCCTGAGCGCGCCCAACGACGTTCCGCTTACCTTGGCGGAGCAATCGCCAATATTTCAGGCAGCCAACTTCCAGTTCGGGCCCACCGCGGTTGGCGACACGCAATATATCGACGCGTTCCAGAGAGCCAACTTCTGGCAATTCGTCGGAGGCACCGACTACCACACCCTGATCAATCCTGTCGTGTTCCCGCCGGTTGCGCTCAACATCAGTTCGAACGACGGCGTTGCCATTCCTGCAAGTTTGTTTGGCAGTTGCGGTCCCTTGGGAATTGTGGCCATCAAGACGCTGGACGCAATCCTGACCGGAACCCTGCTTCCGCAGATGGCTGGCGTCGACAGCTCTCAATTCCCGGTCTTTCTTCTTTACAACACGGTGATGTCGGTTGGTTTGCCCGAAGACCTAAACAAGTGTTGCGTGCTCGGCTTCCACGGCGCCACCGGTTCACCCATTCAGACCTACTCGCCTATCGATTTCGATACCAGCGGCTTGTTCGGTCCAAGCATCCACGACACATCGATCATGGCGCACGAGGTCGGCGAATGGATGGATGATCCCTTCGGCAACAACCCCACTCCGTCATGGGGTCACACGGGGCAGGTCGCCGGATGTCAGAACAACCTGGAGAATGGCGATCCGCTGACTGGCACCAATATCCCGCCTGTAGTGGGCGCGAACGGTTTCACCTACAACCTCCAGGAGTTGGTTTTCTTCTCCTGGTTCTACGGAGCACCGTCAATCGCAGCCAATGGCTGGTTCTCTGACAACAACACTTTCACCACCGATGCCGGGCCCGTGTGCCAGTGATCGGCGTAATACGATCACTTTAGGACGATGTTGCGAAGTGCCTTGACCGAAACCCAGCGCGTTCGCGCGCTGGGTTTTGTACAACTGCGGAATAGACCGCGTTGAGCCTCCAAGATTAGGTCTGCCCGGATAGTTATTGGTTGAGAAGCGTTTTCAGGTCACGGCGACCGTGAAACACGTGAAGAATGATCACGTCGCGCTCCTCAATGCGGTGAATGATGACATAACCTGCGACAGGCAGACTTCGCAGGCCGGGGCGCAGATCGTAATCGCGGCGGCGGCCCAGATACGGATGTCTGGAGAGCATAAAACAGCGGTCGGCATCGAATTGATCAGGCGGTCGGCTACGTCCGCGTCGCCGCTTTCAGTAGCAACGTAGGACCACATCCCGTCAAGCTCCGCTTCGACCTCCGGAGCAACGCGGAGCGCCATCAGCATCGCGGAGCTGGCTGCGTTCCGAGGCGCGCTCGTCCACGCCGTTTCACCTCGCTGGCAAGCTCACGGACAACCTGCTGGGTCGCAATCACGCGACCTTCGCCGCACGCCAGAGACGCTTCCGCCAAATCAACTGCAGCCAGGATTTCTGCCCGGGGTGCGCTCCCGCTCTTCCCACAGCGACAAAGCTTCCTCCACCGCATCCTCGGCACGGGGCAGCCGTCCAGACTCGATGGCCTGCCGCACAAACGCTTCCTGATCGGGCGTCAACCGTACTTCCATGTCCTCAAGCGTAAGAGGAGGGAATCGAGGTGTCAAGCTCACTCTCAAGCACGGCATTATTTGAAATCGAATAGCGATTCCTAGTACCACATTGCGACTCAGAACTAGAAACGGCTTCACTTCTCTCTGTGTGCCTGGCACGAACTGCCCTACCCCATTCCTCGGACAATCTCCTTAAACACCTGTCCGCGGTGCTCATAGCTCTTAAATTGATCGAAGCTCGCGCACGCCGGAGCCAGCAACACAATGTCACCCGCCTTTGCCACGGCATTCGCCTTGCGCAAAGCATTCTCCAGAGTCTCCGCACGCACCACTTCGACGTTCTTAATCTGCGACTCGATCTTCTCCGCCGCCGCGCCGATCGTATACACACGCTTCACCCTCTGCCGCAGCAGGTCGTTGAGCACGGTGTAGTCGCTGCCCTTGTCCTTGCCCCCAAGAATGAGGTGAATGTTCGCCGGAAACGACTCCAGCGCCTTGATGGTCGCATCCACATTGGTGGCCTTCGAATCGTTGTAATAATCCACACCGCGGATCGTCGCCACAAACTCCAGTCGGTGCTCCACCGCTTTAAAATCCCGCACCGCTTGCCGAATCTTCTCGGGCGCGCATCCCATCAGCGCGCCCGCGCACACCGCCGCCAGCACATTCTCCAGATTGTGCGCGCCCTTCAGCGGAATCTCGGAAACAAGCATGATCTCGCGCGGGGACGCCTTCGTTTCATCCCCGCTGTCGCGAAACAGAATATTCCCGTCGCTCACCCACGCGCCCTGCTTCACTTCCTTTTGCCGGCTGAACCAGAACACCTGTGCGCGGGTTCGCGCCGCCATTGCGACACAAGTCGGATCATCCGCATTGAGCACCGCAAAGTCTTCGCTCCGCTGATTCTCAAACATGCGCGCCTTCGCATCGACGTAAGCTTCAAACGTCCGGTGCCGGTCCAGATGATCCGGCGTCACATTCAGAACCACCGCAATCTTGGGACGAAACTTCTGAATCGTTTCCAGTTGAAAGCTTGACACTTCCAGCACAATCACCGTGTCCGGCTTCGCCCGCTCCGCCAGCGAAATCGCCGGAGTGCCAATGTTCCCGCCCACCAGCGTCGGAAATCCGCCCGCGGCCAGAATCTCTCCCGTCAGCGTGGTAGTTGTAGTCTTCCCATTGGAACCCGTGATGGCGACAATCGGCCCGCGTAGAAACTGCGCCGCCAGTTCGATCTCCCCAATCACCACCCCGCCCAGGGACCGCGCCTGCTCCAGCAGCGCCGCATCCACTGGAACGCCGGGACTCACCACAATCAGATCCTGTTCGCGAAACGTGCGCTCCCCGTGCCCGCCGGTCTCAACCGTGATCCCATGATCGAGCAGCGCTGGAATTTCATTGCGCAGTTCGTCTCCGCTCTTGGTGTCGGAAACCGTAACCCGCGCCCCGCGCGCCTTCAAAAACAGCGCCGACGCCACCCCCGACTTGCCCAGTCCCACCACCAGCACGCGCTTGTCTTTGAGTTCCATCAAATTCATTTCACCACGGAGGCACGGAGGAAAACGAAGGAAGAAAACCCTCCCGCGCGCCGGCGGCAAAGAACACTCACGGCCTTTATCAAAAACAAAAACATAGTATTGGTTTCTCCGTGTCTCCGTGCCTCCGTGGTGGATTCTCTCTCATCTCAGTTTCAGTGTCGTCAGCGCGAACAATGCGAACACCAGCGAAGCAATCCAAAACCGCACAATAATCTTCGACTCCGACCATCCCATCAACTCAAAATGATGATGGATCGGCGCCATCTTGAAAATCCTCTTCTTGCGCAACTTGTACGATCCCACCTGCAGGATCACCGATACTGCCTCGATTACAAATACTCCTCCGATAAACGGCAGCAACAGTTCCTGCTTGATGATCACCGCCACCGTCCCAATCGCGCCGCCCAACGCCAGCGATCCCACATCGCCCATAAACACTTCCGCCGGATGCGCGTTGTACCACAGGAATCCAATCGACGATCCCACCATCGCCCCGCAGAAAATCGTTAGCTCGCCGACCTGTGGCATGCGCGGGATCTCCAGATAAGTCGCAAACGTCGCGTGACCGCTCACATAAGTCAGCACGGTCAATGCCCCAGCCGCAATCACGGTGCAGCCAATCGCCAACCCGTCCAATCCATCCGTAAGATTCACCGCATTGCTCGAACCCACAATCACCAACGCCACGAACCCTATAAAAGGTAGAAACGCCAGCGGCCAAAGATGCGGAAAACGCTCCAGAGTCTGCACCACCAGATCGGGATGAAACTGCTTCAGGAAAGGCACAATCAGCTTGGTGGAGTACATCCCATACGTTTGCATGGCGATCAGCATCACGGCGATCACGATGCTAGTTGCGATCTGCAGCCCAAGCTTTGCTCGTCCCGTCAGGCCAAGATTCCGATGATGCACTACTTTGGTGTAGTCGTCGGTGAATCCAATCGCGGCAAACGCGCACGTGGCAAACACCGCGACCCATACGAATCGGTTGCTCAGGTCCGCCCACAACAACGTTGGAACAACGATAGCAATCGCGATCAGCAACCCGCCCATGGTCGGCGTCCCGGCTTTTTTCTGATGCGCCTTCGGCCCTTCTTCGCGAATGTATTGTCCAATCTGGAAGTCTCGCAGACGGTTGATCACCAGCGGCCCCACGATGAGTGCGGTAAATAGCGCAGTAAGGCTGGCGAACGCGGTGCGGAACGTGAGGTAGCGGAAGATGCGGAACGGCGGAAAATAATGTTGCAGCTTCACAAACAACAGCCAGTAGAGCAATCAGCCTCCGTCCCGCGATCGTCTCAGTTCCTGCCGTCGCGACGAATCTTCCAGGTCTCCAGCGCCTTCTCCAGCTTCACCCGGCGTGAAGCCTTCAATAACACCACGTCCCCATCCTGCGCCTCGCGAGCCAGCCACTCCCCAGCTTCCTCGGACGCAACCACGAACTCCGCCCGCATTCCCGCCTGCTTCGCCGCACTCACCATCGCCTCAGCCAGCCCGCGCACTCCCAGTAGGACATCAATCTTCTTCTCCGCGATGTGCTGCCCGGCTTGCCGGTGCATCGTTTCGCCCGCCGCTCCTAACTCCAGCATCTCGCCCGCCACTGCGATGCGCCGCTTGCCCGCCATTGCAGCCAGCGCATCCACCATAGCCTCCAGCGCCTTCGGATTCGAATTGTAGCAATCGTTGATCACCGTGATGTTACCCACTTGTAGAACCTGCCCGCGCTTCTCCGCCGGGACCAAAGTCGCCAGCGCCCCCACCGCCTCGGAAGGCTTCATTCCACGCTCCAACCCCACGGCCACCGCGGCCAGCGCATTCAACACGTTATGCTCACCCACGAGCGGCAAACTCGCATGCTCACGTACGCCGTCAATTACCACATCGAACTCAACTCCCTCCCGCCCCTTCGACTGTATTTTCTCCGCGCGCACGTCCGCCGTCGCCCGCGTGCCATACATCACCACTTTGCCCTTGAAGCCTCGGCCAAACTGCGACACGTAGTCGTCATCCGCATTCAACACCGCTACGCCGCTCGCCGGCAGCGACTCGATCAATTCATATTTGGCGCCAGCAATCCCAGCCAGCGAATCAAAAAACTCCAAATGCACCGGCGCAACATTGGTCACCACGCCAATCTCCGGTTGCGCAATCCTGGCTAGTGCCCGGACTTCCCCCGCGTGCGACATTCCCATCTCGATCACTGCCACGTCATACTCTGGCTCCAGCTTCAAGAGCATCAACGGCAATCCAAAATGATTATTGAAATTCCCTTCGGACTTCAGCACGCGAAACCGCCCACTCAACACGTGCGCGATCGCTTCCTTCGTCGTCGTCTTCCCTGCCGATCCAGTTACCGCGATTAGCGGCTTCCCCCACAGTTTTCGCACCGCCGTGGCCAAAGTCTGCAGTGCAACCAGCGTGTCGTCCACTGCCAGCAGCCACGCCTTTTTCGGATAGAGCGCCTGTTCCACAAAGTCGTGTCCGTCCAACCGCTCGCCTTTCACCGCAAAGAAAAGCTGGCCCGGGCCTACGGTCCGCGAATCGATCGAGTACCCTTGCACGACGTCTTCGGACGGCGCCCTGCTCGTCGCGGAAACAAACGCTGCGATTTTGGAAAGTGTGAGGTTCATCTTTCAAGGAATCTTGACTAGATCCGCAATCCCTAACTCTTGTCGTCCTGAGCGAAGGTTGTGCTTCGCGAACGCGAAGCACAACCGCAGTCGAACGATCCCTTGGAGGCCGGTGCCGCCATTAACTCCGCAAGGCATTTCTATTACTGCTTTTGGGCCTCTCGCTTTCGCGTGCAGTTGCAGGCGAGCTTCATCCGTTCGCTCCCGCCTTCGCCGCCTCGCACTCAAATCCCGCACCACGCAGCGCTTCCCGCGCCACTTCCAGGTCGTCAAATGGAGCCGATCCTTCCCTCGTAACTTGAACCTTCTCGTGCCCCTTCCCCGCCAGCAGCACGATGTCTCCCGGCCGCGCTTCTCCAACCGCCAAGTCAATCGCCTTGCGCCGGTCCGGTTCCACGCTGTACTTCACCCCCGTCTTCTGCAGCCCGACGACCGCATCGTTAATAATCGCCAGCGGATCTTCGCTGCGCGGATTGTCCGACGTCAGCACCGCAAAATCACTGCCTCGCCCCGCAGCTTCGCCCATCAGCGGACGCTTCTTCCGGTCCCGATCGCCGCCGCATCCGAACACCGTCAACACTCGCCCCTTCGCTCCCGCGCCAGAAACCAACTCCCGCGCCAGCGCGGTCAAATTGCGCAGAGCATCGTCTGTGTGCGCATAATCCACCACTACGGTGAAGGGCTGGCCGCAATCGACGCGTTCAAACCTTCCCGGAACGCACGCCAGCTTGTCGATGCCCGCAGCCAAGGCCTGCGCCGAACATCCCCGCGCATAGCACGCCCCCGCCGCCGCCAGAATGTTGTAAACATTTACGCGCCCGATCAGCGCCGAGAATACCGGAATCTTTCCCCCTGGCGTGATCAGATCAAACCGCGTCCCACGCGTCGTGATTTCCACTTTCTCCGCATGCAGGTCGCCGCGCTGCCATCCATATTTCAGCACTACCGAACTGCGCTTCCGGCTGAACTCCGCCACCTTCGCTCCCGACTCGTCATCCGCATTCGTTACTACCGCTCGCGGCACATCCGTGCCGCAGCCTTCAAACAGAACCCGCTTCACCGCGAAGTACTCTTCCATCGTTTTGTGATAATCGAGATGGTCGCGCGTCAGATTGGTAAACACGGCCACATCGAACGGCACACCATACACGCGCTCCTGCGCCAGTGCATGCGACGAGACTTCCATCACCGCCTCGGTCGCTCCGTTTCCCAGTGCGTCATTGAAAATACGGTTCAAATCAAGCGCTTCGGGCGTGGTATGCGGCGCGGGCAAGACTTTACCCGCGACGTGATACTCAATCGTCCCGATCAGCGCGCTCTTCCGCCCCGCCGCCTCAAGAATCGATTCCAGCAGAAACGCCGTCGTGCTCTTCCCATTGGTACCGGTAATTCCCGTGATCGCAATTCGTTCCGCCGGCTTTTTATAGAAGTTCGCGCTCACCCGCGCCAGCGCCCGCCGCCCATGCGGCACCACCGCCCACGCCACTCCCGGACGCGGCTTCTCCGTCGCCGAATCCGTCACCACCGCCACCGCTCCCGCCTGAATCGCCTGATCGATAAACCGGTTGCCGTCGCTGGATTCCCCGCGCATCGCCACGAATACGCACCCCGGCTCACGAATACGCACCCCGGCTTTACCCGCCGCGAGTCGTATTCCACACTACTTACTCCCGGATCCCCGCTGCGCGCTAGGACTTCCGCTCCATCCAGCACCTGTTGGAAGGTCATTGCTCAGAATTATAGGGTACGCGCCCCGGCCGGGAAGGAATTGCTGATTGCTGACTTGCGATTGTTGATTAAGAATCCGGACTCATTGCCGGAGGGTTTTTATTCAACAATCAGCAATCAAGAATCTGACGTTACCAACGGCACGTTCCCCATCCCACCGCTCGGCGCTACATTACTGCTATGTCCGCCGGAACCAGCCAAGCCAAATACCGTTGCGCCCAGTGCGAAATGCCCGAAGCCCAGTGCGAGTGCGATAAGTATTGCTGCCTCTGCCAGACCGTACTCGAAGTCCGCATCTGCCAGGACGGCCTCATGTATTGCGAACCCTGCCGCACTGCCTGCGACTATAAGGCCTCGGACTAAGGGACTAGCTTACTTTCTCTTCAACACCACCGTCGTACCGTTGTCGCTGAGCGCGGCTTCCACGACCTTCCCGGCTGCGTCCCGCTTGAACTCCAGACTCACCCCGCTCTGATCTTTCAGCTCAAAGCTTGTGCCGCGCTTTGGAATCAGCTCAACCTCCGGCGATCCGGGAGTGCCGAAAATTAAAGTATGTTCGCCACGCAGCGAAACGGTGAACGGCGTAGGACTGCCAGGAAGCTCATATTGTCCCGTGAACGCTTCAATGAAACTTCTCTCCGTGAGCTGCTTGTCGGGCAGACGCGCAAACACTATGTCCTTTACGTTGGTTTCCAGCGGCATCGATAGGCTCGAAATGTCGCCATTGGCATCCGACAAGAACATGACCCTCAGCTTGGCGAACTGGTCAAACGGACTGTCTGGCACTTGAAACACATCATAATGAAGATGCTCCAGCGGTTTCGTCACCCGATTCAGCGTCATCTTGAAGTGATCGCCATCCTCGGCAATTGAGACCACTCCGTATCCCGAATTGCCATATTCGCCGGCATACTCTTTCACGTCGTGCGACGGATGCGTGCCACTCTTATGCGGCGTGTACTTTTTGTCCTTCGCTTCTTGCTCTGATTCCTTCGCTTTCATCTCCTGATCCAGATAACGCCGGCTCCACGGCACCTGATCCATGCCCAGCAAGCGGTCCAGAACGTTATTTGCCACCACGTACGGCACGACGGTTCCGTCGAGATTCGTCAGCACAACCACGCCGATCCCATCGCCCGGCAAAAAAATCATCTCCGCGCTGAAGCCGTCAATGTTGCCGCCGTGCTCCACTTGCTTGTGCCCGCGATACGACGAGATGAAGAATCCCATTCCGTAGCTGTTTTCGCTCAGCTCCTTGAAGTCGGGCGCGCCCGCGATCACCATTTGCGGCGTCTGCATCTGGGTCGCATTGTTTTCCGAAAGCAGCGCCTTGCCTTCCAGCTTTCCTTTGTTGAGATGAAGCAGCACATACCGGCTCATGTCCGCCACACTGCTGTTGATCTCGCCCGCCGGCCCCAGGGCGCACGTGTCCGGACACTGCTCATCAAATGGCATCCGCTTCACGTCCGACTTCACGTCGTTGCCCTTCTGGTAAGGCTGGGCGAAATCGGGCGCGTTCTGCGACTCTTTCTCCGAAAATGTTGTCCCGTTCATGCCCAACGGCACCAGGATCCTCTCCCGCACGCTGTCTTCCCAACTCTTGCCATTCAGCTTGCCGGCAATATAACCAGCCGTCATGAACATAAGGTTGTTGTACTGGAACCGGCTGCGCAACGGCTTGTTCGGCTCCAAGAACTGCAAGCGGCGCAGCAAATCTTCGCGCGTGAAGTCGGAGCTGTACCACACCATGTCGTGCCGCGGCAGTCCCGAGCGGTGCGTGATCAGGTCCCGCATCAGCATCTGCTCGGTGAGCACCGGGTCGTACATGCGGAAGTCCGGCAGATAATTGCGGACGGGCTTGTCCCAATCGACTTTGCCCTCGTCCATCTCCATCCCCAGCAAGGTCACGGTAAAGGATTTTGTGATGGAGCCGACCGCGAACAATGTGTTGGGCGTGACCGGTAATTGTTTTTCCAGGTCACGATAGCCGTAGCCCTTGAGCAGAATCATCTTGCCGCTCTGCACCACTCCCACCGCCACTCCCGGCACTTTCCAATCCTTCAGCACCTGCATCATGAAGTCGTCGAAGCCATCGAGAGCCGGCTTTGTGGCGGCAGTTGACGTTTTCTTCTGGGCTGACTTCGGTCCCGCACCAGAATCGTTGCGCGCATAAGAAGGAAGACTGAAGAAAGAGCAGACCAGGAGAATCGCAATCCACAAACGTGTCGGGACGTGCCGCATGGGACGCTCCTTATTGCGATTTCGCAGTAGGACAAACTGAACTGCACGAAGCACGGAATTGTAGCAGGATGCCGACGTCCCACGGTCCAGAGCCGTCCTGCAGAGGAGGAAAGTCGACGCCAACGAGTGTCGACCCAAGTGGTCGCCAGCGCACACTCAACCCTAGCCGTCTGCCAGGACAGTCCTCAAAATCTATGCCGTCTGGGACGCTATTGCTTCGGAGACAAACTCCTGGGCAGTCGCTTCCGGCGAACCCTTGATCAAGTATCTCCGGCCACGAAGCGAGATCGGCAGGGCTGAAAGATCGACGTCCTTGGAAACTACCGGGATTAAAGGCTTGCCCATCCCCATGGCGGCCCCGATCTCGAAGAAGAGACTAGGGCGCTTGAGGGTATCAGAGGTAACCAGCAAAACGATAATGCTGCTGTCCCTCAATCCCCTTTCAACCGCTTCTGTCAAAGATTGTCCAGGGTGAATAGCATTGGAATCGAACCAAACGCTAAGACCGTGTCGCTGCAGTGAATTTGCGAATTTCCGCGTCCAAGCCTCATCTGAAGAGGAATGCGAAATGAAAACCCGTCCCTTGTCCATAACCACCCTGCTTTCAATTCTACGCCTTTGTCACTCGGCCACGTAGCTCTTTCAAGTAACCATCGATGTCGTTGAGATTGATTAGGTTGCGCTTCTTGATCAATACCGGAATGCCCTGTCGGGACTGCAGTTCTTGTGGGCTGATCCCGTGCAGTATCGCAACGATCGGAATGCGCCGGCCCCAAGCCGCCCCAATCTCGGCCCAGATGTAGGGCCGATCCAACGCCCACGGTGTAAGCAGTACCACTAGTTCGTGCGCCTTCGAGAGGACCGCAAGGATTGCGTCCTCGAATTCCGCCCCGGTTTCAATATCTGCTTCATCGAGAAAAGGCACCGCACCGCAAGCGGTCATCTCACGGGCAATTTGCTTAGCGACCCACGTGTCACGATTGCTGTGGCTTATGAAAACCAGTCTCTTTTTTCGTTTGA
>WNFD01000427.1_pt1 | contig 41522 bp, 39 predicted proteins | sample 5400491 | NCBI WGS metagenome assembly WNFD01 (sample SAMN13153343, study PRJNA577476) | soil metagenome | isolation source: 120 cm saprolite under Douglas fir tree site 2 hole 2 replicate 2 | place: USA:California | collected 2015-04-18
CCCTTAGGAAGGCCGGTGGTCCCGCCCGTGTACGACAAGAAGACGTCCTGCTCGCTGCGGGTCACCCGCGGCGCCGGCTGGGACGAGGCGATCAGCTCCTCGTAGCCGCAGGCTCCCGGCAGGGGAGCGGCGTCCGCATCCTCGCCGACCTCGACGAGCAAGCGAACCCAGGGAATCTCGTGGCGGACCGATGCCACCCGCTCGCGCAGCGCCGAGTCGTAGAAGAGCGCCTCAGCGTCGCAGTTCTCCAGCAGCGCCCGCAGCTCAGCGCCGCCGTAGCGGTAGTTCACGTTGGCAGGCACCGCGCGGATCTTGAGAGCGGCCAGAAAAGTCTCGAAGTACTCGGGGCAGTTGTACAGGTAGCAGGCGACGGTGCTGCCCGGGCCGAGTCCGTGCGCCCGCAGCGCGCCGGCCAGGCGGGCAGCTCGCTGCTCGAATTCCCCCCACGCGACCGTCCGTGCCCCGTGGGTCAGGGCCGGGGCGGCAGGGATCTCATCGGCGATGGCCTCCCACAGGGTGGCGAAATGCAGCGGCTCGTCGCCCGCGGGGGATGCTGACGACACTGCCCCTGCCCTCACTGACCCGGTCCGCTCGGGCCGGTCCGGCCGAGATAGGAATCCTCGACGTCGGAGAGCCGGCCGGCCAGCTCCCGGGGCTCACCGCTGATCTCCACGCGACCCCGCCGCATCACGTACACACGATCGGCGTAGCGGAGGACCTCGGCGACGTGCTGCTCGACGAGCAGGACAGCCACCCCGCGTTCTCTCGCGGCCTGCCTGACGGCATCGAGGAGCCGGTCCACCACCAGCGGCGCCAGGCCGAGGGAGAGCTCATCGGCGAGAAGGACCTTCGGGTTCCTGCTCAGCGCGCGGCCCACGGCAAGCATCTGCTGCTCGCCGCCCGAGAGGTCGCCGGCCCGGACCCGCAGGCGGTCTGCGAGCTCCGGGAACAGCTCCAGGCACCGCTGCCGGTCTGCCCTCCCGAGCTGCAGGTTCGCCGCGGTGCTGAGCCGCATGAACACCGAACGCTCCTCGGTGACGAACGAAAGCCCCTCGCGGGCGCGGCGGTGCAGTGGCGTCTGGACCACGTCGCCGTGCAGCCGGACCTCGCCCCCGAGGGGCGGCAGCTCGCCCGCCAAGGCAAGCAGGGTCGTCGTCTTGCCCGCGCCGTTGGGGCCGACCAGGCTGACGACCTCACCGGCCGCCACGTGCAGGTCGAGGTCGCGCACGACCGGTACCCGGCCATAGCCGGCCGACAGCTTCCTGGCCTCGAGCACTGGCGTGGCCACCTCAGTCATACCCGGTCCATGGGCGCGTCCGCGGGCTGTTCGCCGCTCGCGGCCAGCGGGCCGGGGCGAGCGACGCCCAGATAGGCCGCGATCACCTCGGGGTGGGCCCGGATCTCGGCGGGGGTTCCCGCTCCCAGGATGGCCCCGAAGTTGAGGACCACTATGCGGTCGCAGACCCCCATGACAAGGCTCATGTCGTGCTCCACGAGCAGAATACCGATGCCCCTTCGGTCGGCGAGCTGGCGGATGAGTGTCGACAGTTCCGCCGTCTCATTGTCGTCGAGCCCGGCCGCGGGCTCGTCCAGGAGCAGGATGGCCGGATCGGCCGCCACGGCGCGGGCAATCGCCACTAGGCGCCGCCGCCCGTACGGCAGCTCCTGCGGCCTCGCGCCCAGGTCGGCCTCGAGCCCGAATTCGCGCACCGCCGTCACCGCGCTCTCGGGCAGGTCCCGCTTCTCGCGACGGACGAGGTTGCTCAGGTAGGCGGCCATGTCCCTCGGATCGGAGGCGGCTTGCAGGTTTTCCCTTACGGTCATGTCCTCGAACAGCTCCAGTGACTGGAACGACCTGGTCACCCCGGCGCGTGCCCGGCGAGCGGCCGGCTCCGCGCTCAGATCCGCCCCGCCGAGGGCCACCCGGCCGCGCTGCGGGCGGACGTACCCGGTGATGACGTCGATCAGGGTGGTCTTACCCGCGCCGTTTGGCCCGATCAGCCCCACGACCTCGCCGGGGTGGACGGCGATGGTGACGTCATGGAGTGCGCGCACCCCGCCGAAGCTCACCGTGACGCCCTCGGCCTCCAGGCTCGCCGATCGCTTCCCGGCGGGCGCCCCGGGCGCGGCGGCGCCCGGCGAGCTGGCGGTGGCCGGCGGGCTGGCGGTGGCCGGCGGGCTGGCGGTGGCCGGCGGGCTGGCGGTGGCCGGCGGGCTGGCGGTGGCCGGCACGCGCGGGCGTCGGCGCAGCAGGCCCTCGATCAGCCTGCGCCCGGGAAGCTTGGCTGCCGCCCCTGCGACGCCCTCAGGGTTCATCAGGAGCGTCAGCAGGACGGCGACGCCGCCGATGAGCCCCAGCCACTCGTTGAGGCTGGCGAAGCGGTCCAGGATGTAGGAGCCGACGCCGCCCGTCGCGAAGCCCGAGCCGACCAGGGATCCGGGCACGTGCCCGATCCCGCCGATGGTGGCCTCGGTGACGAGGTTGACCGAGGATAGAGCGTCGAAGTTCGTATAGACGATCGCATAGTTCTGAAATCCGAGCAGGACCCCACCGAGTCCCGCGACCGCGGCGGCGAGGCCGAAGGCATAGAGCTTGGCGGCCGTCACGCTGATGCCGAGCGAGGCGGCGGCGCGCTCATTGGCGCGCACCGAGACCAGCCGCCGGCCCGCCCGGCCGCGACGGACGTTGGCCACCGCCACCGCGGCGAGGACGAACCACACCAGGCAGAACACCGCATAGCGCCCTGGGTATGCGATCGGATCGAGGTTGATACCGAAGAACTTCGCGGGCCCGACGGCCGTGCCGGCCGTGCCGCCGGTGTAGTTCGAGTTGTCGAACAGGACCCCCTGGACGGTGAGGGCCAGGCCCAGGGTGACCACGGCCAGGTTGACCCCGCGGGTTCGCAGCGCCGGGATCCCGAACAAGACCCCGACGGCCGCGGCGCCCAGCACCCCGGCGGGCAGCGCCGCCTCGAGCGGCCATCCTTGCGACGCGACGAGCCGCCCGGCCACGTAGGCCCCGATTCCCGCCAGCGTGAACTGGGCCAGCGACAACTGGCCGGTGTAACCGGTGACCACGACGACCGACAGCAGGATCACCGCGACCGTCAGCTGCACGTTGATGGCGATCGTGAGGTTCTGCGGCAGGAACGTGAGCATCGCCGCGGCGAGCAGAAGGCTCAGCGGCACGATCACCCTGGCCTTTACGATCCCGGTCCCCAGGCCCGGCAGCCGCTCGAGCATGTGGCTGCGCACCGGCAATGTCTTCCCGCGCACGATCAGCACCGCCATGATCGCGAGGAAGGGAAATGCGTCCGACACGCCCGGCTGATGCACGTAGCGGGCCATCTCGGACTGGACGATGCCGATCACCACGCCGCCGGCGAGCGTCACCGGGAATGACGAGAAGCCGCCGACCAGGGCCGCCGCCATAGCGCCCACCACGACCAGGGTGAGGTTGGACACCGCAAGCCCGCTGAGGGGCACGACCAGTATTCCCGCCACCGCCGCCAGGACGGCGCCGAGTGACCAGGTGGCCGTCGCCACCAGGTCAGGCGACCACCCGAGGGCGGCCGCGGCCCGCTGGTTCTCGGCCACCGCCGACGGGACCAGGCCCAGCGTGGTGAACCGGGTCACCGCCCACAGGGCCACGGTCAGGGCGGCGGCGATACCGAGCAGGTAGAGGCGATCCTCGGAGAAGGCGATGCTGCCCCAGTGGATGACCCCCTGCGGCAGCGACGACGGCACCTCGATCAGGTTCGCGCCGTAGCGGATGGTCGCCGCTCCTTGCAGGACGGCGAGGATGCCGAGAGTGGCAATGAGGCGAGCCAGGGGGGAGGCCCGGCGCAGCGGGCGCATCACCAGCAGGTGGGTCAGCGCGCCCACTAGGCCCATGGCGACCGCCGCGGTCGCGAACGATGGCGCGAAGGCCTGCCGGTGAATGTCGTGCAGCTCGTAGAAGAGGTAGGCACCCACCATGGCGTACGCGCCCTGGGCGAAGTTGAGGATGCCCGACCCTCGGTAGATCAGCACCAGCCCGTTGCCCAGCAGGGCGTACACCGCCCCGATCCCCAGGCCGAGGATCGCGAACTGGAGCACCTGGCTCATCGTGCGGACTCCTCATGGCCCGGGACGCGGTGCCGTGCGCGCACTCTTGCGCTGACCCCTGCTGCCATGCCATCCTCCAGATACCTACAACCGAGTTAAATTAACTAACGGTTTATACGCTAGCCGATCCGATGAGGCGGAGGAAGACCCAGATGCCAATGAGACTTTGGGCTACGGCGGCTGCCGCCGCCGTAGCCGCGCTCGGCCTGCTGAGCGCTGGATGCGGCAGTAGCTCCGGCTCGAGCGCCGCGACCTCGACCGCGCCGATCAAGGTTGGGGTCATCGTGCCCGAGAACACCCAGATCTACAACGCGCCGGACATCGTCACCGCGGTGCGGGCCGCGGCGTACGCCCAGAACAAGGCCGGCGGCCTGGGCGGCCGCCAGATAGTCGTGGACTACTGCAACGAGCAGGCTAATCCCAACCAGGCCACGGCCTGCGCCCGCCAGATGGTCTCCGACGGCGTGGTCGCCACCGACTACACGCTGAGCGTCTCCGGGTCCGGTGCCCAGATCGACGCCATCTTGCAGTCCGCCGGTATCCCGCAGCTCATGGAGGGCGCCATCACGCCCGCGGAGTACATCAGCCCGGACAACTACATCGGGTTTCCCGGCCTGCCGTACGAGTACGCATGCGCGGAGCAGCTCGCTGCGGCCAAGGGGCACCACCGGCTGTTCGTGTTCGCCGACGAAGGAGCGACCGGGCAGGCCACGATAGCCACGGTCAAGGCGGTCGCACCGAAGGTGGGGCTCCAGGTCGTCGGCAGCGCCACGATCCCCTTCACCGCGGCGGACTACTCGCCGTTCGTCGCCGCCTTCGAAGCAGCGAAGGCCGACGCCGTGCTGTTCAGCGTCGCTGAGAACCAGGCCGAGGCGCTGATCACCACCGCCCGCTCGCAGGGCAGCCACGTCACCTTCGTGACTAACCAGGAAGAGGTCGGGCCCTCGGCGCTGGCCACCCTGGGCTCCAAGGCCACGGGCCTGCTGGTGTGCTCGGGAACGCCGCCGCTCACCTCCGCCGCGCAGGTACCCGGCGTGCAGACCTACATCGACCAGGTGAACGCCTATCGCGCCGCCACCCATGACGCCGCGGCGAACCCCGCCACGATGCGCAACAACGCCATGGTGGCCTGGGTGGGCATGCAGGCGATATTCGCCATGGCCAAGACCATCCCAGGCCTCACGGCCAGCAGCCTGAGGCACGCGCTGGACAGTGCCAAGGACCTGAACCTGCCGATCGTGCCGCCCTGGACGCCATCGCAGAAGGGCATCAGCGGCTTCACGGCCATCTCAGACCCGTGGACCTACCAGATGATCGACCAGAACGGGCAGCTGCAGCTGATGGGGCCGAAGCCCGTCAACGAGACCCCGCTGCTCAAGTAAGCGCGGCGCCGCGCCGGCCGGCCAGCCGGGCCCGCGAGGGGCCCTGGCTGGCCGGCCGGGCCAGGGAGAACTCATGGCACATACCATCCTGGTTACCGGGTCGACCGGCAGCGTCGGCTCCAACGTCTGCCGGCTCGCGGCCCGGCCGGGCCGGCGGGTGCGGGCGCTCGTGCGGCCGGGGACCGAGCCCGCGCCGCTCATCCAGTGCGGAGCCGAGCCCGTCATCGGCGACGTGACCGACCCCTATAGCGTCGACCTGGCGATGGACGGAGTGGACGGCGTTGTGCACTGCGCGGCCCAGATCGGCGGGACGTGGTCCACGGCGCGGCCGGAGGACTACGAAGCCGTCAACCACCAAGGTTCGGTGAACGTGCTCGACGCCGCCGAGCGCGCCGGGGTACGGCGGATCGTCATGCTGCTCAGCGCTATCCTCTTCGACCCGTCGCAGACCGTCACGGAGGACTCGAGGGTGGTGCCGGCCGGCCCGGCGGACTCTCCCTACGTCCGCACCAAGCGGGCGGCGTACGACGAGGGCATGGCCAGGGTGTCCCGGGGGACCGAGATCGCCTTCGTCGTGCCCGCCGGGATATACGGTCCCTCCCTGTTCCTGGAGCGGGCGCTCGTTCCCACCATCTTCACCGGGACGCTGATGAAGACGGCCACGGGCGAGCTGACGAGGTACCTGCCCATGCCGATCTCCTGGGTACTCGCCGAGGACGTGGCCGACATTGCCCTGCGCGCCCTGGACCGGGGCCGAAGCGGCGCCCGGTACCTGGCCATGGGCCGGGCCGAGGACGCGCGGTCAATCCCCGCGTTCTGCAACACCTTCCTGGAGCTGGCGGGCATCCACCGCCGGGTGGCGGAGGTGCACCCCGGTGGCGCGGCGGGCGACGATCCCGAGTTCGGGCCGATGACCCGGATGATCCGCGAGAACTACCCCACGCCGCCGCACGACTGCGCGCGGACCACCGCCGAGCTTGGCCGGCCGCCCACCCCGCTCACCGAGGGCCTCGGGCACCGGGTTCCCCCAGCGCCCGGCCGGGAGCATCGCCCGGTACCACTCCTCGGTCTTGACCCCGGTGCCCGAGGCCCGGTAGTCGCGGGACAGCTCGCTGTCGAACGGCCCGGTCGCGATCACGTTCGCGGTGCTCCCGTACGGGCCGTACTCCTGCGCCAGCGTCTTCATGACCCGCGACCACGCCCACGGTCGTGCCGCCGCCCGCCCGGATCGCCGTCTCGGTGGCGGTCACCGGCTCGGGATAGCGGCCGGAGAAGACCACGGCGGCGCCTTCCGCCGCGAGCACCTCGCTGATGCCCCGCCCGCAGCCGCGGCTGCCCCCGGCGACGACCGCGGTCTTCCCGGATAGGCCCATGTCCATCTGCGCTCCTGTCTCCGCACTCGCCTCCGGGGCGCGGCCGCGGCCAAAACCGGGTCGATTTTCCTGTAGACGACGTGATCGTTAGATGATAACAATTAGATAGACAATTTAGCTACCTACTGGTGATCCGGGTCACGTCCCGTTTACCGTCCACTCATCGTCTGTGTGACTCCAGCCAGGCCGGCGCTCCCGGAGCGCAGGCGCTGGGCGGGCCAGTCACCGTCCCCGTCCCGGCCCACTTTTGGGGGTTTGAACCAGTAATGAACAAAGCACGCAGAACCGCTCTGCTGCGGGCATCCGCGCTGAGCGTCGCGGTCGCGGCCCTCGCCGCGGCCTGCAGCAGCAGTAACAGCGGGAGCAGCGCGGGCACCAGCCCGAGCGCGTCCGGCTCCGGCTCCGCCGTCGCCGCGTCCGGGTCGGACCTGGTCATCGGCACGATCGGTAACTTCTCCGGCCCTTCCGCCCAGCCGGAGCACCTGGCCGGGTTGCAGGCCTGGGTCAACTCGGTGAACGCCAGCGGCGGCATCAAGGGGCGCCAGATCAAGCTGATCGTCCAGGACGACCAGGGCGACGCGACCAAGTCCCAGGCGGACATCCGCCAGCTCGTCCAGGTGGACCACGTACTGGCCATCGTCAGCCCGGAGGCCGGAGGCACCGAGAGCGGCTGGGCCTCGTACGTCCAGCAGCAGCACGTGGCCGTGATCGGCGGCCAGGCCGACACCCCCGTATGGTTCACCAACCCGGCGTTCTTCCCGTCGGGGGCCACGGTCCTAACCTCGCTGGAGATGCAGGCGTACGCGGTGAAGGCGGCGGGCAAGAACTCGTTCGGCAGCGTGTACTGCGCCGAGGCTGCCGTCTGCAAGCAGGTCCTCCCCGCGCTGGCGGGCTATGCGAAGGCATTCCAGCTCAACATGTCCACCAGCGCGGCGATCGCCGTGTCGGCGCCGAGCTATACGGCCCAGTGCCTGGCCGCCAAGCAGGCCGGAGCGCAGGCCCTGATCATCGACGCTTCCTATGCGGCTGGCTCGCGGTTCGCGCCGGCCTGCGCCCAGCAGGGCTACAGCCCGGTGTACGTGATCCCGTCGGGAGCGTTCGATAACCGCTACCTGCAGATGTCGCAGGTGAACGGCGCGTACGTGCCCACGACGAACGCGCTGTGGTTCGACAGCACCCCCGCGGTGGCCCAGTTCCAGCAGGCGATGGCCAAGTACGAAGCGAGCACCGCGCTCGGCCCGAACCCGATGTCCGGCTGGACCGGCGGCGTCCTGTTCGGGGCGGCGGCCGCGACCCTGCCCGCCAAGCCGACCGCGGCGGACGTCTTCAGCGCGCTGTATTCGCTGCCGAAGAACGACACGCTGAACGGCCTGACGCCGCCGCTGAACTTCCACTCCGGCGCTCCTGCCTCCCAGGTGACCTGCTTCTTCCTGGGCGAGATCCAGGGCGGCAAGCTGACCGCCCCCAAGGGCACCACGGCGATCTGCCCATGAGCCTGATCCTCTGGGTGCCCGGCGAGCCGGGCACCCAGAGGATCTCTGACCTACTGAGCGTGATGACCAGATGAATGCCCTGCTCCCGTTCGTGATCCTCGGCATCACCGCCGGATCGGTCTACGGCCTGACCGGAACCGGCCTGGTGCTTACCTACAAGACGTCTGGCATCTTCAACTTCGCCCAGGGCGCAGTGGCCACGACCGGCGCCTATGTCTTCTACATCCTGCACGACGACGTTCTGCACCTGCCCGCCGTGCCCACCGCGCTGATCTGCGTATTCGTGGTCGGCCCGGTGCTCGGCCTGGGGCTGGAGACGATGGCGCGCCGGCTCGCGGATGCGTCCGCGACCATGAAGGTGGTCGCCACGATCGGCCTGGTCCTGGTGGTCCAGGGCTTTTTCTCGGCGACGTTCGGCACGCTGGCGCGCACCTTCCCGGCCTGGCTGCCGCAGCACACGGTCAAGATCGGCGGCGTGTTCGTCGGCGAAGACCAGATGATCATCACCGGCATCGCGCTGGCCGCGACCGTGGCCCTGTTCTTGTTCTTCCGGCAAACCCGGCTTGGCCTCGCCATGCGGGGCGTGGTCGACAACCCGGAACTGCTCGACCTGGGCGGCACGAGCCCGGCGGCGGTGCGGCGGTGGGCCTGGATGATCGGCTCCAGCTTCGCCACCCTGGCGGGGATCCTGCTGGCGCCGACCCTGAACCTGGACGCCACGGTGCTCACCCTGCTGGTCGTCCAGGCCTTCGGCGCCGCGGCGATCGGCCGGTTCCGCAGCCTGCCGCTCACCTACGCCGGCGGCCTGGTAATCGGGATCATCGCCTCGGTGGCGACCAAGTACGTCGTCACGTCTAGTGCCGCGCTGGCCGGGCTGCCCGCCAGTATCCCGTTCATCGTGCTCTTCCTGGTGCTGATCTTCACGCCGCGGTCCAAGCTGGCCGACCGGCGGGTGTCCCGGCCCCGGCCGACGGCCGTGTACGCGGCACCCGCCCGAGTCCAACTCGCGGGCGCCGCCGTCGTGGGCGCCGTCCTCCTGGTTATCCCGCACCTGGTCAACTCGGCGCAGCTGCCCTACTGGTCGGACGGCATGACCCAGGTGATCCTGTTCCTCTCGCTGGGCCTGCTGGTGCGCACCTCGGGACAGGTGTCACTGTGCCAGGTTGCGTTCGCGGCGATCGGCGCGACCACCATGGGGCACCTGACCGCCGGTTTCGCCCTGCCCTGGGGGGTCGCGCTGCTGCTGGCGGGCCTCGCGGCGGTGCCGGTCGGCGCCTTTATCGCGATCCCCGCCATCCGCCTGCCCGGTGTCTTCCTCGCCCTGGCCACGTTCGGGTTCGGCGTCACGATGCAGCAGATGGGCTACCCGCTCTGGATCATGTTCGGCTCCAGCTCACTGGGCCAGGCGGTGAACCGGCCGTCGTTCGCGCAGGGCGACATCGCCTACTACTACCTGGCGCTCGCTTTCGCGGTGATCGTCAGCCTGATGGTCATGTGGCTGGTGCGCAGCAGGCTCGGTCGGCTGCTCCGGGGCATGGCCGACTCGCCGGTCGCCCTGGCCACGCACGGGACGAGCGTGATGGTGACCCGGGTGCTCGTCTTCTGCGTCTCGGCTTTCCTCGCCGCCATCTCCGGAGCGCTGTTCGGCGGTGTGGTGCATACCGTCACCAGCTCGGACTTCGCCTCGTTCAGCTCCCTTACCCTGCTCGCGCTGCTGGTCATGATTCCGGGCCGGGAACCCTGGTACGCCTTCGGCGCGGGGTTCGCGCTGGTGGTCATCCCGTCCTGGATTTCTACCGGGGCAACCGTGAGCGATTGGCTGAACGTCCTGTTCGGCGTGGCTGCGGTGCAGGTGGCGCTCGGCTTCACGCCGCGCAATGAGCGGCTGCACCGGTTCCTCGACCGTATCGGCGGCCGCCGCCGGCCGCCGGCGACGGCGAGCCCGTCCCAAGAACCCCCAGAAGCCCCAGGATGGCCGGTCCCGGCTGCGCCCGGCCAACTCACGCGCGTCCCGGCCGCCACGGTGACCGAGGCCAAACCACCCGCCACGGTCGCTCAGGCGGCGGCCAACGGGGCGGGCGCCGCGGTGAACGGACGGTCCCGGGGCGGCCGGGACCGTCCCACGGCGGCGCCCGCTGGCCTCGACCTGGCGCACGTCACGGTGCGGTACGGAGGGCATGTCGCGGTCAATGACGTGAGCCTGGCCGCTCCGGTCGGCCGCATCACGGGCCTGATCGGGCCGAACGGCGCTGGCAAGACGACGCTGTTCAACGTGGCGTCCGGATTGGTCCGGCCGGCGGACGGCACGCTGCGGCTGCATGGCGCGGACATGTCCGCTCTCGACCCAGCGGCACGGGCCCGGCATGGCCTCGGCCGGACCTTCCAGAAGATGGAGCTTTTCGACTCGCTGACTGCGCGGGAGAACGTGTCCCTCGGCCGGGAGGCCGGGCAGGCCGGCCGACGGCCCTGGCAGCACGTAGCCGAAACCACGAGAGATCGGCAGAGCCGGAGCGCGGCCGCCGAGCATGCCATGGCGCTGGCCGGGATCGCCGATCTGGCCGACCGCCAGGTAGCGGCGCTGTCCACCGGGCAGCGACGGCTGGTCGAACTCGCCCGCTGCCTGGCCGGCGAGTTCGACGTGCTACTGCTTGACGAGCCGTCCTCCGGCCTGGACGGGGCGGAGACCGAGCGGTTCGGCAAGATCCTTACCCGGGTCGTCGCGGAGCGGGGAGTCGGCATCCTGCTGGTGGAGCACGACATGGCGTTGGTCATGAACATCTGCGACTACGTTCACGTGCTCGACTTCGGGACGAAGATCTTCGAGGGGACCACGGCAGAGGTGAGTTCCAGCCCCACGGTCCGAGCCGCTTACCTCGGCACCGAGCCGGTCGGCCAGCAACCAAAGATGGCGAGGTAGCCGGTGAGCGAGGAGCGTGCGGGAGACACAACGCTGGAATTGCGCGGGATCGAGGCCGGCTATGGCGAGCACACGGTGCTCCGCGATGTCTGGCTGACCGTCAAGCCGGGCACCGTGGTGGCCGTGCTGGGGCCGAACGGGGCGGGCAAGACCACCTTGCTCCGGGTCGCGTCCGGGCTGCTCAGGCCTGCTACGGGGGCAGTCTTGCTGGACGGGGAGGACGTGACGCGGACGCGGCCTTACGCGCGCGCCAGGCGCGGGCTGTGCCACATCCCTGAGGGCCGCGGTATCTACCCGACGCTGACCGTGCGGGAGAATCTCGTGCTGTACTCGCGCAAGGGCGAGGAGGCAGCCGCGCTGGACCGGGCCACCTCGGCCTTCCCGGTGCTCGGGGAGAAGCTCCGCCAGCCGGCCGGCCAGCTGTCTGGCGGCCAGCAGCAGATGCTTTCGCTGGTCCGCGCCTACCTCACCAGCCCCAAGCTGGTCTTGGTGGACGAGGCATCGATGGGGCTGGCCCCGGTCGTAATCGACAAGATCTTCGAGTTCCTCGGCCAGATCGCGGCGTCTGGCACTGCCCTGCTCATCGTGGAGCAGTACGTCAGCCGCGCCCTGGCCCTCGCCGACCGCGTGTACGTGCTGAACAAGGGCGGCGTGGTTTTCACCGGCAAGCCGCAGGACATCGGTGACGATCTTTTCGTGCACTACCTCGGCATCGCCGCGAGCGCGCACTGACCTCGAGCGCGCAGGGCACTGCCGCGGGCGCGACCCGGGCACTGCCGCGGGCACTGCCGCGGGCACGCAAGACCTCGAGACCAGGCCGCTGGCGCAAGCGCGCGGCGGCAAAGCGCCGCCCGCTCGCTGATCGGCGAGCGGGCGGATGCTCAGGGGCTCAGATGCGAGCTTCCTCTTGCGGCCGGACGGCGATGCCCCGGCTTTCGAGTCCGGCGATGGCCTCGGAAAGATCCTCGGATGTCCCGTAACAGTCCGTTTCGGTCGGGTAAAACAGCCGGGAGCTGGCTTCCTTGCCAGGGTCGAGGCCCAGCGTGATCGTGGTCTTGCTGGCCGTCGTATGCATCGACAACAGGACGATGTCGACAAGTTCCTGCTCGGAGTAGTACCTGCCGGCATCTGCCCAGATCTGGTCGGTCAGCAGCGCGGGGTTGCTGGCCAGGGCGGAAGTGATCCGCAGTGCGGCCTTGATCTGCTCGGGCAGGTTGCTGGTCTCGAAGTGGCCGAGCGCGGCGACCATGTCCTCTTCGAGCCCGTGCTGGACGGCGACGGCCTGCCGTGCGTTCTGGCAGTACTGGCAGTCCTGGTACTTGGCGTTGTAGAGCCGGATGAGTTCGTGGAGCACCGGATCCAGCTGGAATGACCGCTTGGTCCTGACGGGGATGGCGGCAAGCCTGCTGAGCTCGATCGGGATGGCGATGGCTGCGGCGGGGCTCCCGTCGTCCTCGGACTGCATGAAGAAGCCCTCGACAAGTTCGGCGGGGATTCGCGGTGTGGTGGACATGGCACCTCTCTAGGCGTCGGCCTGCGCGGGCAGCAGGAAGTCGGGCATCGTCGGTGGCACTACCGGAGGTGGCGCGAGCCGGAAAGCCGAGCTAGGAGCGTGCTGAAAAAGGGCCAAATCTCGCTCTTCCGCTCGACAAAGCCACAGGTCAGCGAACTACTTCTTGATCGGAAACAGGCTTTTTCAGCACGCTCCTAGCGCGGGCGAACTGATCCATGACACTGAGGGCCTTGCACAGGTGAATGAACTCCTCGGGTGTCAGCACGGTCATGACACGGGCGACGTCCTCATCGGAGATGGCGCTCGAGGAGATGACGAACTGCTCGGTGAATTCGAGGCAGATGCGCTCACGCTCAGTGAACACTTCTGACGTCGGGTAGCGTGGCAAGGCGGCGATCTTGTCGTCGCTCAGCCCCGCGCGTACCGCCGGCGAGTAGCGGAGCGCCAGGTCAAACCGGCTTTCGACGAGCTGCGCGATCCGAAGCCGGCACAGCTCGACGAGGACCGGGTCACCACGGCTGATGGACTTGTTGTAGTCCTCCATGAAGAGCTTGTAGTAGTCGTCGCGGAGGCCCCAGACCTGATCGAGTTCCGTAGGTCCAGGAGCCAGGTTGGTGACTCGGGTCATGCCGACTCCCTGTGATCGATATCACTTAGTACATTTATCTAGCCCTTTTCTGGTCCGGCGTCAAGCCCTCGCCTACGCCGGTCTGCGCCGGGATCTTCCCGAGGTCGGTCTGCGCCGAGCCGGCCATGGCTCCGCTGTCCGGTCACTTAGCATGCGGCGCAACCAGCGTCAAGACTTGTGAGCAACCTAATAGAGAGTTAAGTTTAATTATATATCCAATTTAGCTGGTACCAGAGGGTGGCTGGCGCCAGCGCCCCGGCAAGCACGCAGGAGGTGCGATCGAGATGACAGCTTGTCAGCGGTTCGAGGGCAGGGTGGCCATCGTGACGGGCGCTGCATCGGGCATCGGTGCCGCGACGGCGCGGCGGCTGGCGGCCGAGGGAGCGAAGGTCGTGGTGGGAGACCTGAACGGCGAGGGCGCGGAGCTAGTCGCCAAGGACATCGGCGAGGCGGCGCTCGCGATGCGGTTCGACGCGGGTGACGTGGCTTCGGTGAAGCAGCTGGTGGACGGCACGGTCGCGCACTTCGGGCGAGTGGACATCCTGCACAACAACGCCTCGCTCATGTCGGCAGATCACAACGCGCGGGATACCAATGCGGTCGATGTCGATTTCGCGCACTGGGACCTCACCATGGCCGTCAATCTCCGCGGCTACCTGGCAGGCTGCAAGTACGCCATCCCGCACATGCTTGACCAGGGCAGGGGGTGCATCGTGATGACGGCCTCCGGATCGGCGGAGCGCGGTGACCTCGGTGCCATGGCGTACGGCGCGTCCAAGGCCGCGATCGTGGCGCTGACCAAGTACGTCGCCACTCAGTACGGCAAGCAGGGTATCCGGTGCAATGCGGTCAGTCCCGGGCTGATCCGCACCGAGGGCGGCAAGAGGAATGTGTTCGGCCCGATGGTGGACATCCTCGCGGCCAACACGCTCACGCCGCGCTTGGGCCAGGCAGAAGACATCGCCGCCGCGGTGGCCTATCTCGCCTCCGACGACGCGGCCTTCGTGACCGGCACGATCCTCGACGTGGACGGCGGGCTGCTCTGTCACATGCCGTACTACTCCGATGTCCGGCAGCTCCTCGGCGAGGGCAACCCCTACGGCCAGACGGACTGATGACATGAGGCATAGATATTCGGTGATAGCGTCACTCGCGGCCGCATCGGCCGCCCTGCTCGTCGCGGCCTGCTCTAGCAGTTCCGCCAACAGCAGCGGTTCCGCCAGCAGCCCGGCGGCCGGCGCAACTGCCGGCGCCGGGACAGTGGGGACCAAAGCGCCACTGCTGCTCGGGGTGGACGGCGGCTGGAGCGGGCCCACGTCCGAAAGCGCACTGCCCGAACTGGCCGGGGTCAAGGCTTGGGCCGCCTGGGTCAACGCACAGGGCGGGATCGACGGCCATCCGATCCAGCTGATCGTCGAGGACGATCAGGGCAGCCCGGCGAGAGGCCTGGCGAACGTCGAGGATCTTGTCCAGAACAAGCACGTCATTGCCCTGGTCGGGGTCCACGCGAACAGCACGGAGCCAACCTGGGCCAGCTATGTCGAGTCCAGGCACATCCCGGTGGTCGGCGGTGAAGAAGATACGGCCCTCTGGGTGACCAACCCTGACTTCTTCCTTTCCGCGGAGCCTGGCCTTGGCGTGATCGCTACCGAGGCGTATGTCGCGAAGCTCGCCGGTGGGGGCTTCGCCACGGTAAACCTGGCCGGAGTGCAGGACGTGGGGTCCCTGATCCAGGCATTCCAGGCTGCCGCGGCCAAGGACGGCGTCGCCTACCGGTTCCACACCACCGTGTCCGCCGCCTCTCCCAACTACACTGCTGCGTGCGTCGCCGCGGAGCAGTCAGGCGCCAAGGTCGTCGGCCTGCAACTCGACCCCAACACGGGCGGCCGGGTCAGTGCCGCTTGCTACGCCCAGGGCTACAAGCCCACCTACCTGGTGCCCTCGGGCGCGTATGCGCCCGAAATGCTGGGCCAGCCGCAGTTCAGCGGCACATACGTTCCCTCGCCGAACTTCCTGTGGTTCGCCAGCACTCCCGTGGCGGCGCAGTTCAGCGCGGCGATGGCGAAATACCAGCCGGGCGCCCAGCTCGGCCCGAACAGCACCGCAGGCTGGGCCGCCGGCTTGTTGTTCCAGGCTGCAGCGGCCCACATCGGAGCCAACCCGACCAGCCAGGACATCCTGAACGGTCTGTACGCCCTGCCGGCCAACGACACCCTGGGCGGAGCCAGCCCAGGTGCGACGTTCAGCCGGGGGAAGCCGGCGGTACCCTCGGGCTGCTTCTTCCTGGCCCAGATCCAGGGTGGCAAGCTGACGGCGCCACGGGGCGACGCCCCGGTCTGCCCGGCTGCCTGATGCGGGCCGACCATAACAAGGAACCGGAGAAGCCATGAACGTGAAGAGTGTCACCGATGCCTCGTTTGCCGCAGACGTGCTGCATTCACCCATCCCGGTGCTTGTTGATTTCTGGGCCGTGTGGTGCGGCCCGTGCAAGATGATGGCGCCGATGCTGGCTGACCTCTCGGACGAGTTCGCCAGCAAGGTCGCTGTGGCGAAAGTCAACATCGAGGAGAGTCCGGATACTGCCGAGCGGTACGGGATATCGTCGGTACCTACCATGATCATCTTCTCCGATGGCAAGCCGGTGAAGACCATGCTGGGGGCCAAGCCCAGGGCTGCGCTGGTCCGCGAACTCAGCGCATTGCTATAGCGTCAGCGGTCCGGAGGAGGTCCGGGGTGGCGGCTGCCCTCCCGGACCTCAGCGTGTGGCGGCTGCCGTTCCGGGCTCAGCGCTGCAGCAGTTCGGTGGTGGTCATCCTGGCCCCGGGCATGCGCACGCCCGTGATCTTCTCGGGGTCGAAATCGTCGGCAAGTGGCTGGAACGAAGGGGGCCGCTTCTGCACGAAGCTGTCCACGCCCTCCCGGAAGTCCGCGCCGCTGTTCAGCACTTCCATCAGCGCGTACGAGCGGCGGCAGGCCTCTTCGAAGGAGGCGTCGAGGTCGGCGAGCACCTGGTGGCGGATGGCGGCCATGGCGGCTGGGGAACAGTTGCGCGCCAGATCCCGGGCGTACTCCCGGGCCACGGGCAGCACCTCGCCGGGCTCCAGGACCCGGTTCACCAGCCCGAGTTCCCTAGCCTCGTCGGCTTCGAACACCCGGCTGGACAGGAGCAGGTCAAGCGCGTTGCCCACGCCGACGTAGCGGGGGAGGACCCAGGACATGCCGTACTCGGCACCGAGGCCGCGGCGGGCGAAGGCGGTGGAGAACCTGGCTCCCCGCGCCGCGAACCGCACATCGCACATCAGCGCCTGGGTCAGCCCGATCCCGGCGCACGCGCCGTTGATCGCGGCGATCAGCGGCTTGCGGAACAGTCGCGGGGCGTACTGCGGGCGGCGCGCCGATATGTCCACCGGCCGGCCGGCCACCTCGGCCAGCCGGCCCATGTCCATGCCCGGGCAGAACGATGTCCCGGCGCCGGTCAGTACCCCTACCCGCACCGCCGGATCGGTGTCGGCCGCGGCGAGCACGTCGAAGTACCGGTTCTCCATCGGGGCGGTCCACGCGTTGCGGCGCTCGGGCCGGTTCAACGTGAACGTAGCGACGCCGTCCGCGTCGACCTCGGTGAGCACCAGGTCCTCATCGTCTGCCATCCGGGCGACCTCTCTACGCGGCTTTATTGATATAGATTATCTGATTGAGTTATCTTATTATAGTCGCGCCGCAGGATTTAGTCCCGGCCATTGAACTCCGGGGCGCCATGAAGTCCGGCGCATGGATCTAGCGCAGCCAGGAGTGTGATGGGCAGCCAGCCGACGAACGCAGCCGTGGTAACCGAGGAAGACGCTGTGCTGGCAGGCCTGCACCGCGGGCTCGGCCGGGACGGGGTCCCGATTCCCGCCTACCAGACCCTCGGTGTCGAGGTGCGCAGTGCAACGGCCGGGTCCGCGGTCGTCCGGGTGCCGGTGTCACCGCACCTCATGGCGCCGGACGGCGGCCTGCTCCCCGGCGCGTTCGCCGTGCTGGCCGACGCGTGCTGCGGCTGCGCCATCGCCGCCGCCCTGCCGGCCGGGGGCGCCGCGCTGACGGCACAACTGCGCGTCGAGTTCATCCGCCCGCTGCCGGCCGGCCATGCCTGGATCGAGGGACGGGCCGAGGCCGACGCCGTCGATGACGATAGCGGGCTGGCCCGCGCTGAGATCGTCGACGAGGCCGACCAACTGCTTGGAGTGGCCTCGCTGCGCATCATCAAGGCGTCGCATCAGGGATTCCGGCAGGCAGCGCCGGCCGCCCAGTCCCGTCCCGGCCCGGCCCCGGCGGCCCCGGCCCCGGCGGCCCCGGCGGCCGCCTCAGCCCCGGCGGCCCCGGCGGCCGCCTCCGCCCCGGTGGCCCGGCTCCTCGGAGTGGTCAACAGGCTGGCGGACTCCGGCCGGTCGGCGTGGACATTCCGCCCGCCGCCGGGCGCCGCGAACAGCTTCGGGATGGTGCACGGGGGAGTGCTCGGGCTGCTTGCCCATGAAGTGGCCAGTGACGCGCAGCGGTCGCTGATCGGTCCGGGTGAGGAACTGATCCCGCTGGACCTGGTGGTCAATTTCTACCGCGGGGTCCCGGCGTCCGATCGCCTGGCCGCGGCCACCGCGCGGGTGACGCACCGCGGGCGGCGGTTCGTCGTGGCCGAGGGAGAGGTGGCCGGCCCTGATGGTCGGCCCGCGCTGCGCCTTTCGGTCGGCGCCCAGGTCCGCAGCGCTCATGTATCTGGCGGATGATGCTGTGGCCGGGATGGCCATGCGGCCCCTGGCGGGAGTCCGCGTGGTGGAACTGGGCATCTGGGTGGCCGCGCCAGCCGCGGCGGCCATGCTCGCGGACTGGGGTGCGGACGTCGTCAAGGTTGAGCAGCCTGGCGGTGACCCGAACCGGCACACGCTGCGCCACGTCGGCCACGACGCCGACGCCGAGCCGCCGTTCGAGCTGGACAACCGGGGTAAGCGCAGCGTAGTGCTCGACCTCCGCGAGCAGGCGGGCCAGGATGCGCTGGACCGGCTGCTCGGCTGGGCCGACGTCTTCCTGACCAACCTGCGTCCCGGCGCGCTCGAGCGGCTCGGCCTGGATCCTGGATCGCTGCGCTCCCGGTACCGGCGGCTCATCATCGGCACGCTGACCGGCTACGGCTGGGCCGGCCCCGAGCGCGACCGGGCTGGTTACGACGTCTCCGCTTTCTGGGCCCGTACCGGCATCGCCGCCATGCTGAACCCGGCGGGCGACCCGCCGCCGGGCATCAGGCCCGGGATGGGTGACCGGATGGCGGCGGCCAACCTGGTGGCCGGCGTGCTGGCCGCGCTCCATTACCGGGAACGCACCGGCGACGGCGGCGTGGTCGACGTTTGCCTGCTCCGCTCGGGCATCTACGCGGCAGGCAACGACCTGGCGCTGCAGCAGTACTTCGGCAAGCGCGGCCGGACGCGCCCGCGCACCGAGCACGAGTCCCCGCTGTACAACTGCTACCGGGCGGCCGACGGGCGCTGGTTCTGGCTGGTCGCCCTGGAAGGCAGCCGGCACTGGCCGGGGCTGGTGCGGGCATTGGACCGGCCGGACCTGGCAGCGGACGAGCGGTTCGCCACCGGATCGGCCCGGCGGGCGAACGGCAAGACGCTCATCGCCCTGCTCGACCAGGAGTTCGGCCGCCACGACCTGGCTGAGTGGGCGCGCCGCTTCGAGCGCTGGGACGTTTGGTGGGCGCCGGTGCAGACGCTCGCCGAAGTGGTCACCGATCCGCAGGCAGCGGCCATCGGCGCCTTCATCGACCAGCCCGGAATGGCCGGAGCGCCGCCGATCCGGACGGTGGCCAGCCCGGTGCGGTTCTGGGACGAGGCTGACCCGCAGCCCGGCCCGGCGCCCGCCCTGGGTGAGCACACCAGCCAGGTCCTGGGCGAGCTGGGCCTGAACGCCGCACCGGCAGTCAGCAGGAACGGCGCCGATGTAGAGGATCACGGCTGACCGTACATGCCGCCCGCCCGGAATGCGTTAGCGATCTCCTCACGGCTGGCGGCGGCAGACAGCATGACGTGCAGGAGCAACCGCGCCTTGAGCGGATCGAGGAATCCGGCGCTGATCAGGCCATGGCTGAGCAGATCTTGCTCCGAGCCGGGGAAGCCGTAGGTGGTGGCCAGCACCGATCCGGCGCCGGTGCGGGAGGCGAGGATCACGGGGATCTGTTCAGCCAGGGAGGCAAGGACGGGGACGGTGATGGCAGGCACGTGCCCGGCGCCGAACGCGCCGATCACGAGGCCGTCAAAACGGCCGGCGGCGGCCCGCAGCAGTTCACCGCCGTCGCCGAGGGTGAGAACGATCAGGCCGGTGCGCACCTGCCTGGGCGCGGCTACAGGCACCGTGAACCGCCCGGCGGGGCGGGTGAGCAGGCGCACCTTGCCTTCGACGATCCGCCCGATCGGCCCCGCCGATGGCGAGGTGAAGGCGGTGACGCTGGTGGCATCGGTCTTGCGGACGTAACGGGCGGCGTGGATCTCGTCAGCGAACACCACCACGCAGCCGAGATCGCGCATCAGCGGGCTGACCGCCGCCTGCAGGGCCGCGAGGATGTTCGCCGGCCCGTCCGCCCCGGCCATGGCGGGGTTGCGCATCGCCCCCGTCACGACGATGGGCTCAGCGCCGGTGTGCAGCAGGTCGAGCAGGAACGCGGTCTCTTCGATCGTGTCGGTGCCCTGGATCACCACGGCGCCGGCCGCACCCGACGCAGTGTGCTCCCTGATTACCGCGGCCAGCTCAAAGATGTCGCTTATGGCCAGGGACGCCCCAGGCGTTCGCCGGAAATCGTGCACCTCGACACCAGCGCCGATGGCGGCCAGGCCAGGCACCACATCCAGAAGCTGCTGTCCGGTCAGTGCCGGGACCACCCCGCCAGCCGCGCCCGGCGGCTTGGTCATCGCGATGGTGCCGCCGAGGGAGAACACCGCTACACGGGCGGGTGAAGGACGCGAGCCGGCCATTGACCTTCCTTCGGAATGCGCGGGGGCGAGTTAGCCTAGCCGCCCGGACTTGCCGGACCACATCACGGCCCAGGACGCCACCACAGCGCCGCATCCACTCCCTCGGTAGACGGTCGGCCGGATTCGGCCGGTTTCCCGTCCACCGGGGCCGCCCACTCGTGCTCAGCTTCGCTTCGCGATGAGCTTCGCGACGATCGCGACATGCTCGGGGGAGTGCATGCTGTCCCGCTCCGCGCCCAGTGCGGTCTCCATCACCGCGGCCATCGCTTGCTCTAGGTGCAGGTTCACGGCCCGCTTGGTTTCCCGCAGCGCTCCGGCGGGCAGCACGGCCAGGCGGCGCGCGAGGTCCATCGCCTCGTCGAGCAGCTTGTCGCCCGGCACCACCCGGTTCGCCAGGCCCAGCCGAACGGCTTCCTCCCCGCTCACCCGCTCACCGAGGAACAGCAGTTCCTTGGCCCGGGCCAGCCCGACGATCAATGGCAGCACCATGGCGCCGCCATCCCCGGCGACCAGCCCCACCTGGACATGCGGGTCGGCGAGGTAGGCCCCCTCCGCCATCAGCACCATGTCACTGAGCAGGGCCAGGCTGCAGCCAAGCCCGACAGCCGGGCCGTTCACCGCGGCGATCACCGGCACCGGGCAGCGCACCATGCCGGTGATGATGCTGCGTGCCTCGGCGATGTTCTGTTCCCGGAACGCCTCATCCCGCTGCACCCGGGTCATCACGTGAAAATCCCCGCCCGCACTGAACGCCCGTCCCCGGCCGGTCAGCACCACCGCCCGCACCTGGTCGTCTGCGGCGAGGCGATCCCAGACGCCCGCCAGCGCGGTGTGCAGCGCCTCACTCGCGGCGTTCAGCTGCTCCGGCCGATTCAGTTCGATCAGCCGGATGGGACCCTCAGCGGTCACCACGAGGTCCGGCGCCAGGTCGTCCATGGGTCCTCCGTGCTGCGTTGGCTAGGATAAATATAGTTAAATTTTATAGATCAATCAACGAGTCGAGCGGAGAGAGTGCGCCACCGCGAAAAGTAGCCGCCATGAGTTGTCACGAACCAGGATGATCAAACGGCGCCCGTCAGCCAGACCGGCCGGCAGTCACTGGCCGGGCTCGCTGCCTCCTCCGGGCTGGCCGTGGCTTCCCGGGGCTTGTGCGCGTTGCCGGGTCGGGCTGTCAGAAGCTGGGCTGTTCGAACCAGGGCTTGTCAGGCGGAAGCAGGTAACGGTCAGCGAGGTGGTTGAGCACGCGTCGGGCCTGCCGGAACCGGTCGGCCACGTCGCCGACCACCACGACCCGCGCGGTGACGGCCGGCGCCAGATCCCGGGCGGCCCGGTACCAGCGGGCACCGAGATACTCCCACAGCTCCATGGCTGGCGTGCCGGCCAGGCGCTCCTGCTGCGAGGAGGGCAAGCGGGCGGCGCGAAGCAGCCGGCCAGCATCAAGCGGGCCCAGGGCACGCGTGGTCGCGTAGTCGGGAAACACCCCGGTCAGGAATAGCGTCACGTCGCCGAGCCTACGATACACGCCGGGCCGCTCGGCCTGCGGAACCGCGTCCAGCAGCCCGGCCAGCCGCACCGGGTCGAGCTCGCTGAACCGCCGGGTCCGCATCCGCCCGCCCGTCCGGACCCGGTAACGGCCACTGGCAACCCGAGTGAATGAGGCCAGCAGCTCAGCCAGGAACAGCCGCCGGGCCGGCTCATCCAGGAAGTCCCGCAGCGCAGGTGCATCGAACAACGGCACCCGCTGGCGCAGCCCGGTGCGTTCCGGCACATGGTCCATCGATGCCAGCTCGGCGGCGGCTTGCTGGACGAACACGGCGAACACGAAGAAGGGGGACGCCGTGACCGCCCATCCGTGGGCGGCATCCGGCGGGTCGAGCACAGCGCGGAACACTCCTGGATGCTCCAGCAGCCGCAGCAGCGCCTCCGGGTCGCCACGCAGCCGCGAGGCGTCCACCGGGTCGCCGGCACCGCTCATCTGGCCGTCACCCGCAGGCGCACCGGCCACCGAGGCAAGCAGCCTGAGGTCAGCCTCGGTGAGATGGCTCGCATAATCACGGCCGACCAGCAAACGGTCCATGACACCACGTTATGTCGTCACCGGCCACGTTATGTCGTCACCGGCCAAGCGCCGTCCCCCGCAGCCGGCTGCATGGCGCTGCCGGCTGCATGGCGCTGCCGCGGCGGAGTTTGTCTTTGCCGGCTCTTGACTAGATGCCGGGCTTGGGTCTATGAGGGAGACTGTGGCGGCCACCAGGCATCGCGCCTGCTTTGGGTAGAAGCGGTCCGTCGCCTGGCGCACTGGGGTTTCATGCGTGCTCGTCGGCGCGCTGGTGGGGATTGCCTGTCAACGGCTCATGGAGGGGAACCAGCTTGTGCTCATCAAGTTACTCGGCAAGCGGCCACAGACGAGGAAATTAACGACAGGCCGCCGTTCCAGTCAGCGCCGCTGCCTCACCCTAAGACTTGGGCTATGACGACACACCGGACTGCACATACCAACTGAGGCATCGCCCATCACATATCGGCTGCGCTAAGTTCGGCGGGCACGGAGCTGATCGCGCGCTTCCTCGGATTGCGCGGAGCATACCTGCTGCTTGGTCTCCGCGAGCTCCTTGACAGCAAGGATGCAATCATCAACCTCAGCGACGCCAAGACCGACTTCGACAAAATGACGACCTTAATGAAAAACGCGCCGGCCGGTGCCCCGAGGCCTGCTGCCGCCGGCAGTGGCCCAGATGACCCGGGGTCAGCCACCGGCGCTCTGCTAGGCAGTCCCATCCTGCGAAGTCAGGGAATGACTGGCCAGATCTTCACCCGGCAGTTGACCTTGGACAAGGCCGGAAATAACAATCGGTCTCCGCTGCCGAAAAGCACGGGGAAAGGCACCTGGAGCCTGCGCAGAAGCCTGCCGTCCTACATCCCGGCCCGGTCGTTCGCCGAGGCGCTCATCGACATGATGGTACCCGAAACGGCAGGGCAAACCACCATGAATACCATTCAGCACTACATCAGTCGTAAGTATTCGGAAATCGTGTGACGGGGCGCTGGCGTCCACGGGTGCCGTGGGCTGCGACACGCTGGCGGGGGGTGCGTGATTTGCGGCTGCTGAGGGTGTTTGCTGTGCTGCGTGACGGTTGCGGCTGGTGTTGTCCCGGATTCGGAGGATGCTGAGGCATCGCTGCGGGATGTGCTGGCTGTCGCGCTGGAGGCGAACCGGGAGCAGGCGCGGCTGGCGGCTGAGCTGCGGGAGGAGAACGCGCGGTTCCGCGAGGAGAACGCGGGGCTGCGGGAGGAGAACGCGCGGCTGCGTGAGCGTGATGCGGAGCGGGACGCTGAGCTGGGCCGGATGCGGGCTGACCTGGCGGTTCTGCAGCGGATGCTGTTCGGGCGGTCGTCGGAGCGGTCGCGCCCGGAGTCTCCTGGCGGTGATAGCGGCGGCGGTGACGGCAGGGAGCCGGGCCGCCGGGATCGCGGGAGCGGCACGGGGAAGAAGCGGGGGCCGGGGGCGCGGGCGGGGCGGCGGGATTACTCGCGCCTGCCGCGTTTTGAGGTGTTCTGGGATTTTCCCGGGGGCGGGTACTGCTGCCCGGAGTGCGGGGAGCCGTTCACGCCGCTGGGCGATCACGTGTCGGGGGAGCAGCTGGACTGGCGGGTGATCGTGCGGGTGACGGCGCACTGCCGCCGCCGCTATAGGCGGGCCTGCGAGTGCCGGGTGCCGTTGACGGTGATGGCGCCCGGCCCGCCGAAGGCGATCGGGAAGGGCCTGTTCTCCAACGCCTTCATCGCGATGCTGTTCACGGAGCGGTACGTCGCGGGGCGGAGCATGAACTCGCTGGTGACCGGCCTGTCCCGGCAGGGCGCGGAGGTCTCGCCGGCCACTTTGGCCGGCACCTGCGCGCAGGCCGGGGCGCTGCTCGTCCCGCTCGCGGACGCGGTCACTGAGCGGTCGCGGGGCTCCTGGCACCTGCACGCGGACGAGACGACGTGGCGCGTGTTCGCGCCGCGGGATGGCGGCGGGCCGGCGAAGTGGTGGCTGTGGGTGTTCATCGGCCCGGACACCGTCTGCTTCGTGATGGACCCGACGCGATCCGGGGCGGTCCTGGCCCGCCACGCCGGCATCGACGAGAAGACCGGCCAGCTCGCGGAGGATGAGGACGGCGGGCCGCGGCGGCTGGTGATCTCCAGCGACTTCTACGCTGTTTACCAGTCCGCGGGGAAGAAGGCGGACGGCCTGGTGAACCTTTTCTGCTGGGCGCACGTAAGGCGGCACTTCGTGCGGGCCGGGGACGCGAGCCCGGTCCAGCTGAGGTACTGGACCGATGCGTGGCTGGAGCGGATCCGGGACCTGTACGCGGCCCACGATGACCTCATGGCCGCCTGGCAGGACGCCGCCGCGCCCGCCCCGCAGGAGAAGGCAGCAGCCGCAGCCCGGCTGGAAGACGCTTACGCCGCCTGGGATGACGCCATCGCCGTGATCGGCGAGGCGCGGAAGAAGCAGGCGCAGGCCCCCGGCCTGCAGGAGCCGGCGAAGAAGGCGCTCGCCACCCTGGACCGCGAATGGGACGGGCTCATCGCGCACCGGGACTACCCCATGGTGTCGCTTGACAATAACGCCGCGGAGCGGATGATCCGCGGCCCCGTCGTGACCAGGAAGAACGCCCGCGGATCCCATAACGGGGACACCGCCCGGAACGCCGCCGTCATCTGGACGGTCACCGCCACCGCCCAGATGGCCGGCCTCAACATCCTGACTTATCTCACCGCCTACCTCGATGAATGCGGCCGCAACGGCGGGAAGCCCCTCACCGGGACGGTGCTGGAGCGCTTCCTGCCCTGGAACGCCAGCCCCGAAGACCTCCGCACCTGGGCACGGCCGCCACCCGCCGGATAAAACCCGCGCTGATAACGCCCCCGCCGACGTGGCCACCGTGAACCGGTCACGCCGGCCATCGGCGTGCCCTCTCACAGGACTTCCGAATACTTACCATCAGTCAGATGCCTGATTCGATCCACGCTAAGAACATCGCTGCAGGCACTGGCCACCAACGCTGACGGTGACATAACCATTTTCCGCACTTCAGTTGAGCACTGGTACGACGACCACATGGACCGCGTGTCCGGCTGGTATAAACGGCATGTCGCCAAGATCACCCTCGCGGTAGGAGCGATCCTCGTCCTGTTGCTCAATATCAACACGATCACCGTCGGGCGCGCGCTGTACAGTGACAGCGTCATCCGCTCGGCCGTAGGCACGCTGGCGGCCAAGGGCGCCTCCTGCCCTGCTGGCCAGAGTCAGCAAACCTGCCTGGCGACTCTGCAGTCGCAACTGGCGGCCGCAGCACAGGCCGGCCTGCCCGTCGGCTGGGGAACCGTTTCAGACTGCGCTGCGCCGAACACGCATTGCAACTGGCTGGATCAGCGTGGGATCCTCAGCCGCCGCGGCGGCTCTGCCTGGCAGCTCACGCTCGTCCTCATCGGCTTCCTCATCACGATCGCGGCGCTCACTCCAGGTGCACAGTTCTGGTTCGGCCTCCTAACCAAGCTAGGAAGCCTGCGCGCCAGCGGGCCTCCGCCTGCCGCGCCCGCAAGCTGACCCGCGACCGGCGTCTCGTTCCCCGCCCTGCGGCACCCGTCAGCGGCAAGCAGCCCCGCCCAGATCACCCCGGATCTCGTCGCCGCAACCACCGCCGAGCTCTCCCCGCCCGCGATCATCGAACTCATGGTGTGGATCTCGGTGATGCAGATCATGCACTGCCTGCACGCCTTCTACCGCTGATAAGCGACGCAGCTGCCGGGCTCAAGGGGGCAGGCCAAGGGTGACGGTCATTCCGGCCCGGCCGTTGGGTCAGGCGCCCCCATAGGCCGACAGCGGATCGGTCGCGGTCACCGGAAGGTGATACAGCCTGCCGCCGGCGCGGTAGGTGTGGCTACCGGTGTAGATGATGGTCAGCCGGGTGAAGTAGCGCTCGCCGGAGTGGCCTGGCCGGGGCTCGGCGCGCCAGAGCGCAACCAGCACGGGGAAACTGTGGCCGTGGCCCGCGACGCAGTTGGGCACGCAGTCGTTGAAGGTGCTGATGCCGTCGGCGAATGCCGCGGACGATCCCCAGGTTGCCCAGTGCAGCCGGGCAAGGTAGGCACTGCCGTTGGCGCACGCCAGGATGTACTGGCCGGGGCGGGTCTGGGCGTGCACGGCACAGTCGACCACGACCGGCACGCCGGCTGCGGTGGTGACGGCCATCGACTGCTGCCGCGCCGCGGCTGTGTCCGGCGCCGAGGCGGCGCAGGCTGCGGTTGCGATCGCGGCGATGCCGCACAGCGCGATGGCGGCGGCCCTGATACGGCCCCGGGTGGGTTGAGTCGTCATTGAGGGTCACCTCTCGTGGCGTCGCGGTGGTCGGTGGTTCCATGTGGCTCCTGACCGACAGAGGCGGGTCATGCTGGCCTGATACACCCGTCACGGGCCGCAGGTCAGATTCGCTGTGCGGCCATTCACGAGCCAGATCGGATAGAGGAGTTTGTGATCATGACTTCAGGGCGTGATCACGAACCTGCCGGGGACTTGAGATCCTGGAGGATGAGGTCCCAGGCCTCGGCACCGGTCTCATAGGGGGAGTAGAACGAGACCCTGTCGATCAGGCTGCCGAACCGGCGCCGGATCTCCGCCGCCACGCCGGCTGGTTCGGCCACCACGGCGAAAGCGTGCAGCACCCCGTCGTCGATCAGGCCGCCCATGGCCTCCCACTTGTCATCCCGGGAGGATCTCGACAGCGCGTTGAGCTCGTCGCCGAGCCCGGTCCAGCCATGCAGGTCAAGCACGCCCCGGTAGGCCGGGGTACTGCCGTAGAAGGCGATCTGCTGGCGGGTGCCGGCCACCGCGCGGGCCATCTCCTCCTCGGTGCGCCCGGTCGCGATCATCAACAGCATGCTGACCGCGACCTCCGCCCGCGATCGACCGGAGGAGGCCAGGCCGCGGTCCAGCGCGGGGAGCGTCACCTCGCGCAGGTAGCGCTCGGTGCAGAACGCGTGCGCCAGCAGGCCGTCGGCGACTTCGCCGGCCACCGTGGTCATGGCCTCCCCGACCGCGGCGAGGAAGACCTCGGGTGCGCCACCAGGTGCCGGCGGCGGCGAGAAGAACGGGGTCATCAGCGTGTGCTGGTAGAAGTCACCGCGGAAGCTCAGTTTCGTCCCGTCGTTCCACGCCGACCAGATCGCCCGCATGGCCATAACGAACTCCCGCATGCGCGGTGCGGGATGACTCCAGGGCATGGAGAACCGCCGCTCGATGTGCGGTTTTACCTGGCTGCCCAGGCCGAGGACGAACCGTCCGTCTGAGTATGCCTGCAGGTCATGCGCGGTGTAGGCGAGCTGCATGGGGGAACGGGCAAAGGCCACCGCGATGGCCGTGCCGACCTCTATCCGCTCGGTGTGCTCGGCCGCCAGCACCAGGGGCAGGAAGGGGTCGTGCGCGGACTCCGATGACCACAGCCCGTCATAGCCGGCCTTCTCGTGCCGTCGGGCCTCGTCGATCACCGCGGTGGCCGTCCGCGCCCCGAGTTTGCCGTCGACCTTCATCGGTTCCTCCGGGATGCCCGGGCCGATGAGCCCGGAGACTTGGCGTTTGGTCGCTAACATAGGATAATAAATTAACTATATACCTCAGACCCCCAGGGGGCATGCGGTGGACTTCGGCCTTACCGACGAGCAGGAGATGCTCCGCGCCACGGCACGCCAGTTCGTCGCGGATGTCTGCCCGGCCGAGAGAGCCAAGGAGTGGGACGAGGAGTCAGCGGTTCCCCCGGAGCTGTTCAAGGGCATGGCTGACCTGGGCTGGTTCTCGCTGCCCTTCGCCGAGGAGGATGGCGGGGACGGGGGTGGCCCGGTCGAGCTCATCCTGATCGCGGAGGAACTCGGCCGGGCCAGCTTCGATGTGGCCATGTGCTACATAGGCGTGCTCATCCCGGGGATCACCGTGTTCAACTGGGGCAGCGACGCCCAGCGGGCGTTCATCCGGGAGCAGGTGATGACGGGCCGGCAGCGGCTCGCGGTGGCGGTCAGCGAGCCGGACAGCGGGTCGGACGCGGCTGCACTGCGCACCACCGCGCAGGACCGGGGCGACTACTTCCTGGTCAACGGCCAGAAGATGTGGTGCACCGGCGCCGGCCTCCCGGATACCACGATCGCCACCTACGTCCGCACCGGCCCGCGTGAGCCCAAGCACGAGGGAATCAGCCTGCTCCTGATCGACCCGGAGGCCGACGGGGTGGAGGTCCGGCGCACTCCCACGCTGGCCCGGCACATCCTGGGGACCAACGAGGTGTACTTGTCCGATGTGGTGGTGCCACGGGAGAACCTGGTCGGCCCGCAGGACAAGGGGTGGTCGGTGATGCTCTCCAACATCGAGCTGGAGAAGGTGATCATCACTGGCGGCTATCTCGGGGCCGCCCAGGCGACCCTGGACGAGATGCTGGCGTTCGCCAAGACGCGGCACGCGTTCGGCCGGCCGGTCGGCACCTTCCAGGCGCTGGCTCACGCCATGGCTGACCTCCAGGTGGAAATCGACTCGGCGCGGCTGCTGGCCTACCGGGCGGCGTGGCTTCTCGCCCAGGGCAAGCCGTGCGGACGCGAAGGCTCCATGGCCAAACTCAAGGGCTCGGAGACCTACGTCGCTGCCGCCCGGCTGGGCATGCAGGTCTGCGCAGGGCACGGCTTCTCCACCGAGAGCATCATGAGCTTCCGCTACCGGGAGTCCATCGTGGCCACCATCTCCGGCGGCACCAGCCAGATCCAGCGCAACGGCATCGCCCGCAGCATGGGCCTGCGGACCTACTGAGCGAACCGTGGCGGATCCGCCGTCGAAATCCGCGTTCCCGCGGAAACGCCTCTGGCCGTGCCGGGCCGCTCGCCGTGGCCAACTGTGCCGCCGCACCCAGCATAAGTTCATTTTTATCCCGAACGGCCCTGGTTTCCCGCCCTGGTCCCAGCTCAAGTAGCCCCGGACGGCCTCGCCGAGCAAGGCCCGAGCCCGCCTCCCGGCTCGACGCTAGCTCTAGCTCATACTTTCGACTCTCTCGACTAGCGCCGCCGCAGAGACGATTTCATGATCGTGAAGAGTTTAGTACGGCATGTGATACCAAAGTCTTCGCGATCATGAAGACCGCCCGGTCGGCGGGCGGTACGGGCCCGGGGCCGCGCCGAATTGCTCGCGCAGCGGGCCACGCCGGATCTTGCCCACCGGCGTCCGCAGTTCCCCCATGGTGAACTCGAACGAGCGCGGGCACTTGAACCCGGCCAGGTGCGTGCGGCAGTAAGCGGCCAGCCGCTCCGCCAGCCGCGCTCGTTGGCCGCGGCGGCCGTCTTACCCGGGTCGCCGTGGTACCGGGCAGGGCGCCGCGGCGTGCACCGCCCAGCGCAGGCTGCTCAGGTCGTATGCGCCCCGGGCGGACGGGGGGCAGCTTCAGCAGCCGGACAAACATGGTCGGTACCCACTGACTATGGGTCACCCGGTGCGCCTCGATGAGCCGCAGGGCCTGCTCGGCCTCGAACGGTTCCATCACCACCACGGTGGCCCCGGTCCGGTGGCAGGACATGGTCCAGGCCAGCGGCGCGGCGTGATACAAAGGCGCCGGAGACAGGTACACATCGCCTTCGGCCATGCCGAGCAGCTCGCGGAGCCAGTGCCCGGGGATGTCGGGATGCTGGGCGGCGAGGCCGGCCAGCTGGCGGCTGATGACCACCATCCGGGCCCCGCTGTCGGTGACCACGTATCCGGCCTCGTCCGCGGTCAGGTGCCAGTTGACGGCGGTGAACTGCAAGCCGGAACGCTGCGCGCCCCAGGCCAGGTTGAGCAGCTCCGGCCGGTTCTCCATGATCGCGGCCAGGCCGTCCCCCGGGCGCAGCCCGCCGCGCCTGGCCAGCCAGGCCACCTGGTTGGAGCGGGCCTCAAGCTCGGCATAGGTCACCACCGTGCCGGCGGCGCCCATGATGACCGCCGGGCGCTCCGGCTCCTTGGCGGCGAAGACTCCCGGGTGCACCGTTGTGTCCTCCTTGCGCTACCGGCCGGCAGCAAGGCTGGACCCGCTCTGCCCATACCGGCCATTCTTACGATACAATCAGTTGACTAATTATCCTAAATGAAAGACGATCGGGCCAGACACCCGGATGCCTGAACGGAGAGAACTCGTGTCCGAACTGGGACTCGCCGAGCGGGTCGAGCGCATGGAGGCGCACCTGGCCATCCAGCAGCTGGCCATCCGGTATGCGATGGCCGTGGACGCCAGGGACATGGACGCCTGGGTGGGCTGCTTCCGGCCGGATGTGGACATGGGCCGGCACGGCACCGGGCGGGAGGCGCTGCGGCGCTACATCGACCCGATGGTGCGCCGGTTCTACCGGTCGGTGCACCAGATCTGCGGGCACCGCATCGAGCTCACCGGCCCGGACCGGGCCACCGGCGCGGTCTACTGCCGCGCCGAGCATGAGGTGGGGGACGAATGGATCGTGATGGCGATCTGCTACTTCGATGAGTACGCGCGAGTGGACGGCGAGTGGTTCTTCTCCCGGCGGCGGGAGCGCCACTGGTACGCGGCCGACGTGACCCGCACACCGCAGTCGGCGGGGTTCACCGGCTGGGCGGGCAGCGGGAAGCCGGCGCTGCCCGGCACGTTCGGGTCGTGGGCGCGGTTCTGGGACGGCGACGGCCGCGCCGCCACGCTGACCGCGGCCCCGACAGCGGAAGGAGCAACTCCATGACTCTGCTGCACCGGGGGGTTACTCTGCCCTCTGGGGACACCCCAGACCCCGGTGGCCCGAAACCCTCCAACATCGGCGTCTGGTTCGACCTGCGCAATCCGCCCGGCTGGCGGCAGGACCCGGCCCGGCTCTACGGCTTCACCCTGGAGCTGTGCGAGGAGGCCGAACTACTCGGCGCGGACTCGCTCTGGTTCTCCGAGCACCACTGCTTCGAGGACGGCTACCTGCCACAGCCGCTGACCTTCGCGGCGGCCGCGGCCGCGCGGACCACCCGGGTCCGCCTGGGCACCGGCATCCTCGTCGCGCCGTTGCGCAAGACCGCGCAACTCGCCGAGGAGGCGGCGGTGGTGGACATCATCAGCGGCGGCCGGCTCGACCTGGGCCTGGGCGCGGGGTACCGGGTGCCGGAATTCGAGCTGTTCGGCACGGACTTCACCGCCCGGTACCGCATTCTGGATCAGCAGGTCAGCGAGCTGCGCCGGCTATGGGGCGACGGCGGCCTCACCCCCGCGCCCGTGCAGGACCGGCTGCCGGTGTGGCTGGGCTACCAGGGGCCGAAGGGAGCCCGGCGGGCGGGACTGATGGGCGAGGGCCTGCTCACCCTCGCGAAAACCTCCTGGCCGCACTACCGGGACGGCCTGGCCGAGGGCGGCCACGACCCGGCCACCGCCCGGATGGGCGGCGGCATACAGGCCTACGTGACCGATGATCCCGAACGCGACTGGCCGCGCGTCGCCCCGCACATCGCGTACGCCCAAGACAGCTACCGCAGGTACATGGTGGAGGGCACCGGTAACCCGGTGCCCCGCCCGGTGGACCCGGAGCGGCTGCGTACCAAGGGACCGGACGCCGGCCCGATGTCGTACTTCCTGTTCGGCACGCCGGAGGAGGTCGCAAAGGCGATCCTGGACTACGTCGGCGACGCCCCGGTGCAGACGGTGTGGCTCGGGGCATCGGTGGCGGGTCTGCCGGAGGATCTGGCCGCCCGCCACGTGCAGACCATCTGCACCCGGCTCCGCCCATTGCTGAAGGAGTGACGACCATGGGCAGGCTCGACGGCAAGATCGCGATCATCACCGGCGCGGCATCCGGCATCGGCAAGGCGACCGCGCGGCGGGTGGCGGCCGAGGGTGCCCGGACGGTGGTCGCCGACCTGAACTCCGCCGGGGCCAAGCAGGTCGCCGAAGCAATATCGGCCGCGGGCGGCGAAGCGACCGCAGTCGAGGCCGACCTGGGCGACACAGACTCGGTGCGGGCGATGGTCGAGGCGGCGGTGACCGCCTACGGCGGCCTGGACATCCTGCACAACAACGCCGCCGCGACCCACCTGGCCGCCACCAGGGACCTGCCGGTGAGCGCGGCCGACCCGGGTGTCTGGGACGAGATGATGCGGGTCAACCTGCGCGGTGCCATGGTGGCCATCCAGGCCGCGGTGCCGCACATGATCGCGCGCGGCGGCGGCTCGGTCATCAACACCGCCTCCGGCTCCGGCCTGACCGGGGACCTGCGAAACCCGGCCTACGGCGCGTCCAAGGCGGCCCTGATCAGCCTGACCCGGTATGTGGCGACGGAGTTCGGCAAGCAAGGTATACGGTGCAACGCGATATCACCCGGCTACATCGTGATCGCTGAGAAGCCCGGCCGCGAGGCGGTGAACGCGACCATGCTGCGGCACGCGCTCACCCCCCGCCTCGGCCAACCCGAAGACGTCGCCGCGATGGTCGTCTTCCTCGCCTCGGATGAGTCCGCGTTCATTACCGGACAGAACATCTGCGTGGACGGCGGCATGCTCGCCCACCAGCCCTTCGTGGCAGATTTCCGCTCCTGACATTCAAAAAATAAAACCCAATCGGCCGAACGAAATGGGTGCGCGCTGCGGCCCAGAAGGAGAGCACATGCCCGCAGGAACATGCACTGGGCGCGTCGTGGTCATCACCGGCGCGGGGAACGGCATCGGCCGGGCGCATGCCCTGGCGTTCGCCGCGCAGGGGGCCAAGGTCGTCGTCAACGACCTGGGCGGCGCCCGGGACGGCGCGGGATCGTCGGCGGGCCCGGCCCAGGCGGTCGCCGACGAGATCACCGCGGCCGGCGGAGAAGCGGTGGCGAACACCGACGACATCTCGTCCTGGGCCGGCGCGGAGCGGCTGATCAGGGCGGCCATCGAGGCGTTCGGCGGGCTGGACGTGGTGGTGAACAACGCGGGCATCCTGCGCGACCGGATGATCGTCACGATGACCGAACAGGACTGGGACGCCGTCATCGGCGTTCACCTCAAGGGCACCTTCGCGGTACTGCACCACGCCGCGGCGTACTGGCGGCAACGGGCCAAGGAGGGCCACGCCAACGACGCGCGGGTGATCAACACGACCTCCCCGTCGGGCCTGTTCGGCAACCCGGGCCAGGGCAACTACGGGGCGGCCAAGGCCGGCATCGCCAGCCTGACCATCATCGCGGCCCGGGAGCTGGACCGGTACGGCGTCACGGTCAACGCCATCGCACCGACCGCGCTGACCCGGATGACCGAGGACATCGAGATGATGCGCGCCGCGGCGGACACCGCGGACCTGAGCCCGGAGGCCATCTCGCCGCTGGTGGTCTGGCTCGGCTCGGCGGAGTCCCGTGAGGTGACCGGGCGGGTATTCGGCGTCTGGGGGAACGCGATCACCGTGCTGGAGGGCTGGGTGAACGGCCCGAGCGTGTCCCGGGATACCCGCTGGGACCCGGCCGGGTTGTCCGCCGTCGTGCCCGGCCTGGTGGCCAAGGCCGCCCCGAACGCGGACACGCTGGGCCGTGTTTCCCCGCTCGCCTCCGGGGCGCTTTGAGGCGCCGCCTTCCCTCGTCGCTCGTGCCTCGCTCCTCAGTCCAGGCGGCGCCGCGCCCCTTCGGCTCGCTCGGGGGCCTGCTGGTCTAGAGCCCAGTTGTCAGCCGACCTGCCATGACGGGCCTCCAGAATCGATTCAGTCAGGTGCCGGCCGGGCTCGCGATGGTCTTGGCCTGCAGGTATTCCCGGAAGCCGTCCACGTCCGCGACGACGGTCGGCAGGTACCAGAAGCCCCGGCCGCCGCGGTCCCCGCGCCGGCCGCCGGCCTGGACGCGGGCGCCCGCCTCCCGGGCCCGGTCGACCAGCCCTTCCATCCGCTCCAGCTGCTCCCGGCGGATGATCGGGCCGACCACGTTGGCCGGGTCGGCCGGGTCGCCCCACGGCAGCGCGCCCACGATCGCGGTGAGCCGCTGCAGCACCTCGTCGTAGACCGGCGCGTGCACCACCATCCGGGTGGCCAGCTCGCAGCCCTGGCCGCTGTTGGACATGCACATCCCGGCCCCGAACTGAGTGGCCAGGTCCAGGTCCGCGTCTTCGTTGATCACCTCGAAGCGGTTACCCGACTCTGCCTCACGGAACTCTCCGTCGATGAACAGCCGTCCCTCATATTCCGGTCTCATACCGACGCCTGCGCGGGCGTCTGGGCGGGCACCCGGAACAGCTCGTTGAAGGTGCCGCTGGTGACTCGCTCGCGGACCTCGTCGCTGACGCCGGCGAACAGGCCGCGCAGCGTCTCCTGGGTGTGCCCGTAGGTGCCTTCCAGATGCGGGTAGTCGTCCCCCCAGAGCACGTTGCGGTAGCCGGTCGCGGGCACGACCTGGACCGCGCTCTTGTCGTGCTGGAAGGACGCGTAGACCTGCTGGCGGATGATCTCGCTGGGCAGCCTGCTCAGCTTGGGCCGGACGAACATGCCGTGCTGCCGGTACGCCTCGTCCATCCGGTCCCCGATGGCGGGCACCCACGCGGCGCCGCCCTCGGCGATGAGGATGCGCAGACCAGGGTGGCGGTCCAGGGCGCCGCCGGCCACCAGGTGCGCCACCACCCGCATGCCGGGATAGGTGGTCTCCATGTAATTGATCACCGCGCCGCCCGGTCCGCGGAACACCACCGTGTCCCCGCCGGTGCCGATGTGGAAGCCGAGCACGACGCCGGCCCGCTCCGCGGCGGCCCAGAAGGGCTCCCACCGGTCGAGGGCGTAGTCCTCGCCGGGCCGGGTCTGGCTAGGCAGGAAAACGGCCTGGAAGCCGAGCCCGGCGGCGCGCTCCAGCTCGGCGACCGCGTCGCCGATGTCCGCGGTGGACACGCACGCGGTAGGGATGACCCGCTGGTTCTTGCTCAGGATCTCGGCGTGCGCCCAGTCATTCCAGGCCCGCACCGTTTCCCGGGCCAGCTCCCGGTCTTTGATCTTGACGGTCCAGAAGCCCATGGACGGGAACGCGAGCTGGCCCCAGACGCCCTCCTGATCGAGGTCCTTCAGCCGGATGTCGAGGTCCCGGGCGCCCGGCGGGCGTATCGCGTCCATGAAGTCATTCAGCTGGCGGTCCATCCGCTCGCCGTCGATGTAGAGGATCTCGTACTTGTCGCCGCGCTCGGCGCGTGGTGCCCGCTCCGCCAGCCTGGGCGGAAGCGACTGCAGCCACAGGTCAGCGGGTTCCAGGACGTGCGAGTCCGCGGAGTTCGCCCAGATCTTAGTCATCGTGTCCTCCTGGTCAGACCGTACCCCGCGCTTCCCTCGCACCGGCTGGATGCGCGGGTAGCCCGGCCCGTTCGGCGCTGGCATCTTGTTGTCATCATAGGGTATAAAGAGTTTACATAGTTATATGTATTAGGGGAACAGTCGGCCGCGGCCGGCGGGCAGGAGGGGTTGGCTATGACCGGATCCCGGCAGATTCCAGTGGCGGAAGGCCTGTTTACCTGGCCCTCCGACGAGCCCCGGCTGATCGGGGCGCAGTGCGCGGGGTGCGGGCTGGTCGGGTTCCCGGCCGGGCCGGCCTGCCAGCGCTGCGGCGGCACCGAGGCCACCGAGAAGCTGCTGCCCGACCGGGGCACGCTGTGGACGTTCACCACGCAGGACTTCCGGCCGCCGAGCCCGCCCTACGACGGGGTCGACACCGCCGAGACCTTCCAGCCGTACGCGCTGGGCTACGTCGAACTGCCCGGCGAGGTCATGGTCGAGGCCCGGCTGACATTCAGGGGCGAGCCCGATCCGGCCCGCCTGGCCATCGGCCAGCCGATGCGGCTGGCCATCGTGCCCTACAGCGTCAGGGCGGACGGCACGGAGGTCATGACGTTCGCGTTCACCCCGGACAGTGCTAGCCCGGGGGGACGACCCCCCCAGACCCCCCCGGACCGGGGGGACCCATCCCCCCGGACCCCCCTTGGGGAGGCGTGATGAAAGCAGTGATCATCGGCGTCGGGCTGCACCCGTTCGGCCGATTCCCCGGCAAGTCCGCGATGGACATGGCCGCCGATGCGGTCCGGGCCGCTCTTGGCGACGCCGGGGTCAGCTGGCCGCAGGTGCGGGCGGGATTCGTGGGCAGCCTGGAGGTGTACAACCCGGACGCCATCGTGGGCCGGCTGGGGCTGACCGGGCTGCCGCTGCGCGGCGTGTTCAACGGCTGCGCGACGGCAGGCACCGCGGTGGCCATGGCCGCCCGGGCCATCGAGACCGGCGAGCACGACCTGACGATCGCGATCGGGATGGACAAGCACCCCCGGGGCGCGTTCGCGGCCGATCCGTCGGTAGCCGGCCTGCCCTCCTGGTACGGCCAGACCGGTATGTTCCTGACCACGCATTTCTTCGGCATGAAGATCAACCGCTACATGCACGACCACGGCATCACGCACGAGACGCTGGCCAGGGTGGCGGCCAAGAACTTCCGCAACGCGTCCGCCAACGACAAAGCGTGGCGGCGCACCCCGCTGTCGGTGGAGGACATCCTCGCGTCCCCGGTGCTGAACTATCCGCTGCGCCAGTTCATGTACTGCGGGCCGGACGAGGGCGCCGGGGCCGTCGTGCTGTGCCGCGCCGATCAGGCGCACAAGTACACCGGGCGCCCGGTCAGGGTGCGTGCCTGCGCGCTGCGCAGCCGCCGGGTCGGCGCGTTCGAGGTGCAGAGCCCGTCGGTGCCCGTGGGGGAGCAGGCGCCCAGCCCCACGGTGGACGCCTCGCGGGAGGCGTATGAGATCGCCGGGATCGGGCCGCAGGACGTGGCGGTGGCGCAGTTGCAGGACACCGACGCCGGCTCGGAGATCATCCACCTGGCCGAGAACGGGCTGTGCAAGGACGGCGAGCAGGAGCGGATGATCGCCGACGGCGAGACCGAGATAACCGGCAGGCTGCCGGTCAACACCGACGGCGGCCTGATCGGCAACGGCGAGCCGATCGGCGCCTCCGGGCTGCGCCAGATCCACGAACTGGTGCTGCAACTGCGCGGCACCGCGGGCGCGCGGCAGGTGCCCGGCTCGCCCGCGGTCGGCTACGCCCACCTGTACGGCGCCCCCGGCGTGTCCGCGGTCACCATCCTTTCGACCTGAGCGAGAGCAGATCCGATGCCTGACGACTTGCAGGAGTTCGCGCGGCAGGCCCGTGAGTTTCTCGGCGCTCACGCCGCCCGGGCGGCCGAACGCGCCGGGTTCCGCTGGGGCGAAGGCGACGACCGGGTGGCCTACTTCGGCGCGGACCCGCCGGAGGTGGAGGAAAGGAAGCTGCGGGCCGCCCGGGACTGGCAGCGGACCCGGTACGAGAACGGGTTCGGCTGGGTCTCCGGGCCACCGGAGTACGGCGGCCGTGGCCTGACCCCGGTCCATGACCTGGTCTACGACAGCATCGAGTCGGAGTACGACGTCCCGGACACCGGCACGCTGAGCGTGATCGGGCTGGGCATGATCGGGCCGACTATCCTGGCGCACGGCCAGCAGCCCGTCAAGGACCGTTACCTGCCCGCCATGTACCGCGGCGACGTGATCGCCTGCCAGCTGTTCAGCGAGCCGGAGGCCGGGTCCGACCTGGCCAGCCTGCAGACCCGCGCGGTAGCCAGCGAGGCCGGCTGGATCCTGGACGGACAGAAGGTATGGACGTCGGTAGCGCAGCACAGCCAGATCGGCATGGCGCTGTGCCGGACCGATCCGAACGCGCCGAAGCACAAGGGCATCACCGCGTTCCTGGTCGACATGAGCGCACCGGGAGTGGACGTGCGCCCGCTGCGCCAGATGAGCGGAGGCTGCGACTTCAACGAGGTATTCCTGTCCGGCGTCCGGGTGCCGGACGACCACCGGCTCGGCGAGGTCAACGGCGGCTGGCGGGTCGCCCTCACCACGCTGATGAACGAGCGCGCGGCCGTCGGCAGCGAAGGCAGCGGGCCGGTGGCCGAGGCCCTGTCACCGGAGCGGCTCAGCGCGCTGATGCGGGCCACCTGGACCTGGGACGACCGGGCGCTGCGCCGTGACCTGAGTGAGCTGCTGGCCGACATGATGGCGACCGGGCACCTGAACGCGCGAGCCTTCCGGCGGATGCAGGCCGGCGTGGCCCCGGGACCGGAGATGTCCGTCGCCAAGCTGATGTACGCGCAGAACCTGACCCGTTCGGCGCATTTCGTGTCCCGTGTCCTCGGGCCGCGGATCATCGCCGACACCGGGGAATGGGGCACCTACGCCTGGGCGGAGCTGCTGCTGGCCACGCCGGCGCTGCGGATCCTCGGTGGCACCGAGGAGATCATGAAGAACATCCTGGCCGAGCGGGTTCTCGGGCTGCCGAAAGAGCCGGGTATCGACACCGTTTCTCCGTTCCGCGCGCTGCCCCGGTCCGGAGCCGGAGGTGCGCCATGAACGATGGCAAGGAAGAGCTCGACGAGCTGCGCGAGGCCGTCCGCGAGTTCCTCACGGCCAAATCCCCGGAGAGCGCGGTCCGCGCCGCCATGGAATCCGGGCCGCGGCACGATCCCGCGGTGTGGGACCAGATGGCCCGCCAGCTCAGGCTGCCGGGCCTGGCGCTGCCGAGCGACTACGGCGGTGACGGGTTCGGCCTGACCGAGCTTGAGGTGGTGCTGGAGGAGATGGGGGCCGCGTTGCTGTGCTCGCCCTTCTTCGCCACGGTGGTGCTCGCCGCCCAGGCGCTGCTCGCCTCGGCCGACGAGGCGGCCTGCGCGCGATACCTGCCCGGTATCGCCGCCGGCCAGACCATCGCCACGCTGGCCGCCGCGGAAGGCAATGCGTCGTGGGACCCGGCCATGGTCGCGGCCCGCGCGGAGCGGGTGAAGGGGGATGGGGAGGTGGGTGGGGGGTGGGTGCTGAGCGGGAAGAAGAGCTTCGTCATCGACGGGGCGATCGCGGACCTGGTGCTGGTCGTGGCGCGCAGCATCGCCGGGCCGTCCCTGTTCGCCGTGGACCGCGGGGCGCCCGGACTGCACGCCGAACCGATGACCACGCTCGATCCCACCCGGGCTATGGCGGTCCTGACCTTCGACCAGGTACCAGCGGTCCTCATCGGCGCCGAAGGCCAGGGGGGCCGGCTGATGAGCCGGGTGCTCGACCTGGCCAGCGTGGCGCTCGCCGCCGAGCAGGCCGGGGGCGCCAGGAGATGCCTGGAGATGAGCGCCGGCTACGCCAGGACCCGGTTCCAGTTCGGCCGGCCTATCGGCTCCTTCCAGGCGGTCAAGCACAAGTGCGCGGACATGCTGGTCCGGGTGGAACTCGCGGAAGCGACGGCCCGGGAGGCGGCCCGCCTGGCGGATGAGGCCGCGGCGGAGTTCCCGGTCGCCGCCGCGACGGCGCACATCTGCTGCTCGCAGGCCTACATGTTCGCCGCGGCAGAGAACATCCAGGTGCACGGCGGCATCGGCTTCACCTGGGAGCATCCCGCCCACCTGTATTTCCGCCGCGCCAAGTCTTCTGAGCTGCTCTTCGGCGGCCCGGCCGTCTACCACGAGCGGCTGCTCGACCGGCTGGGCATCTGAGCCGCGGCTGGCGCGCGGGCCGTCCTGCGTTACCGAACCGAGCCGTTTCCGCGGAAACGCCGCAGCCCTCGATGAGACTGCTCAGCATCGCCGGAGGCGCTGCGCGCCCGATGCCACCGCACTGACAATAGTCTGGAAGGTCCACCGGGAACGCGCGTGATGCCTCATGGAGACAGCGATGGTGAGCAGCGGCGAGGCTGGGAAGCTCGAGAAGCGGATGGTCGTGGAGTACGGCATCACGCTGGACGGAGTCTGGCTGCCGCTGGCGATGCTCAGGCGTCTCAGGACGCATGGGCCATGGGACGCGCCGTTCACCGAGGCAACCGCCGATCAGGAGCGGGTGCTGCTTATTCATGCCCTCGCCGACAGGCATAACCAGGTCGGCCTGCACCGGGGTACGGGCCTGACCGGCTTCCTTGACGCGATACCGTACGAGCCGACGGTCCCGTTCGAGAAACTCCCCGCCGAGGGGAAGCACCACGACAAACGGGGCAAAGGTCGCTTAATTACCCTGCGCAACTGGCAGCCCCTCCTGCACTCGGCGACGCTCGCCAGCTCTGGTTAAGGTGTTATACATGGCAGCTGAGGCGAGCTTTCCGTGATCGCGCGAATGTGGCGCGGATGGGCTCCGCTGGCCACGGCAGACGACTACCAGCGTCACTATGAATCCGAGGTCAGTAACCACCTGCGGTCAGTGAACGGCTTCCGCGGCGCCCGCCTGCTCCGTCAGGACAATGGCCACGAGGTCATGTTCACTTCCATCGCCTTCTTCACCGGCCTCGACGCGATTCGTGCCTTTGCCGGGGATGACTACGAGCAGGCTGTCGTGGAGGCAGACGCCCGCCGGGCGCTAAGCCGCTGGGACGAACGCGTCTCCCACCATGAAGTAGCCATCGACCTATAGCGACGAATCGGCTTGTCCGGTGACTGATCTATCGTCATCGCGGCATAAGCTGCCGCCGTCGGCTCATCCTCAACGTGGGCGGCGGCCCGACCGATGACAAGCCCACGGTGACGCTTGCGCCGCCGGCTGATCCTGACCGTGCCAGCGCGTTCCTGAACATCAGGGTCGCGGACATCGGCGCGGTCTACGCGGAGTGGTCGGCGAAGGGCGCCGAGTTCCTCACCGAGCCCAAGGACCACGGCCGCGAGATCCGCACATACATCCGCGACCCAGATGGTCACCTGATCGAGGTCGGCCAGACGACAGTGAGGCCGAGCTCGCCCTAGAGCGGCGAGTTTTCACTGTTGCCGGCACCTGGCATGCTTCGATCGCGCCGATGATTCCGGCGATGATGCCGTAGTCGAGCGGGCGAACGCTAGCCAGCGGGTGCTGCTCACCCAAGACCGCGGTCTTTTGCGCCGCCGTAAGCCGCCGGAGCAGCGGTTACCGGGCCTGGCAGGATAGTGCCGTGGACGTTTTGAGCAGCCGGATCCTGCTGCGCCCCGCCGACCTGGACCGAAGCCGGCGTTTCTACCGCGACGTACTGGGCCTGGCGATCTACCGGGAGTTCGGCTCTCCGGCGGATCCCGGGGTGGTGTTCTTTCTCGGCTCAGGATTCCTCGAGGTCTCCGGGCGCGGGGCCG
>WNFD01000428.1_pt1 | contig 41461 bp, 34 predicted proteins | sample 5400491 | NCBI WGS metagenome assembly WNFD01 (sample SAMN13153343, study PRJNA577476) | soil metagenome | isolation source: 120 cm saprolite under Douglas fir tree site 2 hole 2 replicate 2 | place: USA:California | collected 2015-04-18
GCGGGCCCCGCAGCCGGACTGGGGCCCGCCTCGGCCCCACCCAGTGCCACGACATCACGGCCTATCCCGCCATCGGGCTCGCCGCCGGCGCATGCGGCGGATACGGGTTGCTGCTCGATATCCGCGACGTGGCCCACCCGAAGCGGATCGGCGCGGCGGCCGACTCGAACTTCGCGTTCTGGCACTCGGCGACCTTCAACAACGACGGCACCAAGGTGCTGTTCACCGATGAGTGGGGCGGCGGCCTGCAAGCACGCTGCCGGCCGACGGACAAGCGCGAGTGGGGAGCGGACGCCATCTTCACGCTGGCCGGCACCACGATGACGTTCCAGAGCTACTACAAGCTGCCGGCCCCGCAGACGGCGAACGAGAACTGCGTCGCCCACAACGGATCCCTGATCCCGATTCCCGGGCGCGACATCATGGTCCAGGGCTGGTATCAGGGGGGTATCTCGGTGTTCGACTGGACTGATCCGGCGCACCCCGAGGAGATCGCCTTTTTCGATCGCGGCCCGATGGATTCGACCAAGCTCGTCGGCGCCGGGTCGTGGTCCGCCTACTGGTACAACGGCTACATCGTGAGTTCGGAAATCGCCCGCGGCCTCGACATCGTCGAGTTGCAGCCCAGCGGGTTCATCTCCCAGAACGAAATCGACGCCGCCAAGCTGGTGCATTTCGACTTCTTGAACGTCCAGGATCAGCCGAAGCTGGTCTGGCCCGCGAGCTTCGTGGTGGCGCGCGCCTCCCTCGACCAGCTCGCCCGCTCGAACGGCTTGGCACCCGAAAAGGTGGCCGCCGCCCGCGCGGGGCTCGCCCGCGCCGAACAGCTGGCGGGGCCGCAGCGCCGCGAGGCGCTGCTGCAGCTGGCGACCCAGCTGACCAGTGACGCACCGGCGGCGGGGGCCACCCTCGTCGCGGCCGGCCGGCCGATCGGCGGCGCCGCCGGCGCCGTCGACCAGCCGAAGGTGCGAGCGCTCGCCGCAACGGTCACCGAGCTCGCCAACGCGGCGCGCTAAAAGCCGAGCCGGGACCGCAGCCGGGCCGGCTACGGGCGGGTCGGGGCGGGTAAGGGGAGGGTGTCGGGACGCTCGGGCGTAGGGACGAGCGGTGCCAGTCCAGCGCGCGCGAGCCGCGCGTTGAGGGCCGGCAGGTCCTGCGTCGCGATCTCCTGCCAGCGGCGCTCGAGTGCGGCGAGCCGGGCCCGCAGCCCGGCGAACGCCGCGTGCGCCTGTGCGGTCGGCTCGCGGTCTGCGGACGCGACCACGGTTTCCAGGCTCCCGAGATCGCCGCTCCCTGATGAGCGGACGAGGCTGTCGACCCGCTGCTCGAGCGCGGCGAGCATGGTTCGCGTTTCGGCCTCGAGCTGGCGATCCCCGAGCCCTTTGAGCGCGTCGCGCAGCCGGCGCGCCGCGCTGTGCAGCGCGTGCTGCAGCGCGGCCTGATTCCAGACCTCGAGCGCGAGCCGCAGCTGGGCCGCGAGGGCCGCCGGCGCGACCCGAACGCGCGGATCGAGCGCCACCTGTAGCGGCTGCACGTAGGATCGGCCCGCGACCGTCAGCTTCACGGCGTAGTCACCCGGGAGCACGAGCGGCCCTTCCGGCTCCTCCACCGTCCCCTCCCCGGGGATTGCTGCGATGCTGTAGCTGCGGCGCTCGACCGGCGGCGGCGGATACCGCAGATCCCACACGAAACGGTTGTGCCCGGGATGCCGCGTAAGCGACTCCGGTCGGGGGAGCCACTCGCTCGCGATCTGGGGTGGTTCGGGCGCGGCCCCCGCTCGCGCCTCGGTCGGGAAGCGACGCACCAGGTTCCCGCGGGCGTCGAGGATCTCAAGCGTGATCGGCCCCGGGGACGCCGTCTTCAGGGTGTAGTCGATGATCGCGCCGGCGGGTGGATTGGTGCCGTGAGGCTCCTCCGGCGGGAGCGGCGTGTCGTGGTTTGCGCTGCGCCGCAGACGGAGTGCTCGCGCGGGGCGGAACAAAAAGGCGGGCGCCTGCGACACGGAATCCGCTAGCTCCTCGAGCGGCGTCACATCGTCGAGGATCCAGAAGGAGCGGCCGTGCGTAGCGGCGATCAGATCGCGGCCGTGCACGGCGAGGTCGCGCACGGACACGACGGGCAGGTTGAGCTGTAGCGACTGCCAGTGGTCCCCGTCCTCGAACGAGACGTACACGCCCAGTTCCGTCCCGGCGTAGAGCAGCCCGCGGCGCATCGGATCGGCGCGCACGGCGTGCACGTAGGCATGTGGTGCGATGCCCGTGTCGATCCGCGTCCAGTGCGTCCCGTAGTCGCGGGTGCGATAGGCGTAGGGCGCCACGTCGTCGAGCCGGTGGCGGTCGACGGCCGCGTACGCCGCCCCCGAGTCGAAGGGGGAAGCTTCGATGAGGCTGATCTTGCTCCACGGCTCGAGCCCGGGCGGCGTGACGTTGCGCCAGTGCCGGCCGCCATCGACCGTCAGCTGGATCAACCCGTCGTCGGTGCCGACCCAGATGAGGCCGGACCGGAGCGGCGAGGAAGCGATCGTGTAGATGACGCCGTAGCCACGCGTCACGGCGTCGGCGAGCGTCACGGGTCCACGCGCCGCGCGAGCAGTGGGCACAGCGCCCGTCAGGTCCGGGCTGAGGGTCGTCCAGTGCAGGCCCCCGTCGCGGGTGCCGAACAGCAGCTGCGCGCCGAGATACAGCATGTGCGGATCGCGCCGATCAAAGACGAGCGGCGACGTCCACGTGAAGCGGTACTTCCGTTCGGGTACCGGGACGCCGAAGAACGACACGGGCCAGGGAGCGATGTCCTGTGACTGGCCGGTGACGCGGTCGAAGCGGAACACGCCACCGTACGTGTCCCCGCCGTAGACGATGTCGGGGTGCAACGGGTCCGGGGCGATGTAGCCGCTCTCACCGGCGCCGATCGGCTGCCAATCCCGAAACGTGATCTCGCCGTAGTCACTGCGACCGAGCGTGGCGGCCGTGCCCGCATCTTGCTGGGCGCCGTAGACGCGATAGGGAAACTGGTCGTCGGTGACCACATGGTAGAACTGACCGGTCGGCTGATTGTACCAGCTACTCCACGTCCGGCCGCCGTCGAGGCTCACCGTGGCGCCTTGATCGGACCCCACGATCATGCGCTCTGGGCTGCGCGGATCGACCCACAGCTCGTGATAGTCGTCGCCACCAGGAGCGCCCTTGATCGCGGTGAAGGTCGCACCCCCGTCGGTAGACTTGAGGAGCGCGACGTTGGGCACGTACACGACGTCCGGGTTCGCAGGGTCGACGCTGAGGCGGCAGAAGTACCAGTTCCGGTTCGTGAGTCGCTGATCCGTACCGACGAGCCGCCAGGTGACGCCCCCGTCATCCGATCGATACAGCCCCGAGCCTTCCCGCGCTCCGATGAGCGCATAGACCCGCGTGCGCTGCGGCCCGCCGCCGACCGCGAGACCGATCCGCTCGAGCGGACCTGCGGGCAGCCCATGGCCCGTGATCTCGCTCCAGCTCTTGCCGCCATCCGCGGACCGGTACAGTCCGGCTCCCGGACCCTCATCGGGTGGGTATTGGCTCCAAGGCGGGCGCCGCGCTTGCCACAACGCGGCGTACACCACGTCCGGGTCGGCGGGATCGCGGGCAAGGTCGATCGCGCCCGTTTCCGCGTCCCGGTAGAGCACCCGCTCCCACGTCTTCCCGCCGTCGCTCGAGCGGAACACGCCGCGCTCGGGATTCGGGCCGTACGCGTGCCCCAGGGCCGCGACGAGGACCATATCGGGATTCCGGGGGTCGATCACGATCTTGCCGATCTGGCGTGTGTCGTCGAGCCCCAGGTGCGCCCAGTGGGCCCCACCGTCGGTAGATCGGTAGACGCCGGCGCCGAACGTAATGTTGGAGCGTAGCGCGGCCTCGCCCGTCCCCACATAGATGACGTTCGCATCGGAGGGCGCGATGGCGAGCGCACCGATCGACGCGATCGGCTGCTCGTCGAAGCGGGGAGTCCACGTGAGGCCGGCGTTGGTCGTCTTCCAAACGCCACCGTCCACGGCGCCGAAGTAGAACGTCGTGGGATCCCCCGGGACGCCGGCGACGGCCAACACGCGGCCGCCCCGGAACGGGCCGATCGAGCGCCAGCGCATGGCCGCGTAGGCGCCTTCCGGAACGGACTGAGCGATCGCGGGAAGGCTGACCCCGCACAGGAGGATCGTGATCACGTGCCCGAGCACGCGGATCCGGACGGTCGGGCGTCGCCAGGGACGCTGCTCGTCGGTCATGCGGCTACTCCTGGGCTGTGGAGCGCGCGGGGACGTCTCACATCCCTCGTCCTTCATAACTAACAGTACGGTGCGGCACGCTCGCCGCCGGGAGCTCGCGGTCTGGGAGCGTGTGCCCGGGCCGCAGCGCCAGGGTGGCGAGATGGATCGCGGCACTGCGGTACGTGCGCGCGCCGCCGCAGACATCGGTGATCGCTTCCACGAACCGCTGACCGATCCGGCCAAAGAGCCAGCGCCGCGCCCGCGGGTGCCGGTACAGCACGCGCGCCAGCGCGCGGGCGACGCGCAATTCGCCGAGCAGCGGCGCGAGCGCGGTACGGTAGGCGGCGGCCACCCGACCCGGGTCGAGCCCGCCGGCCAGGATGGCGTCGGCCGCAAGGCGCCCGCTCTGTACCGCGAAGCTGATGCCTTCAGCGGTCAGGGGGTCGGCCAGCCCCGCTGCGTCCCCCACGAGCAACACGCGCCCACGGACCAGGGGCCCGCTGCGCGGGCGCACCGGGATCACGAACCCGTGGCGCTCCACCGCACGCGGCGTGAGCCCAATGACGCGCAGATACTGCTCGAGCTGGCGGTGCAGGTTCATCGGGCCGCGCCGCGTCGTCAGCGCGCCTACCGAGAGGTGGGCGGCCTTGGGAAACACCCACGCGTAGCCGTACGGGATGATCCCTATGTCGAAGCGGGGCGAGCGGGCGAATCGCTCGAACGTCCGGTCGTCGACCTGGATCTCGTATTCGAGCGCCGGGATCAGATGGCGCCCGTCGTGCCACCCCGCTAGGCGCGCCATCGTGCTCGCGGCCCCGTCCGCCGCGAGCACGAACGCCGCCGTGAGGGGTCCGCCGGCGGTGTCGAGCCGCACGCCACCCGGGTTCGCGGTCGCGCCGGTCACAGGGCAGGGGGCGCGGAGGTCGGCACCGGCCGCCGCGGCGACGGAAGCCACGGCGAGGTCGAGCCGGTCGCGCATCGTCATCGTGATGATCGGGGCGTCTCGAGTGGCGTGGTAATGGAGGCCGGCATCGAGCAGGTGGAGCTCCGCGCGCTCACACCGCCGCTCGACCGCCACTGCGGTCGCCGGGGGAAGCAGCGTCGACGCACGGGCGACGAGTCCGCCCCCGCACGTCTTGTAACGCGGCAGCCGCGCTCGCTCGAGCAGCACGACCTTGAGCCCGCGCTGGGCGAGCACGAGCGCCGCGCTCCCCCCAGCGGGCCCAGAACCCACAATGGCGACGTCGAACATGGTGACCCCTAAATTACGCGCTATGCGGACGCTCGCTCTGGTGGCGACCATCGCCCTCCTCGCCGCCTGCCGGGCCCGGCGGTCCGCCGAGGCGTCGATAGAAATGGGCGCCGCGGACTCGACTAGGCCAGTCGGCACTCCTTGCGGACCTGCGGAATCGCGCGCAAGCTAGGCGGTGCTTTTTCCGCTGGTACGGGCGGGCGTACGATTTCGTCGGATTCGTGGAGATGGACGCTTGATTCGCCCTGCGGGCCCACGCTTCAAGCTGGAGGGTTCTATGGTCACCGCTGGAAGCCGGTTCCTGAGCGTCGCCGCACTGGCCGTCGTGCTCTACGCCGTCCCGGCGGCTGCCCAGACCGGTCGGATAAGTGGTATGGTGCGTGACGCCGGCGGGGTCGCGTTATCGGGAGCCACGGTCGCCGTGAGGAACCAGGCGACCGGCGCGTCCAAACGGACGACGTCGACCGCCGACGGCCGGTTCACCGTCTCCGACCTCGCGCCGGGCGGCTACACGGTCTCCGCGTCGATGCCCGGCGTGCGTGCACTCCGCAAGGACGTTCAGGTCGCGGCGGGGGCGACCGTCTCGCTCGACCTCGTGCTGGAAGCGGTGACGCTCGAGGCGGTCACCGTGACGGCGATGCTGCGCGAGCAGGAGATCCAGGACGTGCCCTTCTCCATCGCCGCCGCGACGGCGACGGTGCTGCGCGCTCGCGGTGCCGACAATATCGAGGCGATCGCGGCCAACGTGGCCGACTTCAGTGTCCAGAACCTTGGCCCCGGTCAGAGTCAACCCGCCATGCGCGGCGTCTCATCCGGCCAAGTCGCCCGGGACCAGCCCGGAGTCAAGGAAGAGGTCGGCGCCTATCTGGACGACGCCGCCATCTCCTTGTCGCTGTTCACGCCGGACCTCGACCTGTTTGACGTCTCTCGCGTGGAAGTGCTGCGTGGTCCTCAGGGAACGCTGTTCGGCTCGGGCTCACTCGCCGGCACGGTGCGCTACATCACGAACCAGCCGCAGCTCGGCGCTAGCAGCACCTTTGGCGAAGCGGAGATCAGCGCGATCGGCAGCGGCGCTCCCGGCAACAACGCCAAGCTCGGCTTCAACGTGCCGCTGGGGGACCAGGTGGCCCTCCGGGTGGCGGCCTACAGCAACCGCAGGGGGGGCTACATGGACGCGGTGCAGCCCAACCTGAAGATCAACCAAGACGTCAATGGCGGGCTGCGTAGCGGCATACGGGCCGCGTTCCTCGTCGCCCCGAGCGCCCGCTTCAGTCTGACTCCGCGGCTCGTCTATCAAGACGTGAAGATGGACGGCTGGAACCGCATCGATGCTTTCAACATCCTTGCTAACCCGTACACCACTACCCGGACTCCGGTGACGCTGGGCCCCCGCCAACTCTTCACCCAGATCGGGGAGCCCTTCACCGACAAGTTCCTGCTCGCCGACCTGAACCTGAAATACGACTTAGGGGGGGTGAGCCTGACTTCGATCACCGCCTACACCCACCGTGACGTCCTGGTGACACGCGATGCGACCGCCCTCACCGGCAGTATCACTGGCGGCTCGATCGGCCTTCCCGCAAACATCTACACGCTCGACGCGCCGCTCGATGACTCCACCACCTCCAAGGTGTGGACACAGGAGGTGCGGCTGTCCGGCGGAAGCGATCGCGTCAAATGGCTCGTGGGCGGCTTCTATAGCAAGAACAAGCGGCACTACGCCCAGGATCTGTTCGTATCGCGATTTGACACGCTCGCGGCGCCCATCCTGGGCGCTCCCTATGGTTTCACCCGCGGCCTGCGAGCGCCTAAGGACCACCTCTTCTGGTCCAACCTCTCCTACGACCTGCGGCAGACCGCCGTCTTCGGCGAAGCGACGCTCTCCGTGGGCCCGCGGCTCGCCCTGACTGGCGGGCTGCGCTACTACGACTTCGACGAGAGCCGCGACCAGATTTTCGACGGCATCTTCGGCAACGACAACACCGGAACGTCGCTGGTGTCCCAACCCGGGTCCACCAAGGCCAACGGCGTGGCGCCGCGCTTCATCGCCAGCTACAAGGTGTCCGATGCGGTCACCCTCAACGCGCAGGCGTCGCGAGGGTTTCGGTTAGGCGGGATCAACGATCCACTGAACGTTCCGCTGTGCACGGCGCAGGACCTGGCCACGTTCCGCGGCCATGATTCGTGGAAAGATGAGACGGCGTGGAACTACGAGGCGGGAATCAAGTCTCAAGTGATGGGCGGGCGCGGCTCGATCAACTTGTCGGCGTTCTACATGGACGTCAGCGATCTCCAGCTGACCGTGACCGCGGGCTCGTGCTCATCGCGGCTGATCTTGAATGCGCCCAAGGCCCACAGCGCGGGCGTCGAGCTGGAGGTCGCGGCCACCCCTGACGAGCACTGGGACCTTTCCGCCTCGGCCGGCATCAACGACTCCAAGCTGGGGTCGACCCTGACAACCGGAGCCGGGGACACGCTACCGGGCATCGTGGATGGCAACCGCTTGCCCAGCGTGCCGCAATTCCAAGCCGCCGCTGCCGCGACCTACGGGTGGACGGTGGGGGCATCGCGGGTGTACTTCAGCACGAGTTATCAGCACATCGGCTCGCGCTTCACGCTGATCGACGACGAGTCTCGCGGCTACGGCACGGTCGACTTGAACTCATTCGGGTCGCACACGATCGGCGGACCACTGACGCAGTCCACCTTCACCTTCAATCCCGAGCTGCCGGCGTACAACCTGGTCAACCTGCGGGTCGGCCTGAGCCGGAACACGTGGGAGGTGGCGCTGTTCGGGAACAATCTCACCGACGAGCGAGCGTTCCTCGCGCTCGACCGGGAGCGGGGCAAGCGCGCCCGCGTGGGCTATCTGACGAACCAGCCGCGCACGTACGGCGTCACGCTTCGCTTCAACTACTGAGCGTCGCCGCGCCGGCGTGCCAGGAGGCCGGCGACCCGGCACCGCAACCCGTGAACCGCCGAGCGAGTCCCCGACGCTCGGCGGTTTTCTTGGTGGCCCGGCCTCCGCTCGTTCCCGATCCTCAAAGGGCGAGCGCTGCGCACGGCGACCCCTAGATTAGGCGCTGTGCGGACGCTCGTTCTGGTGGCGACCATCGCCCTCACCGCTGCCTGCCGGGCGCGCCGGGCCGCCGACGCGCCGATGGAGATGGGCGCCGCGGACTCGACCGATCAGCGCGCGAGCGCGGCGGCGCACGACGCCATGACGGGCCCGATGAGCGCGGACCCGCACCTGCAGCTCACACCCGCGCACGCGCCCACGGCCGCGGACGCGGCCCGCGCCGCGGACCTCGTGGCCGAGATGCGGACCGGGCTCGCGAAGTACCGCGATGTCCACGTGGCCGAGTCAGACGGGTTCCGGCCGTTTCTGCCGGGAGTCCAACAACCGATCTATCATTTCACGAACAACCGCTGGGCGCTCGAGGCAATGTTCGGCTTCAACGCCGGGAAGCCGACCTCTCTCCTCTACCGTCAGGAGCCGGACGGGAAGTTCGTGCTCCTCGGGGTGATGTACACCGCACCGGCTCGCGCCTCGCTCGACGAGCTCGAGCGCCGCATCCCCCTGGGGGTGGCTCGCTGGCACGAGCACGTGAACTGGTGCGTGCCCCCGGCCGGCCAGCGCGAGCGCTGGCGCGAGACGCGCGACGGAGCGCCGGTGTTCGGACCGCGGTCCCCGATCGCCAGCGCGGCGGCGTGCGCCGCCGTGGGTGGGCGGTTCCTGCCGCGCATCTTCGGCTGGATGGTGCACGTGATGGCGTTCGAGAGTGACGATCCGAAGGTCATCTGGGGCGGCGGACACGACCACCGGCACTCGTGACCGCGGTACCCGCCCGACGCCCAGCCACACTGCGCCTCGGCCCGCTCGTCGCCGTGATGTTCTTCACGGTGTCGGGCGGGCCGTTCGGTCTCGAAGGACTGGTGGGATCGGTCGGTCCGGGGGTGGCGGTGCTGCTGCTCGTCGCCACGCCGCTCTTGTACAGCGTCCCCGAGGCCCTGCTGATCGGCGAGCTGGCCTCGATGCTGCCGGTCGAGGGCGGCTATTACCAGTGGGTCAAACGGGCGTTCGGCCGGTTCTGGGGGTTCTGGAACGGTTGGCTGTCCTGGGTCTACTCGCTCATGGACATGGCGATCTACCCGGTCCTGCTGATCCAGTACCTGCGGTTTTTCGCGCCCCGACTCACCGGGCTCGGTGCCTGGCTCGTCGCGCTCGCGCTCATCTGGGGTGCGACCTGGCTGAACCTGCGCGGCACGCGCGTGGTGGGGACGGCGTCGCGCTGGTTCGTAGCGACGGTACTCGCGCCCTTCGGCGTGCTTGCGGCCGTCGCGCTGTTCCGTTGGCTCACGGCGGGGCGCGCCGTGCCGATCTCCCTGACGCCGTTTCATGCCGCCGGGGCGTCGTTCGCCGGCGCCCTCGGAATCGGCGTGTCGCAAAGCATCTGGAACTATTCGGGGTGGGACAACGCGTCGACGCTCGGCGGCGAGATCGAGCACGCGACGACGGCCTATCCCACGGCCCTCGCGCGGGCCCTGCCGCTCGTGACGGTGGTGTACTTGGTGTCGATCGTTCCGGCACTGGCGTTGACGCGCTGGACCGCGTGGACCGACGGCGCCTGGCCGGCGCTCGCCGTCTCGGTCGCGGGACCGTGGCTCGGTCCCTGGCTGGCGGTGGCGGGGATGGTGAGTGCCTTCGCCCTATTCAACGCGCTGCTCCTGGCGTACTCGCGCATTCCGTTAGTGCTCGCACAAGACGGCTTCTTGCCGGCGGCTCTCGCCCGTACGGACGCGCGGGGCACGCCCCGCACCGCGGTGCTCGTCTCGGCGGTGGCGTACTCCGTGTTCGCGCTGCTGCCGTTCGGCGGACTGCTCGCCGGGGACGTGCTGCTCTACACGGCGGCCCTGGCGCTCGAGTTTGCCGCGCTGATCGAGCTGCGCCGCGTGGAGCCCGGTTTGCGGGGCGCGTTCCGCGTGCCGGCGGGCGTGCCGGCGCTCGTGGCCCTCGGGTCGCTGCCCGTGCTGGTGCTCGTGGCGGCGGTGGTGCTCGAGGTGCGGAGCCGCGCGATCGGCCTTCCGGGCGTGCTCGTCGCCGGCCTACTCGCGGTCGCGGGGCCAGGCGCGTACGCCGGCCTGCGCGCGCGGAGCCGGGTGTAACGGGGTGCGCGAGCGCGGGCATTCCGAAAGACGTGGTGGACTCGACCCTGCCGATCAGCAGCTTCGAGGTGCGGGGGCGGCGATAGCCCCACGCGACCGCTAAACCGCCGGGCCCGCTCGGAGCGTGCGGCGGTTTTCTTATGCCTCCGCCGGCGTGTGTTGTCGCTCCCCGCAACGGCCCGCCCGTCTTGCGGTATCGGGTTTCGGACGGCAGCATATGGGCTGCATCGTGCGGCCCGTCCTGAATTTCGTCGCACTCTTCGAGGAGGGATCGTGGGAAAGCACTTTTCTGTTTGGACACTGTTGCTGTCGACACTCGTCGGCGTGGCTCCGGCGTCGGCGCAGCAGCGCCAGATCACGGGGCGCGTGAGCGCGGCGACGGGCGAGCCCGTGGCGGGCGTCGCCGTGTCCCAGACCGGCACCGCGTTCGCGGCCGTGACGAACGCCGATGGTCGCTATGCGATCGCGGCGCCCGCGGCGACCGTCACGCTCGTGTTCCGCCGCATTGCGTTCAAGCGGAAGGAAGTCGCCGTGGCGCCGGACCAGAACACGGCCGACGTCTCGCTCGAGCCGGATGTGTTCAACCTCGAGGCGGTCGTCGTCACCGGCCAGGTGACCGGCATCGAGCGGCGCAACGCCGCGATGGCAACGACGCAGGTCTCCGGCGAGGAAGTCTCGCGCGTCCCGTCGCCAGCCCTGGATCGGGCGCTCGCGGGCCGCGTGCCCGGCGCGATCATCAGCCAGAACTCCGGCGCGCCGGGTGGAGGGACCCAGATCCAGATCCGCGGCAGCAACACGGTGATCGGCTCGCCCGACCCCTTGTTCGTGGTGGACGGCGTGATCTACAGCGACGCTTCGCTGCCGACGGGCCTCTTCACCGTCACCCGCAGTTCCTCTAACCGCGGATCCGGGGAGCAGCAGGACGACCCCGTCAACCGACTCGCCGACCTCAACCCGGACGACGTCGAGTCGATCGAAGTGTTGCGCGGGGCCGCGGCGTCCTCTATTTACGGCTCCAAGGCCGCGAACGGCGTGATCATCATCAAGACGAACCGCGGCAAGGCAGGGAAGCCGCGGGCGAACATCACCCAGCGGATGGGATTCTCCGAGCTGTTGCGCGGACCGGGAACCCGGGCGTTCAGCACCACGGACACGTTCCCGTACCACCTGGCGACCATCCAGTCCTACGTGGCGGGCGGCCAGGTGCCGTTCTACGACCACCTGAAGGAGATCACCGACACGAAGCCGTTGGCCTACGAGACCGACCTGGACGTGGGCGGCGGCACGGAGAACACACGGTATTTCCTGGCGGGGAGCTCAAAACGGGACGGCGGCATCGTCGGGAACACGTTTGACGAGCGCCAGAACCTCCGTGCCAATCTGGACCAGACGTTCTCGGACCGCCTGAAGCTGAGCGTCTCGACCGCGTTCAACCGGACCGCGACCGACAAGGGGTTCACCAACAACGACAACAACGGCGCGAGCGTGACCTACGCCATCGCCTATGTGCCGTCCTTCCTGAACGTCTTGCCGCGGAACGGCGTGTATCCGGCGCCGGCGATCACCTACCTCGGCTCGAACCCGGTCCAGACCGCCGCCCTCGCCAAGAACACGGAGACGGTCTACCGCTTCACGGGCGGGGCCACGCTGACCTGGCAAGCCCTCCAGACGATTCACCACAACCTGCAGCTCGTCGGGCAGGGCGGGGTGGACCTGTTCCAGCAGAAGGCCGTCGTGATCTCACCGCCCGAGCTGTTCTACGAGCAGACGCAGACGAACCCGGGCACGTCGGCGCTCTCCAACGCCGACAGCCGGCAGTGGAACTGGAACCTCAACGCGATCGACGCCTATACACCCTCGAGCGGCTCCTTCAAAGCCACGACCTCCGCGGGCATTCAGGTCGAGGACCGCGAGATCGGGCGCGCCCGCGTCGTTGCCAAAGGGCTCCTACCGGGCCAGTCGAACATCGATCAGGCTTCGGTTCTCCAGTCGCCGTTCGAAATCAACGCCCAGGAGCGCACGCTCGCCTTATACGGGCAGGAAGAGTTTCTCACGCTCCATGAGCGACTGCTGCTCACGGCGGGGTTCCGGGCGGAGCGCTCGAGCGCCAACGGGGATATCCACAAGTACTTCCTCTATCCCAAGGCGGCGGCCTCCTATCGGTTCCCGAACCTGATGGGGGAGGGCACGGAGCTCAAGGTGCGCGGTGCTTACGGCGAGACGGGAAACCAACCCCTGTTCGGCCAGAAGTTTACGACGCTCACGACCGCCGTCATCGGTGGCAGTGCCGGCACGGTGATCCAGGGGACGGCCGGCGCGTCGGATATCACGCCCGAGCATCTCAAGGAATTCGAGGCCGGCGTGGACGCGCAGCTGTGGCACGGGCGCGCCACGCTTGAGGTGACCGGGTATTCGCGGCATACGTACGACTTGCTGCTACAGAGCACGCCGGCCCCGTCGAGCGGATACGGCACCCGGATCTTCAACGGCGGCGTGTTGTGGAATGAAGGAATCGAGATTGCCGGGGGTGTCACGCCCGTCCAGACTCAGAACCTGAACTGGATCTTCCGCACGACGTTCACATCGCTCAAGAATCGCGTGCAAGACTTGGGCGGCATTTGTCAAACAGGAGCCACGGTGTGCGGCTTCCGGCCGCCCATCGCGGGGTTCGGGCTCGCGTTCGGCGAGTTCTTCATCCAGAAGGGGCAGCCGATCACGCAGATCATCGGCACGGATACGGTGGCCGGTGGTGGCGGGGCGCTGGTTACACGCTACCTCGGCCAGGCCAACCCGCGCTTCCGGTGGTCCTTCCTGAACGACGTGACGTACCGCCGCTTGTCCTTCTCGATGCTGTGGGACTGGCAGTATGGTGGCGTCGAGCAGAACCAGACGTTGTCGCTCTACGACTGCAATGGGCTCGCTCCCGACCAGGCGACCACAGCGGGCCGAGCCCGCTTTGATGCCTGCAACGTGTGGGGGATCGCGCCGCCCTTCGTGCAATCCACCACGTTCCTCAAGCTCCGCGAGGCGAGCCTCGCGGTCGAGCTGCCGGAGCGCTGGGCGAGCTGGATCGGCGCCCGCAATGCCCGCGCGAGCATCACCGGCCGCAACCTGGTGCTGATCAGCAACTACTTCGGCTACGATCCCGAGGAGAGCAACTTCGGGCAACAAGCCATCTCGCGGAACATCGACCTCGGCCCGTATCCGCCGATGCGCAGCTTCTACTTCTCGATCACGGCGGGGTTCTGACCATGACAACGACCACGACCGTGCACATGCGCCGCCTGGCGGCGGTGGGTGCCGCCGCGGGCGCGCTGTTCGTCGCCGCCGCCTGCTCGAGCTTCTTCGACGTGCCGAACACGAACCAGCCGAATCTGGAAGATTTGGTGACCAACCCCACACGCGCCAAGCTGGCCGCGGCAGCCACCGGCATCTTCGCGAACGCGCGAGGCGACATCCAGGGGGTGGTGTGGCGGCTCGGGTCACTGGGGCGCGAGGGCATCAACCTGTCCGGGAACAACCAGCCGGACTATCAGGAGCCGTACTTCCTCTCCGCGCTGATTGGCAGCGGGTTCGGCGGGGCCTTGTGGGGCGGCCGCTACACCGCGATTCGCGATGTCAACATCTACCTGGCAGCGCTAGCGAGCATCGATACGGCGCGAGTGTCCAGCGCCGAAAAAGCCGCGTCCCGCGCTATGGCGAACACCATGGCGGCGCTCGCCTTCCTGTACGTGATTGAGACGCGCGATTCGCTTGGCGCGCCGATCGCCGTTGACCTGCCGATCTCGGCGCCACCGGCGCCGTTCGCCCGGCGCGACAGCGTGTACGGGCACATCCTGCTGCTGCTCGATTCGGCCAGGGCCGACCTCACGCGCGCCGGGAGCACCGCTTTTCCCTTCAGCGTGCCACAAGGGTTCTCGGGCCTGGCGCCCAACGCCCTGGACTTCAGCAGTCCGGCCCTGTTCGTCCAATTCAACCGCGCCCTGGCGGCAAAGGCGCGCGTGCTGCGCGCCACGGCCGCCGGGTGCGGGACCGCGTGCTACACCGCCGCGCTCGCCGACCTCGCCGCCTCGTTCCTCAGCGGCCCACCGGCGAACTTCAAGAAGGGGGCGTACTTCGACTTCTCGAACGCTGCGGGGGATGCGCCCAACGGTCTCTCGGAGCCGCTCAACGGGTTCACCTACTACGCCCACCCCTCGGACAGCGTCGACGCCCAACGCCAGGTTGGCGGGCTGCCAGACCAGCGCGTGATCGACAAGATCGTCCCCGCGGTCGACACGCAGGTCCTGGGCGGCATCGCGGAGATCCCGGGTAAGCAGAAATTCACCATCTACTTCACGAGCGGGAATGCCGATCCAGCGCGTCCCGTACCCGTCATCCGGGACGAGGAGCTGGTGTTGCTGCGCGCCGAGGCCGAATGGTTCACCGGCAGTAAGGCCCCGGCCCTGGCGGACCTGGATTCGGTACGCGTGAACTCAGGGAAGCTCGCCCCCACGGCGTCCATCCCCTTGACGATCGCGAGTCCCGACAGCGTCTTCGTCAAGGAGCTGCTCTACAACCGCCGCTACTCGCTCTTGTGGGAGCAGGGCACGCGGTGGATCGATGCCCGGCGGTTCGGCCGGATGGGGGACATCCCCAAAGCACCGCCCACCGGCGGCAACGTGGCGAAAGTGATGCCGGTGCCGGATCCCGAGTGCGCCGCGCGCGGTCTAGCGGTCAACTGCACGCCCTGATTCTCAAAGCGGGCGCGGTGGGTGGCGACGGAGGGGCGCAGCGCGCTGCACCCCTCCACTTGTTTACTAAACTTCCTTGTAGAAGTAGGCGCCTGCGGCGCCAGCGATGGCGTACTCGATCAACGTCACGCACGTGCCGAGCGTGTAGACCCGCTGCGGGAACAGACCCATCGGCGCCTCACTGATCGAGCGCAGCAGACTAATGAAAACCCACACGGCCACACCCGCGATGACGGCCGTCTTCACCCCGGCGCCGTAGCGCGGCCGGATGGCGGCGTACAACCACACCAGGCCGATCCCGTAGACGAAGTCGACGACGACGAACAAGGGGACCAGGCTGTCCATCGCGCTGGGCGATTTGCCGAGCGCTTGCATGGTGGCGGCGAAATCCGGACGCAACCACACGCCGTACAGCACATAATCGCCGATGTTCAGCACCAGTCCGGCGAGCAGCCCACCCAGCACGACCCGACCCCAGTTGATCTTGCCCATAGCGCACCCCGGTGAAGGACCCTATAGACTAGGGTCCAATCACTACCACCACCATCCCGCCGGTCGTCGCCCGCGCCGACCCGCGGCCGCCGCTCGGGGCTCCCCTCGCTTCCCGCCCGCGCTAGATTCCACTCCCTATGCCCATCTCCCACAATCTCGGCTTTCCCTCGCTTGGTGCGGGCCGCGAGCTCAAGCGCGCCACCGAAGGCTATTGGAGCGGCAAGGTCACCCTCGCGAATCTGCTCAAGACGGGTGCCGAGCTGCGCGCCCGGCACTGGCGGCTGCAGCAGGACGCGGGGATCGACCTCATCCCGTCGAACGACTTCTCCTACTACGACCGCGTGCTGGACACCTGCGCGCTGGTGGGCGCCGTGCCCAAGCGCTATGGCTGGAACGGCGGGCCCGTCGACCTGGACACCTACTTCGCGATGGCGCGGGGGGTGCAGTCGGGGGGGCGGGACGTGACGGCGATGGAGATGACGAAGTGGTTCGACACGAACTACCACTACATCGTCCCCGAGTTCGAGCCGGGGCAAGCGTTCCGGCTCTCGTCCTCCAAGCCGGTGGATGAGTTCCTCGAAGCGAAGGCGCTGGGCATCCAGACGAAACCGGTCCTGCTCGGGCCGGTCACGTTCCTCTTGCTCGGGAAGACGCGCACCGCCCGGTTCGATCGCCTCACGCTGCTCGACGCCCTGCTCCCGGTGTACGCCGAAGCCCTGTCGCGGCTCGTCGCCGCGGGCTCCACGTGGACCCAGCTCGACGAACCCTCCCTGGCGCTCGATCGCAGCGTGGCGGAGCGGGCCGCGTACGTGCGCGCGTACCGCTACCTCGCCGAGCGGGTGCCGAAAGCGAAGCTCCTCGTCGCCACCTATTTCGCGGCGCTCGACGACAACCTCGCCACGGCACTCGAGTTGCCCGTCGCGGGGCTGCATGTGGATGCGGTGCGCTCCGGCGAACGGCTGGCGTCGCTGCTAGCGGCGTGGCCGGTCGGCGGCGGGCGGGACGGCAAGGTGCTGTCACTCGGCGTGATCGACGGGCGAAACATCTGGAAGGCGGACTTGAGCGCCGCGCTGCGCCGGCTCGAAGATGCGCTTGAGCGGGCCGGGGCCGCCCAGCTCTGGGTTGCGCCGTCGTGCTCGCTGCTCCATGTGCCTATTGATCTCGAGCTCGAGCGCCGGCTCGACACCGAGCTCAAGGGCTGGCTCGCGTTTGCGAAGCAGAAACTGGCGGAGGTCGCGACCCTCGCGCGGGCGCTGCGCGACGGGCGGGACAGCGTCGCGGGCGCGCTCGAAGCGAACGCGCGCGCGCTCGCGGGGCGCGGGACCTCGCGGCGCATCCACAACCCGGCGGTGAAACAGCGCGCGCGCGGGGTGACCGAGCACGACATGCGCCGCGCCGGACCGTACGCCGAACGCCGCAAGAAGCAGCTCCGGCTGCCGCTCTTTCCCACCACGACCATCGGGTCGTTCCCCCAAACGGCCGAAGTGCGCGCCGCGCGCAAGAAGCTGCACGAGCACACGATGACCGCGGTCGAGTACGACGCCTTCATCGCCGAGCAGATCACCCGGACCCTGAAGCTGCAGGAAGAGCTCGGCCTCGATGTGCTCGTGCACGGCGAGTTCGAGCGCAACGACATGGTGGAGTACTTCGGCGAGCAGCTCGAGGGATTCGCGTTCACCGAGCACGGCTGGGTGCAGTCCTACGGCACGCGCTACGTGAAGCCGCCTATCATCTACGGCGACGTCTCGCGGCCCAGGGCGATGACGGTACGCTGGAGCACCTTCGCCCAGTCCAAGACCGCCCGCCCCGTGAAGGGAATGTTGACCGGCCCAGTGACGATCCTGCAGTGGTCGTTCGTGCGGGACGATCAACCGCGCGCCGAGACCGCGAAACAGCTGGCGCTGGCGATCCGCGACGAGGTGAAAGATCTCGAGGTCGCGGGGATCCGGGTGATCCAGATCGACGAGCCGGCGCTGCGAGAGGGGTTGCCGCTCCGCCGGGCCGACTGGCCCGCCTACCTCGAGTGGGCGGTGAACGCGTTCCGGCTCGCGACGGCCGGGGTGGCGGATGCGACCCAGATCCACACCCACATGTGCTATAGCGAGTTCAACGACGTCGTCCGCGTGATCGAGAAGATGGACGCCGACGTCATCTCGATCGAGAACGCGCGCTCCGGATCGGAGCTGCTCGAGGCATTCAAGGAGTACCACTATCCGAACGAAATCGGCCCGGGGGTCTACGACATCCATTCCCCCCGGGTCCCGAGCACCGCCGAGATCGCGCAGGCGCTGAAGCGCATGCAGGAGGTGCTCGACAACCGCCAGATCTGGGTCAACCCCGACTGCGGCTTGAAGACGCGTGGCTGGGAGGAGACGCTGGCGGCGCTGCGCAACCTGGTGCAGGCCGCGCGGCAGCTGCGCCCGGTGCCCGCGTCGACGGGAGCATGAGCGCCCGCCGATCTCCGGGGCGTTCCCCCCGGGTTGCCTCAGGCGTTAGGTTCTGAGGATGAGCGCGACCGACCTCCGGATCACGGCCGAGCCGATTGACGGCGGGCGCTGCAAGTTCGTCGTGAGCGAACCGCTGCATGCCGGCGGCGTGCGGCGCTTCGCTTCGGTCGACGAGGCGAGCGGCTCGCCGCTCGCCGAGGCGATCTTCGCGATCCCCGGGGCCGGCGTGGCCGAGGTGATCGTGTCGGGGAACCTGGTGACCGTGGTCAAACGCAGCGCGACCCCGTGGCAGGTAGTTGGGAAAGCGGTCGGCCAGGCGATCCGCGCGGCGGTGGCGAGCGGCCAGGCGGTGGCGCCCAAGCCAGCCGCGGCCGTAGCCGCCGTAGCTGACGACGATGCCCTGTACGAGCGGGTCGCGGACCTGTTTGAGCGCCAGGTGAACCCGATGGTGGCAGGGCACGGCGGTCGGGTGGAGCTGATCGACGTCCAGGATGCGGTCGTGATGGTCCGCATGGCGGGCGGCTGTCAAGGCTGCGGCATGGCGGACGTCACCCTCCGCCAGGGAATCGAGGCCATGCTGCACCAAGAGGTTCCCGAAGTGAAGGGCATCGTCGATATCACCGATCACGCCGCGGGCTCGAACCCGTACTTCGCCGCCTCCAAGAAGTAACCTGTCGCGCCCACCCCGACTCCTGCTGCTGCTCCCCACGGCTACGTACCGGACGGCTGCGTTTCTCGACGCGGCGCGCCGGCTCGGCGTCGAGTTGGCGGTCGCCTCGGAACGGCCGAGCACGTTCCAGCAGGCGAACCCCCGAGGCCTCGTCACGCTCGATCTCGCCGATCCGGTGCGGGCGGCGGAACAGGCGGCGGCATTCGCGGCCACGCACCCGCTCGCCGGCGTCGTGGGCGTGGACGACGACACGGCGGTTGTGGCGGCGGCGATCGCCACCCGGCTGGGCCTACGCGGAAACCCCGTGGCCGCCGCGCAGGCGGCGCGGGACAAGCACGAGCAGCGCACGATCCTCGCCGCCGCGGGCGTCCCGGTGCCGCGCTTCGCGCTGTATCGGGTGGACGAGGATCCCGAGCTCCTCGCCGGGCGGGTCCGCTACCCGTGCGTGCTCAAGCCGCTCCGCCTCGCCGCGAGTCGCGGCGTGATCCGCGCTGACGGAGAGCCGGCGTTCGCGGCCGCCTTCGAGCGGCTGCGCCGCATCTTGGCGGAGCCCGATGCGGCGGCATGCGGCGAGCCTGCCCGCCGGATCTTGGTCGAGGAATTCGTGCCGGGCCCGGAGACTGCGCTCGAGGGCGTGCTCGTGGACGGGCGGCTCGAGGTCCTCGCCCTGTTCGATAAGCCCGACCCGCTCGACGGCCCCTATTTCGAAGAGACGATCTACGTGACCCCGTCGCGCTTGCCGGCGGCTACGCAGCGAGCCATTGCCGACTGCGCGGCGCGGGCCGCTGCTGCCCTGGGGCTCCGTTTTGGACCGGTGCACGCCGAGCTGCGCACCAACGAGCGCGGCCCTTGGCTCATCGAGCTCGCGGCGCGGCCGATCGGGGGCCGCTGCAGCGGGGCGTTGCGGTTTCAATCCGTGGGCGCGCGAGCCGGACGCGCCGTGGTGTCGCTCGAAGAGGTCGTGATCGGCCACGCGCTCGGCCTCGCACTCCCGGCGCTCGAGCGCGAGCCGCAGGCTGCGGGAGTAATGATGATCCCGGTGCCGGGGGCCGGCGTGTTGCGGGAGGTACGGGGGATCGCGGCGGCGCGTGCCGTGCCGCTCGTCGAGGACGTGACCATCATGGCGCATCCGGGCGAGGCGCTTCGACCTTGGCCCGAAGGGGCCCGCTACCCGGGGTTCATCTTCGCGCGAGGGGAGACTCCCGAGGCCGTGGACGGCGCGCTACGAGACGCGCACCGGCACCTCGAGTTTGTAGTCGACGCCGCTTAGACGGCCGTCGCGACGCATTCGAGCCAGTTGCGCTGAATCGAGCGCATCCCAGTCTCGTCCAACGTGCGGCGCAGCCCCTCATTCAACGCGCTCGCGCCCTCCTCGAGCGGCACACCGGGGAGGGCACCCTCGATGAACAGCGAGAAGCGTCCGATGTCTTCCAGGCTCTCCGGCGGCATTTCGATGCGCACCAGCTCGACGGCGGGCCGGTTGAACCCGGCCTGGACGCACAACTCGGCGTACTCATCGGCAGAGAGAAACCGCCGGGCGACGGCGTGGGCCGACGCCGAGTGTTGCACCTCGAAACCGCGCTCGCGCAGGACTTGCACTGCGCGCACGACCCAGCGCCGCCAGAACCCCGCGGTGCCCTCCACGTAGGCTCCGTGGAAAAAGGTGGTGTTGAAGGCAAACACGCCGTCGGTCTTCAAGGCCTTGCGGATCTCGCCGATGACCTGCGCCTTGTCGGGGACGAGGTGGATCGCGTTCAGGAACACGATCGCGTCCGCGGAGGAGACGAGTCGCGATACCCACTCGGCGCTGCCCTCGATGAACTGGACGACCTTGGAGTGGATCGCCGCGCGGGCGCGGGAGAGCGCCGACGGCGACGGGTCAATCCCGATCACCTCGGCATTGCGCGCGTCGCCCAGCCGCTCGAGAATGAGCTTCGTGACCGCCCCAGGCCCGCACCCCAAGTCGACGATTTTGCGGCGGCCGGGGCAGATGACGCGCTCTACGATCCACCGATTCACGTCGGTGAAGAACGGATGGCGAGTGAACGCTTCAAACGAGAACCGCTCATCGCCACTCGCATCCTGAAACGCCATCCCGGTCTCCATGCGCTATCTCCTGTGAACCGCGAGCGCGCCGATGGGCGCGTCGAGATTGTGAGCAACCGCGTACGCCGCCAGGCCGTGGACGTCGAGCTCCGCGGTCGCGACGCCGAGCGGCCGATCACGGTCCCTCTCCGCGCGCCAGCCCGCGGGCAACGGGCCGCCCCCGGCGACCGTGCGGTCGGGATCGGACTGCGCGTCCTGGCTGGGGCTGGGATGCGCGGCGAGGAGGCCAACGATGGCCGCCGCGGGGGGGTGGGTCAGGTGCGTCTGTTCGATCCTCCAAAATACACGCCGAGGGCTGGATTTGCTTGCCCTCCTCGCTAGTATCCGAATCTAAGTGACCTCGCCAAAACGTCTTAGTCAAGAGGCGCAGCGCGAGCTCGTACGGCGGCTCAAGGCGCGGGACGAGCGCGCGCTGGCGGAGCTATACGACCTGCTCGCACCCTGGGTCCTGGGGCTCGCCTACCGCATCCTCGGGGACGCAGCCGAGGCGGAAGACGTCGTAGCGGACGTGTTCGTGCAGGTGTGGCGCCATGTCGGCCAGCACGACGCACGCCGGGGACCGCTCGTGCCGTGGATCCTGTCGATCGCGCGCCACCGAGCGCTCGATGGCGTGCGCCGCCGCCGTCGCTGGTGGCGCAAGGCCGAGCGGTGGGAACAGGCGCGGGCCGCCGCGGACGAGACGGTTGCCGCGCCGACGCTGCACGAGGCGTCGGTGCCGGGATGGCCGCTGCACCGCGCGGTGCACGCCGCCCTCGCCGCGCTGCCCGAGGAGCAGCGGCGGGTCGTGATGCTGTCGTACTTCGAGGGCCTCTCCCACCGGGAGATCGCACGCCGGCTCGGGCAACCCCTGGGGACGGTCAAGACACGGCTGCGGAGCGCGCATCAGAAGCTGGCGAGCGGGTTGGGAGACCTGGAGGATTGGTTGGCATGACGGATTGGCTCGGTATGGTGGCGCCGCCGCGCACGCCGCCCCCGGAGTTGAAGGGGCGAGTACTGACGCGCGCGCTCGCGCGGCGGCGGCGCTGGCCGCTCGCCGTCGCGGCGCTGCTCGTCGCAGCGGCCGGCGCGGGCGCGGCGTGGAGCTATCGCACGATCGTCGCGCTCGGGGCCGAGCGCGACCGGCTCGCGGCGCGGGTCGGGGCCCTCGAGGACACCGTGTCGAGCTTCATCCACGGCGCCGCGACCCGACTCATCCAGATCCCCGTCTCGACCGGGGGCCGGGTCGGGTCGGTGACCATCTTCGCCGACAGCGTGCGCCACCGCTGGCTCGTCCGCTGCGATGGCCTCGCCCCGAACGCCCCGGACCAGGCCTACCAACTGTGGTTCCTCACCGACCGGGGCATGGAGCCGGCCGCCCTCATGCCGATGGATGCCGACCGGGCGATGGTGCTGGCGCTCGAGATGCCGGGGACCGGGGAGCGAGTGCTCGGGGCCGCGATGAGCATCGAGCCGCGCACGGGCTCACCCCAGCCGCGTGGCCCTGTGGTCTTCCACCTGGAGCTCTAGCCGCGCTTCTCCGCCAAGTCGTGGACCGTTTCGAGCTCCACGATCTTCAACCGGCGCTGGCCCATGGGGAGGGCGATCTTGACCGACTGACCCACCGTGGTGCCGAGCAACGCCTTGCCCAGCGGCGAGGCGAGCGAGACGGATATCTCGCCCGCGGCGTCGTCGCCCTCAACGAACTCGCCGAGCGTCAAGACGTAGGTCTCCCGCCGCTTCGTGTCCAGGTCCTGCACCGTGACGCGGGAGCCAAACCCCACGCGATCGCGCGGGATGTCGGACTCGTGGACGTTGGAGAGCTTGGAGAGCCGCAGCCGCAGGTGGCTCAAGCGCGAAGTCACGAATTGCTGGCGCTCGAGCGCCGCCTTGTATTCGGAGTTCTCGCGCAGGTCGCCGTGCGCGCGCGCCCGCTCGATCTCCTTCGGCAAGACGAAGTTGATCTCGTGGTTCAAGCGTTCGACCTCCGCCTGCAGCTTCTGCTTGAGCTCATCGATCATCCGGGAAACCTAGACGGTAGTGCTCCGCGGCGCCAAGACACCGCCCGAGCCCTGCCCGCGGGTGCGTGGCGCACCGTCGCGGGGCGACGCATCTTACGCCGATGCCCTTGAACATCAGGACCTACCGTCAGTTGACCGAGCCGGACCGCTCGGCCCTCCCCGAGCAGATCGGCGCGCAGCGCCGCCGCGTAGCGGAGCGGCTCGCGACCGTGCGGCGCGTCGTGGCGGTGATGAGCGGCAAAGGCGGCGTCGGCAAGAGCTTCGTCACCGCTGGGCTCGCCCGCGCGCTGGCGCGGCAGGGACGCGCGACCGGCGTGCTGGACGCGGACTTCAACGGTCCCACGGCGGCCCGCCTGCTCGAGGCGCGCGAGGCCCGCGTCCGGGTCGGGGAAGATGCCGTGTTCCCCGCGGTGGGTACGGACGGGGTGAAAGTCTTGTCGATGGATCAGTTGCTCGAGGACGGCCAGCCACTGGGGTTCCGGGGTCCCGAGGCGGAGAGCTTCGTGTGGCGCGGCACGCTCGAAGCCGCGACGCTGCGCGAGTTCCTGGCGGACGTGGCTTGGGGCGCACTCGACCAGCTGTTCGTGGACCTGCCGCCCGGTATGCAGCGCTTCGCCGAGCTCACGGAGCTGGTGCCCCACGCTCCGGCGGTGCTCACGGTGACGATCCCGACCGTTGAGTCCCGCGACGCAGTTCGGCGCGCCATGCGCCACGCCGTCGCGTGTGGCGCGACGCTCCTCGGGGTCGTCGAGAACATGGTTGGCGGGCCGCTCACCGGTTCCGCGGCCGCCGACTTGTCGGCCGAGTTCGCGGTGCCCGTGCTGGCGCGGATCCCCTGGCACCCGGGCGCGGAGGTCTGGGACCTGTTGGCGGGGCGGCTATGAAATTCCTGTGCGTCGAGTGCGACCGGCAGATGCAGTTTGAGGAGCGACAGCTCCCCGGCGACGGCACCCTCGCGGCGGCGTTCCGCTGCCCGCGCTGCGGTCGGGCGGTGGCGCTGTTGACGAACCCGATGGAGACGCAGCTCGTCGCCTCGCTGGGCGTGAAGATCGGTGGCACCACGCTGCCGCCCCAGCCGCTCGAGACGGTGCGGGGAATGGTCGCCACCGGGAAACCGGACGCGTTCGAAGACGACCCGGGGGCGGGGGCCGCGCGCGCCACCGGCGTGACCTGGTCGCTCGCGGCGCAGGAGCGGCTCGCGCGCGTGCCCGGATTCGTGCGAGGCATGGTGAAACGGATCTACGCCGACTATGCCAGAGATCGCGGCATCGGCGAGATCACACCGGTGGTCATGGACACCGCGCGCAGCGAGCTCGGCCTCGAGGAGATGTGAGTCTCGACGAACGGATCGTCCAGGGGCTCCGCATCGTGATCGACCGGGAGCAGTGCGTCGGGTTCGGCGATTGCCTGAAGGAAGCGCCCGAGGCGTTCAGCCTCGACCCCGACACGATCGCGACGTTCCTCGAACCGGAGCGTGTGGAGCGCGCGCGCCTGCTGCGCGCGTGCGACGCCTGCCCGGTGGATGCGATCACCGTGTACGACGAGCGAGGCGCGCAGATCGTCCCGTAGCGCGACTTGACAGCCCCGGCGGCGGGGCGCATACTCGCGCGACCAAAGCCGCTCCAGCAACGGAAACTCTGGCGGACTCCGGTCCGCCATGACGGTCGGGCATACACCACCAGCCTCTCACCGCATCCAGGCACCGAACCGGGAGACTGTCCCGGGCCCGAGAGGGGCGTGCATGCCCGGCCCGTCCTACGCGCGGGAGGCGCCGGTGTACCGCGAGATCTTCGTCCCCGTCGACAACTCGGTCCACTCCGACTGGGCCGTCGAGCGGGCCATCGACTTGTGCCGCAAGTCCGGCGGCCGCGTCACGGGCAACCACGTCTACGCCGCCCGGCTCCACGACGTCCGCTTCCGCCAGCTCGAGACCGGGCTCCCCGCCCGCTTCCAGACGCCCGATGAGATCAAGAAACAGCGCAAGATTCACGACAAGCTGATCGAGAAGGGGCTGCAGCTCATCGCCGACAGCTTCCTCGACCAGCTCGCCCAGCGCTGCGCCGCAGCCGGCGTGGGGCTCCGGCGCCAGCTGCTCGAGGGCATCAACTACGAAGAGATCGTCAACGAGGTGAATCGCGGGGCGGGCCGGCTGCCAGGGCTGATCGGCTTCGATCCGGACCGCGCCGCGGGCTACGACGGGGGCGACAAGATCCGCGCCGACGTCCGCGTGGGCGAGAACGGGCGGCTCGTCGCGGAGGAGGAGGAGGCGGCCGCGCGGTTGGCCGGCTCGTCGGGCCGGCAATACGACCTGCTCGCGATCGGCGCGCATGGGCTCGGCCGCCAGCCGTACTCGCAGCTCGGCGGCGTCGTATCGCGCGTCCTGCGCGGCATCGAGAAGGACGTGCTGCTGGTGCGCGACGAGCGGGGGTTCGAGGGTGGGCGGTTCCTCGTGTGCGTGGATGGCTCGTCGTACAGCTACCGGGCGATGCAGGCGGCGCTCGAGCTGGCACAGACGTTCGGCGGGTCGCTCTACGTGTGCAGCGCGTTCGACGTCGAGTACCATCATGTCGTGTTCAACAACATCAAGGACGTGCTGTCCTACCAGGCGTCGAAGGTGTTCAAGTTCGAGGAGCAAGAGGAGCTCCACAACAACATCATCGACAAAGGGCTCCTGAAGCTGTGCCAGGCCAACCTGAAGCGCGCCGAGGTGATGGCCCGGGAGTTCCCCGCCGTCCCGCTCACGACGCAGATCCTCGTCGGCAAGCCGTTCCAGGTGATCATGCAGTGGGCCGAGGAGATCAAACCGTCGCTGCTCGTGGTCGCGCGCCACGGCGCCCACCGCATCGAAGGGACGACGCTCGGGTCGCAGGCCGAGAACCTGCTGCGCCTCGCTCCCTGCACCACGCTCATCATCGGCACCGCCGGCGTGCGGCCCGAGGACATCCCGTGGATCGAGGAGGACGGCGTCGCGGGGCTGCCCTGGGCGCCCGAGGCAGAGGTGCGAATCCTGCGGGTGCCGCCGTTCGCGCAGGGCATCGCGCGGCGTGCGGTCGAGGAATACGTCCTCGAGCACACCGATGGCGCGCCGGCGACCGTGACGAACCGCTGGCTCGACGAAGCGATCCGGAAGCTGCTCCCGACGCACATGCAGCTCATCATGGGCATCGGCTCGGCGGAAGAGATCGCACTCGCCGAGGTGAAGGCGCAGGAGCAGATGAAGGCCACCAAGGTCCAGGGCCGCGACGCTGACCCCGAGCCCACGGCTGCGGCCGCCGACGTCGAGGTGAAATGCCCCGTCACGGGCGCGGTGAGCCGTCGGCCCCGGACGGCGGCGGACCCGATCGTCTGGACCGAGGAGGCGTGGCAGCGCCTCGCGCTGGTGCCGCTCATCGCCCGACCGCTGGCGCGCAATACCGTGGAGCGCTTCGCCCGCGGCCACGCGATCTGGCGCGTCACCACTCGCGTGATGGACGAGAACAAGCAGGCGATGATCGCGGCCGACGAATTCGACGTCGATACGATGATGGTGATGTTCCAGGAGCTGCGAGCGAAACAGATCCGCGCGGAGGCGGAAGGCGGAGACGCGCTCTCGCCCGAGATGCGCGCCTTCATCGAGGAGGCCAAGGCGCAGGGAATCACGCGCTGCCCGATCCGGGACATCGAGGCGAGCATGGGGAAATGCCCGGTCGATTTAAAGACGCTCACACCGGACGAAGCCCGGGCGGCGATGGAGCGACAGCTCGCGGAAGAAGCCCGCGGCTGACGTGGACTACGTCCCGCACGTCGTCGCCTGGAATCTGACGCGGCGCTGCAATCTCGAATGCGCCCACTGCTACATCGCAGCGGGTCCCCACGAGAGCGCGGCCGCCGAGCTCGATACGGCGGCGTGCCTCGCCGTTGTGGACCAGCTGCTCGCCGTGAACCCCGCCCCGATGCTGATCCTCTCCGGGGGCGAGCCCCTGTTGCGCGACGATCTCGCCGAGATCGCCCACTACGCCTCCGCCAACGGTGCCACGGTGGTGGTGGGCACCAACGGCACGCTCCTCACCGCCGAGCGGATCGCCGTCCTGCAGCGCGCCGGTGTGCGCGGCGTGGCGGTGAGCGTCGATTCGCTGCGCCCTTCCTATCACGACAACTTCCGCCACGGTCGGGGAGCGCTCGCCGACGTGCAGGCGGCGCTCGCGCGGCTGCGGGAGGCGCGGCTCGACTTCATCGTCCAGACCGCCGTCACGAAAGGCAATCGCGCCGAGCTCGAGCGGTTGGTCGCCTGGGCGGCGGACCAGGGCGCCGTCTCCTTTAACTGCTACTTCCTCGTCGCGACCGGCCGCGGGGCGTCGCTCGCCGACCTGGGCCCCGCCGAGTATGAGAGCGTGCTCGCCGACCTGGCGCGGTGGGAGCGCACCTATCGCGGCCAAATGCTCGTGCGGGCGAAATGCGCGCCGCACTTCATGCGCCACGTGCACCAGGGCGATCCCGACTCCCCGGTCCTGAACTACGAGACCCGCTGCCCCTGTGGTACGCAGTACTGCCGCATCACGCCGGACGGCAAGCTGACGCCCTGTCCGTACCTGCCCGCGGTCGCGGGCGATCTGCGCACCCAGAGCTTCGCCGAGATCTGGCGTGCGTCGCCCCTGTTCCGGCGCCTGCGCGAGGGGGTGCTCGGCGGCAAGTGTGGTGCGTGCGAGTATCGCGGGCTGTGCGGCGGCTGCCGGGCGCGGGCGTACGCGCTCGCGGGCGATGTGCTCGCCGCCGATCCGTCGTGCACCTACGAGCCGCCCCCGGGTGCGGCGGTGATCGCCGCGCGCCGGGCCGTGACCTATGGCGCCGAGTTCCGCCCGGTGCTCGCCTGGAGCCCCGCCGCGCGGGAACGGGTGGCCCGGATCCCGTCGTTCGTGCGCGGCGTGGTGATGGAGCGGGTGGAAGAGTGGGCGCGCCGCCAAGGGCGGCGCGAGGTGACGCCCGAGCTCCTGGCGGAGGTGCGGGGCGCGCTGCCGATCGATTTCTCGAAGCGCAAGCCCTTCTTCGCCACGGACGACGGCTGACGGGGAGCGGATGACACCGGATCTCATGGTCGCGCTGCAGGCCGCCGCCGATACGAGCCACGCGTACGGGGAGTTCCCCGTCATCGGCGCGCGGGCCGCGGTGTGGATCGCGGCCGAAGTCCACCTCATGTTCGCGGCCTTCGTCCTCGGCGTGCCGATGTTCGCGGTCGTCGCGGAAGCCATCGGCATCTTCGGCAAGGATCAGCGCTACGACCGGCTGGCGAAGGAGTTCACGCGCCTCCTGCTCGTGGCCTATAGCGCCACCGCGATCTGGGGCGCGGTGCTGGTGTTCTTCCTCGCCACGCTGTACCCCAAGTTCTGGTCGTATCTGACCGCGATCTTCGGGCCGTCGATGTGGGCGTACACGGGGCTGTTCTTCTGCGAGTCGTTTACGCTGTACCTCTACTACTACGGCTGGGACCGCTGGAAATACGGGCAAGCGAAGTGGGGGCACTGGACGCTGGGCATCCTGCTGAACGTCTGGGGCACGATCGTCATGTTCATCGCGAACTCGTGGCTCACGTACATGATGACCCCGCCGCGCGACATCACGCCGACCACCGATCCGACCACGATCAAGCTGTGGCATGCGATCGCCAACGCGACCTGGATGCCCATCAACGTCCATCGGGTCATCGCGAACGTCGTGTTCGGCGGGGCGATCGTCGCCGCGTACGCGAGTTACCGCTTCCTCGCCGCCAAGACCGACGAGGAGCGCGCCCACTACGACTGGATGGGCTACGTCGGAAACTTCATCGCCATGTCGGCGCTCATCGTGCTGCCGTTCGCGGGCTACTGGCTCGGCCGCGAGATCTATCAGTACGACCAGTCGATGGGCATCACCATGATGGGCGGCTTCATGAGCTGGCTGTGGGTGATCCAGGCGTTCCTGATCGCCGTGCTGTTCCTGACGGGCAACTACTACCTCTGGATCGGGATGGAGCGCATCCCGGGGGCCGAGCGGTTCCGCCCCTACACCAAGTGGCTGCTCATCGTGCTCGTGCTCGGCGCGATCGTGTGGGGGACGCCGCACACCATGATCGCGGACTCGCAGGAGCTCGCGGCCATGGGCGGGTCACACCACCCGCTCCTGGGCGCGCTCGGCGTGATGAGCGCCAAGAACACCGCCGTGAACCTGATGATCCTCACCACCTTCCTCTCCTTCCTCATGTACCGGCGCGCCAATACGCGGCCCGTGGTGCCGTGGGCGCGCACCGGGACCCTGATCCAGGGAGCGATGTTCGCGGTGGCCGCGGGCGTGGTGCTGTTCTACGGCATCCGCGGCTACTTCGTCGAGGCGATCGTGCGGATCGGGTTCAGCGTGTACCAGGTGCTCGCCGTGCTCGGCTGCATCCTGTGCGTGACCGTGATCGACATCTTGATGGCGCGCGGGGCGCAGTCGCTCGGGGCGATTCAGTGGGGCAAGATGCCGCCCCGTTCGCAGTATGCGCTCTTTATCTTGGCGGTCACGTTCACGTGGCTGATGGGCCTGATGGGGTTCGCGCGCTCGGGGATCCGGCAGTACTGGCACGTCTGGCAGGTGATACCGGACACGAGCAAGTACGCCGCCACGCCGGCGCTCGGCTACGCGTCCAAAATGATCAGCCTGTGCGTGCTCATCTTCCTGTCCCTCGTGTCCTTCGTGTTCTGGCTGGGCGGGCTGGCGGAGAAGTCGACCTTCGTGGCGCCGAGCGACCGGGAAAGCCGCGATGTGGGCCACTAACGCGAAGGTCATCGGGATCGTGCTGGGGACGCTGGCGCTCTATACGTTGATCGCCAACAAGATTCCCCAGGTCGAGTCCGAGGTGCCGCAAACCCTGACGCTCGGCGCCAACGTCACCCCCGAGCAGCTCGTCCAGGCCGGCGAGAAGGTGTTCAACGGGATCGGCGGCTGCACCACGTGCCACGGCCTCGGCACCCGCGCGCCCAATCTCCTCACCGACGAGAAGGGCGACGGCCCGATCGGCGCCCGGTGTGGCAAGCGCGAGCCCCCCAAGAGCTGTAAGGACTACCTGTACGAGCGACTGGACGGGCGGGCCACGTTCCACCTCCCGGGCTATCAGAACATCATGCCGGTGATGACGAAGCAGCTCTCGCCCGAGCAGATCTGGGCGGTGATCGCGTTTCTCGAGTCACAGGGCGGTCCGGTCGACGTGACGGCGGACGACATCGCCAAGGCGAAGCAGGCGGCCGGCGCCAGCGCGGGGCCCGCGGGAGCCGCAGGGGGCGGCGGCAGCGCCCCGGGCGGAGCCTTCGCCGGGGGCAGTACCGATCCCAAGACGATCATCCAGGCCGCGGGCTGCCTCGCGTGTCACAAGCTCGACGGCCAGGGCCAGACCATCGCTCCCGATCTGACCCACGTCGGCGCGCGCCGCAACGCCAACTCGATCCGCGCCAAGATCTTGAACCCAATCTCGTCGATCACCCCGGGCTACGAGAAGCTCGCGGGCATCATGCCCAAGGCCTTCGGTACCATGATGAACGCGGCACAGCTCGAAGCGCTGGTGCAATTCTTGGCGGCGCACAAGTGACCCGCCTGCCCGCCGTGCGGCGCTACGCGGCGCATCCCTTCTGGCAGGCGGTCGCGATCCTGGTCCTCGCCTACGTGGTCGTGGTCTACGTCGTACCGCTCCTGCCGGGGAGCTCCCTCGTTCCGAAGAGTGTCGTCCTCCAATACATGGTCACAGTGCTCGTCGGTGTGCTCATCTACGTGAGTGACGACGCTGAGCGCTGGACCCGCTTCAAGGAGCCGATCACGGCCGTGCTGGTCGAGCCGCGGCTCCGCCTCGTGCGGACCGCGCTCGTCGCGGTCGTCACCGCGCTCGTCGGGCTCGTGGCGTACGGCCAGGTGACGACTACCGTCGCCGCCCCGCCGAACCTGCGTTCGATCCATCCGGCGCCCCCCGCCGAGATCACATTCCGCGGCCGCACCATCACGCTCACTGGGCTCGACAACCCGCTGCGCCAGCATGCCGACTCGCTGCCCACGTACGTGGCGGACGGGAAGCGGATCTACTATCGGAACTGCCTCCCCTGCCACGGCGACCATCTGGACGGGCTCGGGCACTTCGCCTATGGCTTCAACCCCCTCCCGGCCAACTTTCAGGACAACGGGACGATCGCGCAGCTCACCGAGAGCTTCGTGTTCTGGCGCGTCGCGAAGGGCGGGCCTGGGCTGCCACACGAGGGGACGCCGTGGAATTCGGCGATGCCCCAGTGGGAGGACTTCCTGACCGAGCGCGAGGTCTGGTCGGTCATCCTGTTCCTGTACGACCAGACCGGCTGGAAGCCGCGCACCTGGGAGAAGACCGCCGAGCCCCGTGCCGGGGGTGGGCATGATTGAGCGCGGCCTCGCGCTCGGGCTGGCGCTCGCGGTCGCGCTCGTGCGCGGAGCGTTCGCGGCACCCGGGTCCCTCGCCCAGGACACGACCGCCGGCAAGCGGGTCTATGTGAAATGGTGCGCCGGGTGTCACGGCGAGACGGGCAGTGGTGACGGTCCCGCCGCGAGCGCCATGCTGCCGCCGCCCCGCAACTTCACCGGCGCGATCTACAAGATTCGCACGACCGCGAGCGGTCAGCTGCCCACCGACGCCGATCTGCTGCGGGCGATCGACGAGGGGCTTCCCGGCAGCGCCATGCCGGCCTGGAAGGGGCGGCTCACCGACGCCGAGCGGCGCGACGTGGTGGCCTACCTGAAGACGTTTTCGGCGTTCTTCGCGGATACGAGCCAGCACGTCGTACGGCTCCAGTTCTCGAGCCCCCCGGGGGGTGGGACGAGCACGGCGGCGTTACGGGAGGGGCGGCTGTTCTACGATTCCATCGGCTGCCGGAAGTGCCACGGCGACCAGGGCCGGGGCGACGGGCCCTCGGCGCCGACCCTCAAGGACGACGCCGGGTTCCCCATCTTCGCCGCCGATTTGCACCAGAGCTGGCGGTTCCGCGGCGGCAACACGGTCACGGAGATCTATCGCCGGCTGCGCACGGGCCTCGACGGTACGCCCATGCCCTCCTTCTCCGACCTGATCGACCAGAAGTTCCTGACCGACGAGCAGCTGTGGCGGCTCGCGCAGTACGTGCGCTCGCTCTCGCCCCCGGAGCTGCCCGCGGTGCGCGACGTCCTGCACGCCCGCCAGATCACCGGTGCGGTGCCGACCGCGCCGGACGATTCTGTGTGGGCGCGCGCCGACCGCTACTGGTTCCCGCTCGTGGGCCAGGTGATTCGCAAGGCCCGCTGGTTCGCGCCGGGGGTGTCGGGCGTGTGGGTGCAGGCGCTGCACGACGGGCAGACACTGGCGCTGCGGGTGAGCTGGGACGACCGCACGCAGAGCCCCGACACGGTCTGGCTCGCGTTCGAACAGCGGCTGTTGCAGACGGTCGCGAGCGACGACTCGGGCGCGCCCCGGGCGGAGCCGTGGCCAGACCAGCTCGCGGTGCAGTTCCCCCGCCGCATCCCCGCGGGCATCGAGCGGCCCTACTTCCTCATGGGGGCAGCGACCGATCCCGTGTACCAGTGGCGCTGGACCAGCGCGCCGCGGCGCGCGGTGGCCGGGTTGGCCCGCGGGATCGAGCGGTTTGACACGCTTCCGGCGGCGCCGGCCGCCGCGGCCGCCTACGAGCACGGTGAATGGCGCGTCGTGTTCACCCGCGCCCTTGCCACGCCCGATACGGCCAACGAAGTTCAGTTCGAGACTGGCCGCGCGATTCCGATGGCATTCTTCGCTTGGGACGGGTCGAGCGGTGAGCACGGCTCGCGCATGGCCGTGAGCACCTGGTACTTCCTGGCGCTCGACCGGCCCACGCCACCCGGTGTGTTCATCTCCCCGGTTGTCGCGATGCTCGTCACGCTCGGCTTGGGGCTCGTGGTGGTCCGGCGGGCCCAGCGGCGCGTGCCGACGCGGTCTGCGAGCATTAATAGAAAAGTGTGATAGGGCCGAAACGTTGGAGGGTATAGCGTGCAGGACTCTCATCGAGGAGGCAGGATGCGGAAGCTCGGGTTGCTCGTAGGGGTGGGGCTCGGGGCGGGGCTCGCGGCGCTGGCGTTGGCGGCGTGGACGCAGCCGCCCGCGGCGCAGGCCGGGGCGACGCTCACCGGGAAGGTGAAGTTCACGGGGACGAAGCCCGTCGCGGCGAAGATCGACATGAGCGAGGAGCCGAAGTGCAAAGCCAAGTACCAGACGCCTCCCACGGACGAAGCCGTGGTGGTGAACGCCAACGGTACGCTCGCCGACGTGTTCGTCTATGTGAAATCGGGCCTGCCCGCGAGCTACACGGCCCCGGCGCCGGCCGGGCCGGTCACGCTCGATCAGGACGGCTGCCGCTACCATCCGCACGCGCTCGGCATCCTGGTCGGCCAGAAGCTCGCCATCAAGAACTCCGATGGGATCCTGCACAACATCAAGGCGAAGGGCACGAAGAACCGTCCCTTCAACATCAGCCAGCCGACGACCATGACGTCGGAGCGCACCTTCACGGCGCCCGAAGTCATGGTGCCGCTCGAGTGCAACGTGCACGGCTGGATGCACGCGTGGCTGGGCGTGCTGTCGCACCCCTTTTTCGCGGTGAGCGGCACGGACGGGAGCTTCACCATCAAGGGCCTGCCAGCCGGGACCTACGTGATCGAGGCGTGGCACGAGAAGTACGGCTCGCAGACTGCCACGGTGACCGTGACGGGCAGCGAGACCAAGACGGCGGACTTCAGCTTCGCGGCCAAGTGAACTAACCGAGGAGAGCTCCATGCGTTGGTGGCTGCCGCTCAAGGGTTCGACCTTCGCCGGGCCGATTGACGGCCTGTTCATCGCGATCCTGATCATCACGGGCATTGCCTTCGTGCTCGTCGAGGTGGGACTGATCTGGTTCATTATCCGCTATCGCGCGCGCCCCGGTCGCCGGGCGTTCTATACCCATGGCAACACGCGGGCGGAGGTCATCTGGACCACGATTCCGGCGGTGACCATGGTGGCCCTCGGCCTGGTCAGCAATCACTACTGGGTCGAGATCAAGGGTCGCAACAGCGTCCCTGCGAACGCGTATCCGATCGGCGTTCACGCCAAGCAGTTCGAGTGGCAGATCACCTATCCCGGGCCTGATGGGAAGAGCTTCACGGTCCGCAACCAGTTGCACGTGCCGGTCGGCCGGCCGGTGGTCGTGCAGCTCTCGTCCGAGGACGTCATTCACTCCTTCTACGTGCCGCAGTTCCGCGTGCGCCAGGACATCGTTCCCGGCATGGACATCAAGGCGTGGTTTCAGGCGACCGTCCCCGGCACCTATGAGCTCGGCTGCTCTCAGCTGTGCGGGCTCGGTCACTACCGCATGCGGGCGCAGGTGTACGTCCACACCCAGGAAGCCTACGATGCCTGGCTGAAGCAGGCTGCCCAGGAGGCCTCGCAATGACGACCGTTGCCGCGACAGCGCACACCGCAGCCGCGCATCACGACGACCGGAGCTTCGTGCGGAAGTACATCTTCTCGACCGATCACAAGATCATCGGGATCCAGTTCCTGTTCGTCAGCTTGTTCTTCCTGGTGGTGGGTGGCCTGTTGGCGATGCAGATGCGCTGGCAGCTGGCCTTCCCCGGCCAGCCGATGCCGGGGGGCGGGATCCTCCCGGAGACGATGGCGCCGGGCGGCGTGATCCTGCCCGAGTACTACATCCAGCTGGTCACGATGCACGGCACGTTCATGGTGTTCTTCGCGATCATGCCGCTGCTCGTGGGCGTCTACGCCAACTTCCTGATCCCCTTGAAGATCGGGACGCACGACATGGCGTTCCCGCGCATCAACATGTGGTCCTTCTGGTCGTTCTTCGCGGGCGGGCTCGTGATGCTCGCGAGCCTGTTCGTGCCGGACGGTGCGGCGCGCGCCGGGTGGACCATGTACGCGCCGCTCTCGGCACGCCACGACTACTCGGGCGCCTCGCTCGGCCAGGAGCTCTGGTCGGTCTCCATCATCTTCGTCGGGCTGTCGTCGATTCTCGGCTCCTTGAACTACATCACCACGATCATCAACAACCGCGCCCCCGGCATGACGTGGTTCCGCCTGCCACTCTCGGTCTGGTCGCTGTTCGTCACGGCGATCCTCGGCCTCTTGGCCCTGCCGGTGCTCTCGGGCGCGGCGATCATGCTGTTGTTCGACCAGATCCTCCAAACGCACTTCTTCGACCCGCCGGCTGGCGGCCAGGCGCTCCTGTGGCAGCACCTGTTCTGGTTCTTCGGCCACCCCGAGGTCTACATCCTGATCCTGCCGGCGATGGGCATGGTCTCCGACATCATCGCGAACGGCAGCCGCAAGCCGATCTTCGGCTACCACTCGATGGTGTTCGCCATCGTCGCCATCGCATTCCTCGGCTGGATCGTGTGGGGCCACCACATGTTCGTGAGCGGCATGAACCCCACGCTCGGCTCGTCGTTCATGGTGTCGACCTTGATCATCGCGGTCCCGTCGGCGGTGAAGACGTTCAACTGGATGGGGACGATGTGGCGCGGCAACATCCGCTTCCACGTGCCGATGCTGCACGCGGTGGCGTTCGTCGCGATGTTCGTGATCGGCGGGCTCTCGGGGATCTACATGGCCGCGACGCCCGTGGACATGTTCATCCACGACACCTATTTCATCGTCGCGCACCTGCACTACGTGCTGTTCGGCGGCAGCCTGTTCGCCCTGTTCGGCGCGATCACGTACTGGTACCCGAAGATGTTCGGGCGGCTGATGAGCGAGCCGTGGGGCAAGGTGCACTTCTGGCTCACGTTCATCTTCTACAACTGCACGTTCTTCCCGATGCACATCCTCGGCATGGCGGGGGAGATGCGGCGGATCTACGATCCGTCGCAGTACACCTTCTTGCAGCCCTACCAGCCGATGCGGGTGTTCATCTCGATCAGCGCGTTCCTGCTGTTCGCCAGTCAGCTCATCTTCTTCGTGAACTTCTGGTGGAGCCTCTGGAAGGGGAAGCGGGCACCGCAGAACCCGTGGGAGGACAACGGGCTCGAGTGGTCGCTGCCGTCCCCGGCGCCCCACGGCAATTGGGACCGGGTGCCCAGCGTGTACCGCGGCCCCTACGAGTTCAGCTCGCCGCAGGTGGCGGAGGACTATTTGCCGCAATCGAAGAAGCTCCCGACCGACCGCGAGCCGGCTGTGACGTCGGCTCCGAGCCACTGACCGAGTGAGAGGGGACGACCGATGACGCACGCAGCCGCCACCGTCGACCAGATGCGGCCCCCCTACCCGGCCGAGCGGGGGCTCGATGTCTACAACACCAAGCTGGGCATGTGGGTGTTCCTCGCCTCGGAGGTGATGTTCTTCGCCGCCCTGATCGGGACGTACGTCATCCTGCGCTTCGGCGCCCCGGGCGAGTGGGCCCGGCCCGGCATCGTGCTGAACATCAAGATCACGGCCTTCAACACGTTCCTGCTGATCTGCTCGAGCGTGTCGATGGTGAAGGCCTATGCGGCGATCCAGGACGGCGACCCGAAGAAGATGCGCTTCTGGCTGCTGATGACGATCCTCGGCGGCGCGGCGTTCGTCGGCATCCAGGCTTACGAATACATCCACCTGGTCGAGCGCGGCTTCCTGCCGAGCGGCGTGCGCGACGGGAGCGAGCTCGCGGAGCTGGTGGCGAAGGGTACGTTGCCCGCGGCGACGATGGGCCTGTACGGCTCCACGTTCTTCACCATGACGGGATTCCACGGCTTCCACGTCACGTGCGGCGTGATCTCGATGACGTACCTCTACCTCACGAAGGCGTTGCCCGGCAAGTACACCAAGCAGGACTATCGCGGGATCGAGACGGTCGGCCTGTACTGGCACTTCGTCGATCTGGTGTGGATCATCCTGTTCACCATCGTCTACCTGATCTAAGGAATCGCATGGAGACCGCGCACAAGCGCCCGAACTACGTCCTCATCTGGCTCTACCTCGCGGTCCTGACGGCCGCCGAGCTCGCGCTCGCGTTCGAGCTGCCGATCTCGCGCAATCTGAAGCTCGTGTTGCTCCTGTTCCTGGCGATCTGGAAGGCGGGGCTGGTCGGCCTGTTCTTCATGCATCTCAAGTTCGAACGCTGGAATCTGCGGATCATGGCGCTGATTCCGCTGCCGCTCGCCGTGATCTTCATCCTGGCCGGGATGTCGGAGCACATCTGGTAGCCTTCCTCGAGCTGACGAAGCCGCGCATCACCCAGCTGGTGCTGCTCACCGCTGCGGCCGGGTTCTACCTCGGGGCGCGTGGCGGCGTGGACGTCTGGCTCCTGGTCCATACGCTGGTGGGCGTCGCGCTGGTGGCGGCGGGTACCAATGCGTTCAACCAGGTGCGCGAGCGCGATGTCGATGCCCGCATGCGGCGCACCCAGGGCCGTCCGCTGCCGTCGGGCCGCTTGACCCCGCGGGCAGCGGCGCTGTTCGCCGGCGTCATCTCGGTTGTGGGCGTCGCCTACCTGGCGCTGGCCGTCAACCTCCTGACGGCGGGGCTCGCCGCACTGACGCTCGCGAGCTACGTGCTCTTGTACACGCCGCTCAAACGGACCACGACCCTGAACACGCTCATCGGCGCCGTGCCGGGCGCCCTGCCGATCGTCGGCGGCTGGACCGCGGCGGGCGGCGCGATCGGGCCGGCGGTCGCGGCGCTGTTCTGGATCCTCTTCCTGTGGCAGCTGCCGCACTTCCTGGCGCTCGCCTGGATCTACCGGGAGGACTACCAGCGCGGCGGCCTCGCGATGCTCTCGGTCCAGGACCCGGACGGTCAGCGCACCGGGCGTATGGTGCTGTTGTACGCGCTGGCGCTCTTGCCCGTCAGCCTGTTACCGACCCTGCTCGGCGTCACGGGCGCGGTGTACTTCTTCGGGGCGCTGGCCCTGGGCCTTGCCTATACCAGCGTGTCGGTCGCGATGACGCGCGCCGCCACGCCCGCCCGCGCGTGGCGTGTGTTCCTGGTCTCGATCGTCTACCTGCCGGCGCTCTTGACGCTCATGGTGGTAGACAAGATCGTCGCCTAGCGGCCCGTGCCATGATCCCGTTCCACCGCCTGCTGATCTCGACCGCCATCCTGTTCTGCGCGGGCTTCGCGGTGTGGGCGGGCTGGAGCTACCGGCAGTCGGGTGACGCCGTGACCCTGATCATGGCGCTCGGCTCGGCCGTGGCGGCCGCGGCCCTCACCTACTACCTGCGCCACCTGCAGCGCTTCCTCGGCCGATGAGCCGCGCCCTCTGGATCTTGCTGTTGCAACACGGGGGCGACGATCCCCACATGGACCTCGTGTACTTCTGGGCGGCCGTGCTCCTGGCGCTCACCCCGGTGCTGATCTTCGGCGGGCTCGGCGTGTGGGTGCTGCGCAAGATCTGGCACGAGCACCGCGCCGCACGGGCGCGCGGCGTCGGGGGGAGCGGCAACACCTAAGGCGCCCGCCGCGCGTTACATTGATGCCGTGAGCTCCAAACCCTCGGAACGTCGTCAGGTCGTCCGCTTCGCGTTCTACAAGCTCGACGCGGCGTGGCGGCGACTGCCCGCCGAGCGCCAGGCGAGTTCCAAGATCGAGTTCGGCGAGGCGATCGAAAGCTTCGCCGGGCACCTGTTGCTCAGGCCCTATGGACTGGTCGGCATCCGCGGCGACTGCGACTTCCTCTTGTGGCAGGTCGCGGAAACCCTCGATGCCCTGGTCGCGCTGCAGACGGCGCTCAACCGGACGGACCTGGGGGCGTACCTCACGCTTCCCTACAGTTACCTCGCGATGACGCGGCGCTCGATCTACGAGTTCCCCGAAGCCCCCGGCCAGCCGTCCCGCCTCGTGATCCGGCCGAGCGACGCCCGCTACCTGTTCGTGTATCCGTTCATCAAGACGCGGGCCTGGTACCTGCTGCCCAAGCCCGAGCGCCAGACGATGATGGACGAGCACGTGCGCATCGGGCGCCAGTATCCATCGATCCGGCTCAACACGACGTACTCCTACGGCCTGGACGACCAGGAGTTCATCGTCGCCTTCGAAGGCGACAGCCCGGCGGACTTTCTCGACCTCGTGATGGAGCTGCGCGAGAGCAAGGCGTCGTCCTACACGGCGCGGGACACGCCGACCTTCACCTGCGTGCAGATGTCCTTGTGGGACATGCTCGACACGCTGGGCGGGGCGGGCTCGGCGCAGGCGGTGTCGCGTCGGCCCACCCGGGCCGACGGCTATACGCCCGTGGCGACGCTTGCCGACCTGCCCGCGGGTGCGAGCCGGCGCGTGTACGTGGGCGGCGACGCCGTCGCCCTCTTCAACGTCAACGGCAGCGTGCACGCCATCGCCAACCGCTGCACGCACGCGCGCGCCAGTCTCTCCGAAGGCACGGTCGACGCGGCGCGCTGCACGGTCACGTGTCCGTGGCACGAAGGCGTGTTCTCGCTCGAGACGGGCCAGGCGCTGGGCGGCCCGCCGGCGCTCCCGGTGGCCACGTATCGCGTGAAGCTCGAGGGCGACACGGTCCTCATCGCTCCCGCCGAGGCGCGCGAGCCGACCGTTGCCCCCCGCTCCTGACGACAGCCGTTTCCTGAAGGCGTGCCGCTCCGAGCCCACCGACGTCACGCCGGTGTGGTTCATGCGGCAGGCCGGGCGCTACCTGCCCGAATACCGCGCGCTGCGGCAGAAGCACTCGCTGCTCGAGCTGTGCCACCAGCCGGAGCTCGCCGCCGCCGTGACGCTCCAGCCGATTGAGCGCCTCGGCGTGGACGCGGCGATCTTGTTCGCCGACATCCTCCTGCCATTCGAACCGCTCGGTCTCGGCCTCACGTTCGCCGCGGGGGAGGGCCCGCAGATCACGCGGCCGATCCGCGCGGCGAGCGAGGTGCTGGCGCTGCCGCCGGTCGACCCCGGGACGGACCTCGCCTATGTGCTCGAGGCGGCACGCGTCGCGGCGCGCGCGCTACCAGCCCACGTGCCGCTCATCGGGTTCGCGGGTGCCCCGTTCACGCTCGCGAGCTACGCGATCGAGGGGGGCGCGACGCGCACCTTCGCCCTCACGAAGCGCTTCATGTACGCCGAACCGCGTGCCTGGCACGCGCTCCTGGCGCGCCTCGCCGAGCTCGTAGGCGGCTACCTCGCGGCCCAGGCGCGTGCGGGCGCGCGGGCGCTGCAGCTGTTCGACAGCTGGGTCGGATGTCTCTCCCCGGCGGACTACGTGACCTACGTGCTGCCCCACAGCGAGCGGGCACTCGAGCTGGCGCGCGCCGCCCGAGTGCCCGTGATCCATTTCGGGACGGATACGGCCACGCTGCTCGCGGACTTCACGCGCGCCGGGGGTGACGTGATCGGGGTCGACTGGCGGATCCCGCTCGATGTCGCGTGGGAACGCATCGGGGCGGGGCGCGCGATCCAGGGGAACCTGGATCCGGTGGCGCTGCTCGCCCCCACCGCGGAACTCGAGCGCCAGGTGCGGGCCGTCCTCGCCCGCGCCGGAGGGCGGCCCGGCCACGTCTTCAACCTGGGCCATGGCGTGCTGCCGGAGACACCGGTCGAGGCGCTCCAGGCGGTGGTCGAGTGGGTGCATGGCGGGTGACCGGGTCGCCCTGCTCCTGATGGCCTACGGCGGGCCGGCGCGCCTCGCCGACGTCGAGCCGTATCTCCTGGACGTGCGCGGTGGCCGGCCGGTGAGCGCCGCGTTCCTGGCGGAGATCACGGCGCGCTACGCCCGCATCGGGGGCCGCTCCCCGATCCTCGAGCTCAGCCAAGCGCAGGCCGCCGGGGCGCAGCGGCTGCTCGGCGAGCGGTTCACGGTGTACGTCGGCATGCGCCACTGGCATCCTTATATCCGCGACGTCGTGGAGCGGATCGTGACCGAGGGCCACCGGCGTCTGGTGGGCGTCGTGCTCGCGCCGCACTACTCGGCGATGTCGGTTGGCGCATACGAGAAGCAGCTGCTCGAGGCGGCGGCGGGGCGGCTCGAGCTCGCGCTGGTCCGAAGCTGGGGGGATCACCCCAAGTTTCTCGAGGCAGTCGCGGGACGGGTCACCCAGACGCTGCACGCGTTCCCGACACCCGCTGCGGTGCAGGTGCTCTTCACCGCCCATAGCCTCCCCCAGCGGATCCGCGCCAGCGGCGATCCCTACCCCGACCAGCTGCGCGCCAGCGCCCAGGCCGTGGCGCAGCGCGCCGGCCTCCGCGCCTGGCACTGCGCCTACCAGAGCGCGGGCGCCACGGCGGAGCCCTGGCTCGGTCCCGAGGCGGGAGCCCTGATGACCGAGCTCGCGGGCCAAGGGCATCAGGCGTTCCTGCTCGTCCCCATCGGCTTCGTGAGCGACCACGTCGAGGTGCTCTACGACGTGGACGTCGTGTATCGGACGCTGGCCGAGCGCCTTGGAGTGCGGT
>WNFD01000699.1_pt1 | contig 41402 bp, 32 predicted proteins | sample 5400491 | NCBI WGS metagenome assembly WNFD01 (sample SAMN13153343, study PRJNA577476) | soil metagenome | isolation source: 120 cm saprolite under Douglas fir tree site 2 hole 2 replicate 2 | place: USA:California | collected 2015-04-18
GTCGAGGCGACGAACATGTGGTTGTCGAGCCAATTGGCGAGGATCGGCGCCAACGGGTGGCCGAGCGGCGTGGCACCGGCAAAGGTGGTGGTCCCGGCCGCGCCGCTGCTGCCGCCGGCGAACGGTCCGCCGCCCCCGCCGGGCAGCGCCGGCTGCACGAGCCGATCCTTCATCTTCTCGAAGAACTGACCGTGCGAGGTCCATTCCGGGTTCCACAGCCCCGGGGTCGCATGCACCGCCGCGGTGATCCCGAGCCGCTCCAGCTCCGCCCAGAGCGGGTCGTAATAGGGATGATTGAAATAGCGGTCTTCGACAAACATCGGCCGGATGAAGACGGCGCGAATGGACGGCATCGCCGCCACCCGCTGCAATTCCTCCAGCGCGAAATCCATGTTCTGCAGCGGCAATATCGCGGCCGCAAAGAGCCGCCGCGGCGCCGCCGCACAGAAATCGGCGATCCAGTCGTTGTAGCCCCGCGCCAGCGCATAAGCCACGTCCGGGTCGCGGACCAGAAAGAACCCTTCGGCGAACCAGGTCGGGTACAACAGCGTCTGGTCGACGCCCATCGCGTCCATGTCGGCGAGGCGCGCCTTCGGGTCGGAGGCGCCCTCGGTCATCGGATGCCTTGTGTGCGGGTCCAATTCGCCGACCGCATCCCAGCTCATCCCCGGCCGCCACAGCGCATGGCGTGGCAGGTTGGGGTTCGTCGTGTCACGGAAGATCTCGCCGTTGATCTTCAGATACGAGCCGGTCCGGCCGTCCTGCCGCCACAGCGCGTGCTTGCCGAGCGTGCGGTACTCCGGCTCGATATATTTCTCCCACAGCGCGGGCGGCTCGACGACGTGCGAGTCGCTGTCGAATACCGCGAAATCCTTTGTCGTCATCCGACCCTCCAGCCGCACCGGCGTGGTCACTCCGCCGCGGAAAGCCGATGCGGCCGTTCCGCCTCGATCAGACCGGCCATCAGGCGGCGGAACTGATTGAGCGCGTTGTCTGACGAGGTTCCCAGCATCACCGGCTGCGGCGTGCCGTCGATCACCCGCTGCTGAGCCTCGATCATTGCGTTGTCTTCGGCGAAGGCCTTCTCGAAGACGGCGAGCTGGTGCCGCGAATTTTCCTCGGTCACATAGCTCTTCGGCAAGCAGCCCGAATAGTAGTAGATCGTCTGGTGCTCGGTGATCGGCGTCACGGCCTGCGAGGTCATCGATCGCCACAGCGGCTCGTCCGACGGGGCCTCCATGCCGCACGCGGCGGCGGTGCCCGGCGGGAACGACTGGGTCGCGAGCAAAAAGACGCCGGCAACCATGTAGTCGTAGGACGCCCACATGTCGGTGCGGGTGCCGGGCGGCAGGTCGAGATAGCCGGGCGCCGGGTTGTCGACGACCCAGCGCGAGATGCGCAAGCCGCGCTCGATCGGGGTTATCGTCGGGCGGCTCTCGCCCCAGCTCATGCTGTTGCGGCCGAGCGTGTTCTCATGCACGTAGCTGAGGTGCGACAGGTCGAGCAGATTGTCGTTGACCAGCTGATAATTGGCGTCGTAGCCGAGCCGGCCGGTCTGCATGTGCCAGTCCGGGTCGCCGTGCTTCAAGGCGCGCGGGATCAGCGCCGTATCGGCGAGCGCCGGATCGCCCATCCACAGCCAGACCCAGCAATCCTCTTCGACCGCGGGATAGGCGCGGACCGCGGCCTTCGGCGGGATCACGCTTTGCCCGGGGATCTCGACGCAGCGTCCCGACGCGGCGAACTTCAGCCCATGATACATGCAGCGCAAATCATCGCCCTCGATGCGTCCGCGCGACAACGGCGCCAGGCGATGACAGCAGCGATCCTCCAGTGCGGCAACCCCGCCGTCGCCCGTGCGGTACAAGACGATCGGCTCGCCCAGCACGGTTCGGGAGACGAGATCACCGCCGTCGAAATCGTGGCTCCAGCCGGCGACATACCAGCAATTGCGCAAGAACATCGCGGATCCTCCTCGTGCGGGTCTGCCCGCCTCTATCCTCTATCGGGTGACGGCGGCCTCCGGCCGCAGCGACTCGCGGATTTCTTCCTCGGTCGGCCACCAATCCGGGCGCTGGATCTCGGTGACGCGGTCGCGGATGATCGTGCGCGGCGCCTGCACCTTGTAGAGGCGGCGGGCGTTGCCGCCGAGGAATTTGGCCTGGTGCTCGACCGGCAGCCCGTATTTCTGCATCGTCTCGATCGCCCGCCAAGCGTCGTCGCCGTCATGGTGATAGACGTCGGACGACCAGGCCAGGATGTCGCCATAGAACTCCGGCAGGCGCGCCGGCGGCGCCTCGTCGCCCTCGAAACCGGTCATGCAATGCTCGGCGAACGTTTCGCTCGGCAGGCGCTTCAAGGGCGGCAGCCGGCGTTCGTTGCGATAGAGCCGGTAGGCCTTGTCGCATTCGTCGATCAGAAAGCTGAGCCAGGTCGAGGATGCCTCGAACACCGCGGCGTTGATCTTCGGGTGCCGCTCGAAGAAGCCCGACATCAGCACCATCGTCACCCAGAGCGCCGCCTCGGCCTGGAAATTCTGCACGTTCGAGAGGAACGAGTGCGGCAGGCCGGCGGTCGCGATCGTGCGCCGGATCAGCTCGGCGCCGGAATACTGCTCGCTGTAGCCGCTCGGCTTCAAAGTACCGAAGGCCGGGAACGGGTGCATGCCGTAGACCATGCCGGTTTCTTCGAGCGCGTCCCAGACCGGCTCGTATTTCGGCTGCAGCGGGTAATTGCCCAGCGCATCCATCGGCCGGACAAGCGCGACCCGGCAGCCCAGGGCGGCGACGCGGCGAACCTCCTCGACCGCGTAATCGGGATGCTGCATCGGAATGAGCGCGGCGAAAAACAGCCGATCGGGATCGGCCAGCGTGTATTCGTAGGCCCATTCGTTGTAGGCGCGGCAGAACGCCTTGGCGCCGAGCGCGTTTTCGAGCCAAGGATAGATGTCGATCTCGGTCGGGATGATCATCACCTGATCGATGCCCTGAACGTCCATGTCCTTGAGGCGCGGCTTCGGCTCGTAGGAGCCGGCATGGTCGAGATAGGCGACCTGCTCCTGGGTCAGTGCGGTCTTGGGGTTCAGGTTGCGCACGTTGAGGGCGCGCTGGATGTCGTGCTTGACCCCGGGACCGGCATTGGTGATGACCCGCATCGTCCCCGGGATCCCGCCCTTGCGCGGCGAGCCGAGCCCGATTCCGGCGCGGCCGTTGACGATCAGGAGCTGGCTGTCGGCATCCCACCAGATCGTCGATTTCAGGGCATCCAGTTCGTCGCGGGTCAGGAACTCATGCGCGCGCTCCCAGATCAACGGCGGCTCGGTGACATGGGCATCGCAATCGAAGGTCGCGAAATCCTTGGTCATCGGCGCGAAGCGTTGAACCGGCATGTGGTGCCTCCTCTCAGAGCGACGATGCGGGCTGGTCAGTCTTCAAGCCAGCCCGGCGGCACGGTGACGCAGCCATGGCGGGCGAGGATAGCATCGATTTCCGCCATGTCGGCGTCAGGAACGGTCCAGCCGAGGGCGCCGAGGTTTTCGCTGACCTCGGCGGGCTCGCGAAAGCCGACCAGCGCGGTCCCGATGACCGGATTGCTCAGCGTCCAGCGCAGCGCGAATTGCGGCAGGGTCTTGTCGTGTTTGGCTGCGAGGCGCTTGAGATCCTCGACCGCGCCCAGGTTACGCGGAAAATGCTCGGGGCCGAACAGCGTGCGGAACAGGTTGAGATTGCCCATCATGCCGCCGCGCGAGCGCCAATCGCTCTCCTCGAACTGCATGCCGGCGTGAAAGGTGCCGCTCAACATGCCGTAGGCGAGCGACCCGTAGGCCATGACGCCGATCTGATGGGCAGCGCAATAGGGGAAGATCTCGGCCTCCATGCGGCGGTCGAACATGTTCCAGCCGTATTGCACGACATCGACGCGGCGTAGCCGCATGGCGGTCTCGATCTGCGCCAGGCGAAAATTCGACACGCCGATATAGCGCGCCTTGCCCTGCCGCACGATGTCGTCGAGGGCCTGCATCGTCTCGTCGAGCGGCGTCTCCGGGTCGGGCCAGTGCACCATGTAGACGTCGACGTAGTCGGTCTGCAGCCGTTTGAGGCTCTTGTCGATCGACGCCATGACACGCTGGCGGCTGCTGTCGCGCCGGTTCGGTATTTCCTCGTAGCCGACGCCGAATTTGGTGACGATCGAAACATCCCGACGCCGGCCGCCGAGCGCGCGGCCCACGGCCTCTTCCGACACCCCCATGCCGTAGGCTTCCGCGGTGTCGAAGCAGGTGATGCCGTCGTCGATCGCCTGCCGGACAGCGCGCTGAAACCGGCTCTCGTCGATCCGGCCATAGGTGCCGCCGATTTCCCAGCAGCCGAAGCCGATCGCCGAGACCTTTAGATCGGTCTTGCCGAATGGCCGATATTCCATGCGCTTCCCCGGCGGTTTTTGCTCGAGCGCTGGCTCCCGGGGCAGTGTGACTGAAATCTCATCCGGGGGCCAGACTCGCCTCGGCCGGTTGTTATTGCCGAACCCGCGTGGAACACTCCGCCCGCGAAAATCGCAGGCGCGGCGAGGGAGGGGACGCAAATGGCTCAGATCGGGGATTCGAAGGGCGAATACCGCGGCACCCAACACCGCAACGACGGCGACCTGAAGGCGTGGCTGGCGAAGCGGCCGAGCGAATCCGCGCTGGAGCCGAGCCTGCCGATCATCGACCCGCACCATCATTTCTGGGACACCCCCCAGCGCGGGCGCTACTTCCTGCCCGAGCTGTTGGCGGACATCGGCGGCGGACACAACATCGTCGCTACGGTTTTTCTCGAATGCCACGCGATGTATCGCAACAGCGGACCCGCCGAAATGGCGCCGGTCGGCGAGGTCGAGTTCGTCAACGGCATCGCGGCGATGAGCGCGTCGGGCAATTACGGCCCGTGCCGCGTCGCCGAGGCGATCATCGGCCACGCCGACCTGACGCTCGGCGCGCGGGTGCGCGATGTGCTGGAGGCCGAGCTCGCCGTCGGCGGCGGGCGCTTCCGCGGCATCCGCTATGGCGTCGCTTGGGACGGCAGCGACGCGGTCGGCAAGTTCGCCGCCCGCTTCGTGCCGCCGCATCTGGTGCGCGACGGCAAGTTCCGCGAGGGCTTCGCCCAGCTCGGCCGGCTCGGCCTCAGCTTCGATTCCTGGCAGTACCATCCCCAGCTGGCGGATGCGGTCGACCTCGCCCGCGCCTTTCCCGACACCACGATCATCCTCAACCATGTCGGCGGCGTGCTCGGCGTCGGACCCTATGCCGGCCACCGCCAGGAGATCCTCGCCGCCTGGAAGAAGGACATCGGCGAATTAGCCAAATGCCCGAACGTCAACGTCAAGCTCGGCGGCGTCGGCATGGTCTCGTTCGGGTTCGACTTCCACGAGCGCGACGTGCCGCCGTCGTCCGAAGACCTCGCCGCCGCGTGGCGCCAGTACATCGAGCCCTGCATTGAAGCGTTCGGGGTCAACCGCTGCATGTTCGAGAGCAACTTCCCGCCGGACAAGCAGTCGGGCGGCTATACCGAGCTGTGGAACGCCTTCAAGCGCATCACGGCCAACGCGTCGGCGGCCGAAAAGACGGCGCTCTACAGCGGCACCGCTGCGCGGGTCTACCGCCTGACCGCGCCCTGATTCGGCGACACGCCAAAAGCTAGGAGACGAAATGGCCCTGCTCATCGTCAACCTCGACAAGCAAATCGGCAATGCGCAGGCCTGGCGCGACACCTTTGCGGCGCAGCTTCCCGATCTGGAAATTCGCATCTGGCCGGAGGCGGGAGAGGTCGCGGACATCGAATATCTCGCCTTCATCCGTCCCGATTTCGACGTCCTCCCCGAATTGCCGAATCTGAAGGCGATGTTCAGCCGCTCGGCCGGGGTCGAAGCCTTCATCGATCATCCGCTTCTGCCGAAGGTCCCGCTCGGCAAGGTCGAGCCTTGGGGCGGCGATCCGATGATGACCGAATATGTCGTCATGCACGTCTTGCGGTTTCACCGCGACCTGCCCGGTTATCAGGAGGCCCAGGCCAACCGCGAGTGGCGCCGAACGAGGATCGTGCGGCCCGAGGAACGGCGCATCGGCTTTCTCGGCTACGGCCTGATGGCGAAACCCCCGGCGCTGGTGTTGAAGTCGCTCGGATTTCCGGTCTCGGCTTGGGTTCGCTCGCCGCGGTCAGCCGAGGAGGTGCCGATTTTTCACGGCCCCGGCCAGCTGGAGCCGTTTCTCAACCAGACCGATATCGCCGTCTGCCTGCTGCCGCTGACGCGGGAAACCGAGGGGATCTTCTGCGCCCGCACCTTTGCGATGATGCCGACAGGCGCGATGCTGGTGAATGTCGGGCGCGGCGGCCATGTGGTCGCCGAGGACCTGATCGCCGCGCTCGATTCGGGGCAGTTGTCTTACGCCGCGTTGGACGCGCTGCGGCCGGAGCCGCTGCCGCCGGAAAGCCCGCTCTGGCTGCACCCCAAAGTCACCGTGATGCCGCATGTCGCGCGGCGTCCGACCGTCGCGCAACTCGTCACCGAGATTGCTGCGAACATCCGAAGCATCGCGGCGGGCGGGCCGCTGTTGCAGGAAGTCGACACCACGACCGGGTATTAGAGGGCGGACGGTACCTCCGATGGCGCGGCAGCCAAACGGTTGCCTGGGTCGCTCTCCGCCGACTCCGGGGCAGGCGAGCGGTATTCGACCAGATAGCGCGGGCGGTTGCGCACCTGCTCGTAGATCCGCCCGAGGTACTCGCCCATGATGCCCAGCGTAATCAGCTGGATCGTGCCTAGCAGCAGAATGACCACCGCGAGCGAGGTCCACCCTTGCACGACCTCGTTTTCCATGAACTTAACCACGATGAACGCGAGGTATAGAAGCATCGCAAGGCTGGAGCAGAGGGCCGCATAGAACGCGAGCCGCAAGGGCCTGGTCGAGAATGCGGTGATCGCGTCGACCGCAAGTAGGAACATGGTTCGCCATGTATAGCTGGAGACGCCATGCTGTCGCGCATTCGCCACATACGGGACGGCGATCCGCGAGTATCCGATCCATGATACCATCCCGCGCAGAAACGGACGGCTGTCTCGCAGGCTCAACAGATCGCGAAGCGCTGCTCGGTCCAGCAACTGGAAATCCGCGGCGCCCGGGGTGATGGGTGTATCCGACAAGGCCTGCATCAGCCGATAGAACGCGCGCGACGTGAACCGCTTGCCGCGGCCGGCATCGCGGGTTTCCTCACGGACCGTCTGAACGACCTTGTAGCCCTTCTGCCAGGCTTCGACCATTTGCGGCAGCAGGGTCGGCGGGTGCTGCAGGTCGCAATCCATTGTGACGATGGCGTCGCCGCGCGCCGTCTCAAGCCCGGCCATAAGTGCCGCCTGGTGGCCGAAATTCCGCGTGAACGAGATCATCCGCACCCTTGGGTCCTGCTGAGCCATCGCGATGAGCCGCTCCCGCGTGCGGTCGCGCGAGCCGTCGTCGACATAGATGATCTCGATCTCTACCGGAGTTGCGCTCAGCGCCTGGAAGATCGCATCGCGCAAGGGCAGGATGCTGTCCTCTTCATTGTGAGCCGGCACGACGATACTGAGCAGAGGACGCTTCATTGGTCGTTACCGTTTGCTAGTCGAGCGGTCGCCTAGCGGTCGGCAACGCTGAGCATCACCGTTCCGCCGAAGATCAGAATAAAGCCGAAAAGCTTGAGCGCCCCGAACGCTTCGTTGAGCACCACGATCGCCGCTACGGCCGAGCCCGCCATCGTCAGCCCGATCGCGACGGGATAAGCCATCGACAGCGGGAACCGGGCGAGGATGACGATCCAGACGCCGAAACTCATGACGTACAAGACGAAACCGCAGGTGAATTGAAGGAACGCGGGCGTCAGAAGCGATCCCGGCAGCGGCACAGATTGCAGCGTCGGCAGTGTCGATTTCACGACCACAAGCCCGATGGTGCTCGCGACCGTGTAGATCCCGAAGAGCCCGACATCGACGAGGACGCGACCGGTCTTAGGATCCATCACTGTCCTTCTCGCTTGCGCAATATTTGGTCGCAGCACGCGAGCCGCGGCCGGCTTGCCTCGATGTACCCGTAAAACGCCAAATGGCGGTGCGGCAGCGGAAACCAGCGGACCCTCACGTCGGTGAACAGATGCTCGATCACCGAAAGGATCTCGGCTGCGGTGTTCAGGTGCTCGTGCCGCATGACTGGCGCGTAGGCCAGACCGGTGCGCGCGCGATAGGCGATTGCGGTCGTCAGCCGCCAGGCCAAACCCCATAGCAAGCCGCCCTCGGCGGGGATGCCGGCCTGGAAAACCCCACCTTCCCTAATCAGCCGGGCGCTCGCCGCGATGATTGCGGGCATTTCCTCGAGATGTTCGAGCGCGGCCACCGAGAGCACCCGATCGTACTGCTCGGATCGCTCGATCTCAAAAACACTCGCATACTCGGAGTCGATGCGGCGACGCAGCGGGCTTTCCTCGAACAGCGCTTTCATCGGCTCGACGACGTCATATCTCGATGCTGCCGGCTCGAACCCCAGGTGGTTCAGGGTTCCCGCGCCAAGTTCCAGAATGCGGTCGCGGGGGCCGTGTGCTGCGGCGATGCGGCGATGCATCCAGCTTTCCAGCATCGCCGTGGCGCGGTAAAGCAACCCGCCCCGGCCGCCGCGGTTGATTTGGTATTCGTCGAGATAAATCCCTGCATTGCCGGCCGGCAGCGGCGGCCGTGCCCGTGGGTAGCTGTCCAGAAGAGCCTGGACAGACGAAGCCGAAAGCCGGTCGGGCATCACTGTCGCGCTTTCAGAAGGCCCGGTCGATAAGCCGACCGGAATTCGGGCCGACAGTCGAGGGAACACAGACGACCATGCGCGGCGAATCCTGACAGTTCGGCGCCGCCGCGGCTGCGTTTCTGATCTCGGCATATCCCGGCAGGTTCTCAAGATAGACAGTGATGCTGCCGACCGGCGGCGCAGCTTTGGCGGCGGCCTCTTCGGCGGCGCAATCGGCGTGATGGCGGGCCGCATACACCGAGTTGACCGGCACTCCGACGAAGGTTGCCAGTAATTGGACCTCCATCGCGATCGCCATACTGGTCAGCGGCCGCGGCGGCAGGCAGGAAAACGACGGGAATATTCGCACTGTAGCCGAGGCTGCCAGCGCGTGTTGCCACGCCGCGGCATCCAATACCGTTGGCGCAGGCTTGGTCACTGAATCCGCGAACGCGGTCCGCAGTGGCGCGGTATCCACCCATTGCAGCAATGCCGCCACCAGCAGCAGAACAGCGCCGGAACGGTGCCGGGTCGCGGTCAGCACGACCGCTGCCGCAGCCACTGCGTAGAGCGCCGGCCACACGAAGCGCCCACTTGACCGAAAACTCTCCGCGATCGACAGCACGATCCCCCCCGGCGACGGGATTGTCCCGACGCACCGAAAGCCAAGGCAAAACATTGGGGTGACAGCGAACGCCACAAAACCCAGCAGCACGAGCCAGAGGAGGATATCTGTCCGGCGAGCGCGACTGATCCAGTTTACGAGGTCAGGACCCGAGACGAAGATCAACAACAGGATGCCGGCGCCGAGATAGCTGAACCCTTCATACTGCCCTCCCGACGCGTCGAGGATCCCCGCGAATATCCCGAAGGGCAGAATGCCGCTGAATTGCGGGAACACCGGCGACGCCAGGTTCAGCGAGAAAAACCCGTAGCCCTGAGCGGCGGTTGATCCGGGATTGCTCAGGTGTCCGGATAGGGCGATCGTCGCCGCGATCACCGCAGCGAGGACCGCGAGCACGGTCAGCCCCGCCGTTGGCCGCAATTGGCGATTGATCGTCGTCTGGGCGATTGCGGCCACCACCAGCGCGGTGACCATCGCGAAGATGTAGGCATGCGTCCAAAGCGCCAGCACGCAAAGCAACGCTGAATTGGCCAGGCACCAAGCCGGCGAGCGACCCCTTCGGCAGGCGACATAGAAGGCCAGCGCGAGGATGACCTCAAATTGTGCCATCAGGGACATATGCCCCCACCGATAAAGCATGGCCGGCATGGTACAGCCGAGGATGGCGGCGGCGCATGCGGCAGGGATCGTGCGGGCGCCGAGAAGACTGACCAGACCTGTCAAGGATGCGCCGGAGGCAACAAAGCAAGCAATCGTCCACACGCCGTAAAGATTGATCGACGCCCCGGTTGTTTGGTAGACTATCCGACCAATAAAGGCAACAACAGGAATGCTGTCCGTATAAATGATATTGGTCCCGCCTGGGTATCCTAGCTGTGGAACCTGGAATATCGGGAAGTCCCAAGGGCTCTTCATAAAAGCATAATAACCGCTGAGCGCGGTTGTCATGTCGGCCCAGCTGATCCCGCCTCCGACAAGCCCGCCCGGCTTCGTCCAAAAAATCGCCGTGCCGGTCACGAAATCCGCGGGCAATAGGTGCCAGCAGAACGCGGCTGAAATCAGGAGGCTGACCAGTTGCAGGACAGCAGTCGAATGCGGCGCGCGCAGGAGGCTCTCCGTGACGCCGCCGTCCAACCGTTGCCGCTGTGAGCGAGACGCGGCGAAACCATCGGTGCCGCTGGCCGCCATGTCGCAACCCTTTACGTCGCTTGCCTGAGGAACCGCCCTAGCAGCAATACTATCTGGGCGCCAAAACATAAGCTTGGGTTAATCCCCTCTAATCGTCCGCCGCGGCCGCTACCGCCCGGCGGGGCGGGCCGCGCACCAGCAGCAACAATGGCAGGGACGCCAGGATGACGATCAGCATCAGCGTGAAATCGTCAAGATAGGCGATCATCGCCGCCTGTCTTGTGACCTCGTGATTGAGCGCGGCAATCCCCGAGGGGGTCGTCAGATTGAACGGGGCGGCGAGAAACGGCGCCTGCGCCAGCGGGTTGTCGGGGCGCAGCCATTCGACCAGCCGCGAATGCACGATCTGGGTGTTCTGCGTCAGCTGGGTTTCGAGGATGGCGATGCCGATGCTGCCGCCGAGCATGCGCATCAAGGCGCGGATCGCGGTTCCCTGGGTCAGGATGTGGTGCGGCAGGCCCGAGAGGGCCAAGAGGTTGAGCGGCACGAACGTGCAGCCCAGCCCAAACCCCTGGGCGAACCCGGCGAAGAGGATCGGTCCCGACCCCATCAGCAGCGAAAATCCGGTCATCTGCCATAAGGAGGCCGCGGTCAGCAGGAACCCGATCAGGATGAACAGGCGGTTGTCGACCCGGTTGATCAGCCGGGCGACGAGGAACATCGCGAGCATCGTGCCGAAGCCGCGCGGCGCCATCATCCACCCAGCGTCGAACACCGGGTAGTTCATCAGCACCTGCATCATCGACGGCATCAGCGCGAGGGTCCCGCTGAGGATCATGCCGACCCCGAACATCAAGAGGCTGCCGGCGACGAAATTCGGGCTCTTCAGCAATTCGCGATTAAGGAACGAGCGCTCGCCGGTCGTCATCGTGTGGACGACCAAGAGGTAGAAACACAAGACTGCGATCGTCGCCTCGATCCAGATTTCGGTCGAGTGGAACCAGTCCTTGATCTGGCCGCGGTCGAGCATCAGTTGCAGCGACCCGACTGCGATGCTCAGCATCGCAAAGCCGAACATGTCGAACTGATCGCCGCGCATCAGGCGGGACTGGCGGATGAAGGCGAAGACGCCGAACGCGCACAGCGCCCCGACCGGCAAGTTGATATAAAAGCACCAGCGCCAATCGAGGTTTTCGGTCAGCCAGCCGCCGAGGGTCGGGCCGATGATCGGCCCCATCATCGCGCCGGTGCTGAAGATCGCCATCGCGTAGGCATGCCGCTCGCGCGGATAGATCGTAAACAGCGTCGCCTGCCCGAGCGGCACCAGCCCCGCGCTGCAGACGCCTTGCAGGACGCGGTAGAGCACGAGTTGGGTGAGGCTCGTCGCGGCCCCGCACAGGGCCGACGCGATGGTGAAGCCGATGATCGAGGCGAGAAAGATGTACTTGACGCCGAAGCGCCCGGCGAGCCAGCCGGTCAGCGGCATCATGATCGCCGAGGAAACGATATAGGACGTCAAGATCCACGAGATCTGGTCTTGCGAAGCAGACATGCTGCCCTGGATGTGCGGCAGGCAGACATTGACGATCGTCGTATCGAGCCCCTGCATGACGCAGGCGACGATGACCGTCGCGGTGATCGCGCCCCGGTTGGCGACCGGCGGGGTGCTCTCCCCCCTCATTGCTCGCACCCGGTCATCGGCCGCGGCGGGTTATCGGCGCGCGAAGCGAGTTTTGGGCGATGACCATCATCAGCTCGAACGTATCTTGCTTAGGTATACAGGCAACCATCGCTGCTTGTCGCGCGACCGCCCAACCGGTCGAGTTGCATGGCCGTCGTGCGTCCTTCGAGACGCCCGCGACGCGCCAAATCGACAGCACGCCGATCGATGTCCCGGCTCAGCGGTGAATCGTCGCCGGCGTCCAATTGGCGGCGCGGCGAGCGAGCCGGTCGTCGGTGTTTTCGCCATCGTGATCGACGGCGGCGGGCTCTCGGGTGAAAGCGGCCCGGTCATCGAGGCAATTGGTGTTGATGACGGCGCGCGTACCGGAAGCGGTCTCGCAGATCGCACCGAGATAGACCCCGCAGCGCCGGCAGATCAGGAACTCGGCGGTGCCCGAGCCGAAGCGGTAGCGTTCGACGAGCGACCAGTCCTCGGCCTCGATCGCGGCCGACCCGCGCGGATCGCTCGCCGTGCGCGTGCCATGGGCACGGCAGAACGAACAGAGGCAGGCGCGCAGCGCCGTCTCCTCGGGTGGCTGAGATAGGCTGAGGCGCAGCCGAAGATTGCCGCAATGACAGCCGCCGTGGTGTGTCGTCAATTCTTTCTCCCGCGTTCAGCCCGGCCAAACCATCCTCAGTCATGTTGCAACAGATGCGGCGCGGTCAACTAACCGCTATATTCGCCGGTCACCAACGCTGCCCCTCCAGGGCGCCGCGCCAATCCGGAGGACGCCATGCATCTGATGTATTTCACCGAGCAGCCGATGTCGGCCTATCCCGCCGAGGAAGGCCTGAAGTTCGGGGCGACGGCGCTGATGTTCTCGAACAAGTATTTCGACCCGGTCGCCGGCAGCCGGCTCTATAACGAATATCTGGAACACTACCTGCTCGTCGAGGAGATGGGCATCGACGGCATCATGCTGAACGAGCACCACAACGCGCCGTTCTGCATGCAGGCAAAAGCCAATATTTTTGCCGCGATTCTTGCCGCAGCGACGAAGAAGGTAAAAATCGTCATGCTCGGCAATCCGCTGCCGCTGGCCGAGAATCCGGTGCGGCTCGCCGAGGAGCTGGCGATGATCGACATGATCTCGCAGGGCCGGCTGGTCTCGGGCTTTGTCCGCGGCGGCGGCCAGGAACAGCTCGCCAACGGCGTCAACCCGGCCTTCAACCGCGAGCGCTTCGAGGAAGCCCACGATCTGATCGTCGCGGCCTGGACCCGCGAAGGCCCGTTCCGCTGGGAGGGCGCGCATTACCAGCACCGTGTCGTCAACCCGTGGGCCGTGCCGCTGCAGAAGCCCTATCCGCGGGTGTGGATCCCGGGCGTCATCAGCCCCGAGACGGTCGTCTGGGCGGCGCAGCACGGCTATCCCTACATCGCGCTCAACACGCCGGTCGAGCGGACGAAGCAGATCTGGCAAATTTACGACGATACGGCGGCCGAGGCCGGCTTCCGGGGCGGTCCGGATTATCACGGCCTCCTGAAGCAAATCCACGTCGCCGAGACCGAGGAAAAGGCGATCGAGAACGCCGCCCAATTCCGCTGGATGCAGGGCGAGTTCACCGGCCTGGCCCACCCGGTGTGGAGTACGCCATCGGGTTACGGAAGCCCGGTCAACCGGCGCGCCTTCGTCGAGTTCGCCTCGGGCCGCGCCATGAACCCGCGCGGCCGGCCGTCGCTCGAAAAACAGATGGAAGAGCTGATGATCATCGCGGGCACGCCGAAGCAGGTCATCGCCAAATTGCGTATCCTGCTCGAAGAGACGCGGCCCGGCATTCTCGGCGTCTGGGGCAATGACGGCAACGTCACGCACCAGGACGCCAAGACCTGCATCCGCCTGTTGGGCCAGGAGGTGTTCCCGGCATTGCGCGAGATCGCCAAGGAGCTCGACCTGAAGAGCCCATTCGAAACCAACCAGCCGGTCAGCGTCGACTATATGCCCGGCCGCCGGCAGCCGGCACGAGCGGCGGCAGAGTAGCCGCCCGCGCGATCGTCAATCATCAACGAGTGGAGTCGTTGTCATGAACCAGAGCGATTTCGAAGCCGATCTCCGGCGCGAAGGTTACGAGGTCTTCTATGGCGGCCTGAGGGCCGACCACGTGAACCCCGACCACACGCATGACTGGGACGCGCGCGTCATGGTGATCGGCGGCGCGATCACGCTGACCCGCGAGGGCAAAGCGCAAACCTTCCAGGTCGGCGACAGTTGCGCGGTCGCGGCCGGTGAGGTGCACGCCGAACATGTCGGTCCGCAAGGGGTTGCCTACATCGCCGGGCGCCGCGAAGCTGCGGCCTGAAGCCCCCTCGCCTGGACAACCCGCAGATATGCGGCACACCCGGGCCGGTTATTGTTTCAGGGGGCGGCCGGAAGCGGAATCGAACTGCCGTCCAAGGATCCCCACCGAGGGGAACGTTTTAGGCGCGAGCATCCAGTGAGCCTGGGTGCGCTCACGCGACGGCGGCGTTGCGACAACCCCGAAAAGGCGAGACGATAGCCGTCGCGAGCCCGGGCATCCGGGAAATGTCGGTGGGGGAGGGGCCTATGAAATATGATGTGGTGATCGTCGGCGGGGGAGCGGCGGGATGCGTGCTGGCCAGCCGATTGGCGGCAAACCCGGAGACTTCCGTGCTGTTGCTCGAAGCCGGGTCGGATTACCCCGATCCAGCCAATCTTCCGGACGACATCAAATTCGGCCACACCCGCTTCGCCGAAGCCCCGGACTCGCAACACAACTGGGCCTTGCGGGGCATCATCACCGAGGAGCAAGGGGCGATCCACGTCGCACAGGGCAAGGTGATCGGGGGCGGGTCGTCGATCAACGGCCAGGCGATGCAGCGCGGCTTCCCCGAGGATTTCGACTCTTGGGCGGCTCTCGGCAACGATGAATGGTCGTATGCCAATATCCTGCCATACTTTCGCAAATCGGAGCATGATCTCGACATTCAGGATGAGTGCCACGGCTCGGACGGGCCGATGCCCGTCAGGCGCCGTCAGTCGGGTCCGCGGCCTGCCATTCAGCAGGCCTTCCATGCGGCCTGTTTAGAGGCGGGGTTCGGCACCACCGGGGATAAGAATGGCCTCGACCCCGCCGGCCTTGGCGTATCGCCCTCGAACAACCTGGACGGCGTCAGGATGAGCACCGCGATGACGCACCTCAACCCGGTGCGTCATCATCTGAACCTGACGGTGCGCGGTGGGGTCTTCGTCCGGAAGATCGTCGTCAAGGACGGCAGGGCCGTCGGCGTCGAAGCCGAAAGCGGGGGGAAGGTGTTCCAAATCGAAGCCGGCCGGGTGGTGCTGAGCGCCGGGGCGATCCGCTCGCCCCACCTGCTGATGCTCTCGGGCATCGGCCCCGAGGACCAGCTGCAGGAATTTGGCATACCGACGGTTCGTCATCTCCCCGGCGTCGGCCAGAACCTGTGGAACCACCTCAGCGCCCAGATGACGTTCAAGGTCAAGGACGGCGTCTCCCTCGCCGCTCATGTCGATGCAGCGCATTTCAGTTTGCACTACACCGCCGAAGGTTCGAGCGCCGTCAACGATATGGTGCTGAGGACCAGCCCAGCGGTCGACGAACGGCGGGAGCGCGTCCCCGGGGTACGGACCAAATACCTCACCGGTGACGTTGCCCCCGAGCGGGTGGCGCGGATCTCGTGCACTCTGGGATTGCCCGACGGCTCAGGACACGTCCGGTTGGCCTCGGCCGACCCCGGCGTCCAGCCGTCCTTTGACTATCGATATTTCCAGCATCCAAACGACATTCGACGGGTGCGGGACGGGCTGCGATTGGCGGCGAGACTGCTGGAATCCGACGCGTATAAAGACGTGGCCGATCACCGGATCCACCCGGCGAACGACATCCTGGCCAACGACGACGCGTTGGACCTCTGGATACGCCAGACCGCGGGCACGGCGAGGCACGTGTCCGGGACCTGTCGGATGGGACCGGATGCAGATCCGATGGCGGTCGTCGACCAATACTGCAGAGTCAAGGGCGTCAAAGGCTTGTGGGTGGCCGACGCGTCGGTGATGCCGCGCATCCCCCGGTCGGGCGGCGCCCATGCAACGGTGATCATGATCGGCGAACGTGTCGTCGATTGGATTGCCGCAGGTTACCCCGGTAACGAGGTTCCCGGTTGTTGACGAAATTCGCGACGCAGAACTCTGCTCAGCTCGCCGGGGCAAGCTTGTCTTGCGTCTTGGTGTCGAAATCACTGGCGTCATGGCGCTCGTGCAACTGGCTCGAGGGCTCGCCGGAAAGGCGGTTGACCATGCGCCCGCGCTTCACGGGCGGCCGCTCGAGGAGGGCGTCGGCCCAGCGCTGGACGTTCTTGTACTCGTGGACCGCGAGGAACTCGGCCGCCCCGTATTGGCCGAACTTTACCAGCCCGCCGTACCAGGGGAAGATCGCGATGTCGGCGACCGTGTAGTCAGGCCCCGCGACATACTCGCTCTCCGCCAAGCGGCGATCGAGCACGTCGAGGAGGCGCTTCGTCTCCATCGTGAACCGATCGATCGCATATTCGATCTTGGTCGGCGCGTAGGCGTAGAAGTGGCCGAACCCTCCGCCGACGTAAGGCGTGCTGCCCATCTGCCAGAATAGCCACGACAGGCATTCGGCGCGCGCGGCGGTCTCCGTCGGCAGGAATTCCCCGAACTTCTCGGCGAGGTACACAAGGATCGCGCCAGTCTCGAAGATCCGGATCGGCTTCGGACCGCTGCGGTCGAGCAGCGCCGGGATCTTCGAATTCGGGTTTATCGCCACAAAGCCGCTGCCGAACTGATCGCCGTCGCCGATCCGGATCAGCCAGGCATCGTACTCTGCGCCGCGATGGCCGAGGGCCAGGAGCTCTTCGAGCATTATCGTGACCTTGACGCCATTCGGCGTCCCCAGCGAATAGAGCTGCAGGGGGTGGCGGCCGACCGGCAGGTCCTTCTCGTGCGTGGGACCCGCAATCGGCCGGTTGATGTTGGCGAACCTGCCGCCGCTCGGCTTGTTCCAACTCCAGACCTTGGGCGGCGTGTAATCGGGCGTGTCGGTCATTCGTGAAGCTCCAGGCGTCTGACAGGCGCGCGGACACCGTGCGCAATCGGCTCATCTTACACGATAGGTCGGCCGCCGACAGCGCCACGCGCCTACGTGAGCCCGCGGCGGTAGTCGCGGGGGGCGTTGCCGGTCATCCGGCGGAAGGTGGTCGAGAACGAACTGGTATCGGCGAAGCCGAGCGAGATGGCGATTTCGGTGACGGAGAGCTCGGGTTTCGCCAGGAGCGCTCTGGCGCGGTCGATCCGGCACGCGAGATGATAGTGGTGCGGCGGCTGTCCGAACGATTCCTTGAACGTGCGCGCGAAATGCCGCGGGCTTAGCCGAACCAGATCGGCCAGTGCGCCAAGCGACGGCGGCTCGGCGAGATGCGCATGGATATGCTCGTCGACCGCGCGCCGCTGCCAGGCAGCCAGGCCCCCGCGATCGTTTGACCCGGAGACTAACTCGCCGCGCTGAAGCCGCACGATCTCGGTCAGCAAAACGACGCCAAGCGCCTCCGCGTAACAGGCGCCGGTCTGTTCGCTGCGCTCGACCTCCGAAGCCAACTTTGCTGCGGTGCCCCACAGGCACGATTCCTCAAAAAACAATCGTGGGGCCAGATCCATCTCGCCGAAACCCAGTTCCGGATCGAGCAGCGGTCCCTGCGGATCGATATAAAAATAGGTGACCCGGGTCAGCGTGCGGGGATCCTGCCAGCCGTAGAACTCGTGGCCGGCCGGAACGAAGGTCAGCCGGCGGTTGAATTCGCGGCGAGTCGAGCGCGGCAAACCTTCGACAAAAGTTTCCCCGTCGCGGCGTTCCGCCCGGTGCGATGCGATCAGCAGATGACAGGGCGCGCGCAGCCGGTACTCGAACGATTCCTGCCGCGTCACCTGGACGTTTTCGGCGGCAATGCCGCGCCAAGCGGCGGCTTGCCGTTGGACGATGGTATCGGGCGAGAAGACGACGCACGCGGGAATCCCAGCCATGATGCGACCTCGATGCTGCGGCGGCGTTCCCGATAACCCCCGCGGCCGCCCGTGGCTGCCGCACTTATTTCTCGCGGCTATATCGTCGGCCGCGCCAATCGGTTCCAGGATTTCTGTTGCGGCGCAGCATGACAGCGCGCCTCACGGAATCCGTCGGTTGTCGGAATTAGCGGCGATAAACCGAGCTTTCGCCGGCATGGCGGGGTTCCCGGTGGGCTGCGTCCGCGTATGCTGCGATGCGGCATTGAGCCGCGCGCTCTGGGGGACTTGGAGCCGCTTCCTGGCGAAGGTCGTTCATTCTCCGGCGTCAACTACACCCAGGTGCCGGCGCCGCGGTGTCGCGGAATGGCGCAGCCGGTCGATCGCGAGGTAAACGACCGGGGTCGTGTACAATGTCAGCAATTGCGATACGAGGAGGCCGCCGACCAGGGCCAGCCCGACCGGCTGGCGGATCTCATGGCCAGGGCCGGTGCCGAGGGCCAGCGGCAGTGCGCTTAGCGCGGCGGCCAGGGTGGTCATCACGATGGGCCGCACCCGCAGTTTGGCGGCAAGCAGGATTGCGGCTTCCGGGGCGAGCCCGGCTCCCCGCTCGCCATCGAGCGCGAAATCGACCATCAGCACCGTATTGCGCATCGCCATGCCGACGACGAGGATGCAGGCGATCGTCGTCATCAACGTGAACGGAGTCGCGGTCGCCCACAGCGCCAGCAGCGCCCCAAAAGCGGCAGACGGCAACGCCGAGAGGATCGTCAGCGGGTGGGCGAAACTCTCGTACAGCATGCCGAGCACGATGTAGACCGCGGTGACGGCGATCAGGAACAACGCCAGTTGGCGACCGCCTGTTTTCGCCGCCTCGCCGGCCTCCCCGCGAAACCCGGCGCGGATGTCATCGGATAGATGGACGGTCGTTTCGAGCTGACGGATCGCGGCGATGGCCTGTCCGATGCTGACCCCCGGCGCGGTGTCGAACGAGATCGTCACCGACGGGAACTGCCCGTCATGGCGCATCCACATCGTCCCGTGCTTGCGCTTCAACTGCGTCACCGCGGCAAGCGGCACCTCCTTGCCCCGGCTGCCGGGGACGAAGACGTTCTGCAACACGGACGGGTCGGCCTGGGCCGCGCGGTCGACCTCGAGGATCACCCGCGAAAAGTCCCGCGGCAGGTAGATCGTCCTGATCTGGCGCTGGCCGAATGCGTCATAGAGCGTGTTGTCGATGGCGAGCGGCGTCACGCCCATCGCGGCGGCCCGCACCCGGTCGGCTTCGAGGGTGGCCTCCAGGCCGCTTTCCTCGTTGTCGCCGATGACATCGACAAAAGTGCCGCGCATCCCCGCGATCCGCCGACGCATCAGATCAGCCCATTGGTAGAGCCGCACCGGGTCGTCAGCGGTCAATGTGTACTGGTAGCGCGAGGCCGACCCCTGCACGCCCAGGGCAAGATCCTGCACCGGGGTGAAGAACACCCGGACGCTTTCGATGTGGGTGATCCGTTCACGCAGGCGGTCGATCACCTGCTGGACGCTCACCCGGCGTTCCTCCGGAGATTTGAGGCCGACCATCATCTGACCGCTACTCAGCACCGAGCCGTTGTCGGTGCCGATATAAGAGCTGAGCCCGGCAACCGCCGGATCGTCGAGGATGGCGGTGATGACCTCGCGCTGGATCTTTTTCATCGCCGTGAACGAGACATTGGCGAGGGTGATCACCCGGACATAGAGGATGCCGGTGTCCTGCGTCGGCATGAACGCCTTGGGGATCGCGAAATAGAGCGAGAGGGTGCCGCCGGCCACGCCAAGCGTCACGATCAGCGCGATCGCACGATGTCGCACCATCCAGGCAAGGCTCGCCGCATAGAAGCCGGCGAGAGCCATCGCTCTGCGCGTGGTGCGGCGCGCGCGAAACGCTGCATCCGACAAGAAGCGCCCGCACAACATCGGCGTCAGGGTCAGCGACACCGCCGCCGAAAACACGATGACCAAGACCAGCGTCAGGCCGAACTCGCGAAAATAGCGGCCGACCACGTCGGGCATGAACAAGACCGGGATCAGCGCCGCGACCAGCGCCGCGGTGATCGCGACAATCGTGAAACCGATCTGCCTTGTGCCGTTCAGCGCCGCCGGCAATGCGCCCTCGCCGTCCTCCCGACGGCGCAGGATGTTCTCGATCACGATCACCGCGTCGTCGACGATGAATCCGACGCCGACGGTCAGCGCCATCAGCGACAGATTGTCGAGGGTGTAGCCGATGATTTTCATCGCCGAGACGGTCGCGGCCAGCGCCACCGGGATCGTGACCGCCGGGATCAGCGTCAATGTCAGCCGCTTCAGGAAGAGCGCGACGACCGTCACGACCAACACGATCGCCAGGGCGATCGTCGCCTGCACATCGGCGATCGAGGCACGGATCAGGAGGGTGCGGTCGTAGACGACGTGCACTTTGACGGCGGGCGGCAGCCAGCGCTCGATCTGAGCGAGCGCCGCTTTGACCGCATCGACCGTCTCGACGACATTAGCATCGGGTTGCTTGAAGACCCACAGCAGCACGCCCGGCTGATCGTTGTACCAGCCGGCGAGCCGCGTGTTGATGACGCTGTCGACCACCTCGGCAACGTCGCCAAGCCGCACCGGCGCGCCGTTGCGCCAAGCAACGGTGATGTCGCGGTATTCGGCGGCCGTGAAGAGCTGGTCGTTGGCCCCGATCATCCAGGTGAGGCCACTGGCAGAAATGCCGCCTTTGGGCAGATTCATCGTCGCCGCACGGACCGCCTGGCGCACCTGCTCCAGCGACAAATTCATGCTGGCGAGGAGCCGCGGCGAGGCGCGAATGCGCACCGCCGGGCGCTCGGCGCCGGCGACGTTGACCTTGGCGACACCCGGCAATTGCGACAGTTTCTGTGCGATCACGCTGTCGGCATAGTCGTACATCTGCTTGGGCTCGACGATGTCCGATGTCAGTGCGATGGCGATGACCGCCCACCCCGATGGGTTGGCCTTCCAATGCACCGGCGGCTGCGGCAGATCCTTCGGCAGGTTCGGGCCGGCGGTGTTGATCGCCGCCTGGACCGCCGCCGAGGCGGCGTCGATATCGCGGCCGAGCTCGAACTGCACCGTGATCTGGGTGCCGCCGGTAGCACTGAACGACCCCATCTCGGCGATACCCGGGATGATCCCGATCTGGCGTTCGAGCGGCTGCGCCAATGAGATCGCGATCGTGTCGGCGCTTGCCCCCGGCAGCCCGGCCCAAGTGCCGATCGTCGGCCGGTCGACCGAGGGCAGCGCGGCGATCGGCATGCGCAAATAGGCAACGAGGCCGAGCAACAGTACACCAAGCGCCAGCAACGTGGTCGCTACGGGACGCAGAATCGGCGCGCTGAACGGGTTCATGCCGGGGCCGGCGTCCGCGCTGCCCTGCGTCGCAGCCGCTGTTGCAGCCAGGAGAAGCCGAGATAGATGACCGGCGTCGTGTATAGCGTCAGGAACTGGCTCAGCAACAGCCCGCCGACGATCGCGATGCCGAGCGGCCGGCGCAATTCCGATCCGGTGCCGGTGCCGACGGCAAGCGGCAGGGCCCCGAGCAGAGCGGCCATCGTCGTCATCATGATCGGGCGAAACCGCAACAGGCAGGCCTGGCGGATGGCCTCCTCCGGCGACATGCCCTGCTGGCGCTCGGCATCGAGCGCGAAGTCGACCATCATGATCGCGTTCTTCTTGACGATGCCAATGAGCAGGATGATCCCGATCAGCGAGATCAGATCGAGCGGCATGCCGAACAGCATCAGCGCCAGCAATGCGCCGACCCCGGCCGACGGCAGGGTCGACAGGATCGTGATCGGGTGGATGAAGCTCTCGTAGAGCACGCCGAGCACGATGTAGACGCTGACGATCGCCGCCAGGATCAGCCAGCCTTCGTTGTGCAGCGAGGCCTCGAACGCGGCCGCGGCGCCGGAGAGGCTTGCGGTGACCGTCTCGGGCAATCCGATCTCGGCCTCGGCGTCGTGCAACTGCGCGATCGCTTGGCTCAGCGAGGCGCCGGCCGCCAGGTTGAACGAGATCGTGACTGCCGGAAATAGGCCCTGATGGGTAATCGCGAGCGGCGCCAGCCGGCGCTCGGCGCGGACCATTGCGGCGAGCGGCACGGCGGGCGACGGCTGGCGGAACCCGCCGGCGATCCCGCTCACCGATTCGTCGCTGCTCGCCGCCTGCGACGCGGATTGGGTGATGTAAACCCGGTTCAATATGCCGATATCGGTGCGTTGCGCCGGGTCGAGCTCGAGGATCGCGTGATACTGCGTCAGCGGACCGTAGATCGTCGCGATCTGCCGCTGGCCGAAGGCGTCGTACAATGTCTGGTCGATTGCCGCGAGGGTGACGCCGTACCGCGCCGCCGCGGCGCGGTCGATCGTCAGCATCATTTGCAGCCCCTCTTCCTGCTGATCGCTCGCCGCATCGGCAATCGCCGGGCGGCTCTGCAACGCCTGAACCAGGCGGGCGGCGTAGCGGCTGAGCTCGGCCGCGTCGAGGTCCTGCAACACGTATTGGTACTGGGTGCGTGCCGCGCGGGTCTCGATCGTGACGTCCTGAACCGGCTGCAGATGCAAGGTAATGCCGGGGACGACAGCCACCGCGCGCCGCAGGCGCTCGATGATCTGCTCGGCGGTGGCACGGCGCCGGTCGGGCGATCCGATGTCGATATAGAGCCGGCCGCTGTTCAAGGTCGAATTGATCGTGCCGACCCCGACAAAACTGTCGACCGCCACGACATCCCGGTCCTTTTGCACGATATCGGCGAGCGCGCGCTGGCGTTCCGTCATCGCCGCGAACGAGACGTCCTGCGCGGCGTCGGTGATGCCGACCAGGAGCCCGGTATCCTGAACCGGCAGAAAGCCCTTCGGGATCGCGACATAGAGCCAGAGCGTGGCAACGAGTGTCAGGAAGGTGAAGCCGAGCGTCGCAAGCCGATGGCGCAACACCCAGTCCACCCCTTCCATGTAGCCGGCGCTGATCCGGCCGTAGAACCGCTCGCTCCAGCGGAACAGCGCACCCCCGTGGCGGCCGGGCGGCTGGGCATGGAGCAGCCGGGCACACATCATCGGCGTCAAGGTCAATGACACCGCCGCCGAGATCAGCACCGCCAGCGACAGGGTGATCGCGAACTCGCGGAACAGCCGGCCGACCACCCCGCCCATCAGCAACAGCGGCAGGAACACGGCGATCAGCGAGATCGTCAGCGAGACCACGGTGAAACCGATCTGCCGCGCCCCTTTGAGGGCGGCGGCCAGCGGCGCCTCGCCGGCCTCGACGTAGCGGGTGATGTTCTCGATCATGACGATCGCATCGTCGACGACAAAGCCGGAGGCAATCGTCAGCGCCATCAGTGACAGATTGTCGAGGCTGAAGCCGAACGCCGCCATGCCCCCGAACGTGGCCACCAGCGACACCGGCAGGGCGATGCTCGGGATCACCGTCGCCCACAGCCGCCGCAAGAACAGAAAGATCACCAGCACCACCAGCACAACCGTCAGCACCAGCGTGAACTGAACATCGCCGATCGCGGCGCGGATCGTCACCGTGCGGTCGGACACCACCGAGACTTTCAGCCCCGGCGGCAGCGTCGCTCGCAACTTCGGCAACAAGGCGAGGACCGCATCGACGACCTCGATCGTGTTCGCGCCGGGCTGACGCTGGACATCGAGGATCACCGCCGGCTTGCCGTCGTACCAGGCGGCGAGCTCGGCGTTTTCGACCGAATCAACCGCCCGCCCGATATCGCGCAGCAATACCGGGGCGCCGTTGCGGTAGCCGATCACTGCTTCGGCGTAGGTCGCCGCGGTGAACAGCTGATCATTGGCGCCGAGCTGGAAGGCTTGCCGCGCCCCGTCAAGCTGGCCCTTCGGGAGGTCGGTGGTGGTCGCCGTCACGGCGCGCCGCACGTCTTCGAGCGACAATCCGAGACCGGCAAGGCGGGCGGCATCGGCCTGCAATCGCACCGCGCGGGTCTGACCGCCCTCGACCGTCACGGCGCCCACCCCGGAGACCTGCGACAGTTTCTGCACGAGGGTGGTCGCGGCCATCTCGTTGACCTCGTGCAGCGGCATCGTCTCGGAGGTCAGCGCCAGGATCAACACCGGGACGTCGGCCGGATTAACCTCCTGGTATGTCGGCGGACCCGGCAATAAGCCGATCGGGATCCACCCCGAGGCTGCGTTGATCGCGGACTGCACGTCCTGCGCCGCCGCGTCGATGTTCCGCGCGAGGTCAAACTGCAAGGTGATCACGCTGGTCCCGGCGGCGCTGACCGAATTCATCGTGGTCAGCCCGGAGATCTGGCCGAAATAGTGTTCGAGAGGCGCGGTGATCGAGGTCTCCACGACGTCGGGCGAAGCGCCGGGATAGCTGGTCACCACCTCGATCGTCGGGAAATCGACATTGGGCAGCGCGGCCACCGGCAGCGCCCGGTAGCCAAGGAGCCCCAAGCCGACAATCGCGACGATCAACAGGATTGTCGCGATCGGCCGCAGGATGAACGGGGCGGACATCTCCAGATACCGCCTTCAGCCGGGGTTTGCCGGCTTCGGCTCACCCTCGCGGTGGATGATGTCGACTCGGGTGCCGCCTTCGAGGCGGAAATGTCCGTCTGTTACAACCTCGTCGCCGGCCGCGGCGCCCTTCTCGATCAGCACACGCCCCTCGACTGCGGGGCCGGTCGTCACACCGCGCAACTCCGCGGTCTGGTTCGGCTTGACCAGCCAGACGAAATCGCCGCGCGGACCATGGCGCAGCGCGGCGGCCGGTACGGTCACGCCGCCTTTGCGTACGTCGATCGTCACCCGGCCGTTGACAAAATTCCCCGGCCACAGCTTGAAGCCGGCATTTGGAAAGCTCGCCTTCAATTTGATCGTCCCGGTCGACGGGTCGACCTGGTTGTCGACCAGTTCGATCGTGCCCTGATCGAGCGGCGTCTCGTTGTCGGGCGCCAGTGCAGTGACCGGAGCGCTCGCCTTGCCCAGGGTCAGACCCGATTGCGCCACCGCGCTCGCGGCATAGGTGAACACGACGGAGATCGGCTGGAGCTGGGTGATGACGACGATCGGGTTGGCATCCGAGGCATGGACAAAATTGCCCTGGTCGACCTGGCGGATGCCGACGCGCCCGCCGATCGGCGAGCGGATCGTCGTGTAGCCGAGCTGGTTGCGGGCGTAGTCGATTTGCGCCTCGTCGCTCTCGACCTGGGCGCGGTACTGGTCGACCAGCGCGCGCTGCTGATCGACCTGCTGCCGGCTGGCGAAGTTCTTCTGGACGAGATCTTCGTAGCGCTTGACGTCGAGCAGCGCTCCGGCGAGCTGAGCCTGATCCTTGGTGCGGGCCGCCTCGACCTGGCGAAGCTGGGCGGCGAAGGGCCGCGGATCGATCACCGCAAGCGGGTCGCCGGCCTTGACGTCCTGCCCTTCCTGGAACACGATTTGGGTGATCTCGCCATCGACGCGGCTGCGGACGGAGACCGTGTTGTAGGCCTGTACCGCCCCGATGCCCGAGAGATAAACCGGCACGTCTTCGATCCGCGCCTTGGCGATCGAGACCGGCACCGGCGCGGTCGCGCGTGGCGGCGGCGCAGGCGCGGCAGCGGACCACGGCAGGCTACTGACAAGCACCGTCACACGTGCCGCATCAACCGGCATCATGCCGAAATAAAAGGCTGCGACGACGCTGAGCGCGAGCAGCCCCGATAAGAGCACCGACGCGCGCGGCATCGATCGACCGGAAATGGCGCAGAACTCGCTCTCTCCTTACGCGAAAGCGCGCACTCTGCCAAGGCGCCTGCCGCCGGTTCGACCTGGTCCGGTTCGCGGCCTCTGCGTGGAAGGCTGAGAGGCCGCCGATTGCGCACAAAGGATCGCTTGACAGTCGGCATTCCGCCACCGCGCAATGCCTCAATTACAGCCATTCGCCCCGCTCCTGGAGGAAAGGCCTCCGCGCATGTCCAACCGTCCCCCATCCTCGCATCCCGATCGGCGCGACCTGATCAAGGTCGGCCTGCTTGCCGGTGTGTCCACGATCCTGCCGTGGGAACCGGCGCGTGCCGACATCGCGCAGGTCGCGCGCAACCGCACGATGATCCTCGTCTGGGGCGGCCGCGAGGGGCGCTGGGTCGATTGGGATTTGTGGAACCCGTACTCGATCGGCGCCAACCACCAGAACGGTCCGAACCTGATCTACGAGCCGCTCGCCTATTACAGCGCCTTCGCCGACAAGACCTATCCGTGGCTTGCGGAGAGCTATCAGTTCACGCCCGACTTCAAGCGGCTCACGATCAAGACCCGCTCCGGAATCAGCTGGAGCGACGGCGTGCCGTTCAGCGCCGAGGACGTCGCCTACACCCTTAATGCACTGCGTGATCTCGGCCCCAAGGTGCGCTGGGGCGTCGACGTGCAGCAGGCGGTGGCGAAGGCCGAGGCGAGCGATGCCAACACGGTGGCGATCGAGTTCAATATCCCGTCGCCGCGCTTCTTCTTTTTCATGACGTACAAATACGACATCGGCGTCTACATCGTCCCCAAGCACATCTTCGAGGGGCAGGACTGGACGACCTTCAAGCATTTCGACCTGGCGAAGAAATGGCCGGTCACCACCGGCCCGTGGCAGGTCGTCGATGCGTCGCCCCAGCAAAAGGTGTTCGATCGCCGCGCGACGTGGTGGGCCGTCGAACGCAAGCTGGCGCCGCTGCCGGCGGTCGAGCGCAACATCTGGCTGCCCACCGCCGGCGAGCAGCAGACGGCGCAGGCGCTGATCACCAACCAGCTCGATGCCGGCACCGGTATGCAGCCCGCCACTTTCCCGACGGTGTTCCACCAGAACCCCAAGGTCATCACCCATACCGGCCAGAACAAGCCGTACGGCTACATGGATTGGTGGCCGATCTCGCTCTACGTCAACAACGAGCGGCCGCCGTTCAACGACAAGGACGTGCGCTGGGCGCTCAGCCATTACATCGACCGCCAGCAGCTAGTCGAGGTCGGCTATCTTGGCGCCAACACCCCCTCGCAACTGCCGCTGCCGCCCTACCCGCCGCTGGCGCCCTATTTCGACGCGGTCAAGGATTTACTCGCCAAATACGACACCAACGAATTCGCCCCGAAGAAGGGCGACGCGCTGCTCCAGGGCAAGGGCTTCAAAAAGGATGGCGACGGCTTCTGGACCGACGGGCAGGGGAAACGCCTCGCCGTCAACATCATCGGCTTCGGCGCCTCGGGACCGGCGATCGGCCCGGTGCTGGTCGAGATGCTGAAGCGCCGGGGCGTCGAAGCCGGCATGGCGTTGCCGCCCGATTTCGACAGCCGCTTCCAGAAGGGCGAATATGACGGCGCGATCTACGGCCATGGCGGCTCGGTCAACGAGCCCTATGCGACGCTGCGGCTCTACCAGGGCGCCTCGATCGCCGTTCCGGGCGCTCATCAGGCGAATTTCGCGCGCTGGAAGAATGCCGATTACGACAAGCTGGTCGATGAAGCCTATGGCGTGGAGCCGAACGACACAAAGAAGCTGGCCGAGATCTGGCGCCGCGCGATGGAGATCTGGCTCCCCGAATTGCCCGATATCCAACTCGTGCAGAACATCCACCGCATTCCGTGGAACACGACGTACTGGCGGAACTGGCCGACCGAACAGGACGCCTATGTCAACGGGGCGCATTGGCACCTGACGTTCGCCATGGTGCTGTGGAGCCTGCAGCCGGCGTGAGCGCTCGGCTGGTGAAAATGCTTGTGGGCTTTGTCGGGCAATGACGCCTGGCGCCGGCTGACCGATGCAGGCCGCCTATATCGCGCGCCGCTTCGGCGTCTTTGTGCTGATCATCTGGCTCGCGGCGACGCTCAACTTTTTCCTGCCGCGCCTCTCGGGGCAGGACCCGGTGCACAACAAATTGCTGCAGCAGGCGGCGCTCGGCGGCTATGTGCAGGCCGGCATCGAGGAGATGACGCGCGAGTACGAGCAACGATTCGGCCTCGACAAGCCGCTATGGCGCCAATACCTGACCTATCTGCATGACGTCTCGCGGCTCGATTTCAACTATTCGATCGCCAACTACCCGCGAACCGTGCGCGAGCTGATCGCCGACGCCCTCCCGTGGACGCTCGGCCTGCTCGGCACGACGACGCTATTGTCCTTCGTCATCGGGACGCTCCTCGGCGCCCTACTCGCCTGGCCCAGAGCGCCACGCTGGATGCGGTGGCTGATGCCGCCGCTGTGGGCGCTGCACGCCATTCCGTTCTTTCTGCTCGGGCTGATCCTGACCTATATCTTGGCCTTCCAGATCCCGCTTTTGCCGATCTTCGGCGGCTATTCGGCAGGCGCCGTGCCGGCGCTCACCTGGGGTTTCGCGTGGGATGTGGTGAGCCACGCCCTGCTGCCCGCGCTTTCGATCATCCTGGTCGCGACCGGCGGTTGGGCGCTCGGCATGCGCGGCATGATGGTGACGACGATGGGCGAGGATTATGTCGTCTTCGCCGAGGCGAAAGGATTGAAGGCGTCGACCGTATTCACGCATTACTGCCTGCGCAACGCGATCCTGCCGCAGGTCACCGCGTTTGCGCTGGCCTTGGGCCAGATCCTCTCCGGCGCGGTGCTGGTCGAGGTCATCTTCGGCTACCCCGGCATCGGAACGCTGCTCTACCAGGCGATCCGCGAGAGCGACCATTTCGTGATCCAGGGCATCGTCTTCATCGTCGTCGTGGCGCTCGGTTTCACGACGTTCGTGCTCGACGTGATTTATCCCTGGCTCGACCCCCGCATTACCTATGGCCGGGCGTAATGCACGGCGCCTATCGCTATCTCCGGCGCAATCCGTCGCTGGCGCTTGGCGTCGCGCTGCTCGCCGCGCTCGCGCTGTTCGTGGTGATCGGCGGCCTCTTGGTTGATAGCGAGGACGCGAGGCCGCTGTCGGTGCCGACGCTGCTTCCGCCGTCCTGGGCCCATCCGTTCGGCACCGATCGGCAAGGTCGCGACCTGCTCGCGGTCATGGTCGTGGGCACGCCGCTGACCTTGCGCATCGGCTTTGTCGCCGGCGTGCTCGGCGTCGGCGTCGGCACTGTCCTCGCCTTCGTCGCCGCCTATTACCGCGGCGTCCTCGACACGGTCATCCGGGGCATCGCCGACATTGGTTTGACCGTGCCCGGACTGTTGGTGCTGATCATCATCGCGGTGTCGATCAAGGGCACGCTGACGGTCAATCAGATGGCGATCGTCGTCGCCTCGCTCGCCTGGCTCTACCCGACCCGCACGATCCGCGCCCAGGTGCTGTCGTTGCGCGAGCGCGGCTACGTTGAGGTGGCGCGTCTTTCCGGGATGAGCGGGCCCGGCATCATCTTCCTCGAGCTGATGCCGAACCTGCTGCCTTACCTCGCGGCGACGCTGGTCAATTCGGTGTCGGCGGCGATCCTCGCCTCGATCGGCCTCGAAGTGCTCGGCCTCGGCCCGATCGATGCGCCGACGCTTGGCATGACCCTCTATTGGGTAAATTTCAACGCCGCGATGATCAACGGCTGGTGGTGGTGGTGGCTCGCGCCGACCGTGATCATCGTGACGGTCTTCCTCGGGCTCTTCTTCCTCACCGTCGGTCTCGACGAGATCGCCAACCCGCGGCTGCGGAGCAGCGCGTGAGCGAGCCGCTTCTGAGCGTCGACGGCCTGCGCGTAAGCTTCGCCCACCCGCAGGGCCTGGTGCGCGCGGTGGACGATGTCAGCTTCGCTCTCGCGCCGCGCGAGCGTTTCGGGCTGGCCGGCGAGTCGGGCTCCGGCAAATCGACGCTGGTGCTGTCGATCCTGCGCATGATCAAGCCGCCCGGCCGGATCGACGCCGGCGAGGTGCGGTTCCTCGGCACGCCGATCGCGGGCTTGGACGAAGAAGCGATGCGGGCGCTGCGCCTCGCGGGCATCGCGCTGGTGCCGCAGGGCTCGATGAATTCGCTCAACCCGGTGCTGCGCATCGGGCGGCAGATCGCCGACGCCTTCGCCGACCACGGGCTGCACTTGACCCGGGACGAGGAGAAGCGGCGCGTCGTCGCTCTCCTTGCGGAGGTCGGCCTGGCGCCAGGCGTCGCACGGCTCTATCCGCACGAGCTGTCCGGCGGGATGAAGCAGCGCGCCTGCATCGCGATTGCCATCTGCCTGCGCCCCAAGATGATCATCGCCGACGAGCCCACCAGCGCGCTCGACGTCGTCGTGCAGCGCCAGGTGATGGCGACACTGGCGCGGGTGCAGGAGGACCTTGGAGCGGCGGTGATCCTGGTCGGCCACGACCTCGGGCTGATGGCGCAGTTTGTCGACCGGCTCGGCGTGATGTATGCGGGCCGGCTGGTCGAAGTGGCGTCGATCGCCGAGATCATCACCCGCCCGCGCCATCCCTATACCCAGGCGCTGATCGCCTCGCTCCCCTCGATCGAACGCCAAGGCACACTCGCCGGTATCCCCGGCCTGGCGCCGCTGCTGCGTGAGCTGCCGCCGGGCTGTGCCTTCCATCCGCGTTGCAAGCTGGCGACCGATCGCTGCCGCAGCGAGACGCCCGCGGTGCGCAACATCGAGGGCGCCCAGGTGGCGTGCCACCTGGCCTGACGCGATGGTTCCGCTGATCGAGGCCGTCGATGTCAGCAAGCGCTTCGCCGGGGGGTTCGGGCGCGAGGCGACGCTCGCCCTCGCCGGGCTGTCGCTCGCGATCAATAGCGAGAAGCCGTCGATCATCGCCGTCGTCGGCGAGAGCGGCTCGGGCAAGACGACGCTCGCGCGCCTGCTGCTCGGTCTCGCGGAGCCGAGCGGCGGGGAGGTTCGCTACCGGGGCAGCGATCTGCGCAAGCTCACGCACGAAGACCGACGCGCGTTCCGACGCGACGTGCAGGCGGTGTTCCAGGACCCGTACGGGGTCTACAACCCGTTCTATCGGGTCGATCATGTGCTGACGACGCCGGTGCGCCGCTTCCGCCTCGCCACCTCACGTCGACAAGCACGGGAGTTGATCGGCGAGGCGCTGCGCGCCGTCGGGTTGCAGCCGGAGGAGATCCTTGGCCGCTTTCCCCACCAGCTTTCGGGCGGCCAGCGCCAGCGCGTGATGGTGGCGCGCGCCCTGTTGCTCAAGCCGAAGCTGATCGTTGCCGACGAGCCGGTTTCGATGGTCGATGCCTCGCTGCGCGCGACGATCCTCACCTCGCTGCGCAAGCTCACCGACGAGCATGGCATCTCCATCCTCTACATCACCCACGACCTCGCCACCGCCTACCAGGTGAGCGACTCGATCCTCGTTCTTTACCGCGCTCAAATTGTCGAAGCGGGCGCTGTGGCGCGCGTGGTGGCGGCTCCCCAGCACCCTTACACGCAACTGCTGATCTCGGCGATACCGCGTGCCCACGTGGCGCGCGACTGGCTCGCACAGGAAGACGGGGGCAGGCGCAATGGCCTCGCGCTCACGGCGGAGGGCTGCGGCTTCGCCGACCGCTGCCCGCACGCGATGCCCGACTGCCTTGCCGCGCCGCCCGCCCTACGCCGCACGGAGCCGCAGCGCGCGGTTGCCTGCGTGCGGTTTCACGATCACCCGATCCTCCCCGCCGCCGATCTTGGCGAGGTGTTGTCGCTGTAGTTTTACTGCCCCTCAGGCGGCCTGCCTTCATCGCGTAACTTTAGCTGCGCACCACCGTAATTCCGGTTTTACCGAGGCTGACCCACAGTTCGGTGCCGAGGGGGTGGGGATCCGATGTGGATCGCTCGACGACAAACAGGCTGCCCAGCGCGCATTCGACCGTGTATTCCATGTGCGTGCCGAGATAGGCCGCCTTGGCGATGCGCGCCGGCAGAGACGGCGTCGGCGGCCGGTCCGGGGTCAGCAACAGCGCGTCGGGCCGGATCGCGACTTTCACCGGCCCGGGTGCCGCGCCGCGGTGCGGCAGGCTGAGTTCGAGGCTTGCCAGCCTGACCCCGGCCCGGTCGCCGGACCAGTCCGCAAGCTCGGCGTCAACCATATTGGCGTCGCCGATGAAACCGGCGACGAAAAGGCTGGCCGGCTCCTCGTATAACTCGCGCGGCCGACCGCTTTGCGCGATCACCGATTGCGACATGACGATGATCTGATCGGAGACCGCCATCGCCTCCTGCTGGTCGTGCGTCACATAGACAACGGTCAGGTTGAGCCGCAACTGCAATGCCCGGATATCGTCGCGCACCTGGCGGCGCAACTTGGCATCGAGGTTCGACAGCGGCTCGTCGAACAACAGGACCAGCGGCTCCAAGACGAGCGCGCGCGCCACCGCGACCCGCTGCTGCTGCCCACCCGACAGCTCCGCCGGATAGCGCCGGTCGAGACCGGTCAGCCCGACGAGAGACAGCTTTTCCGCGGCCAATTCGCGGGCCCGCCGTTTGGGTGCGCCGCTGACGGTGGGGCCGTAGGCGACATTCTCCAGCACGGTCATGTGCGGGAACAGCGCATACGACTGGAATACCATGCTGACATCGCGCTCGCTCGCCGGCAGCTGCGTTATATCGCGGCCGCCAATCAGGATGCGGCCCGCGCTGACCCGCTCGAGCCCGGCGATGAGGCGCAGCGTCGTTGTCTTGCCGCAGCCCGACGGACCCAGGACAGTGGCCAGCGTGCCGGCGTCGACGGTAAAAGAAATGTTGTTTACGGCCGTGGTGGTGCCGTAACGCTTGACCACCGATTGAAACTCGACCGCTGCCGAGGCTGTAATGCTCATGGCCGTCAGCCGACCCCTTGGATCGCGACAGGCGCGAGCCCGGGGCGTCCGAGGCGGCGCTCGCCGACGGCAAGCTGTATCAGCACGACCACGGCCAGCATGATCAGGATCAAAGTCGAGGAATAAGCGATTGCCAGCCCGAACTCGCCAGCCTCGACGCGGCCCACGATATAGGCCGTCGCCATATTGTATTCGGCCGAGACCAGAAAAATGATCGCGCTGACGCTCGTCATCGCGCGGACAAAGGCATAGATCAATGCGGCAATGATCGCCGGCCGCATTAGCGGCAATATTACCCGGCGCAGTGTCGTGAAGGTGCGCGCCCGGAGCATCAGCGAGGCTTCGTCGAGGCTACGGTCGATCTGGCTCAGCGCCGCGATGCCGGCCCGCACACCGACCGGCATGTTGCGGAAAACGAAGCAGACGATGAGGATGAGCCCGGTGCCGGTGAGCTCGATCGGCGGCACGTTGAAGGCCAGGATGTACGACACGCCAACCACGGTGCCCGGGATCGCGAAGCTCAACATCGTCGCGAATTCGAAGGCGCGCTGCCCGGTGAATCGGGAGCGCGACAGCAGGTAGGCGGTCAGCATGCCGGCGATCGCGGTCAGCGGCGCGGCGATGGCCGAGATCTCGACCGTCGTCCACAGCGAATCCCATGCGGAACCGGTGAAATGCAAACCGTCTGCGGTGTATTCGATCGAAAATGCCGTTACATAATGATGGAGGGTCGGGGTGTAGTCGCGCCCCACAGTCTTGACCATCCCGCCGATGAAGATCGTCGCGTAGGTCGCGATCGTCAGCAACAGCCACAACGCCACAATGCCATAGCAGAACCAGGCGAGCGGGCGCGGCAGCGGCGGGGCGAGCCCGGCATCGCCCTTGCCGGTCAGCGTCGCAAAGGAGCGCCGGCCGAGCCAGCGGTGCTGGGTATAGAAGACGGCTAACGTGAAGCCCAACAGAACGATGGCCAGCACGGCCGCGCGCCCGCGGTCATGGGCCGAACCGACCACCGCGTAGAAAATCTTCGTCGACAGCACCTCGAAATTGCCGCCGAGGACGAGAGGGTTGCCGAAATCGGCCAGGCTCTCGACAAAGCCCAGCAGGAAGGCATTGGCGATGCCCGGGCGCATCAGCGGCAATGAAATCGTCGCAAAGATCGTCCAATTGCGCGCCCGCAATGTCTGTGCTGCTTCCTCCAGCGTCGGACTGACGCCCTGGACGACACCGACCAGGACGAGGAAGGCGATCGGCGCGAAGGCGAGAAGTTGTGCGAGGCACACGCCCGGCCACCCGTAGATCCAGCGCGATCGCGCGATGCCGAACCCATCCGCCAGGAGCGCCGATGCGGCGCCGGCGCGGCCGAACAAGAGGATCATCGCCAGGCCGATCACAAAGGGCGGCGTGATGATCGGCAGGATTGTCAGTGCTCGCAATGTGCTCTTGAACAGAAACCCGGTGCGCGTGACGATCAGCGCGCTGGCGAGGCCGAGCACGGTACTCCCGGAGGCGACCGCTACGGCAAGGAACAGGCTGTTCCAGGCCACGCCGCAACTGAATTCGGAATAGACGCAATCGAGGCCCCACACCGAACGGTCGAAGAAGGCGGCGATAAACTCCGCCGGCGCGAAGCGGCCGGAATTGTCCTCGACCGCGCTCGCCAATATCGTGGCGACCGGGAAGAACACGAACAGCGCTACCAGGGCAAGGATCAACCCCAAGGCCGATGCCGTAAAGGCATCGCCGCCGCAGGCGCCGCGCGCCGCCAAGCCGTGGCACAGCAACATCAACAAAGCGAGCATCGTCAGCAAGGCGCCATAGCCCATGCCCGCCTGGGTCGGGCCTGATGTGCCGAACAAATCGGCAAGCCACCCGAACGACCAGCCGCGGTGACCGATCGCGATCCCTTCGAGGCCGAGCCAGACCAGCCCGGCCACTCCGGCCCAGATCAGCCATCGGCCGCCAACCGCCGCATTTTCGCGCGGCCGCAACAGCGGGATCAAACCAAGCAGCAGAGGCAGCGTCAGCGGCAACAGCCAGGGCCGCCGCTCGGAAAGTCCAAGCGCCAGGCCGGAGGCGGCCGGGCCGAACCCATAGGCAGGGTCGAGATACCAGGGCAGGAATGCGAACCCGATCCAGCCGAGCGCCAGCCACAAGCCGACCGGCTTTGCCACCGCCGACACGGCAGCGTCCGCGGCTTCTAGCGCGGCAGGTTTTTCACCTCATTGTCCCATTTCGCCAACAAGCGCTTGCGCTCGGCCGAGGAGCCGTATTTGGCAAAGTCGTAGTCGATAAACTTGATCTGAGAGAAATCGGGCGCGCGCAGCGGCGCCTTGGCCTCCTTGTTGGAGGGCACCTGATAGGATTTCGACTCGCCGCCGAGGATTTGCGCCTGAGCGGTCAACGCCCAGTCGTACCATTTTTTCGCGTTGTCGAGGTTCCGCGACCCTTTGATGATGCTCATCGAGCCGATCTCGTACCCGGTGCCTTCGCACGGTGCGACAACCTTTATCGGGGCGCCGTCAACGATAAACGTAACCATATCGTGCTGAAAGGTGATGCCGATCAGGGTCTCGCCGGTGCTTGTCGCCTTGGCCGGCGCGGCACCGGATTTGGTGTATTGATTGACGTTGCGGTGCAACCGCTTCAGATAATCGAAACCTGCCTCCTCGCCCATCAGCTGGATGACCGTTGCGAGCAGCGTATAGGCGGTGCCGGACGAGTTGGGATCGGCGACCTGGACCTCGTCGCGAAAGCGAGGATCGACCAGATCGGCCCAGCATTTGGGCTCGGCTCCGCCTTTCTTCTTCAAGAGCTCGGTATTGTAGCCGTAGCCGAGCGCGCCGGCGTAGACCCCGACGGCGCGGTGCTTCGACTGCTCCCATTGGCGGATCGCCCAATCATGGATCCCGGACAGGTTGGGTGAGCGGTTTTCGACGGTCAGCCCTTCCTCGGCGGCCTGCATGTGCGGGTCGCCGGTACCGCCCCACCAAATGTCGCCGCGCGGATTTGCCGATTCGGCCTGGATTTGCGCATAGAACTCGCCGGAGCTCTTGCGCGTCATCGCGACCTTGATCCCGGTCTGCCGCTCGAAGGCGGTGACCATGGCGCGGCACCATTCCTCCTGCACCGCGCAATAGACCACGATGTTGCCCTCCGCCGAGGCGCTGCGCGGTGTCAACGTCGCCGCGAGGGCAGCGAGCGCCGCTCCCGCAAGCGCGAGGTGGTTCAGCATCCGCGGTTCTCCCCCTGGGACGTTTCTATAGTGAGCGTAGCACTTTCCAGTTGCGGACATCCGTCTGCGCCGCGCCGCTACTATTCACAACCGGTCGGGCGAGCGTGAAATCCACGTCCTTGATCGCTTCGGCGCAGCGAGCGGCGATCGCCGCCAGCATCTCCGCGTTCAGGTCGGGCCGATGATCCTGGGTGACCCGGTCCAGCGTATAGAGCAGGCTGATATGCGGCGGGAGGAGCGCCGGCGCGCCGACGATGTCGCGCAGCCCCTCGCGAAATTGACGCAGGCCTGGGCTGTTCTCGATTTCGATGAACACGGCGCGGAATGGGGTGATGACCGCGCCGGTCACCGCCGTTTTCGCCACCGTCAGCGGCAATAGCCCGCACTCCTTGATGTAAGCCGCCGCAGCATCGAGCACGGCGAGGTCGCCGGGTACGCTGCACACCGTCAGATGCGGACGAAACGACACGGTCTGGTGCTCGCCGGCCATGCGGTCGATCAGGCTCTGGAGCGCCTGTTCCTGACGGCCCTGCGGGCGGAGCCAAATCGAGGTCACCTTAGGCGGCACTCGGCATCACACGGCGCAACAGCGCGACCGATTGCGTGACGCCCTCGATCGGCGGCAAGGCAAGATCCTCGTGCTCGATCGACAACACGTCGTCGTATCCGATTGCGGCGAGCGCTTGGCAGAACCGGCGCCACCACGCCTCGTCTTGTCCGCGACCCAGAGTGACGTAATTCCAGGCGCGGTGCTCGAAATCCTGCGCCGGCCTAATTTCGATCCGCCCGTCGCGCGCCAAAACTGTCGGTTCGAGGCGCGTGTCCTTGGCATGGACATGGTAGATGGCCTCGCCCAGCGCCGCGATCGCGGCGAGCGGATCGGCTCCCATCCACAGCAGATGGCTGGGATCGAAATTGACGCCGACAGTGTCGCCGACCGCCTCGCGCAGCCGGAAGAAAGTACCGACGCTGTAGACGTTCTGGTGGCCGTGCAGCTCGAGACAAAGCCGGGTGACGCCGTGGCCCCTGGCATAGTCGACCAGGCCGAGCCAGAACGGGATCAGCAATTCTTCCCATTGATAGCGCAATATAGCCTGCGTCTCAGGCGGCCAGCTCGTCGTCACCCAATTGGCATTGGCGTCGCCCGGCCCGCCGGGGCAGCCCGACATCATGACCACCCGCTCGATGCCCAATAGACCGGCGAGCGCGATCGTCTTTCGCGTCACCTCGCGGTGTCTGCTTCCGGTCTTGCCGGGATGCAGCGGATTGCCTGAGCAGTTGAGGGCGCTGATCGAAATGCCGCGGTCGCGGAGCGCGGCCATGAACTCGCGACGCGCCGATATGCTGTCGAGCATCCGGTCGAGCGCCAGGTGCGGTGCCTGCGACCAGTTGCCCCCGGCAAATTCCAATTGCTCGATGCCGAGTTCGGCGGCGGTGTCGAGAAGCGCCTCCGACGACAGTTCGCCGAGGCTGTCCGTGATCATGCCGATCTTCATCGCTGTCCTCTCACAGACCCACTTGCGCGACCGCCGCACTTAGATGCGCGAAACCGATCCGGGCATAGGCGAGCGGCGATGCCCTTTTCGGATCCTGCTCCGCCTCAACGACAAGCCAGCCATGATAGCCGGACGCCGCGAGCGCACCGCACACCCCGGCGAAATCTAAGCCGCCGTCGCCCGGCACGGTAAAGACGCCGTCGAGCACGGCATCGAGAAAGCTGGTATCGGCGGCGCGGACCCGCGCGAGCACACCCGGCCGCACGTCCTTGCAATGGACATGGTTGATGCGGGGCCCGTAGCGCCGCGCGAACGCGACCGGATCGCCCCCGGCGAACGCCAGATGGCCGGTATCCAGGAGCAGGCCGACGCTGGTGCCGGTCGCCGCCATCAGGCGGTCGATCTCGGCCTCGCTCTCGACCACGGTGCCCATGTGGTGATGATAGGCGAGGCGGATGCCGCGCCGCGACAGGTGCGCGGCAAGCTCGGTCAGGCGGGCTCCGAAATCACACCACTCGCCATCGTTGAGCCGCGGCCGGTCCGACAGTGGACGGCCCCGGTCACCGGCGATGCTTCCGGTGGTTTCCGCATAGACGAGGACCGCGCATCCAAGCGCGACGAGCAAGGCGAGGTGCGCCTCGATCGCTGCCAGTTCCTCATCGACCGAGCGATCGAGGAGACGACCGCTGTGCCAGCCTGAGATCAGCGACAGCTTATGGCGGTCCAGAACCGGCCCCAGCAGTGACGGGTCGCGCGGGAATTTGTTGCCGAGCTCGATCCCCGCGAACCCCGCCTGACGCGCCTCGGCAAGGCAGGTTTCAAGCGGCGTGTCGCCGCCCAATTCCGGCAAATCGTCATTGCTCCAGCCGATCGGGCTGACGCCGAGGCGCACGGGCATCGATCGGGGCTCGCCCTTGTTGCTCCGCCCCGCGAGCTTACCCGTCGGAAAGCGGGATTGCGACCGCGAAGCGCTGCTTGTTATCGTGTCCCGCAAAAGGGGCGAGATAGGCCGATGGCAAACCCGGGCCGCAGCATCGTGGTGTTCGACCTCGGCGGCGTGCTGATCGATTGGGACCCGCGGCATCTCTACCGCAAGCTGTTCGCCGGCGACGAGGCGGCGATGGAGCATTTTCTCGCAACGGTGTGCACGCACGAATGGCATCGCCACCACGATGCCGGCCGCAGCTTGGCCGAGGGTGTGCGGACGCTCAAGGACTTGCATCCCGACAAAGCGGAGTTGATCGACGCCTTCGGCACCCGACAAGGCGAGATGTTGGCCGGATCCATCGCCGGCGCGGTCGAGATCCTGAAGGAGCTGCGCGATCGTGACGTGCCGCTCTACGCGCTCAGCAACTGGCCGGCCGAGACCTTCCCCCTCGCGCGTCAGCGTTTTGATTTCCTTGGCTGGTTCCGCGGCATTCTGGTCTCGGGCGAGATCGGCGCGATCAAGCCGGAGCCGCGCATCTACGAGGTCCTGCTCGAGCGCTTCGCGATCGACCCGCTGAGCGCCGTTTTTATCGATGACGTCGCGGTCAACGCAGCGGCCGCGCGCGCCTTCGGCATTCATGCGATCCATTTCACGACGCCGGCCGCGTTACGGGCTGAACTCGCCGCCCTTGGGCTGCTTTAGCCTGGCGCGCGGCCTGATTTCACGCCGATGAACTCCTCCGCCACCTCGCTCGACGTGTACGAGGCAAGCGTCAGCTACGGCGTGCATCAGGTGCTCGACCGGGTGTCGCTCAGCGCGGCCGGCGGCGAATTCATCGCGCTCCTGGGCGCCTCGGGGTGCGGCAAGACCACGTTGTTGCGCGCGATCTGCGGGTTTGTCGGGTTGGCCGGCGGATCGATCGCGGTCGGCGGGCGCGACATCACTCGCCTGCCGCCCGACAAGCGTAACATTGCGATGGTATTCCAGTCTTATGCCCTGTGGCCGCACATGACGGTCGCGCAGAACATGGGCTACGGCTTGAAACTGCGTGGCGTAGGGCGGGCACAGATTGCCCAGCGCGTCGCTGCGCTCCTTGCCATGTTGCGCCTGGAGGGGCTCGGCGAGCGCAAGGTGACCGCGCTTTCCGGCGGACAGCGCCAGCGCGTCGCGCTCGGCCGCGCCCTCGCCATCAACCCGAAAATCCTGCTGCTTGACGAGCCGCTGTCCAATCTCGACGCAAGGATCCGCGAGGAGGTGCGCCACGAGATCAAGACGCTGCAGCAGACGCTCGGCATCACCACCGTACATGTCACCCATGACCGGCAGGAGGCCATGGTGATGGCCGACCGCATCGTCATCCTCGATGCCGGGCATGCCGCGCAGATCGGCACCCCCGAGGAGATCTACAATCACCCGAACTCGCCGTTTGTCGCGAGCTTTATGGGCGCCGGCAATATCGTACCCCTCCGGCTCCTTGTCGCGGGCGAGCGCGTGGCGATCGCCGCCGGACCGTTCAGCAACGGCATCGAGGTCGACGCCGCGCTGCTCGCCGCCAACGGCATCGCCGGGTGCGCCGCGGAAACGGCTGTACACGCCCATTTCCGCAGCGAGGGTGCCCGACTGTGCCCGCCCGATCAGGCCATCGACGGCGTTCTGGTATTGCGCGGCGAGATCGTGCAGTGCTCCTACCCCGGCGGGTTTTACCGCTACGCGGTGCGAGTCGGGTCTCACCAACACCTGGTGGACGATGTGCGCCGCATGGCGGTCGGCGAGACGATCGGGATCGCGCTGCCGGCGGGGGTATTGCACCTCTACGCGGCAACGCCTGGCATTCAATCGCAAAACACACAATAAGCGGGGGGAGCGCAATGCAACCGGTCAGCAGCATCATCGCGGTAGTGGCGGCGGCGCTCGCCGTCGTCGGCCAGCCCGCCACCGCACAACAACCGGTGACGCTCAACCTCGTCACCGCGGGCGACCAGAACATGGTCGACTACGTCAAGGACTATCTCGGTCCGATGTTCGAGAAGGCGCACCCGGGCGTCACCGTCAGGGCGGTCAGCACCGGGCCGGGTGATGCGGGCTCGCAGAAGATCTACGAGAAGCTCGAAGCCGAGAAAAACAACGCCAGCTGGGACATCGACGTCGCCGTCATCCATCAGAAAGCGGCCGGCGAGATGGTGCCCAAGGGGCTGCTTGCCCGCTACGCGCCCGAGGTGGCGACCGACAAGCTCGTCACCTCGCCGGCGGCGAAGCTGGCGCTCGGCGCCAATGTCGACGGCTATGTCATGCCGATGTTCAACAGCCAGACCGTGATCGCCTACAACACCACAATGGTCAAGGATCCGCCGGCGACCTACGCCGCGCTCGAAAAATGGGTCGCCGCCAACCCCAAGAAATTCGGCTACAACGGCATCAAGGGCGGCATGTCCGGGGTCGCCTTTGTCGTCGGCTGGATCTATTCCATGGCGCCCAACGCCGATCGATTGATGAAGGGTCCTTATGACCCCGAGACCAAAAAGAGCTGGGATCAGGCGCTCGCCATGCTGGCCGCGTTCAACAAGAACGCGGTGCTGACGCCGGGCAATGCCGGGACGCTCGACATGCTCAATCGCGGCGAGATCGCGATGGGGCCGGTTTGGGTCGACATGTTCTACACTTGGCAGGCCGACGGCAAGATCCCGCCGACCGTCAAATTGAAGCTGATCGGGCCGGGAATGCCGGGGCAGCCGATGTATTACGTGGTGCCG
>WNFD01000429.1_pt1 | contig 41359 bp, 39 predicted proteins | sample 5400491 | NCBI WGS metagenome assembly WNFD01 (sample SAMN13153343, study PRJNA577476) | soil metagenome | isolation source: 120 cm saprolite under Douglas fir tree site 2 hole 2 replicate 2 | place: USA:California | collected 2015-04-18
CACTCGAGCCTCCACTACCACACCCCCGCCGAGGTCGCTCGACGCCGTGCTCGACCTCACCGGGCGCGATCATCACAGCACGGCCGACAGACACCCGTGGCGGTCGCATAACCCTGGTCCGAAGAACGGGGGCATGACATTCAGGACTGTGCCCGCTCGCCCAACAACTCCCGAATCGCCTTGAGCAGCTCCCGCGGCTCGAACGGTTTGACCAGTGTGCGCGCCGCGCCGAACGCCGCCGCGACGCTCAGCACCTCGATTTGCCCCGTCCTCCCGCCACCGGACACGGCGATGATCTTCACCTGAGGACTCTCGGCCCGGAGCGCCTTGATGACCTCGAGGCCGTCCCGCTCGGGCATGAAGACGTCTACCAACACGAGATCGGCAGCGTGCTCGCGCTGCAGCCGCAGGCCGACCTCCCCGTCGGACGCTTCCATCACTTCGTAGCCGGCTCCTTCCAACACGATCCGGAGCGCTTCGCGAAGCAACTCGTCATCATCCATCACGAGGATTCTCGCCACGCCGCCTCTACGCGGCCGGCGATGAATCCAGTACCTGTCGCACGCGTCGCGCCAAGGTCTCTGGGGTGAAGGGCTTTTGCAGGTACGCGATGCCGGAGTCGAGGATGCCGTGATGGACGATGGCCTGGTCCGCATAGCCCGACGCGTACAGCACCTTCATGTCGGGTCGCAGCTCGGCGAGCTGCTCGGCCAGCTGCCGGCCGCTGAGCCCCGGCATGATGACATCCGTGAGCAGCAGGTGGATCGGACCGTGATGCTTAGCGGCGAGTCGCAGCGCCGTATCGCCGTTCGGCGCTTCCAGGACCGCGTAGCCGAAGCGCTCGAGTACCTGCCGGGTCACCATGCGGACCGAGGCCGCATCCTCGACCACCAGCACGGTTTCCGTACCGCCGCGTGGCTCCGCGCCGGCCGCCGACGCGGCGGTGGGTTCGGCGGGCTCGTCTACCCTGGGGAGGTAGACTTTGAAGCTCGTCCCGTGATCGAGCTCGGAGTACACCCAGATGAATCCGCCCGACTGCTTCACGATTCCGTACACCGTCGCCAGGCCCAGCCCGGTGCCCTTGCCGGCTTCCTTGGTCGTAAAGAATGGCTCGAAGATGCGGGCCTTGGTCTGCTCGTCCATGCCGATTCCGGTATCGGAAATCGCGAGCATGACGTAGCGGCCCGGGCTGGCGGGCGCATGGCCGCGCACGTAGGCCTCGTCCATGTCGACGTTGGCCACCTCGATGGTCAGCCGGCCCCCGGTCGGCATCGCGTCCCGCGCGTTGACAGCGAGGTTGATGATGATCTGCTCCATCTGGCCGGGATCGGCTTTCACCACTCCCAGGTCGGGAGCAAGCACGGTGGTGAGCTGGATGTCCTCGCCGATCAGCCGCTTGAGCAGCTTGTCCGTGCCGGCGACGGTCGCCTTCAGATCCAGGGCCTTGGGTTGGAGCACCTGCTGGCGGCTGAACGCCAGCAGCTGGCGCGTGAGCGCGGCGGCGCCTTCGGCCGCCTTGCGGATCTGGTCGACATCGTCGCGCTTGGGATCGTCCGCCCCGAGATCTTCGAGCAACAGCGCGCTGTAGCTGGTGATCACGGTCAGCAGGTTGTTGAAATCGTGGGCGACCCCGCCGGCTAGACGTCCGACCGCCTCCATTTTCTGGGCCTGGCGCAGCCGCTCCTCGGAGCTCTGCAGCGCCTCTTCCGCCCGCTTGCGCTCGATGCCCACGGCCAGGGCGCTCGCGACCGACGCCAGCGCTTTGGGCACGAACTCGGAGAGGGAGTGGCGCGCGAACATCGCCATGACGCCGAGGACACGCTCCTGCACCACCAGGGGGTAGCCGGCGAACGCCACCATCCCCTCGCGCTGCGCCCAGTCCTGGTTGTGCACGTGCGGATCGCCCACCACCTGGTTGGTCAGGTGCGGACGGCGCTGCTGGGCGATCAGGCCGATCGTACTGTGTGGCCCCTCGACTTCCGTGTACATGCCGGCGCTGGCCTGCAGGGCGGGGATGCCGGTGGCTTCGTCCTGGATCCAGATGCGGGCGAGCGCCACGTCGAGGTGGCGCACCAGCGCCTCCGTGCAGAGCTGCAGCGTCTCGCGCAGGCCCCCTCCTCGCGTCAGCGCGCCCCCCACCTCGGAGGTCAGCTCCGCCAGGCGGGCCCGCTCGAGCAGGGCGGTCTGCGCCCGGCGGCGCTCGCGCCGCGCCTCGGTGTCCCGCAGCTCCCGCTGGATGGCCGGGATCAGCCGGCGGAGATTGCCCTTGGTGAGGAAATCCTGCGCGCCCGCCTTCATCGCCTCGACCGCGACGTCCTCGCCAATCGTGCCCGAGACGAAAATGAACGGGGTATCGAGGTCGCGCGCCCGCAAGAGGGCGAGCGCCGCCGGCCCGCTGAACGCCGGCATGCTGTAGTCCCCGATCACGAGGTCCCACGCATGACGATCGAGGGCGGACGACATGGCGGCCGGGGTATCGACCCGCTCGTATGTCGGCTGGTAGCCCGCCTGCTGCAGCTCCCGCAGCAGCAATCGGGCGTCGTCCTCGGAGTCTTCCGCGATTAGGACCCGCAGGGGGACGCGCATCGACAGGCCTAGACACATGCGCCCCAAGGCGATTCCCGTCCAATACTTCCTTGTTAGGGGAGACAGCGCTCCGAGCGATAGCTCGGGCCCGGGGGCAGGGCCTTGACCGGCGCCCGATTCTCATCTATATAACCGTTCGGTTATGCAAGCACCACACCGGCTCGACACCATCTTCGCGGCCCTCGCCGATCCCACCCGGCGGGCGATCCTCGCCCGCCTGGCGTCGGGTGAGGCGTCGGTGCGGGAGTTGGCCGAGCCGTTCGCGATGAGCCAGCCGGCGATCTCCAAGCATCTGAAGGTGCTGGAGCGCGCCGGTCTGGTTTCGCGCGGCCGCGACGCCCAGCGGCGGCCCCGCCGCCTCGAGCCCAAGCGGCTGGGGGAAGCGACCAAGTGGCTGGAGCGCTACCGCCGCCTGTGGGAAGGGAACTACCAGCGCCTCGACGCGCTGCTCGATGAGCTCAAGACCAAACCGCAAACACCGGGAGATGACCGATGAAAAGCGCCGAATCATTGAAGCTCACGACGCCGGGGGAGCGGGACCTCGTCATGACCCGCCGCTTCGACGCTCCCCGCAAGCTGGTGTTCGACGCTCACACCAAGCCGGAGCTGGTGCGGCGCTGGCTGTTGGGCCCGCCCGGTTGGTCCATGCCGGTGTGCGAGATCGACCTGCGCGTGGGCGGCAAGTACCGCTACGTGTGGCAGCACGATCGTGACGGGACCAAGATGGGGATGGGTGGCGTGTACCGCGAGATCAAGGCTCCCGAGCGGATCGTCAACACCGAGCAGTTTGATGAGGCGTGGTACCCGGGCGAGGCCTTGGGGACGCTCGTCCTCGTGGAGCAGGGCGGAACGACCACGCTCACGCATACCATGCGCTACGAGTCGCGGGCAGCGCGCGACGCGGTGATCAAGTCCAACATGGAGAGTGGCGTGACGGCGAGCTACGACCGGCTGGCTGAGCTGTTGGCGTCGACACCGGCCAGGGGGCGCGCATGAACGGCGCGAGCATGTCCCCCCCTGCCCCTCCCCGCCGCGTTTGGCGCAGCGTGGGCGCCGTGGTCGCGGGGTTCGTTGCGGTGTTCGTCCTGTCGGTCGGCACCGACCAGGTGTTGCATGTCCTCAAGATCTACCCGCCGTGGGGTGAGCCAATGGCCGGCGCGCTATTCGTGCTCGCTACGGCCTACCGCATCGTCTACACGATCCTGGGCGGCTACATCACGGCGCGGCTCGCCCCACAGGCACCGGTGCGTCATGCTCTGATTCTTGGACTCGTCGGGCTCCTGGCGGGCATCCTTGGAGTGATCGTCAACATCGCCAAACCCGAGCTCGGTCCCCTGTGGTACTCGGTCGCGGTCGCCGTCACCGGCCCGCCGAGTGCCTGGCTGGGCGGCGTCCTGTACGGCAACAGACAATCTTGAGGAGACGCACATGCAGAAGATCATCCCGTTCTTGTGGTTCGACGGCCAAGCCGAAGAGGCGATGAATTTCTACGTCCCGATCTTCAAGAACTCCAAGGTGCTGAGCGTCACACGTTATGGTGCAGCCGGGCCGGGACCAAAAGGAACAGTCATGTCCGCGACCTTTCAGCTCGAGGGACAACAGTTCTACGCGCTGAACGGTGGCCCGCAGTTCAAGTTCACTCCGGCAATCTCGCTGTTCGTGAATTGCGAGACGCAGCAGGAGGTGGACGAGTTGTGGACCAAGCTGCTGGAAGGCGGGCGGGAAGACCAATGCGGCTGGCTGCAGGACAAATTCGGCCTATCGTGGCAAATCATTCCCACCGCGCTCGGAACGATGTTGGGAGACAAGAATCCCGAAAAGGCAAACCGGGTCATGCAGGCCATGCTCAAAATGAAAAAGATCGACATCAAGGGCCTGCAGCAGGCGTACGACCACGGGTGAGCCGCGCGGGTCAGCTCACGAAATGAGCGATCGGGTCACGAAACAGGTCCGGATGCCTCTCGAGTAACCGGGCGGTTTCAAGGCCGGAGTAACTGCGCGCGTCGTATAGGCACGCGGTAGTCACTGGAAAGCGCCGCGACAGCCTCTCATACGCCGCCTCGTACTCGAGCACCTGGTCGAAGTCGCCCTCCCGGGCGAGGGTCCCGCCGGACACGTCGCCCACCACGCGGAGGGTGCGAGCGCCGTCCCGCATCGCCGCTTCGAACGCGGTCGCCCAAAACTCCAGCTGAGCCGTGGCCGTCTCGGCATATTCCGAGACCAGCAGGCGCTTCGCCTCCAAGTCGCGTCGCAGCGCCGATCGGCGGCGTCCGAGCCGGGCGAAGATCCGCCCGCGAACGCGAAGCTGCGCGGTGAGGATGCAGACGGTGCCGGCCTCCAGACCTTTCCCGATGAGGCTCGCCGCCTGGCGCGTGCGCCCGAGATCGCTCGCATAGAAGGCGCAGACGTGGTGCGCCGGCGTGTTGCTCGCATCCCTTTCCAGGAACGCCATCAGATCGGCCCGCCGGAAGCGTCGCTCGCGGCGCCCGCCGATGCGGCGGCAGGGGAGACGCCCGCCGTTGGTCCAACGGCGCAGCGACGCTTCGCTGACCCGCAGCAGCGCGGCTGCCTCAGCGATGTCGAGCAACTCGGAATCGGATGCCATGAGTCCGAAGGCGTTCCCTTGTGGACCAATGCGCATTATAGTTTAGCAAAGTCTAAGAATACGGGCAATGGAGCTACGGCATTTTCGCTACTTCGTGGCAGTGGCTGAGGAGCACAGTTTTGCGCACGCCGCACGCCGTCTGCGCGTCGCGCAACCAGCCCTGTCGAAACAGATCCGCGACCTCGAGACCGAGCTGGGAGTGACGTTGTTCAAGCGTCTCCCGCGCGGGGTTCGGCTCACGTCGGCGGGTGAGGCGTTCCTTGCGGACGCCCGCGGCACGCTGGACGCGGCCGGACGCGCCATGACCAGCGCCCGCAGCGCCGGCAGGAACGGTGCCTCCGATCTCGAGTTCGCCCACGGCGAGCTCTCGGTCTACAACTCGAATATCGAGGACCTGCTCGCGGCGTTTCGGGTCGCCCACCCGGAGGCGCAGGTGCACGTATCGAGCACAAGCGACGCGGACACCTACCACGCCTTGCGGGAAGGACAAGTCGACATCGCTTCCGTGTTCATCGCGCAATGGCCCGTCGCCGGGTTCGACGCGCTGCGCATCGTGGACTGCACGACCAAGGGCGTACTCCTCCCGGCGAACCATCCGCTCGCCGCCCAAGCGTCGATCACCTTGGCCGACCTGCGGAACCTCACGTGGCTCCACTCCTCCCCCCAGCGGTGGCCCGGCTTCTTTCGCACCATCGACGAGGCGCTGCGAGACCGCGGGTTGGTCCCGTTGCGGCGGCGCGAGCGTCCCAAAGAGACGCCGTCGGCGAACGTGCAGATCGCCGCGGGAGAAGCTTGGGCGCTGGCGAGTGAGGAGGTCGCGGCGCGGTACCGGGCCGCCCCGACCGCCATCGTGTATCGCCCCATCATCGAGCCTCCGATCCCCTGCTGGATCGCGCTCGTGTGGCGCGCCAAAGCACCCCCGCTCGTGCACGACCTCATCGAGGTGGCGCACACCCTTCCGGGGGCCCCGCCCAGCGCGAGTTGAGGCAGCCCTAGGCCTCGGGCGGTTGAACGGCGGCGAATCCTCTGTAGAGCAACACGTCGTAGAGGACTTTCAACGCCCCCGCGATGAAGAACGGCACGCTCATCAATGCCGGACGAGCATAGAGCAATCCCGCGAACACGGGCGCGAGCGCTGCGCCGATCGTTCGTGCCACGCCCGTGATGCCGCCAGCCGCCGAGCGTTCCTCTGGACCGACGACGGCTATGATGTACGACTGCCGGGTCGGTACGTCCATCTGACTGATACTGAAGCGGGCCAGCAGGACCAGGGTGGCGAGCGGCAGGCTCGGCATCAGCGGCACGAGAATGAGCAGGATGTTCGACGGAAGGTGTGTGAACACCATCGTCCGGACGAGGCCGAAGCGCGCGGCAAGTCGGGATGCCAGGAGCGCCGAGATCCCGGCCAGGACATTCGCCCAAAAAAAGATCGCGCCGAGTCTCGCGGGGTTCACGCCGAACCGAAGGTAGAACCAATAAGCGGCGAAGCTCTGCACCACGAAGCCGCCCGCAAACGAGTCGAGCGCGAACAGGCCCGACAGCCTGAGCACCACAGCACGCGAGCGGCCGATGCCGAAGGACCCGGCTCCCGACTCGCTAACCTCGGCGGCGGGCGAAAGACGGGTGAAGAGGAGGGCCAATGCCACCCCAAGACCCGCATACAGGAGGACGACCACACGGTAGCTTGCGACGGCCGGCAGGGCCTTCTGCTGCAAGACGTGCGACAGCGCCCCTCCACTGAGCGCACCGGCGGCGGTCGCGAACGAGCCGGCCAGCGCGTACCAGGCGAATACCGTCGTCCGGGCCGGACCGGGGACGACCTGCGACAACGCGGCCTGCTCGATCGGGAGAAACGGCCCCACCTCGTTGCCACTTGGGCTGATGACGCCGAGGGTGCCGGCGGCGACCAAGTACACGAAGTTACTGGTGTAGGCGAAGGCCAGGCCGGCGGCTGCCATGAGCAAGGCGCCGACGATCAGCATGCGCCGCCTCCCGATCCGGTCGGCGTGCGTCGTAAGGTAGAGGGAGACCACCGTGTCCCCGACCAGCGTCAGGGTCAGCAGCACGCCGGTTTGGGATGTACTCAGGCCAAGGCTGGTCAGATAGAAGACCAGGACCACGGACAACGCGCCGTAGGCGAACAGGCGGGTGCACCGCGTCAGGAACAGCAACCACCCATCGCGCGTTGGAGCGATGCTCCCCTCCTTGGAGGCAGTATGCGACGGCAGCGGTAGTCCCAGCGAGTGATGTACCTACATATCGCGGGGAGGCAATCGCTGACGGGAAGGTGTTACGTTGGTGGCACCTCTCTGGGCCGCACCGGGAGCCCGATTTCTCCAGCCCAACCGTCCGTCAGGCCGAACGTCTCACCCATGTCGAACTGCAGCACCCTGAGGCGCCGGGCGAGGTCCTTCAAGGCCCAGATGACGGTGTGCTGCACCTCCGCCGAAGACCACTGACCCAATTCGTTATGGCTCAAGTCGGCCTGCAAAGCCGCGGCGATGCGGCTGGTGAATTGGCCGTGGGGCTCCCGGGATACCGCCTGGAGGTAAACGGCCTGCTTCGCTGGTAGACCTTGGGCCTCATTTAGTCCTTTTTGAGGCCCTTTCCCGTCACCCCAGAGCACCCACTCGAGCGTGACGCCGTCGAGGCCCCGCTCCCGCGCCCTGGTGACGATCAACCGCGCCACATCTGAAGGAAACCTCTTGCGTTGCGGCCACTTCTTGATCGCGGCCTCGGTGACTGGGGAACCGAGCTCCGCAGCGAACTGGCGGTAGGTGAGGGAGATTCCCGGCCAGGGGCTAAAGGCGTCCAGCAGCCGAGCCAGCCGCTCAGAAACTGGGCCTGGTTTGGATCCTTTTCTAGCCTTGACAGATGACACATAGGGCCTAGGTTAGTGACCTAATGGGTACCAAGGAGGCGCCGGTAGCGAGCCCCAGTGAGGACAAGCTGTCACGCCTGCAGGCTCTCGTCAAGTGGCACAAGCACCCACGCACATGAGCCCATTAAGGAGCGATGACCGGTGCTCGGATTAGGGATGATCGTCGGAGTACGCAGCGCCCTGTTTCAGGAGGATCACATGGTTCGGAAGGTAGAGATGTTGGCAGCGAAGGCTGGTACGGTTGAGGGTGACAGCGCGATCGAGCGCGAGGGTTTGAAGCTGGCGCAGGACATGCCGCTGAAGGAGCAGGTCATCTTCACCGGCTCCACCGACTGGACCCCGGATCAGGCCGAGCACTATATCGACTGGCGCATCCAGTGCATCGATGCGGACATCGCCAGGCTGCGTCAGCAGCTCGACGACCTGATCGCCTCGCGCAAGCGCTGGCTGGCGGTCACAGGCGGTCGCTCCAAGGTCTTCGCCACCGGCAACGGCCACGCCGCGGCGAGCTCGGCGTAAGCAGCTCGGCGAGTCATCCCGGCGATTGATTGGGTGAACCATCCGCCCCGCAACGGATTCCCGTTGCGGGGCGCTGTGTTCCTACGCCTGGCGTCGGTCGCGCGGCGTACGCTGCACGGGGATCGGGAAGGTGACTTCGAAGGTAGTGCCGCGACCCACCTGAGAATTCACCTTGATGGCGCCACCAAACATCTCCTGGGTGATCTGACGCACGACGGTCAGCCCGGTCCCGGAGCCCGAGCCGAACTCCTGGGTGGTGAAGCCCGGCTCGAAAATCCGCTCGAGATGCTCCCCGGCAATGCCCACCCCGTGATCCTGGACGGCCATGTGTAGCGACTCGCCGACCTGCCCCAGGGTGACCACCACCGGCGCGTTCCGGCCCCGCGACGCCGAGACCGCATTGCGGATGAGGTTCGTGAGCACCTGATACAGGGCGTTTGGATCGCCCTGGAGAAAGACGCCGCTCACGTTGATGACCCCCTGGAGCGCGATGCTGCGCTTACCGGCCAGCGGCCGCTCCAACGCTACACACGACCGGACGACCTGGGCCGCGTCGAACCGCTCCGAGCGGGCCAGCCCGCCCCGGGCGCGGTCCTGGATCGAGCGCAGGAACTGGATCGCTTGCTCCATGCCTTCGCCCACGCCCGCCAGCTCCTGAAGCAGCTCCGCCCGGAAGTGGGGCGCCAGCGATTCCGTCGTCCGGATCAGGTCGAGCGAGAGATCCAGGCTCGCGAGCGCGGCCGTAAGGGGATTGGCTACCTCGTGGGCGATCACGCTGGGCTGGCGCACCAGCTCCGCCAGGGCGTCGGGCTCCGCCAAACGGGGCCGGCTGGCCACGGGAGGCTGGTCCACGAGACCAAGGCACAGACCCGCGAGCTCGAGGGTGATGCGCTCCCGGCTGCGGCGCTCGACGCCGTCGGGGGGCGGCGCGGCAGGCTGCTTCCTCACGGGAGCGACACACCACATCCCGCCGTCGTTGAGCCGGCAGCCGACCCAGCGACTGCCCTGGATAATGGGGGCACCCCAGCGATGCAGCGTGCTATCGAGGTCCAGGCGTGTGTCCGCGGCTTGGGCACTCCCGGCGCTGGTCAAGACGGGGACCACTTCCGCGCGCGACGAGACCTCCCAGAGGGTGACTGGCCGCCCCTGCAGGGCCACGCTTGCTTCGCGCAAAACCTCGCGACGGTGCTCTGGCATCTCTGTGGTCAAATGTGGGAAGCAGAGCGCCCCGGTCCTAGGGCGTTTTTGCGACACGAAGGGGTGCGAATGCGGCAGGTACTGTCTCGACGTCAGCCCTCGCCCTTGCGGCGCCGCTTCCCCTCTTTCTCCCGCTCGGCTCTCCGACCGGCGACGATGACGCGATCGCGACCCTCGTTCTTTGCCTGGTACATCGCCGCGTCGGCGCTTGCGATCAACTCTTCCGGCGTCTCCCCGTGCGTCGGATACTCGGCGGCGCCGACGCTCACCGTCAACCGCCCGGCGCCGAAGTCTTCAGCCGCCACCCGCGCCCGGAGGCGTTCGCCCACGGCGGCGGCCGTCGCGATCGGCGCCTCGATCAGCATCACCACGAACTCCTCCCCACCGTACCGCGCCACGCTATCGACCCCGCGCGTGGTCTGGCGCAGGATCTCCGCGATCTTGACGAGCGCCGCGTCGCCCCCAAGGTGCCCGTGGGTGTCGTTGTACTGTTTGAAGTGGTCGACGTCCGCCAGCAATACCGAGAAGGTGCGCCGCAGCCGCCGCGACCGCTGCACCTCGTTGGCGAGCGTCCCCATCAGGTGCCGCCGGTTGTACAGTCCGGTGAGCGCATCCGTAACGGAGAGCCGCTCGAGCTCGCCCTGGCCCTCCCGCTCCCGCACGCGGGTCACCAGGTTCTTGAACACCTGCGTCAGCTGGCCGACCTCGCCCCCGGCGCCCGTGGGGAGCTCGACCGAGGTGTCCCCCGCGGCCACTTTCGCCGCGACGCCGGACAAGCGCTGCAGTGGGCGCACGATGAGCGATCCGACGTAGGCCGCCAGTGCGGCGGCCAGGAGCAGCGCGATGAGTAGGACGCCCGTCCCGCCCCCGCCGGCCTGGCGGAACGCCTCCGCCCGTGGCACCTCGACCACCGCGGCCCAGCGCAACGCGGGCACCCGTCGCAGGGTCCCCATGACGTCGCGCCCGTCCGCGCGCTTGTACTCCACGCTGCTGCCTTCCCGATCGATCAGGGCCTGCACGGTCTCCGTCGGGAGCCTGGTGCGCATCAGCTCCGCTGAGCTCGTCCGCGACCGGAGGATCAGCCTGCCCTGGTCCGTCATCACGTAGATGTCGGCCCCGCCGCCCCCGCCCTCCCCATTCGGATCGCGGGGAGCGAGCCGCTGCAGCACGTCGGCCACGGCGCGCAGATTGATCTTGGCTATGAGCGCGCCGACGTACTTCCCATCCGCCTGGCGGATCGGTACGGCAAGCCCGATCGCGGCCTTGCCGAGCCCGATGTCCCAGTAGGCATCCCCCACCAGGGCATCACTCGTTTTGAGGGCGTTCAACCGGTCCTGGGTGAACTGCACGCCGCTCATCCGGCCGCCGCTGCTGGTCACGAACCGCCCGCGCCCCTCCACCACCAGCAGCGCGTCGCAGTCCGGGCAGCGATCGCGCACCGAGTTGAGGTATTCGCGCAGCCGGCTGAGGGCCTCGCCGCCCCCGCTTGCCTGGATCCTGGCCAGGTTCTCCGGCACCGCGTAGGCCGTGGCCGCCACGCGCAGGTCGCGCAGCCGATCGCTGAGCCACTGATCGATCTCCCACGCCGCCTGGGTGCTGGTGGCGCGCAGCTCTTGGGCGATCTGGTCGCCGATCGACCGCCGGCTCTGGCGGGACGACACCACGGTCACGACGAGAGTCGGCACGAGCGTCGCCACCACCGCGAACACCAGCATCTGATTCCTGATGCTGTCGAGGTGGAACTCGCGCAGCCGGCGCGCGATCGTCTCTTGCCAGACGGACAGCGTCAGTCGCCCTCCCGGAGTACAGCAAGATTCACCTTCCGCTACCCCCCCCGCAACAGTGAGCCCGCTCACGGTTTGAAGCAGGACCGACGCGGGCTCGCCCATTGCAGCGCCGTGAATACTAGCGTATAAGCCTCTGATGAACATCCTGTTCCCCGAGCTCCTGCGATTCAGCGACGTCGGGCTGCTGCTGCTGCGACTCATGGTCGCGATCGTGTTTTTCGCGAGCGGATTGAATCACCTCAAAGACCCAACCGAACGGGCCAAGGGCATCGGCGCGAGTCGCGGCTTTACGATCTTCCTCGGTTGCGGAGAGGTGCTTGGGAGCTTGGGCGTAGCGATGGGCGTCCTGATTCAACTCGCTGCCATTGGACTGATCCTGATCATGCTCGGCGCGATCCAAAAAAAGATCTTCGTGTGGAAGACCGGGTTCTGGGGCAAGGGAGGCAATGGCTGGCACTACGATCTGATGCTCCTGGTGATGAATCTCGTGATCGTCGTGACCGGCGGAGGCAAGCTCGTCGTGCTGGCGTGACGAGCATCACCCCGGGGCTGGTCACACGTCATCCCCGGATTCTGCAACGTATCACGCGGTAGACGAGAGGTGCGACCCGCCCGCTCATCTGCTCGGAGCCCGTAACCCGGCACCCCACTTGAGGTAGCGACGAACGCCACAACCAGGCATACGCCTTGCTTCACGTCCCATGCCCCTCCACCACCGCCGCTCTCTTTCGCCGCAGAGGACTGCAATGGCCTGGAAGCTCTTCGGACACGAGACGACCCCGGCGCAGCTCCCCGCCGAGCTCCGTTCGATTCTTGCCCAGATGCAGCGCGAGCGTGTCGCGTTCGAGGGGCTCACCACCGGCGCGCGTGACTCGACCCAGCAGCTCGCGCAGCTCACCCAGCCGATCGCCGAAGCGCAGAAGGTCGTCGCGGAGCTGCAGGGGCGCGTCAAGTCACTCGAGCGGCTCGTCCCCGTCCTGGCCACGCTCGACGAGCAGACGGAAGGGGTGTCGCGCACCCAGCGTCGCACCGAAACGCAGGTCGAGCACACCGCGGCAGAGGTCAAGAACCTCCGCACCGAGATCGAGCAGCTGCGAGCCACGTTCGACGCGGCCCTCGCGCTGAAGGGCGATCTCGCCAGCCTGCTCGAGTCGGCCGGAGGCCTCAAGTCCCTGCGCGCCGACGCGGACACGCTCACGGGCCAGGTGCGCGACCTCTCCACCACGTTCGACCGCGCGCGCCAGCGCCAGGACGAGTTGAAGCGCGCCGGCGAGGCAGCGGCGGCCCGACTGCACGCCTTCGAGGAGCGGCAGCAGCAGGTGCACGGAGGCATCGCGACAGCGCAGACCCGCGTGACCGGTCTGGAGCAGGCCTTTGCCCATCTCGGGCAGGCTGCGGCGGACGCGGCCGACACCAAACGACAACTGGGCACGCTCAAGTCCCTCGCCGATTATGTGACGCAGAAGGTCGCGGTGCTGGAGCAGCAGCGCGAAGTGGTGGATCGCACCATCGGTCAGGCGACGCAGCTCGACGACGTCCTGCGGGACATCGACGCCAAGATTCAAAAGCATGAAGCGAGCGCCGAGCATCTGGGCGCGCTCGAAACCCGTGTCACCGAGCTGCAGACGCTCCACGGCGACCTGCTGGCGAGGTCGCGAGAGGTCAGCACGCGTCACGACCAGATCGCGCGGGCCGACCAGGAGCTCCACGGACGCCTGAACGGGCTGCGGGACGAGGTGCAGCGCACCGTCAAGCGCTTCGAGCTCGAGAACCAGGGGCTCGACGCGGTCGGGCAGCGCATCCTGGATCTCCGCGGTGCGCTCACGGACATGGAGACTCGCTGCCGCACCCTGGACGAATCGACCCGCACCATCGGGGATGTCCGGTCGCAGGCCGACGGGCTTGCGACGCAACTCGGCGGTATTTCCGAGACGGTGGGACAGCTCGAAACCCAGGCCGAGCGCCTCGGCGCCGTGCAGGCGGATGCCCAGCAACTGGCCGGTACCGTCGAGCACATGACCCAGCGCGTGGCGCGACTCGAAAAGGCACAGCCGTCCGTGGAGGCGGCGTTGCGCGATTTCGCGAGCCTGAAAGGGACGCACGAAGAGGTGAAGGACGCGCTGGAGCGCATGCAGCTGGCCGAGGGCGAGATCGCGCGGGTGCGCGAGGCCCAGGCCGGCACGAAGACCTGGCTCGGCGACGTCACCGAATCGGTGACGGCGCTGCGCGGCGAGCTCGCGGCAGTGGAGGACATGAAGCCGACGGTCGAGTCGGTCCGCAACGACGCCGACCGGCTGTCCCAGGCCATGGCCCAGATTGAGTCGCGCCGCCAGCTCGTGGACCAGCTGAACACCCGGCTGTCCGACCTCACCGCCGCGGCCGCGCAGCTCGACGAGCGCACCGGCGGGCTCGTGGCTCGCATGGACACCACCGATCAGCAGTTCCAGGCCGTCACCGCCCACGCCACCGAAGCGGCGCGCATCGAGCGCCTGATCCCGACGGTGATCGGGACGGTGGAGCGGGCGGAACGCCGCATGACCCAGATGGACACCGCCGTCGCGGCGCTCGAGGGCCGTGCCCAGAATCTCGAGGCGCTCGCCGAGCAGACCAGGGCGCTGGGGCAAGAGCTGCAGCTGCGGCAGGCGGCCCTCGATTCCGCCACCGAACATCTGGAGCGCGCCTCGCAGCTTCGGGCGGAGGCGGCCAGCATCGCGCAGCAGCTCGAAGAGCGCGCCGGCCAGCTCAACGGAGCCCTCACCGGCGCCACCGACCGGACCGCCTCGCTCACGACCACCCTCGACGATCTCGAGAGTCGCGCCGGCAACCTGCGGTTCGTACAGAAGCGCATGGCGCAGTTCGAGGAGCGGCTCGCCAAATGGCACGCCACCGAAGAGCAGCTCATGCGGGCGCTGGAGCAAACCGCGCAGCGGCAGGCGACGGTCGACGCGCTCCAGGCCGACCTGTACCGCCTGTTCGAGGTGGCGGAGCGGACGGTGGACCACGTCCGCTCGATCTCCGGCGCAAAGGAGCAGGTGACCGAGACGCGGGCGATGCTCGAGAACGTGCTCGAGCTGGTGGGCCACGCGCATGACGCCGCCAACGGGCTCGACCATCGGCAGCGCCAGATCGAGCAGGCCGAGGAGCGGCTCGCCCGAGTCGAAGCGCTGCTCGCCCACATCGCGTCGAGCGCCGAGACGCTGCACGGGCAGAAGGCCTTCCTCGACGAGGTCATCGAGAAGGCCGGTACGCTCGAGTTCTATTCCAAGCAGGCCGAAGGCCTCATCGGCATGCTGCGGCAGGGCGTGGCCGAGCGGCCCCAGGGCGGCGGCACGCCGCCCCGCGTAGTGAAAAGCGCCTGACGCGACACAGGTACGCAAAGAAGGGCCAGCCCGCGGGGGCTGGCCCTTCGTCGTTTCTTCCTACTGCTACGCCAGCACGTCCTTCAGCGCACCCAGCCGCTCGTCCCAGAACTGCTTCATCCGCAACGCCGAGCTCTGGTCCGTGAGCTTGCGGTGTTGCACCGCCACCTGGCTCTTCCTCGCCTCTCTGCCGGCGAAGCCGACGTCGATCGCGGTTTTGTCGGGCCACGTGATGCGCATCGACTTGTCGCGCGACGCGGTACGGATGGTCAGATCCACGCCGGGCAGCCACTGCGCGCGGGTGCGCCCCTCCGACCAGGCGCGATACAGTCGGGACAGGGATACCGCGAAGGTCTTACTCTTCGTCGCCTCGAACCCGCCGTCGCGGCGCTGGCCGATGGCGCGCAGACCCTTGATGCGCTCGTACCCGACAGTCACCGTCTGCGACCACCAGCCGGGCACTTTGTACTTCTCGTGCACGTACTCGGCGATGCGCCGGTGCGGCCACGTATGGGCCTGCACCCGGTCGAGCGCCTTGACCCAACGCTCCCAGGCGCACCCGGTTTTCGCTTTGAGCGCGGTATCGCTCATGCCGGCGAGCTTCGCGAAGCCCCGAGTCCGGGCCTGCTGCTTGGTGACCTGCTTCTTGGTGATGAGGTGAGAGCGGGCGGTGGTGTAGGATTCGCCCGTCTTCTGCATGCGAGCGCGAACGAGGCGCTTGAAGTCCTTATTGGTCGGCATCGTGTCGGTCCTTTGGTCGGGCCACGGGCCACACGCCCCCCAGCAGCGCCCCGCGGCGACGCAAAGGTTTCACTCGATGCCGATCCGGGAGTATGCCCCCCTTTGCCTCACGAAGGACCCCCGCTGGGGGAGGGTCGCCGAGGTTGGGCGTGGATCGCCGCCCGCGCCCAGAGCATGCATCACTCCGGGCCGGGCGGCAAGACCCCTTACACGTCGTCCGACGGGGCCCCGCGCTCCAGCCAGGTGCGACCTCGTGACTACTGGCGCGAAAACACCGCGCGCCATGCACGATCCTGCGCAGTCCACGTGAAATGGTCGCGGTCGAGCACCGCCAGAGTCGAGGATGGCGCTGGGGGAGGCTCCCCCGCAGCGGGCGAGATAGAAATCGGGTAGAACGTGATGCTCGGCTGGGCATCGTCCAGGACGCCCGTCAGAAGCTCGGGCGCGGACCCGACGTTGTACACTGATGTACTGAAGAAACGGTCGCTCGCGGGATCAAAGCCGACGAGGCCCTGGCCCTGCGCCCCCGAGTGATCCAGTACTTCGGTCCACTCCAACCGTAGGGTGTTATAGCAATCAGTCATATTATAGTATGTAGCTGCTATAATACCTCATGTAGCTACTGTAATACCTGTACATGGTATACATCGCAAAGAGGCGATATGGCACAGTACCAGGGCGAGAAAGTCCGCTATCGCCGTAGAGGGCTGCTCCGCCTGCGGTTGCGGCAGCTGCTGGAGGCGCGCGGCCTGTCCGCCTACGGCTTGGCCAAGTTCACCGGCCTCAGCCTCAACACCATCTACCGGCTGACCGGGCCGAGCGGACGGTTCAGCCTCATCCGGGCCGATACGATCGAACGTTTGTGTGGCGCCCTCCGGGTGACCCCGAGCGAGCTGTTCGAGTACAAGAGGCCCCCGGCATCTTGAGACATCCCCCGCTCCGTCGGCGGGACGCGTGACCCTGTTCCTCATGGAGGGGCCCGTGTAGCATTGCCCGCGATGCAGGACGCGCACGAGTTCCTCAGGTCGCTCACCGTCGTCCTGGCCGTGGCGGCCGTCACGACGGTGCTGTTCCAGCGCCTCCGTCAGCCGGTCGTGCTGGCTACATCATCGCCGGGTTGATCGTCGGACCCCATGTGCCGATCCCGCTCGTGGCCAACCCCGACGTCGTGCAGACGCTCTCCGAGCTGGGCGTCATCCTGTTGATGTTCTCGCTCGGCCTCGAATTCAGTCTTCGCAAACTGATGGCTGTCGGGCCGACCGCCGGCCTGACCGCGTTGCTCCAGTCCAGCCTCATGGTGTGGCTGGGGTTCACGATCGGCCGCTTGTTCGGGTGGACCCCGCTCGAGAGCCTGTTTGCCGGCGCGGTCATCGCGATCTCGAGCACGACGATCATTGCGAAGGCATTCGACGAGCAAGGGATCACCGGGACGCTGCGCGAGTTCGTCGTCGGCGTGCTGATCGTGGAGGATCTGATCGCCGTCCTGTTGATGGCCGTCCTCACCGCGGTCGCCTCCGGCAGCGGCCTCGCCGCCGGTCCGCTCGCCGCCACCATTGCCCGGCTCGCAGCCTTCTTGGTGGGCCTGATCGGGATCGGCCTGCTGCTCGTGCCCCGGGTGATCCGCGCCATCGTGCGGCTGAATCGTCGCGAGACCACGCTGGTCGCCAGCATCGGCATCTGCTTCGCCAACGCACTGCTCGCGCAGGCGTTCGGATACTCCGTCGCGCTGGGCGCCTTTCTGGCGGGATCGCTCGTCGCGGAATCCGGGGCGGAAAGACAAATCGAGCGTCTCGTCGAGCCGGTGCGGGACGTGTTCGGCGCCGTTTTCTTCGTGTCGGTGGGCATGCTCATCGACCCCGCGCTGGTCGCTCAGCACTGGGGCGCCGTCGTGGCGCTGACGGCCGCCGTCATCATCGGCAAGGTGGTGAGCGTTTCGCTCGGCGCGTTCCTCACCGGCAGCGGTATGCGTACGTCGGTGCAGGCTGGTTTGAGCCTCGCCCAGATCGGGGAGTTTTCCTTCATAATCGCGGCGCTGGGCCTCGCGCTGCACGCGACGGGTGGGTTTCTGTACCCGGTGGCGTCGCGGTGTCCGCGATCACTACGTTGCTCACGCCCTGGATGATCCGCGCGTCGGAGCCGATCGCCGCGTGGGTGGATCGAAAGCTGCCGCGGCCGCTGCAGACCTTCGCTGTGCTATACGGCAGCTGGCTGGAGGAGCTGCGCGCGCGCCGTCCCGCAGCCACTGCCGTGGCGGGCATCCGCCGGTTGCTGCGCCTGCTCTTGCTCGACGCCGCGATCGTCGCAGTGCTGATCGTCGCGACCTCGGCCTCGATTGGTCGCATCGCCGCGTTCGCGCGAGACCAGCTGGGCCTATCACAGGTGATGGCACGGTGACTGGTCGTAGCGGCGGCCGCCACCCTGTCCGCCCCGTTCTGCGTCGGCGTAGTGCGCGTGAGCCAGAAGCTCGGCGTGACGCTGGCCCGTCTCGCCCTCCCGGCGGAGAAGCACAAGCGCGTCGATTTCGCCGCCGCGCCCCGCCGCATGCTCGTCGTCACCTTCCAATTGGCCGGCGTGCTGCTCGTCGGCACGCCGCTCCTGGCGCTCACCCAGCCGTTTCTACCGGCGGCGCTGGGGGCCGCCGTGCTCGCCCTCCTCGTGGTGGTGCTCGGCGTGGCGTTTTGGCGGAGCGCTACTAACCTCCAGGGGCACGTCCGAGCCGGCGCCGAGGTGGTGCTCGAGGCGCTCGCCGCGCAGTCTCGCCCGCGCCCGACGCCGACCGCGACCGACACCCTGGAACAGGTCCACCAGCTGTTGCCCGGCCTGGGAGCCCTGGCCGCCGTGCCGCTCGACCCCGGGAGCGCCGTCATCGGCCGCACGCTCGCCCAGGTGAACCTGCGCGGCCGTACCGGCGCCACCGTCCTGGCGATCACCCGGGCCGACGGAGGCGTACTCGTGCCGACCGCGAAAGAGCGGCTGCGGGTGGGTGATGTCCTGGCGGTCGCGGGCACCCACGAGGCGATCGAGGCGGCGAAGGCCGTGCTGTCGTGATCGCCGTATATTCCCGCGTCGTGACGACCGACCTCCCCAACGATCTCCAGGCCGCGCTCGCGCAGCGTTACGACTTGCGCCGCGTGCTCGGCCGTGGAGGCATGGCGACGGTGTATCTCGCGTTCGACGGCAAGCATCGCCGCGAAGTGGCCCTCAAGGTTTTGCTGCCGGGCCTCGCTGCTTTCCTCGGCGTCGAGCGGCTCCTCAAGGAAATCCAAATCGCGGCCGGGCTCACCCACCCGCACATCCTCGCGCTGCACGACTCCGGGGAGGCGGCCGGCTTCCTCTATTACGTCATGCCGTACATCGAGGGTGGCTCGCTGCGCCAACAGCTCGCGGGCGGGCGACGCCTGAGCGTCGCTGACGCGCTGGCGATCGCGGCGCCGGTGGCCGACGCCCTGTCGTACGCGCACCGGATGGGCGTCTTTCACCGCGACATCAAGCCCGAGAACGTGCTGTTCTCGCAGGGGCATCCGATCGTCGCCGACTTCGGCATCGCCAAGGCGATCAGCACCGCCGGCGGCGCAAACCTCACCCGGACGGGGTTCCCCGTCGGCACCCCGGGATACATGAGCCCCGAGCAGGCGGCGGGGCTCACCGACCTGGACGAGCGGACGGATGTCTACAGCCTGGCGGTCGTGTTCTACGAGATGGTCGTGGGCGAGCTGCCCGGCCGCTGGCCTACCCAAGAGGCGGTGCGCACCGGCCGGTTTCTCGACGCATCGGCCCTGCACCGCACGCGGCTGACCGAGCTGGGCAGCCGGGTCGAGGCGGCACTGGTGCGAGGCCTCGCCATTCGGCACGACCAACGCGCGCCGGTCCCCGCCGCCCTGATCGACGATCTCACCGGCGCGGAACGGCCGCGGCGACGCTATAGCGGAGGCGAGGTGCAGGAGATCGTGAAGCGCGCCTCTGAGCTCGAGGCGACGACGCCGACGCAGAGCGGTGCCATGACGATCGGCGGGGTCCGGGCGCTGGCGGCCGAAGTGGGGATCGCGTCCAACGCGGTGCGCGCGGCGGCCGACGCGTTGCGGCCGGCGCCGGGCGTGCCGGCTCCCCTGATCGCACCTCCCGTGAAATCGAACATTTGGATCGGGGGTCCGACGAGAGTGGCCATCGAGCGGATCGTCGACGGCGAGGTACCCGAGAGCGGGTACTCGGTCATGGTGGACGAGACCCGACGCATTCTGCAGAACGTCGGGCAGGTGAGCCAGCTTGGCCGATCGTTCTCGTGGGTCGCGTCCCCCGGCGCGAGCCAGCGGAAGCTCGAGATCGTGGTCTCGGTGCGGGGCGGCCGCACGCGCATCACGATCCAGGAGAACTTTGGCTCCCTCGTGGGCGCGATGTTCGGCGGCATCGGGGGAGGGATAGGCGGAGGCGGCATTTGGCCCGTGATCGGCATCTTGCTCGGCGCGTTCCATCTCCCCCCGAGCGCCATCGGGGCGATCGTCCCGCTGTGGCTGGCGACCACCTATGCGACCGCGCGGATAGCGTATCACCGCACCAGCGGCAAGCGGGTGCGGGAGCTGCAGGAAGTGGCTGACCGGCTCGCGGCGCTGGCGCGCGAGCTGGCCCCCGTGTCGCGGCCGGCATTGCGCCCTCCGTCCGGAGCCTAGCCGCGACCTGTCTCCGCTCAGTGCAGCAGGTGTGACACGGTATAGATCGCGAGCCCGACCAGCCCGCCGACCAGCGTGCCGTTGATCCGGACGAACTGCAGGTCTCTCCCCACCGCCAGCTCGAAGCGGCGCGACGTCGCCTCTGGGTCCCAACCGGCGACCGTTTGAGCGATCAAGTCCCCGATGTCGTGGCGGTAGCGCTCCACCGCGGTGGCCGCGAGGTCGATCACCACGTCGTCGATCTCGGCCAGCAGAGCCTCGTTGGTCAGGAGCGCCGCGGCGAACTCGCTCAGACCGCGCTCCAGCGGTCCGGGGGCGCGTGCGCCGTCCGCCCGGGTCGCGTAGGCGACGATGGCGCGCCGGGTCGCATCCCACAGGCGAGTGGACAGGTCGGCGAGGGAGGGATCTGAGAGCCATTCCTCTTTCATCGCCTCCGCTTTCGCGATGACGTCGGGGGCGTGCTGCAGGCGGTCGACGAAGTCGCGCAGGGCGGTATCGAAAGCCGCCCGCAGGGGATGATACGGATCGGCCCCGATGTCGCGCAGCAGGCTCTCCACGGTTCCGATGATGCGCTGGAAGATCTGGTCGTCCACCACTCCGGGCACCCACCACGGGCTCTCCGCCCGCACCTTGTCCCGGATCACGTCGCGGTTGTCGCGCACCGCTTCCGCCGCGAGGCGGACCGCCTCGTTGAGCAACGCCTGATGGCGCTCGTCGGCCAGGACCAGCGCCAGCGTCTTGCCGAGCGCCGGTGCGACGCGCGTCGCGCGGAGCCGGGCGCTCACGACCTCATGCACCAGCGCCCGCGCCTCTTCGTCCGGCAGCGCCTCGATGGTCTTGGCGAGACCGGCCGCGATCTGGCGCGCGATGCGACGGCTGTTCTCGGGATCGGCGAGCCACCGGGCGGCCCGCTCGGCCGGCCGTACGGCGCGCAGGTTGGCCGCGATGACGTCGCGCGACAGGAAGTGATTCTGCACGAAATTGCCGAGGATCCGCCCGATGCGCTCCTTGCGGGTGGCCACGATGGCGGTATGCGGGATCGGCAGCCCCAGCGGATGCCGGAACAGCGCCGTCACCGCGAACCAGTCGGCGAGCCCGCCCACGAGCGACGCCTCAGCCGTGGCGCGCACGTAGCCAAGCCAGGGGTACTGCGCTTCGAATACGCTCGCGCCCGCAAACACGGCGGCCGCGACCGCCAGGAGCCCCGTCGCGCGCCGTTTCATCGCGTCGAGCTGCGCCTGCCGCACCGCGTCGTCGGGCCGCGACCACGAGGGAGCCACCGTCACGGAGCAATGATAACACCGACCGCACACTAGGCTTCGTGGCGGGATTAGCGGGGCGTGTTACCTCGCGGACGAACGCCGCTGACCGAGCTCAGTGCTGGTAGCGCTGCGAACGCGGTGCATGGCCGCGTCCACGCCCGACACCAGCTGGCGCGCTTCCTCGAGCAGCACCTGGCCGGCCGGAGTGACGCGCGTGCCTTGCGGTGTGCGCACGAGCAACGCGCCTCCCAGCTCCTTCTCGAGGCGCTGCATCTGGCGGGACAGGGCGGGCTGAGCGACGCCTAGCCGCTTCGCGGCGCGCCCGAAGTGCTGCTCTTCGGCGACGGCGACAAAATAACGCAGCTGGCGAAGCTCCATCCTGCCCCCAGTTACCAAATCATACGTGCGGCCTCGGGGCGGCGTTAGAGCCTCGTGCCCCCTCGGACCGATAGGGATCTATTTCAAGACGCGGGATGCTGCCGCGGCCGCTCGTCAGGGCGCAAACGCTTGGCGGGCCTGCCACGCCCGCGGAGCTCCCGCAGGAACGTGTCGGGCGGCACGAAGAACGGATTCTCCTGGAGGATGCCCCCGATAATGACCATCGGGTGCGTGCGCAGGATGTCGACGACCACGTCGGCGCCGAATTTCGCCAGATCGTATTCGCAGATGACGGGATCGTCGTATCGCGGCAAGATGTGGTTGAGTCTCGTTTCGTACTCCACCAGATCATCGACGCCCGGCCGGTCTTCCAACGCCCATTCCATGTGGGCGACGAGCCGCGTCAGCGGGAATCCCTCCTGCCGGCCCGACTCGAGCGCCCCCTGGATGAGTGCGAGCATCCGGCCCTGATCGAAATGGCCATCGCGGAGATACGCGTCGGCCCAATTGCGCAGCTCGAACTGGCCGCGCTGCTGCGCCGCCACCGCGCCGATCCCGGCAGACTCGAGCCGGCGCACGTGATCGTCGCCCAGCGCTGGATTCACGACATGGAAAGCGCGCTCGCCGCGCTCAAATCCTTCCTTGATGAACGGGAGCAGAGCGCGGTATTCCTCATCCGAACTGCGGAAGAAGGCGCAGACGTGACGTGAGGGTCCAAGCACAGCGCCCGCGAGGCGAATCGGTTGTGCACTGCGGGGTTGTGCGGCGTCCATGAGGGTTCCCCTTAGCATCTGATCGCGGCCCCTGGTGACCCGGGGCGCAGCCGCACCTGCGCACACTGCACATGGTGCTTACCCGCACGGTTTGTCAAATGCCTACCAGGTATCAGGGACTACCCTGGGATGTGGCACGACCGCCACAATCGCTTGGCCAGGGGAACGAGGCGCGGAGGGACCGCCTCAAGTGCCCGCTTCAGGAAGCCCGCACTGATCGGACAGGCGCGCTCGCTGTTCGGCGGTCGCAGCGGCCAGGGCTTCCCGGAGTAGGGCACAGGCCTCGCCCTGAATCGGGCCGATAGTAGCGGCCGCCTCGAGCATCCGGAGCGCGCGACTGGCGGCCCCGTTCGCGAGATAGGCTCGCGGCTCATAGAACGCCAGGTTCACGAACACGCGCGCGAGCAGTCGCCGCGCGCTGGCTGCTTCCAGGGTGTCACCCCGCTCGGCCGTGCGCCGCAGCTCCGCGATGCGGAGCTTGCCAGCCAGCGCCTCGAGGGTCGGGGCATCACGTTGCGCGCGCGCCCACGCAAAGATTTTCGGGAGCTCCACTCCCTGGTGCAGGTCGCGCTCGGCGAGACGGCGCGCCTCGGCCTCGTACTTGGTCAGGACGGGGCTGCGCCGCAGCGCCGCCGCCTTGCCAGTGGCATCGCCCGCCTCGGGCCACCGGGCATAGTCGCGCGCGATCGCGTCATCGAGCCGTAGCGCGTCCGCCCAGCGGCCCGACCGCTCGAGCTCCGCGGCGCGAACAACCTCGTCCGCGAGGCGCGCGCGCACCCAGCCCGAATCCATCATCCGCAGCCCGCCCAGCATGGCGCGCAGCTCCAGCCAATCGAGCGCGTCGCCGCACACCTGCGCGGGAGGCCAGCTGTGGGGCCCTTCGAACGGCATGACGCGGAACGGCACCCGCGTGGTGCGGAACCGCTCGGCCAGCGCGAGCACTTCCTCGTAGTTGAAATCTCGCGTTCCTGCGGAGCCGAAGTAAGCAAAGGTTGAATCACCCGCGAACGCCGTCTCCGGACCTCCCAGCGTGAACCCCAGCGCACCGCCGACAGCGATCACCCCCGCCACGTGGCCGCGCAGCGCCACGGCGAACCCCAGCGCCGCCCGCGCCGTGCCGGAGAAGCCCGCCAGGTACAATCTGGTAAGGTCGAGTGACGGCTGCGCCTGCGCCCACGCCAGCATCGCGTTCACGGCGTCGACGTTGGGCTCGGGCGGACCGTCGCTCAGCGTGTTATAGGAGCTCAGGATGACCCAGCCAAGCCGGGCGGCACGATCTTGAAACAGCTTGAGGGCGAGCAAGGCCCGCCCCCGGGGGTCGAGCACGAACAGGACCGGCCAGCGGCGCTCGGTGGAGTAACCCGGCGGGTAATAGAGAGCGAACGTTTGTGAGGTGTCGGTCGCGCTCCTGACCTGCTCCTCCAGGCGGCCGGGAGGCGCCTGGGCGGCCGCGCAAGGCGCGTACAGGAGTACAAAGCCGGCAGCCGCAAGCATGCACGAGCGCATATCTCACCTCGGAGCGCGATCCTCGGTGCGACGACGGCCTTGGCTGAAAAGCTAACCCGCTGGCAGGCGACGGAGAATGCGACGAGATCCCTTGTGCCGGCTTCTCTTCGCGGCCTAATTACAAGATCGAAGCATCCCCGTACAACAGGAGGCAACCCAGGTGAACATCCGCATTTCCAGGCTCTTGCTCGGTGCCGCCATAATGCTTCCGGTGGCTGCGCTGGGGCAGACCGGCCACGCAACGGTCAAAATCGTGTCGCCCGCGAACGGCGCCACGCTCAGCGGGCCCGTCAAGGTCGTGCTCCAAGCGACCGGGGTGGAGATCGTCCCCGCGACCGTGGAGCGGCCCGGGACGGGACACCATCACCTGTTCGTCGACCACGACGTCACGCCGGTCGACGACACAATTCCCCGGGGTGTTACCGGGATCCTGCACCTCGGTCGCGGGCAGACGGAGTTCGTGCTGGACTCCCTCAAGCCCGGCCCCCATCGCGTGATCGCCGTAGTGGGGAATTGGAAGCACATCCCCCTGAAGCCGCTCGTGGTGGACACGGTGCGGTTCACGGTCAAGTAATGCCGCGCCAAGGCTGCAGGGTGGGGCTGGCTCTCGCGTTCGCCCTCGGCTGCGCCGCCCAGGGCGCGAGCGCCCAGAGCAAATCGAAAGGGTGGGACCCAATGAACTTCAAGAAGCCGAGCGAAGCGGAACTGCGTCGCACGCTCGCGCCGCGACAGTACGAGGTAACCCAGCACGCCGCTACCGAGCCGCCATTCCATAATGAGTACTGGGACAACCATCAGCCGGGGATCTACGTAGACGTCGTGTCCGGCGAGCCGCTGTTCAGCTCGCTCGACAAGTTCGAGTCTGGCACGGGGTGGCCGAGCTTCGCCAAACCCCTCGAGACGGGCAATGTCCGCGAGCTGGTGGACCGATCGCTCTTCACGGTGCGCACCGAGATCCGCTCGGCCCACGCCGACTCGCATCTGGGCCACGTGTTCGATGACGGACCTCCACCCACCGGATTGCGTTACTGCATGAACTCGGCGGCCCTACGATTCATTCCGGTCGACCGCCTCGAGGCCGAGGGATACGGCCGGTATCTCCCGCTCTTTCAAGCTGCGGTGACAAAGGATCAGACGCGCTAGCGGTACCCGACCGGCATCGTTGGTCAGTTGTTAGCGGGCAACCCGCCACATCCGACCGACCTCCGGGTGGGGCGGGTCACGGTGTGCCTTCCCGCCTCGGGACATCGTTTGTCGCAGCACGCGCCCTCACGAAGTGCACGGCGATGTGGACATACACCAAGCGTGGGTCACGCTCGCCACCCTAGAGTCCGTTTCCCGCCGAACCGAGACTGCGATGTTGTGGCGCACGGCTGCCAGCAAAGGGGGCACGAATGTCCCACTGCAGCTGCCTCATCGTGAACGCCGCGCTGGTCTGTTTCTGGCTCGCTGCGTGCGAGTCTACCGACTCTGGGATCACGACCCCCCCGCCGCCCACGGCGAGGCTGTCAGCCTCGACGACGTTGGGGGATCCGTTCGCCAACCTCAGCGCCGCCGAACTGGCGCTCTTCGACGCCGGGAAGGTCGAGTTTGAGGCGGTGGAGACGATTGATGAAGGACTGGGCCCCGTCTTCAACGAGGCCTCGTGCGCGACGTGCCACAACGGTCCCGTGGGCGGCACCACGGGGCGAATGGAAACCCGCTTCGGGAGGGTCGTGAACGGCGGGTTCGACCCGCTGACCGAGCTCGGGGGCTCGCTGATCCAGGACAAGGGGATCGGCCTCGTCACCACAGCGGCCGGGAGCTTCACGTTTGTCGGTGAGGTCGTGCCAACGCGGGCGACGGTGACCGCGCGGCGCATCACCACCCCGCTCTTCGGCCTCGGTCTGGTTGACGCGGTACCAGACGAGCAGCTGGTCCAGCTGGCGCGGCTCGAGGCCGCCATCACGCCGGCGACGGCGGGCACGCCTAGCCTGACGACGGAGATCCGGACCGGCCGGACCCGCGTGGGGCGCTTCGGCTGGAAGGCACAGGTCCCGACGCTGTTTCAGTTCTCCGGCGACGCCTACCTGAACGAAATGGGGATCACGAATCCCGAGTTTCCGAACGAGAACTGCCCGCAGGGCGACTGCGCCGCGCTCGACCACAATCCGCTCAAGACCCTCAACGACGACGGCGCGGGTGTGGTGCAGTTCACCGACTTCATGACCCTGCTTGCGCCACCGCCACGCAGCGATGTCTCCCTGCAAGTGTTGAGGGGCAGTGCAATCTTCGCGGTCATCGGCTGCACCGCCTGCCACACGCCGGCCCTGGTCACGGGGCGCAGCCCGGTGGCGGCGCTGTCCAACAGGGTGTTTCAGCCGTATTCCGATTTCCTGCTTCACGACATGGGCGATCTCAGCGACGGGATCGCGCAGGGCTCGGCCAGCGGCCGCCAGATGCGCACCGCTCCTCTGTGGGGTGTCCGCACGCGACCGCTGCTCTTACACGACGGCCGCGCAACGAGCCTCGATGCGGCGATCCTCGCTCACGACGGCCAGGGAAAAGGGGCCCGCGATCGCTTCTTGCGCCTGTCGCCAGGCGCGCGCTTCTCGCTACTGCAGTTCTTGAGAAGTCTCTAGTAGATCCTGGCGGTTACGGTAGAAGAAGGAAAGAGGGTGTGGCTACTCCCCTTCCTCTCTTTTTCGCAGAGCGAGCGACCCCGTCATCCTGAGCGCCGCAGGCGCGAAGGATCTGCTGATCACACACGACCGACGCGGAGAGCCAGGGGCCAGCGCACGGTACGGACCGCCGTGGCTGGCCCCCATGCGTTCGCCAGGTCGCGGCGGAAGGTCGCGAACGGCCCCTCACCTTTCGCTCGCTCGAGCGCCCACACCGCAGACCAGGTCCCCACATAGCCGACCAGCTCCGCGAGCCGCCAATCGAGCCGGATCTCGAGCGCGGGAGCCTCGAGCTCCTCGAACGGGAAAGGCAGCGAGCGGTAGCCCTCGTCTACATGCCGACGCTCGGGCGGCCAGTAGGACGCCAGCACCTGCCGGTAGAAGGGCTGGATGATCCGGTCGAGGTCGGCGTCCGCCTCGAGCACACCGTAGCTGACCAGGGCGATGATCCCGCCGGGCCGGGTCACGCGTCGCACCTCGGCGTAGTAGGCGGGCAGGTCGAACCAGTGGGCGGCCTGGGCTGCGGTTGCCAGGTCCACGACGCGCTCCATGAGCCCGCTCGCCTCGGCGCGGGCGCAGCGGTACTCCACCTTGGGGTGCGGCGCGGCACGCGCGATCTGCTCGGGACTCGCATCCGTGGCCACCACCCGCTCGAACGGGCCCGCCAACAACACCGATAGCTGCCCTGAGCCGCAGCCCGCGTCCCAGACGAGTCGTCTCGCCGGCGCGAGCCGTGCCAGGAAGTCGACGAGCGCGGCTGGGTACGACGGGCGGTGTGCCGCGTAGGCGGCGGAAATCTCCGAAAAATGATCCTTGAAATGGCCCGACGACTTCACAGCTCCAACTCCCACGTCTCCGAGACCAGATCCTTCCCGAAGCTGTGGTTCTTCTCCTTGCGCACGATGCGGAACCCGGCTGCCTCGTACAGCCGTCGCGCCGCGCGCAGCTCGCTCTGGGTCCAGAGCACGAGCTTGCGGTAGCCGGTCTGGCGCGCGAAGTGGACGCATTCGCTCACTAGGCGGGTCCCGAGGCCCGACCCGCGCGCCTTCGGCTCCACCAGCAGCAGGCGGAGCTGGGCCACGGTCTTCGATCGCTCGACCAGGAACACCGAGCCGACTACTTCGCCGCCCTGCTCCGCGATCCAGCACCGCTCGCGCTGCGGGTCGTAGCGTTGGACGAAGTGGGCCACGATCTCGGCCACCAGCGCCTCGAACTGCGCGTCGTAGCCGTATTCCTGGGCGTACACGGCGCCGTGCCGATGCACCACCCACCCCAAGTCGCCGGGCTGTGGCGACCGAAGCACGTATGAGACCTGGGGTTCCTCGCGATCGCCGAGCAGGCGTTCGATGGTCTGCATCGCGCCCACCAGACGCCCTTGTGCGGCGGAGGACAAGCCGCCCAGCAGCGCGGCCACCTCGTCGTGCGAGCGCGCGTTGAGGGGCGCGAAGACCTTGCGTCCCTGGGCCGTGAGGGCGAGGTGACTTTGCCGACCGTCGGCCGCGGAGCGGGTCTTGAGCATGAGCCCGCGGCGCTCGAAGCCGCGCAGGATGCGGCTCAGGTATCCCGCATCGAGGCCGAGATCACGGCCCAACGCCGTCGCGGTCGGCTTGTCGCGGTGGGCGAGCTCGTACAGGACCCGCACCTCCGTGAGGGAGAACGGGCTCTTGTACGCCCCCTCGCGCAGCACGCCGATCGTCCGGGTGTAGAACCGATTGAAGCGGCGCGCCGCCTCCACCCGCTGCTCCAGCTCGCGCACGGCCATACCGTCAATGTCCGACAGATACTTGACTCTGTCAAGTACTTCTTTTGTTCCCCGCCCCGTTTAGATTGCGCTCACTCCTATGGCTGACGCCCCGACCCCGACCCGACCCCCCAAGAAGACCATCACGCCCGGCGCGTGGCAGGAGGCGCGGGCCCTCATCTACGCGCACCGCGGCCGCCTGGCGGTAGGCCTCGCGCTGATGCTCGTGAACCGGCTCGCCGGCCTGGTCCTGCCCTCCTCCTCCAAGTGGGTGATCGACCGGGTGATCAACCAGCACCACCCCGAGCTGCTCGTGCCGCTCGCGCTCGCGGCCGGCGGGGCCACCCTGGTTCAGGCCATCTCCGGATTCGGCCTGTCGCAAATCCTCGGCGTGGCGGCGCAGCGCGCCATCACCGACATGCGGCGCACGGTGCAGGCGTACGTGCTCCGGCTGCCGATCAGCTACTTCGACTCGACCAAGAGCGGGATCCTCATCTCGCGTATCATGACCGACGCCGAGGGAATTCGGAACCTGGTGGGCACGGGACTGGTGCAGCTGCTCGGCGGGCTCATTACGGCCGCGATCGCGCTGGGAGTGCTGTTCTACCTGAACTGGCGGCTCACGCTGATCGCGATCCTGATCCTCGGCTGCTTCGGAGGCGGGATGGCGTACGCGTTCGCGAAGCTGCGGCCGCTGTTCCGCGACCGCGGCAAGCTCAACGCCGACGTGACAGGACGGCTGGGCGAAACCCTCGGCGGCATCCGGATCGTCAAGGCGTATCGAGCGGAGCGAAGCGAGCGGCTCGTGTTCACCAAGGGAGCCAATACGCTGTTCCGCAACATCGCCACGACCATGACCGGGATCTCGACCGTCGGCGCCTTCGCCACCATCATCATCGGCGCGATCGGGATCCTGATGATCCTCGAGGGCGGAAACGCCATCTTGTCCGGACAGATGACGCTGGGTGATTTCTTCATGTACGGGGTCTTCATCGGCCTCGTGGCCCTGCCGCTCATCAACATCGCCTCCATCGGCACGCAGATCACAGAGGCGTTCGCCGGGCTGGACCGGATCCGCGAGATCCGCCGGCTCGTCACCGAGGACGCCGAGGACGGGGCGCGGGCGCCACTCGCCGACGTGGCCGGCGACGTCGCGTTCGAGAACGTGAGCTTCGAATACGTCCCCGGGGCCGAGGTCCTGAAGCGCGTTTCGTTCCACGCGGCGGCCGGCTCGACCACCGCCCTGGTCGGCTCGTCGGGAGCGGGGAAGAGCACCTTGATCAACCTCGTACTCACCTTCAACCGGCCGAAGTCGGGGCGCATTCTCGTGGACGGTCGCGATCTCGCGACGCTGCGGCTCGCCGACTATCGCCGCCAGCTCGGCGTGGTGCTGCAGGACAACTTCCTGTTCGACGGCACCATCGCGCAAAACATCGCGTTCGCCCGGCCGCACGCGACCCGCGAGGACATCGAGCAAGCGGCGCGGATCGCTCACTGCGACGAGTTCGTGCGTCGCTTCGACAAGGGCTACGACACGGTGGTGGGGGAGCGGGGCGTGAAGCTCTCCGGCGGCGAGCGCCAGCGGGTCTCGATCGCGCGGGCGATCCTCGCCGATCCGCGCATTCTGATCCTCGATGAAGCCACGTCCAGCCTCGACTCCGAGAGCGAGGCAGCCATCCAGGACGGCCTGCGTACCCTGCGGCGCGGGCGGACCACGTTCGTCATCGCCCATCGCCTCTCGACCATTCGCAGCGCGGACCAGATCCTCGTGATGGAGGGCGGTGAGATCGTGGAGCGCGGCACCCACGCCGAGCTGCTGGCGAAACACGGCCGCTACCGCCAGCTGTACGACAAGCAGTACCGGTTCGAGCAGGACCTGTTCGTCAACCCCGGCGAGGACTTCACTCCCGAGCCGGAAGCACCCGTAGCGACGACCCCGCTGACCCCACCGGCCCGCCTCTAGCTTCCGCGCCTGTCGGGCCCTACACTAGCGCATGGCTCTGATCGACACGAATCATCAGCGCGCGGCGCTGGTCATCTTGCTGCTGGGCCTCGGGCTGGTCATCGCGCTCACGCCGTACTCCACGGGTCTCATCGGCATCCCGGTCCTGTACGCCGTCTTCGCCCCGGTGCACGACTGGTTGTCGCTGCGGGTACGGCCCAGGCTCGCCGCGACCCTGGTGGTCGCGCTGGCGCTCTTTCTGATCGTGGTGCCTGGCGTCTCGTTCGCGGGCTTGATCGTCGCCCAGGCGCAGGAGATCGCCGGCGGCGTCATTCGCAACCCGGTGCTCGGCCGCCTGCGGGAGCTGAAGTTCGGCGGCATGGATCTGGGACCGCGCCTCGCCGACCTGGGAGCCCAGGTCGTAGCATGGATCGGATCCTCGGCGTTCGGTCTGGTGGGCACCGCGACGCGACTCGCGCTCAACCTCACGATCTCGCTGTTCGGGTTGTTCTACCTGATGCTGGCGCCGGGCGAGACCTGGGAGGCGGTGCGGCCCTACATCCCATTCTCCGCCAAGAACACCGAGAAGCTGCGCCAGCGGTTTCGCGACGTCACCACCTCGACGATCGTCGGCACGGGTGTCACCGCGGCAATTCAGGGCTTCCTCGTGGGCCTCGGCTTCTGGCTCACCGGCCTCCCGAACGCCGTGTTCTGGGGTGTGGTCACCATGGTGTTCGCGATCCTACCCGTCGTCGGCAGCGCCCTCGTGTGGGGGCCCGGCGCGCTCGCGCTGATCCTGGGCAACCACGTGCTGGCCGGTGTGCTTCTGGCAGTCGGTGGCGCCGTGATCGTCGGCAACGTGGACTACGTCATCCGGCCGATGGTGTTCCGCCGCTGGGTCAACATTCACCCGCTCGTCACGCTGGTCGGTGCGCTCGCCGGCGTGCCGTATTTCGGCATCCTGGGGCTGCTGATCGGGCCGCTGGCGCTGAGCTATCTCTTCGAGCTGGTGAAGATGTATAGAGAAGAGTATCTGAACGGCTAGACGCACAGACGTGTAGACGCACAGTTAGGGGAAGCGCGCCGGTCCCTTGGCCCGGATCAGGTCGAGCGGATCGACGGTGATGCGGCCATAGGCCGCGAACCAGTGGAGGTGCGACTTGGTGACGCGACCGGACGCCCCGACCAGGCCGATCAGTTGGCCAGCGGCGACGGTGTCCCCAGGCACGACGAGCACGCGACTGAGGTGAAAATACCCGGTCACGAGACCGGCCCCGTGGTCGATGAGCACCGTGGTCCCACTGTAGTAGAGATCGGCCACCAACGCGACGACACCGCGGTTCGAAGCGCGCACCGGGTCCCCCCGCTGCCCGGCGAAGTCGACGCCCCAGTGACGGCTGCGCAGCACCTTGTTGAACACGCGTGCCACGCCGAACCCGCTGGTCACCACGCCGGCACGCGGGCGCAGGAACGGCGCCTGCCACAACCGCGGGGTCTCGTGCGCCCGCTGTCTCACCTCCTGCACCAGCTCCTGCTCCAGCCGGATGCGCTCGCTCAGCGAATCGGGCGGCTCGGCAAACTCGGGAGCCACGCGCAGCCGCTCGCGCGGGACGCGGCGGCGCCCCACCGGCAGCGCCGCCACGATCGTATCGCTGGTGCTGTCGGCGCGCGCCATGACGAGACGCGCCATGGCGCTGTCGTCGGCCCCGAACGGCACCGCGCCGAGCGCTTCGAAGCCGTCCGCGAACCGCTCGAAATGCAGCGGCTCGCCCGCCAGCTCGCCGGACACCACCCTCACGCTGTCGCCCGCCGGCGGGCGGACCAACACGCGCACCAACGATCCCGGTAGGGGTAGGCGCGGCCACCAGGCTACGCGCGGGGCCGCGGCCGTGCCCTGCCCCGTTAGAACGGCGGGGGCCAGGCCCAGCGCGAGGGCGACGAGGTATCGGCCGGGGTTTGGCATGGGGCAGGATACCCTGCCCCGAGCAACCTGTGCCAGGGCGGGCGCTAGCGGCCTGACAGCGCGCCGCGGGCGATCGCGAGCTCGGCTCGGCCGCCGTCGCCTTGCTGCATCCGTGCGAGGTACGCGCGATAGCCTGCCCGCGCCGCCGCGACGTCGCCCGCCAGCTCCGCCGCGCGCGCCAATCCGAACAGACTGCGCGGCCGCCCCGGCTCCCGGCGCAGCGTCGCTTCGTAGGCCGTCGCGGCGGACCGGTACCGGCCGAGCGCGAGCAGGAGGTCGCCCTCGAGCTCCCGCGCCGGCAACAGCTCGCCGGGCGTCACCGGATGCTTCGCCGTTACGTCCTCCCGATCGGCTGCGGCTGTCGCCTCCCGCAGCGCGCCGGCGGTATCGCCGGCCGCCAGCAGCACCCACGCGGTCACCGCTTGCTGCTGGTTACCGACAACGCGGGACCAGTTGTAGCCCGGTTGTCCGGCGAGCGCCGCTGCGATCGTCGCGAGCGCCGCGATCTCGGCGCGGGCCTGGACGGTGTCGGCGCTCCGGGCGGCGCCGAGCCCCCGCGTGAAGTGGCCCAAGGCTTCCCCGATGCCACCCTGCCCCGCCGCGCGCACGGGAAGCCGGGCCGCCTCTGCCCAATCGCTCCGCTCGAGCGGCACACGCGCCTCCATCGGCACACGATTGTAGTTCGTGACCAGGGCATCGCTCGAGAGCGCGGTGGTGAGCGCGAGGCCCTGCGCAACAGTCCGCCGCGCCGCCGAGTCGCGCCCCTCCTGGAGGTAGCCGTATACCATATAGTCCAGCGCATGGAACTGCTCCGGTGCCACGCCCTTGAGGCGCTGCGCGCGCGCGTACTCGATGCCAGCATCGAGCGAGCGCTGGTTGGCGGCGATCGCTTCGTCCCACAGGCCGAGCCGAATGAAAATGTGTGATGGCATGTGCTGCGCGTGTGGCGCCGAGGGTGCGATCTGCGCGTAACGGCGGGCGGCATCGAGCCCGAGGGAAGCGAGCTGTGGAGAGTCGTTGGCGTGGATGATGTAATGCGCGAGCCCCGGGTGCTCCGGGAAGCGGCCGAACAGCGGATTCAGGATCGCCGCGGCCTGCCGCTGCCGGGTAAACGTCGTGTCGGCCGGGGACGCGGTCGCCACCAGCGAGAGCGCGTAGTAGATCGCGACCTCGGGGTCGGTAGGAAAGTCGCGGTTGACGCGTGCCAGAGTATCCGAGTACGCCGCGAGCCGGTGGGGGTTTGACGTCGTCTCGTAATCGCGGTACAGCGCGCCGACGGCCGCCAGAAAGCCCCGTTCTCGGGGCGTGGGCGCGCCGAGCGCGAGGGCCCGTATCGAGTTGGCGGCACCGCGTCGCAAATTGTCCCCCTGCGGCCCGCCCACGAACGGGTTCCCCCAGTAGTTCAGCGCCAGCCCCCAGTATGCCATCGCGCAAGTCGAATCGGCGGCGGCCACGGCTCGGAACGCCCGGGCTCCTTCCTCCCACCAGAAGGAGTGCAGCAGGGCCATCGCGCGCTCGAACCGCACCTGGGCGTCCGGCCGGCACGAAGTGGCGAAGACCACGCGGCCGAGCTGCTCGCCATGCGCGCCGCCGTACTCGTGCTCCTGCGCACGCACGGGAGCGACCAGCATCAGGGACATGGCAACAGGCGTGATCAAGCGGGATGCGACCGACATGAAAGGGCTCACGGTGAAGGTCCGGCTCCAATGTGCGGGCGATGACCAGGGTTGTGCCAGAGGGTACCGCATCGAGTGCGAGCTAGTTACGATTCGGAAGCCAGCGACTCCTCGTTTATCCGGCGTCCCCAGTTCCCTGTAGTCTCGAGCGACTGATCCCCATGAGGCGCCCCAATGCGGCTTTCGCTCCGCTTCATTATCCCGCTGTTTCTCGCGCTCGGCGCCCTCGCCTACGCGGTGGTCCCGCTCGTCGATCGGCTCACACTACAGTGGTTCGAGCGGGATCTCGACCTCCGCGCCACGCTGATCGCCAGCACCGTCCAGGAGCCGCTGCAGGACTTGATCCGCGCGGGCAACCGCAACCGCCTGCTGCAGTTTTTCACCCGCATCCTGCAGGACGAGCGCCTCTACGCGCTGGGGTTCTGCCCGCTGAGCCAGGGACAACCGATCGCGACCCCGACACTGCCGCCGGCGATCCGCTGCGCCCAGCTCGATTCGTACTCGAGCCCATCGGGGCAGCTGCTCAAGAGCCCGGACGGTCCGTTGCTCGTGTCGGTCCGGTCGCTCGCCCTCGACGGCGCCCCAGCCGGAACGTTGGTGCTGGTGCACGACATGAGCTTCGTGGCGCGCCGCAGCGCCGAGACCCGAAAGTACCTCTTCTATTTCTTCGTGGGACTCGGTGCCATGGTATCGCTCATCACCGTCGCGATCGCGCAATTGAGCTGGCGGGGTTGGGTGCAGGGCCTGCGGGCGTTGCTGCGGGGCGAGGGCCTGTTGCGTCCGTCCGACAAGCTCGAGGTGCCGGAGTTGCGACCCATCGCCCGCGACCTGCGCGCGCTGATCTCGGACCTCGAAGCCGAGCACCGTTCACGCGACGATGAGCAGCTGGCGTGGACGGCGGACACGCTCCGGGCGATCCTCCGCGGTGAGCTGCGCGGGCAGGAGGTCATCGTGGTCTCCAACCGGGAGCCCTACATCCACGTCCGTCAGGGCGAAGACATTGCGGTCTGGCGGCCGGCAAGCGGCCTGGTCACGGCCCTGGAGCCGATCATGCGCGCGTGCTCCGGCACGTGGATCGCGCATGGCGGCGGCTCCGCCGATCGCGATGTCGTAGACCGACACGACCGGATACGCGTCCCGCCCGAGGACCCAGCCTATCAGCTGCGCCGGGTCTGGCTCAGTCCCGAGCAGGAGACGGGCTATTACTACGGCTTCGCGAACGAGGGTCTTTGGCCGCTGTGCCACATCGCGCACGTGCGCCCCACGTTCCGCACGGCGGACTGGGAGCAGTACGTGTCCGTGAACCGCACTTTCAGTCGCGCCGTGGTCGACGAGGCGAATTCCCCAGACCCGATCGTGCTGGTGCACGACTATCACTTTGCCCTGCTCCCGAGGATGATCCAGGAGCAGCTCCCGGCGGCGACGATCATCGCCTTCTGGCACATCCCGTGGCCCAACCCGGAAGCGTTCGGGATCTGTCCCTGGCGGGAAGCGCTGCTCGACGGCCTGCTCGGCTCGACTATTCTCGGGTTCCACACTCAGTTTCACTGCAACAACTTCGTCGATACGGTCGACCGCCTGCTGGAAGCGCGGGCAGACCGGGAGACGTTCACGGTGTCGTACCGCGGAAAGGTGACCGCGGTGAAACGGTATCCCATCTCGATCGAATGGCCGCCATCACCCGAGCTCGTGGCCAAGCCGATCGATCAGTGCCGCCTGGACGTGCGCCGCCGTCACGATCTCCCGCCGCATCACGCGATCGGCGTGGGGGTGGATCGGCTCGACTGCACCAAGGGCATCGAAGAGCGGCTGCGCGCGGTCGAGCGCTTGCTGGAGATGCGGCCGGAGTGGACCGGCAAATTCACGTTCATCCAGATCGCCGCTCCTACGCGCTCACGGATCGAGCAATACCAGGAGTACGACGCGCGAGTCCGGGCGATGGCGGCCCGCATCAACGGGCGGTTCGCCCACGTGGGACACCCGCCGATCGTGCTCAAGGTGGAGCATCACCAACCCGACGACATCTACGAGTACTACCGCGCCGCCGACCTGTGCATGGTCACGAGCTTGCACGACGGCATGAACCTGGTCGCCAAGGAGTTCGTCTCGTCGCGCGACGACGAGCGCGGTGTGCTGATCCTGAGCCAGTTCACGGGGGCGGCGCGGGAGCTGCCGGAAGCCATCATCGTCAACCCGTACGACACGGATCAATGCGCCGCAGCCCTTCACATGGCGCTCTCGATGCCTGCCGGCGAGCAGCGCGCGCGTATCCGCCTGATGCGGGGCCTGATTCAGGGGTTCAACGTGTATCGCTGGGCAGGACGCATGTTGATCGACGCCGCCGGCATGAGGCGCCACGGGCGGTTGCTCCAGCGTGCGGCGACGCCGGCGCGGCCAGGGGGGGGACGCCATGCCAGCGCGTACCCGGCAGGGCCCCGCAAATGACGCGGTCGCCGCCGGCACCCCGACCCGACTGGGCCTACTTCCTCGACATCGACGGGACCCTGGTCGACCTCTCGACCTCCCCGATCGGCGCGAGCCTCGACGCCGACGGTCGGCAGCTCATCGACGCGCTGTATCGAGCCGCCGGCGGCGCGGTGGCGCTGATCAGCGGTCGCTCGATCACGGACATCGACCGGCTGGCGCCCGACCTCCGCCTGCCGGCGGCCGGACAACACGGCATCGAGCGCCGGAACGCCGTCGGACGGATCTCTCGCCATGAGTTCCCCGTTCAGGGGCTCGATTGGGTACGCCGCGAGCTCGCGGCGGCCGTGGAATCGCATCACGGGCTCGCGCTCGAGGACAAAGGCCTCTCCCTGGCCCTCCACTACCGCCGCGCGCCTCGGCTCGGTGGCTTCGTCCATCGGCTGGTGCGCTCGCTGGCCACCCGGCTCGGCCCGCAGTACTGCGTGCAAACTGGCAAGCGCATCGTGGAGATGAAGCCCACCGGAAAGGACAAAGGCGTGGCGGTTCAGGAATTCATGCAGGAGGAGCCGTTCCGCGGGCGCACGCCGGTGTTCGTAGGCGACGACAGCACCGACGAATATGGGTTCGCCATGGTCAATCGGCTGCATGGGCACTCGATCAAAGTCGGGCCGGGGCGAACGGCGGCCCGCTGGCGGCTGCGGGACGTGCGGGCGGTGCACGCGTGGCTGGTCGGCCCATGACCACCCTGGATCTCGGGTTGATCGGCAACGGCACGATCGGCGCGCTCGTGAATCCGTCCGGAGAGATCGTCTGGGCCTGCTTTCCACGCTTCGACGGCGATCCGGCGTTTTGCACGTTGCTGCGCGAGCGGACGCGCGAACGGGACTTCGGCTTTCTCGTCGCGGAGCTGAGCGATGTCGCAAAGGAAGAACAGGAATACCTCGCCAACACGCCGATCCTCGTCACCCGGTTACACGACCGCCACGGCGGTTCGGTCGAGATCACGGACCTGGCGCCGCGGTTCCGTCAGTACGGCCGCATGTTCTGTCCCATGATGCTGGTTCGGCGGATCAAGCGCATCGCCGGCAATCCCCGCGTCCGTGTACGTCTCCGGCCCGCGAATCACTACGGCCGCTCTCGCGCGGACATCACCTGCGGCTCGAACCACATCCGGTATGTGGGAACCGATCTCGTGCTGCGGCTGACGACGGATGCCCCGATCACGGCGATCGTGGAAGAGAATGCGTTCTTCCTGGAGGACACGGTCACGCTGCTGCTCGGGCCGGACGAGACCGTACAGGGAGGAGTGGCGGACGTGGGACGGCATTTCTTGGACGAAACGGCCGCCTTTTGGCGGGACTGGGTCCGCTCCCTCGCCATTCCCTTCGAATGGCAGGAGGCGGTCATTCGCGCCGCGATCACGTTGAAGCTGAACGTGTTCGAAGACACCGGCGCGATCATCGCGGCAGTGACCACCTCGATTCCCGAAGCGCCGGGCAGCGGGCGCAACTGGGACTACCGCTACTGCTGGCTGCGCGATGCCTACTTCGTGATCAACGCCCTCAATCGGCTGAGCGACACGCAAACGATGGAGCGGTATTTGAGCTACATCCTGAACATCGTCGCCGACGGGGACGCCGGACACCTGCAACCCGCATACGGGATCACCGGACACTCGGTCACCGACGAGCGGGAGGTCGACTCCCTTCCCGGCTACCGCGGCCAGGGGCCGGTGCGGATCGGCAATCAGGCGTACCAGCAGGTCCAGCACGACGTCTACGGCTCGGCCATCCTCGCGGCGACGCACGTGTTTTTCGACCGCCGGGTCATGCGCCGCGGCGACCAGATCCTGTTTCACCGCCTCGAGGCGCTCGGCGCCCGCGCCGCCAGGCTCTTCGACCAACCGGACGCCGGAATCTGGGAGCTGCGCGGCACCGCACGCGTGCACACGTCGTCGAGCGTCATGTGCTGGGCGGGATGTGACCGCCTGGCCCGGATTGCCGCACACCTGGGACTCGCTGACCGCGCCGCATACTGGCAAGCCGAGGCGGCGCGCATGCACCAGGTGATCTGTGAACGGTCGTGGAATCCTGAGATGGGAAGTTTCGTCGCCACCATGGAGGGGAAGACACTGGACGCGAGCTTGCTCCGCTTGAGCGAGCTGGGCTTCCTGCCGGAGGATGACCCCCGGTTCGCCGGCACGGTGCGCGCCATCGAGCGAGAGTTGCGCCGGGGGGACTTTGTGTTCCGCTATGTCGAAGCGGACGATTTCGGGAAGCCGGACAACGCGTTCCTAGTGTGCACCTTTTGGTACATCAACGCGCTCGCCGCGATCGGTCGGCGCGAGGAGGCGCGTTCCCTGTTCGAGAACGTGCTCGCCTGCCGCAATCGACACGGCCTGTTGGCTGAACACATCGATCCCCGGACGCGCGAGCAGTGGGGCAACTTCGTGCAGACCTACAGCATGGTCGGCCTGATCGGCTCGGCCATCCGGCTGTCAATCCGGTGGGATCAGGCCTTTTAGGAGCGCCAGCGCCACGCCGTTGGTCCATCCAAACCCGTCCTGCGTGGGGTACTCTCCGCCGCCAGCCCGCCGCCGCAGATCGACCACGTCGTACTTCTCGTTCATCTTGCCGGTCGCGCGATAGGTGCGCTGGTTCAACCCGAGCCACCGGTCGCGGGCGGCATCGGCCAGATCGGCGCGTCCGTAGCGCCGCACCCCCTCGATCGTCAGCCATTCCAGGGGCGGCCATCCGTTGGGGGCATCCCACTGCTGACCCGAGGCGATCAACGTCGTGACGAATCCGCCCGGCTTCAAGAACTCGCGCTCGAGCCGCGCCGCGACCGCGCGACCTTGTTCCGGAGTCGTTAGCCCGAAATACAGCGGCGACGCCGCGGCCAAGGTGGGTCGGTCCGTGACGCGCTCTCCGGTACGCCAGCGAACGTCGTAGAAGAACCCGCTGGCGGGATCATACGCCGCCTCGAGCAGGGCATGACGACGATCCTCGGCCGCCCGGGCGAATTGTCGCGCCACGTCCACGTCCCCCGCCCGGCCGCGGAATGACCGCAACGCCGCGATGGTCCGCTCGGCGTGAAACAGGAGACTGTTGAGATCCACCGGAATCAGGTCGGTCGTCTCCAGCGTGCGCAAATCCTTCGGATCACGCATCCAACGGCTCGAGAAGTCCAACCCGCTCTCGGCCGTGGCCTTCACGTTGCGATAAAACGACTCGCGACGGGCTGCGGGGAGTGTCTGCGCGAGCTCGTAGTCCGGACGGTACGCCTCAGGCCTGGGCTCGGGCAGGTCGTCCCAGTAGCGGTTGAGCAGCGGTCCGCCCTCCCGCAGCCGGACGACGCGGCGGTACGCCTGGCCGGACCCGGGTGCGAGACGCCCAGCCCCGTTCATCCAGAACGCATGCTCCGCCTCCAGCGCGTCGAGGTACGGAAGGGCCTGGCTGGTATCCGTCGCCCGCGCGTACAACCCGACCATGGCGGCGAAGAACGGCGGCTGGCTGCGGCTCAGATAGTACGTCCGGTTGCCGTTCGGGATGTGCCCGACCGTTGCGATCAAGTGGGCGAAGTTGTCGAGCATGCTCTTCACGAGATCGGTGCGGCCGCTCTCGATGAGCCCGAGCATCGTGAAGTACGAGTCCCAGTAGTAGACCTCCCGGAAACGGCCGCCCGGGACGACGTACGGATTCGGCAGCGGGATAAGCGACGAGCGTGCGTCGGCGGTGTCGGGCGGGCGCGTCAGGACGGGCCACAGCGCGCGAATGTGCTGCACCATGGTCTGCGACGTGTCCGACCGGAAGCCCTCGCCCACCGGCCGGGGCAGCTCGAACTGCTGCGTGACGAAGTCCCGCAGGTTGAACTGCGGGGCGCTTCGCGCCGCGGTGTAGCGGGCGATGATCTCGGCCGGCGCGAATCGCGGTCGGGCGTCGGCGAACGTTTTCGAGTCCTCGAAGATCCCCGAGAGCTGGACGGCCTGGAATAGGGATCCGAGATCGTGGGCGGGATCGTAAAGGGCAGGTTGGTGGAGGTTGGTGGAGGTTCTGGAGGTTGTGCAGGTCGTCGCGGTGCACACGGCCGAGACCGCGAGGAGCAGCCTCCTCCAACCTCCCCAACCTCCACCAACCTCCACCAACCTGCTGACGGCTCTCATCTGAAAATGATCCACAGCACCCCAATCGTCGCCACCAGGACAATCGATAGGACCACGTTGAGAGTGCGCGGGCCCGATGGGACCGGGGTCGCCGTGATCTCCGGTGCCCCGACCGTCAGCCCGGCGGTCCGGGCAGTCTCAGGCGGCGCGGTCGCGAGGCTGACCGCGATGAGGATCCCCGAGCACAGGACAAAGAGCAATGCCGCGAAGTGCAGGAAGTTGATCGTGGCGAACCAATACCACACGGTACCACTCCCCAACTCACTGCGCGCGAGCTCGAGCACGAGTCGGGCCGTCCCGAGTACCAGCCCGGTCCACAGCGCGGCCAACGCGCCGGTTCCATTGAGCCTCGGGTACAGCACGCCAAGCAGGAAGCAGGCCGCAATCGGCGGGGCGATGTATGCCTGCACGCTCTGCAAGTAGATGTAGATCTGCGGCGAGATGTACTTCATGAACGGGATCCACAAGAGACCCAACCCGACCAGCAGGACCGTGGTGATCCGTCCCACCGCCACCAGCCGCTGCTCGCT
>WNFD01000687.1_pt1 | contig 41303 bp, 41 predicted proteins | sample 5400491 | NCBI WGS metagenome assembly WNFD01 (sample SAMN13153343, study PRJNA577476) | soil metagenome | isolation source: 120 cm saprolite under Douglas fir tree site 2 hole 2 replicate 2 | place: USA:California | collected 2015-04-18
CGATTTTCGGGTGAGCCCGCGACAGGCGCGCGAGCAGCGTCGATTTCCCGGCGTTGGGCAGGCCGACGAGACCGGCATCCGCGATCAGCTTCAGCCGCAGCCAGACCCATAATTCGCTGCCCGGCCAGCCCGGATCGGCACGGCGCGGCGCCTGGTTGGTCGAGCTTTTGTAATGGGCGTTGCCAAAACCGCCATCGCCGCCGCGCAGCAGCACGACGCGCTGATCCGGGCGGGTCAGATCGGCAAGCAGGCTCTCCCTGTCGTCGGCGAAGATTTGCGTCCCGACCGGGACCCGCAGCACGATGTCGCGTCCGCCAGCGCCCGTCTTGTTCGCCCCGGCGCCGCCACGCCCGTTCTGGGCCCGGAAATGCTGCTGGTAGCGGAAATCGATCAGCGTATTGAGATTGTCGGCGGCGAGAAAGACGATGTCGCCGCCCTTACCCCCCTCGCCGCCATCGGGCCCGCCGAATTCGATGAATTTCTCGCGGCGAAAGCTCATCGAGCCGCGCCCGCCATCACCGCTCTTCAGGTAGATCTTGCACTGGTCGAGAAATTTCATGTGTTCAGCGAACTCGGGCCCAACATCAGTTCTCGTCACCCCCGCGAAAGCGGGGGTCCAGGGCAGCCAACGAGCCTGTGGCCCCTGGATTCCCGCCTTCGCGGGAATGACGGCTGCGGCGGCGACATCTATAAACCCTAATGCGTGCTCTCCGACTAAAGCAAAAAGGGGAGCGGCTGGGCCGCTCCCCTCGGTTTTCCGCCGGTCTGGGGAGGGGCTACTCGGCGGCTTCGGCCGGTCGATCGTTCGCCGGGCGCGGCTCCACCGAGATGAAGGTGCGCCCGCCGATCCCCTTCTTGAATTGCACCGCGCCCTCTTCGAGCGCGAACAGCGTGTGATCCTTCCCCATGCCGACCCGCTCGCCGGGATGGAACTTGGTGCCGCGCTGCCGCACGATGATGTTGCCGGGGATGACGATCTCGCCGCCGAATTTCTTGACCCCGAGCCGCCGCCCGGCGCTGTCGCGACCGTTGCGCGAAGAGCCGCCTGCTTTTTTATGCGCCATCTTGAGCCTCCTGCGCCTCCGCGGGCGCTTGCGCCGCTCGGCTGCCCCGCGCTCGCCCGCCGGCGGGCGACGCACCCTCGGCGTGGATCTCGTCGATCCGCAACACGGTCTGGTACTGGCGGTGGCCGTTCTTCCGGCGGTAATTGTGCCGCCGCTTTTTCTTGAAGATGATGATCTTGTCGGCGCGGCGCTGCTCGACCAAGGTCGCGCTGACCGAGGCGCCGGCCAAGAGCGGCGTGCCGGCCGACACGGTGGCGCCGTCGCCGAGCATCAGCACCTCGGCGAACTCGATCGTGGCGCCGGGCTCGCCGGCGAGCTTCTCGACCGCGATCACATCGTCCTTGGCGACCTTGTATTGCTTGCCGCCGGTGCGGATCACTGCAAACATGATAGAAACCGATATCGGTTGGCGCGCCGACCTCGGCAATAGCTGCCTCGGCGCAAAAAACCTGCCGGAGCCGCTCGCGCGCTCCGGGAGGCGCGCACTATAGTAATGCGTCCTGCGCTGTCAACGTCTGGCTATCGGATGGAAGAGACCGGATCAACCGCCGACTGCCTGGAACCCGCCGGCGAGCTTTTCGATACCCGGTTCGGCACCGTGCGGGTCGTTGCCCGAAGCTGCCCGCTATGCGATGCAACCGGGCCGGCGCCGATCGCGGGCTACGGCGCGGATATCTGGCGCCTCGTGCGATGCGGTCCGTGCGGCTTTGTCTATCTCGACCGCGCCCCCGACTACACCGCGCTTTTCACCGCGATGGCGTGGGAAAAGACCGGCGCGGCCGAATTGGAGCGGCGGGCGGAAATCCGGCCGTTTTCGTTCCGCCTGAGCCGGGCGACGCGGATCCGCATGGCGCTCTTGCCGCGCAAGAAGATGGCTGACCTGGTCGCCCGCGCCGCGCGCCCCGGCAACGTCATCGATCTGGGCTGCGGCACCGGGTGGCAGGCCGCCGGCCTGGGACCGGCGTATGTCCCCTTTGGCATCGAGATCTCGGCCGAAGCGGCCGCCGCTGCCGACCGCGTGTTCCGCCCGCGCGGTGGGGCCGCGCTCAATCAGCCTGCGCTCTCCGGCCTCGAGAGCTTTGCCGACGGGTTCTTCAGCGCGGCGACCTTGCGCTCCTACCTCGAGCATGAGCTGCATCCCCGCGCGGTGCTGCGCGAGCTGTGGCGAACCCTGGCCCCGGGCGGGGTGGTGATCGTCAAGGTGCCCAATTACGGGTCGCTCAACCGCCGCGTCACCGGCCGCAAATGGTGCGGGTTCCGCTATCCCGACCATCTCAACTATTTCACCCCGAAGACCCTGCGCGCGATGGCCGAGGATTGCGGGTACCGGGTGCGTTTCGGCCTGACCGACCGGCTGCCGACCAGCGACAACATGTACGCGGTGCTGAACAAGCCTTGAGTCGGGGCCGATGGAACGAGATTTTGGCCGGAGCGCGGGGTTCGCCCTAGCCCTGTCGACACCGGGCGGGATCGTCATTGCCGCTCTGTTCGCGCTTGGGTTTCTCGATCGGACGACGGCGATCGTCGCAGCGGCGGCGATGCTGGCGTTGTCGGGGCTGTTGGCCATCGCATCGATGCTTTCGCTTGCCGGGACGCGCGCCGCGATCGACAGGCTCGGCCCCGATGCGCCACCGCACCAGACGGCGGCGCGGGGCTTTCGAAGCCCGCGGTTGAGCCTGACGGCGCGGGCGATTTGGCCAGCCGTGCTACGGCTGCGACGATCATGGCGCGAGCACGCGGCGCAAGCTGAGGCTCAGCTCGCCAGCGCCGAGGCAGTCATCGCGGCGGTGCCGGATCCGCTGATCATGATCGATCGCCAGCGCCGCATCGTACGCAGCAACGCCGCGGCGGCGGAGTTCATCGGACCGGGAGCGCAGCCGCGCGACCTCGCGGCCGCGCTGCGCAACCCGGTGCTGCTCGCCGCCGCCGACGCGGTGTTGCGGGGCGAACCGGTCCGCAGCGTCGAATTTGCTCTGTCGGGCCCGATCGAGCGGGTGCTGCGCGCCCATTTCGCCCGGGTCGGCGAGCCGGCTCTCGATGGCGCCGCGGCGATCCTGACCCTGCATGATGTCACCGCACTGAAGCGCAGCGAAGAGATGCGTGCCGATTTCATCGCCAATGCCGGGCATGAGCTGAAGACGCCGCTCGCGACCTTGATCGGCTTCATCGAGACGCTGCTCGGGCCGGCGCGCGAGGATGCCGCCGCCCGCGAGCGCTTTCTCGGGATCATGCGCGAGCAGGCGCAGCGCATGGCGCGGCTCGTCGACGATTTATTGTCGCTGTCGCGCATCGAGCTCAACGAACATGTCGCGCCGACCGATCGGGTGGCGCTGGCGCCGGTGATCGACGAAGTCGCCCGCGGGCTGGAGCTGCGCGCGGCCGAACGCGGCATCCGCATCATCCGCGCGCTGCCGGCCGATCTCCCGGAGGTCCAGGGCGACCGCGACGAATTGGCCCAGATCTTCCAGAACCTGCTCGACAACGCGGTCAAATATGGCCGGCCCGACAGCGCAATCGAGGTAAGCGGCGGGACCGGCAGCGAGCTGGCGACGCCGCTGGTGCGGGTCGCGGTCGCCGATCAGGGCGAGGGCATCCCGAGCGAGCAGCTGCCGCGGCTGACCGAGCGCTTCTACCGGGTGGATACCGCCCGCTCGCGCGAGCTCGGCGGGACCGGGCTCGGCCTTGCGATCGTCAAGCACATCCTCAACCGTCACCGCGGCCGGCTCGTCATCGCGAGCACGGTCGGCCGAGGCTCGACCTTCACGGTGTGGCTGCGGGCCGCCGGTTCGCCATGACGGCTGTCACCGAACCGTAACGCGAGTGTCATAGAAAAGTCCCGGGCAGCCGGTAGAAGGCCCCGCGACCGGCATCCGACCGGTCGCCGACAAAATCCCATGAGGGAGTGAGCTGTGGGTGTTTTTCGTATCGCGCCGCTTGCCGCGGCCGTTGTCGCGCTCGGCATGTCAGGGGCTGCCGGCGCGGCGGAGATTTCCGGCGCCGGCGCCACCTTCCCTTATCCGATCTACGCCAAATGGGCCGAGGCCTATAAGGCAAAGACCGGGACGAGCATGAATTACCAGTCGATCGGCTCCGGCGGCGGCATCAAGCAGATCATCGCAAAGACGGTGGATTTTGGGGCCACCGACATGCCCCTGAAGCCCGAGGATCTCGCCAAGAACGACCTCCAGCAATTTCCGATGGTGATGGGCGGCGTCGTCCTCGTCATCAACCTGCAGGGCGTCCAGCCGGGCGAGCTCAAACTCGACGGCAAGACCCTCGCCGGCATGTATCTCGGAACGATCACCAAATGGAACGATCCAGCGATCGCTCAGCTCAATCCGGGGATGAAACTGCCCGACAAGGCGGTCGCAACCGTGCACCGCTCGGACGGCTCGGGCACCAATTTCATCTTCACCCATTATTTGTCGAGCGTTGATCCGAAGTTCCAGAGCAAGGTCGGCGAGAACACGTCGGTCGAGTTCCCCGGCGGGCTTGGCGGCAAGGGCAACGAGGGCGTGGCGGCGCTGACCAGCCGCACCGACGGGGCGATCGGCTATGTCGAGTACGCCTATGCCCTCCAGAACAAGATGACCTACACCCAGCTGCGTAACCGCGAGGGGGCGTTCGTCGCGCCGAGCAGCGCGACTTTCCAGGCGGTCGCCGCGAACGCCGACTGGGCGAAGGTCCCGGGCTTCTACATGCTGCTGACCGATCAGCCCGGGAAGGAGAGCTGGCCGATTACCGGGGCCACCTTCATCCTGATGCACAAGCAGCAGACCGACCCGGCAAAAGCGCGCGAGGTGCTCAACTTCTTTGACTGGGCCTACCGCAACGGCGGCAAGCTCGCCGAGGACCTCGCCTATGTGCCGATGCCGCAGAAGGTCATCGGCATGGTCGAGCAAAGCTGGAAATCGATCGTCGATCCCAATGGCAAGCCGGTGTGGCAGGGACCCGCTTCCTAAGCGACGGAGGGGAGCCGGCGAGGACGGATCGTGGCATCGGATATCGCAATCGAGAGCCGAATAAAGGCAAGCCGCGGCGGCGTGCTCGGCGACCGGGTATTCTATGCGCTGACGCTGTTCTTTGCTGCCGTGGTGCTGATGGTCCTGAGCGGCGTGATTGTGGCGCTGGTCTCGGGGGCGCTGCCTGCCTTGCAGCATTTCGGCTTCGGTTTTGTCGTCGCCGATGTGTGGAACCCGGTTACCGAGCGGTTCGGCGCGGTGGCGCCGATCTACGGCACGCTGGTCACCTCGGCGATCGCGATGCTGATCGGCATTCCTGTCGCATTCGGCATCGCGTTGTTCATTACCGAGCTGTCGCCGGTCTGGCTGAAGCGCCCGCTGGCGACGATGATCGAGCTGCTGGCCGCGATCCCCAGCATCATCTACGGGATCTGGGGCCTGTTCGTGCTGGCCCCGTTCGTCCAGGAACATATCGAGCCGGCGCTGATCAATACCCTCGGGGTGGTCCCCGGCATCGGCATGCTGTTCGCCGGTCCGCCGCTCGGCATCGGTGTCTTGACCGCCGGGTTCATCCTGGCGGTCATGGTGCTGCCGTTCATCTCCTCAATCATGCGTGACGTGTTCGAGACTGTCCCGCCGATGCTGAAGGAGGGCGCCTACGGTCTCGGCGCGACGACGACCGAGGTGGTCTGGCAGATCGTCCTCCCCTACACGCGGGTCGGCGTCGCCGGCGGCATCCTCCTGGGGCTCGACCGGGCGCTCGGCGAAACGATGGCCGTCACCTTCGTGATCGGCAATTCCCACCACGTCCATGCCTCGATCCTGCAGCCCGGCACGACGATTTCGGCGGCGCTGGCCAACGAGTTTACCGAGGCGGTCGGCGATCTGTACCTATCGTCGCTGATTGCCCTAGGCCTAATTCTCTTCGTGATCACCTTTATCGTGCTGGCGATTGCGAAGCTGTTGCTGATCCGGCTCGAAAAGCAGGCTGGAAGGTAGCGGCGATGCCAGTCTACCTGCGCCGGCGCCTGGTCAATTATATCGTTATCGCGCTCTCGGTCATGGCGACAGGGTTTGGGCTGCTGTGGCTGTTTCTGGTGTTGTCGACACTGCTCTTCAACGGCATCGCCGCCATCACCCCGTCGTTGTTCATGCAGATGACGCCGCCTCCCGGGAGCAGCGGCGGATTGCTCAACGCCATCGCCGGCAGCCTGTTGATGACCGCAATTGCGACGGCGATCGGGACGCCGACCGGGATTCTCGCCGGCACCTTTCTCGCCGAATACGCGCACGCCAGCCGGTTCGGCGAGGTCGTGCGTTTTGTCAACGACATCCTGTTGAGCGCCCCGTCGATCATTGTCGGCCTCTTTGTCTATGAGGTGATGGTCGTCCACATGGGCCATTTTTCCGCCTGGGCGGGCGCGGTTGCCCTGGCGATCATCGTGGTCCCGGTGGTGGTGCGCACGACCGAGGACATGCTGTCTCTGGTGCCGGCTACATTGCGCGAGGCCGCCGTGGCGCTCGGTGCGCCGAAATGGAAGGTGATCGTCATGGTCGCCTACCGCGCCGCGATGCAAGGCATGTTGACCGGTGTCCTGCTCGCTGTCGCGCGCATCTCGGGCGAAACCGCACCGCTGTTGTTCACCGCGCTCAACAACCAGTTCTGGAGCAGCGACCTCAATGCGCCGATGGCCAATCTGCCGGTCGTGATCTTCCAGTTCGCGATGAGCCCCTATGCGGATTGGCAGACCCTCGCCTGGGGCGGGGCCCTCTTGATCACTGCCGCCATCCTGTTGCTCAACATCTCCGCCCGAACGCTAGCCGCATGGAGCAGCTTCAAACAATGAACTCCCCCCGCGCACAACCCCGCTTTAACCAGACGGGCCTGCCGGGCTCGTCGAGCGACGACGGAATGCCTGCGCCGCCGGCGCATCGCCCGCCATCCGACCCGCGTGTCGCGACGCTGCGCCCGCTCGCGGACGGGCCTGGCGACATCCCCTCCATCGGTACCAGCCCGGCACAGCCAACCAAGGTCGACATCCGCGACATCAATTTTTTCTATGGAAAATTTCAGGCGCTGAAGAATATCAGCGTGCCGCTCTACGACCGCCGTGTCACCGCCTTTATCGGCCCGTCGGGCTGCGGAAAGTCCACCCTGTTGCGGATCATCAATCGGATTTACGAGCTCTATCCGGGTCAGATGGCGACTGGCGAGGTATTGCTCGACGGCGAGAACATCCTGGCCCCGGGGCTCGATCTCAACCGACTGCGAGCGAAGATCGGCATGGTGTTCCAAAAGCCGACACCGTTTCCGATGTCGATCTACGACAACATCGCGTTTGGCATCCGGCTCTATGAGCGACTGCCGCAATCCGAACTCGACGAGCGCGTTGAATCGGCATTGCACCGCGCGGCGCTGTGGGATGAGGTCAAGGACAAGCTGCGGCAGAGCGGGCTCAGCCTGTCGGGCGGCCAGCAGCAGCGTTTGTGCATCGCCCGCGCGATCGCCATCGAGCCGGAGGTGCTGCTGCTCGACGAACCGGCGTCAGCGCTCGATCCGATCTCGACCCAGCGCATCGAGGAGCTGATCGCTGAGTTGAAATCCGACTATTGCATTGCAATCGTAACGCACAACATGCAACAGGCAGCGCGCAGCTCGGATTACACGGCGTTTCTTTATCTGGGCGAGTTGATCGAGTTCGACGAGACTGAGCGCATCTTCACCCATCCGAAGCTACGCCGCACCGAAGACTATATCACCGGCCGCTTCGGCTGACGGAAGGGACGAGCATGGCTGCCGAACACATCATCAAGAGCTACGACGAGGAGAGCGCCTCAACAACATGATCGTCGAAATGGGCGGCCTGGCGGAGAGCCAGCTTGCCGCCGCCACCGAGGTCGTCATCGAACGCGACAGCGACCGCGCGATCCGGGTCGTCGAAGGGGATGCGCAGGTCGATCAGCTCGAACGCGACATCGACAATCTGGCCATCCGCCTCTTGGCGTTGCGCCAACCGATGGCGCGCGATCTGCGCGAGATCGTCGCCGCGCTAAAGATAGCCAGTGATCTCGAACGCATCTGCGATTACGCCGCCAATGTCGCCAAGCGTTCGATCGCCCTCGCGCAATCCCCGCCGATCGGGCCGGTCCATGCCTTGCCGCGGATGACGCGTCTCGCGCTGTTGCTGATAAAGGATGTCATCGATGCCTATGTCGCGCGCGATGCCGACAAGGCGATCGTCGTATGGAAGCGCGACGAAGAGCTCGATGAGATGTATGCGAGCCTCTTTCGCGTGTTTTTGACTTATATGATGGAAGATCCGCGCAATATCGGCCCCGCGACGCACTTATTGTTCATGGCAAAGAACATCGAGCGGATTGGCGACCACGCGACCAATATCGCCGAGAATGTGTATTACCTGGTGCATGGCATACCGCTCGAACAGGCGCGACCGAAGGGCGACAAGTCGAGCCTCGAAGTCGTCGCTCCCGAGCGCCCGCCTGGCCAGGCCGGGGCGCGATGAAGCCGCTCGTTCTGATCGTCGAAGACGAGGCGCCGCTCGTCACGATGCTGCGCTACAACCTCGAACGCGAAGGTTTCATCGTCGACGCGGCTGCCGATGGCGAGGAGGCACTGCTGCTCATTGCCGAGCGCCGACCCGACGCCGTGCTGCTCGACTGGATGCTGCCGCTGGTCTCCGGGCTCGAAGTGTGCCGGCAGATCCGCCGGGCACCGGCGACCCGCTCGCTGCCGGTGATCATGCTGACCGCCCGTGGCGCCGAGGGCGACCGCATCCGCGGGCTCAACAGCGGTGCCGACGACTATGTCGTAAAGCCGTTCAGCCCGAGCGAATTGGTGGCGCGGCTGCGTGCGGTGATCCGACGCGCCCGGCCAGATGCGGCCGACAACCTTCTGCGCTACGCCGATGTCATGATGGATCTCACCGCCCATCGCGTGTCGCGCGGCGGCAAGCCGGTCCATCTCGGTCCAACCGAATTCCGCCTGCTGCGCCACTTTCTGCAGCATCCCCGCCGCGTGTTCTCGCGCGAGCAGCTGCTCGACGGGGTCTGGGGCCACGATTCCGAAGTCGAGATGCGCACCGTCGATGTCCATATCCGGCGGCTGCGCAAGGCGCTCAATGTCGCCGGCGCCATCGATCTGCTGCGTACGGTGCGCTCCGTGGGCTACGCGCTCGACAGCATCAACTGACCAGCCCACGCCGGCGCGGTCGGGTGATCAACAGCGATATCTGGAGCATCACGGCGGCGGCCTTCAACGGCCAGATCCAGCCCTCCGCGTAGACCAGCGCGGTCAACGTCACGGCACAGGATCAGGGCCGCGCCGGATCAAGGGCTGTTTGTTTGACCCCGGGGCGATGCTAGGCTAGCGCTGCGAAAGGTTGGGGGCCGTCGCTTGCCGATGAAACGTGCCATTCTCTGTCTCGCGATGACAGCGTCGCTGGCCGCCTGCTCCGGCGCTCCGTCGGGCAAGGACGTCATCGCGCAGGCAAGCCCCGACGGGCGGATCGCCTTCGACGTCGTCAAGGTCGACGACGCGGTGCTGACCACATTGCTAGCGCAGCAGCCGCCGGCGTTTCACGAGCGGTTCAAGAAATACCTGCCGCCGCCGGATCTGAAGATCGCGGTCGGCGACGCGGTCTCGGTCGTGATCTGGGAGTCGGCGGCCAACGGCCTGTTCGGCACCTCGTTGACCGAATTGTCGTTCCCGGCGGGCGCCTCTGCCCGGCTGCTGACCGGTCAATTGCCGGCGTCGCTCGGCGCGCCGAGTCAGACGCTGGGCTTGACCGCTTCCCCCGATACCTTAGGCCTGCTGTTCGGTGGAGCGAGCGCGCAAGATGGAGCAAGTGCGCAAGGCGGGGCGGCGGCGCTGGGTTTAGCCGGTCTAACCGACCAGACCTTCGCGGTCGCCGGTTCGCTGCAAGCTCCCAGCGCCAACGCGCCCTCCGCCGAGACCGGTACCGGTCTCGGTGCCGGGCCAGGAACCAGCCTCAATGCCGGGATGGCAACCGGCCTCAATGCCGGGCCGGCAACCGGCCTCAATGCCGGGACGGCAACCGGCCTCAATGCCGGGACGGCGATCGGGCTCAATGCCGGGCCGGCAACCGGCCTTAATGCCGGCCCGGCGAGCGGCTTCAACGCCGGAGCGACACCCGGCCAGACTGCCCAGACCCCATCAGGTGCGCGTCAGCCCGGCGGCGCCGAAAACCTGAGCGCGGAACGACTCGAGGAGCTATTGAAAGTGGCCGCGGAATCCGGTCGACCGGGCACCCGGATCCCCGATCAGCAGGTCGCCTCCGACGGAGCGATCAGCATTCCCTTTGCCGGACGGATTGCGGTCGCCGACAGAACGCCGAGCGAGGTTCAGCACACGATCGAACAGCGGTTGGGCCCGAAGGCGCTCGACCCGCGCGCCCTTGTGGTCATCAAGCGGAGCGCGGCCAATTCGGTTTCGGTGGCGGGCGAGGTCATTGGCGGCAAGCGCGTCCCGCTCTCGCTCGGCGGCGACCGCCTGCTGCAGGTGATTGCCGCTGCGGGCGAACTAAAGGCGCCGGTGCATGACATTTTTGTGCAGCTGTCGCGCGGCGGCGTGACGGGGAGCGTTCCGCTCGCTACCCTTGTCGCGGACCCGGGTCAGGACATCTTTGCCGAACCGGGCGATGTGTTGACGCTGGTGCGGCGCCCGCAAACCTTCAGCGTCTTCGGCGCCACCGGCAAGAATGCCGCAATCAACTTCACCAGTGACCGGCTGTCCTTAACCGAGGCTTTGGCGAAAGCCGGCGGGTTGCTCGACGATCGGGCCGACCCGCGCGCCGTGTTCCTGTTCCGCTACGAGCCGGTCAGCCTCGTCCAGGCGCTCGGACAGCCGATCGCGACCGGAGCGCGCGATGGCCTCTCGCCGATCGTCTACCGTCTCGACCTGAAGGAGGCCAGATCCTACCTGCTCGCCCGCCGCTTTCCGGTGCACGACAAGGACACCATCTTTGTCGCGAACGCCGAAATCATGCCGATTTATCACTTCTTCCAGGCACTGTCGCAAGTCACCGGGCCGATCCAAACCGGGGCGGTCGCCTGCAATTACGTAAAGTGTTGAGCGCTTGCGCCTTGCCGGTTATTCGCGCAGATCGGCGAAGAATTCCTTGACCCGGGCAAAAAAGCCTTCGCTTTCGGGATTGGTTTTGCGGTTCTCGCCTTCTTGTTCGAATTCGCGCAGCAGCTCCTGCTGGCGTTTGCTCAAGTTGACCGGGGTCTCGACGATCGCATTGATGTACATGTCGCCGCGCACCGGCGAGCGCAGCACCGTCATTCCCTTGCTGCGCAATCGGAATTGGTGCCCGGATTGGGTCCCGGGCGGCACCGTCACCCGCGTCCGGCTGCCCTCGACCGTCGGCACCTCGATCGTGCCGCCGAGCGCGGCGGTGGTCACCGGGATCGGCACCCGGCAAAAGATGTTGGCGCCGTCACGCTGGAAGATCGAGTGGGCGGCGATGCTGACGAAGATGTAGAGGTCGCCCGGCGCGGCGCGGTGCAACCCGACCTCGCCCTCGCCGGCAAGCCGGATCCGGGTGCCGTCTTCGACGCCGGCCGGGATGTTGACCGACAGCGTCTTTTCGCGCCGCACCCGGCCCGGTCCGCCGCACGCCTTGCACGGCTTCTCGATGGTTTGGCCCGAACCTTGGCAGGTCGGGCAGGTTTGCTCGATCGTGAAAAAGCCCTGTTGCCGGCGCACCCGTCCGTGTCCCTGGCAGGTCCGGCAGGCGACCGGGCGCGAGCCCGGCTCGGCGCCGCTCCCCTTGCAGGTGTCGCAATGGACAAACGTGGCAACGCGGATCGTGGTCTGCTTGCCGCGAAACGCCTCTTCGAGCGAGACTTCGATGTTGTAGCGCAGGTCGCTGCCGCGGCTGGGGCTGTTCTGGGTGCGGCGGCCGGCGCCCATCGCGCCGAACATCTCCTCGAAGATATCGGCAAAGCCGCCGGAGAACCCGCCGGCAAAATCGCCGGGGCCCCGGCTGCCGTTCTCGAACGCGGCATGGCCGAACCGGTCATAGGCGGCCCGCTTCTGGTCGTCCTTCAGGACGTCATAGGCCTCGCTGACAGACTTGAACTTCTGCTCGGCGGATTGGTCTCCGGCATTGCGGTCCGGGTGAAATTGCATGGCGAGCTTGCGGTAGGCTCGCTTCAATTCATCGGCATCGGCTGATTTCGCCACGCCAAGGATCTCGTAAAAGTCCTGCTTCGCCATTATCGAGGAACGCCCGGCAGCAAATCAGTTGGAAAGGAGCCGCCCCCGGGCCAAAGCCCGGGGCCAGCCATTGCCTCGAAGGCGGCGCCCGCGGTTACGCGGAGCCGCGCTTTTTTTGATCGTCGACTTCCTCGAAATCAGCGTCAACGACCTTGTCGTTGCCGTGACCGCCACCCGGACCGCCACTGGCACCGCCACCCGGACCGCCGGCGCCCTCGCCAGGCCCGCCCTGGGGGCCTCCCGCGGAGTCGGCCTGGGCCTTGTAGAGCGCCTCGCCGAGCTTCATCGCGACCTGCGCCAAGGCCTCCGTTTTGGCCGTGATCTGCGCGGCATCCTCGCTGGTCAGCGTGTCCTTCAGGGCCTGCACCGCGGTTTGCACCGCCTCGCGATCGCCGGCCGGGACCTTCTCGCCGGCCTCCTCGAGGCTGCGCTCGGTGGTGTGGATCAGCCCGTCGGCATGGTTCCTCGCCTCGACCAGCTCGCGCAGCTTCTTGTCCTCGCTGGCATGCACCTCGGCGTCCTTGACCATCTTGTCGATGTCGGCTTCAGACAGCCCGCCAGACGCCTGGATGCGAATCTGCTGCTCCTTGCCGGTCGCCTTGTCCCTCGCGGAGACATTGACGATGCCGTTGGCGTCGATGTCGAAGGTGACCTCGACCTGCGGCATGCCGCGCGGCGCCGGCGGGATCCCCACCAGGTCGAACTGGCCGAGCAGCTTGTTGTCGGCCGCCATCTCGCGCTCGCCCTGGAACACGCGGATCGTGACCGCGGTCTGGTGGTCCTCGGCGGTCGAGAAGGTCTGGCTCTTCTTGGTCGGGATCGTCGTATTGCGGTCAATGAGGCGGGTGAACACCCCGCCCAGTGTCTCGATGCCGAGCGACAGCGGCGTCACGTCGAGCAGCAGGACGTCCTTGACCTCGCCCTTCAAGACGCCAGCCTGGATCGCCGCGCCGATCGCGACGACCTCGTCGGGGTTGACGCTGCGATTGGGCTCCTTGCCGAAGAACTGTTTGACCGCCTCGATGACCTTGGGCATGCGGGTCATGCCGCCGACCAGGATTACCTCCTCGATCTCCGAGGCCTTGAGCCCGGCATCCCTGAGCGCGGCGCGGCACGGCTCGATCGTCCGCTGGATCAGATCCTCGACCAGCTGCTCGAGCTTCGCCCGGCTCAGCTTGATGGTGAGATGTTTCGGGCCATGCTGGTCGGCCGTGATGAACGGCAGGTTGACCTCGGTTTGCACCGAGGACGACAGCTCGATCTTCGCCTTTTCCGCCGCCTCTTTCAGGCGCTGCAAGGCGAGCTTGTCGCTGCGCAGGTCGATGCCCTGCTCCTTTTTAAACTCGTCGGCGAGATAGTCGATGATCTTCTTGTCGAAGTCTTCACCACCGAGAAACGTGTCGCCATTGGTCGATTTGACCTCGAACACCCCATCGCCGATTTCGAGCACGGATATGTCGAAGGTGCCGCCGCCGAGGTCATAGACCGCGATGATTCCGGTCCCCTTTTTCTCCATGCCGTAGGCGAGCGCCGCCGCGGTCGGCTCGTTGATGATGCGCAGGACTTCCAGCCCGGCGATACGGCCGGCATCCTTGGTCGCCTGGCGCTGGCTGTCGTTGAAATAGGCCGGAACGGTGATCACCGCCTGGGCGACGGTCTCGCCAAGATAGGCCTCGGCGGTTTCCTTCATCTTCTGGAGGATAAAGGCGCTGATTTGTGAGGGCGCGTACTTCTTGCCGCGGCTCTCGACCCAGGCGTCGCCATTGTCGCCGGGAATGATCTTGTACGGGACGAGATCCATGTCCTTCTTGACCATCGGATCGTCCATCCGCCGTCCGATCAGCCGCTTGATCGCGAAAAACGTGTTCTCGGGATTGGTAACCGCCTGGCGTTTCGCTGCCTGGCCGACGAGGCGTTCGCCCGATTCGGTGAATGCGACCATCGACGGCGTGGTGCGCGCGCCTTCGGCGTTTTCGATGACCTTGGCGCTCCTGCCCTCCATCACGGCGACACAGGAATTGGTCGTGCCGAGATCGATGCCGATAACCTTGCTCATAGGGACCTCATGTCAAAAGCAGGACCGGTCGGCCCGGGAAAGCACCGTCCCGATCCCCCGGGGATACGGCAGCCGTGTCTAGCGAACCCAGCGGCCGCGCGGGTTATATATGTGGCGACATGGGCGCCTATCAACCGCCGCCGGCCCTTGTTTGACCATGCTCCGAGCCTGCGGGGGAGCGCGTTCCGGTGCTCGTCTCGGCGAGCTATTGCACCGACATTCCGGACTTCCATGGGGCTTGTTCTTGGCGCTCCTGCGGGCCGGCTATTGCCGCGTCGACAACCCGTAGGGCGGAGTGTCTCCGGTGCCCAGTGCGGTCGATAGGTTCGTCTTGTGGAACCACAACCTGCGGCCGTTGCTGGCCGGTCGCGGCCGCGTGGTCGCGAATTTCCGCGACCACGATCCCGACGCGGTGATGGTGAGGGGCTAAGGCTCTTTCAGGTCAGCGGCGATGGCCGCCTCCGCCGTGGAATCCACCGCCGCCGTGGAAGCCGCCGCCACCGCGGAACCCATGGTGAAAACCGCCACCGAAGCCGAACCCAAGGCCGAGCGCGGCCGCGGCATAGGGGTAATAGGGGTAGCCATAGCCGCCATAGCCGCCATAGCCGCCATAGCCGCCATAGCCGCCATAGCCGCCATAGCCGCCATAGCCATAACCCGGATAGCCATAAGCCGCTGAGCAGCCATAAGGATTGTAATAGGGGTTACAGTAGGGCGCATAATACGGATTATACGCATAATATGGGTAATATTGGGCCTCGGCCGGGGCCGCCGCACCGCCCGCGGCGAGGACGCCGGTGGCGAGCAGCGCGGCGCCGATCAGAGGGCGCCGCAACCAACGGGTGATGATCGGTAAAGACATGAGACGCTCCGCTCGGGGGGTTTAGGTGAGACGGTGCTTATTATACGGACCCGGTGAGTTTTCATCCCCGCTGTTTGACACTACCGCATGGTGCCAGGCTTGTTCTCGGACGACATAATGACGCAGGCATTGCGATGACAGACCAGTCACATCGGGTTACCTGCTGCATCGCCGGCGGCGGCCCGGCCGGGATCATGCTCGGGTTTCTGTTGGCGCGCGCCGGGGTCACCGTGCGCGTGCTCGAGAAGCACCGTGATTTCCTGCGCGACTTCCGCGGCGACACGATCCATCCCTCGACGCTCCAAATCATGCACGAACTGGGTCTGCTCGAGGCCTTTCTCGCCCTGCCGCATCAGGAAATCCGCGAGTTGCGCGGCATCGTCGGCGACACCGAGATCAAGCTTGCCGATTTCCGGCACTTGCCGACTCGCTGCCGCTTTATCGCATTGATGCCGCAATGGGATTTCCTGAACTTTATTGCCGAAGCGGGCGGCCGCTTTCCCGGCTTTCAGCTCGGTGTGGAGAGCGAGGTCACCGATCTCGTCGAGGAGGCGGGCCGCATCGTCGGGGTGCGCGCGCAGACGCCCGAAGGGCCGATCAAGATCCGCGCCGATCTCGTCGTCGGCGCAGATGGGCGGCAGTCGGTCGTGCGCGAGCGCGCCGGACTCTCGGTCAAGAATCTCGGCGCGCCGATCGACGTCCTGTGGATGCGGCTCCCGAAGAGCCCGGGCGACCCGAGCCAGAGCGCCGGCCGGATCAATTACGGGCGGATGCTGGTGATGCTCGACCGCGGCGATTACTGGCAATGCGCCTATGTGATCCGCAAGGGCGGGTTCGAGGCGATCCGCGAGCGCGGGATCGAGTGCTTCCGCGATGAGGTCGTGCGCATCGCGCCGTTCCTACGCGACCGCGTCGCAGAGCTGCGCGAGTGGGATGACGCAAAGCTGCTGACGGTGATGGTGGACCGGCTGGAGCGTTGGTGGCGGCCGGGGCTCCTCTGCATCGGCGACAGCGCCCATGCGATGTCGCCGATCGGCGGCGTCGGCATCAATCTTGCGATCCAGGACGCCGTCGCCGCCGCCAACATCCTGGCGCAGCCGCTGCGCGATCGGACGCTGTCCGACGTGGATCTGCAGGCGGTGCAGCGGCGCCGGAGCTTGCCGACCCGGCTGACCCAGGGCATGCAGGTTGCCGTGCAAGAACGCGTCCTCGACCGGGTTCTCGGCTCGGACAAGCCGATTGCCGCCCCCTGGCCATTACGACTGTTCAACTGTCTGCCGTGGCTGGCGCGCATCCCGGCGCGGCTGATCGGGGTCGGCTTCCGTCCCGAGCATGTGCGCAGCCCGCCAGCGCAATCGTGAACGAGAGGCCGGCAGGCGCCGGGTTATATCGGGACATCCGCATGCCGAGGAGCCGATCATGCCAATCACTCTGCGCCCACACCCGACCCGCCGCTCGGTCCTCTACCTTGCCGGCGGCGCGGCCGCCTTTGCCGCGCTGGCGGCGCGCCCGCTGGCGGGCTTGGCCCAGACCGAGCCGGCCGGCCAGCCCGTGAAGATCTCCACGATCGGCGCTGGCCGCGAGGGCAGTGCGCTGGGCGCGATGTTCGTCAAGGCCGGCCACCCGGTCATGTTCTCTTCGCGCCATCCCGAGCAGCTGAAGGATCTGGTGGCCGGGCTCGGCCCGCTGGCAAAGGCGGGCACGGTCGCCGAGGCGGTCGCCTTTGGCGAGGTCGTGCTGCTGGTCGTGCCCTATCCCGCGGTGCCCGAGATTGGCAAGGAATATGGTGGCGCGCTCGCGACAAAGCCGCTCGTCATCGATGTCAGCAACCCGAGCGCGGCGCGCGACGGCGAGGACATCGTCAAATGGGTCGATGAGCAGGGCGGCGCCGGCCTCGCCACCGCCAAGGCGCTGCCCGGCGCGCATATCGTGCGCGCATTCAACGCGATCGGGTCGACGCAGCTGACCGCCCTGGCGCACCGCCCCGGCGAGCCGGTCGGGGTGCCAATCGCCGGCGACGATCAGAACGCGCTGGCGCTGGCCTCCCGCCTGATCAAGGAGATCGGTTTCGAGCCGGTCGTCGTCGGCGGCCTCGCCATGGGCAAATTTCTGGTGCCGAGGACGCCGCTCGGCGGCGTGCATACGCCAGAGGAGATCCGCCAGATCGCCGCGACCCTGAAGTAGGCCGGTAACCGGACCGCGGGCGTGCCGCTCAGCCCTGGAAGTGAGGCGCGACCTCGCGCATGAACAGATCGAGGCTCTCGGTCGCCACTTCGTGCGGCATCGGTCCGAGCCGAAACGAGGCGATGACCCCGCCGACGCCGAGCTTCTCGATGCCGGCCATCGCCTCGGCAACGGTCGCCGGCGATCCGCGCAGGAGGCCATGTGCGGGGTTCGCCCGCGCCGCCGGCAGGTCACTGTGGGGCACCGCGATGCGCTCGCCAGTCTCGGCATAGATCCGGTCGCGCAATTCCGCCCGCGAGCGGGTCATCGCCTCGAATAACGGCACGCCGACCCGCTCGGCTTCCCCATCGCTCGCCGCGACGAAGACATTGCGCCATACCCACGAGAGATCGAGGTTGCGGGCGATCGCGGCCTCGCCGTATCCGGCCTCGCGCATGGCATCGCGATAGAGCGCGACGCGGTGACGGGTGCTCTCGAGCGATTGCACGTTCATCAGAAACGGCCGCCCCTGTCGAGCCAGCTCGACGAGCGAGTGCTCTCCCGATGCACCGCGCAAGATCGGCGGATGCGGGTTCTGGTAGGGGCGCGGCCGCAGCATCGGCACTTTGAGCTGCCAGAACCGCCCTTCATGCTCGAAGGCGCCGCCACTCCACGCCCTGAGGATGATCGACTCGGCCTCGTCAAGACGCGCCTGGGCCTCTTCGTGGAGGATGCCGAAGCCCTGGTAATCGTAAATGTTGTAAGCGGTGCCGCGACCCAGCCCGACGATCAGCCGACCTTTCGTCAGATGGTCGATCAGCGCCAGCTGCTCGGCGAGGCGGATCGGGTGATGCAGCGAGGTCTGGATGACGGCAAAGCCGATCGTGCTGCGGCGCGTCGCGGTGGCGAGGGCGGCGGCGAAGCTGATCGGGTCGACATAGGCGCAGATGCCGTCGAAATGATGCTCGGCAAGCCAGATGACGTCGATCCCCAGCTCGTCCGACAACCTCGCCTCGGCCAACGTCTCGTCGATAACCGCGCCGTCGCGCGCCGGATCGCGGCAATCGGGAAACAGGAAATTGCCGAACCTCACGGACTGCCCCCTCATCGATCGCTGCAATCACGGACGGACGACGCGGCCGCTGTCAAGGGCGTCCACCTCGCCGCACCCGGAGCAACGCCTGTGCCAAAGGGGTCTCGCCGACTTGTCGGCAAACCGGCATGACTGGGAAGGGCGGCGACAGTCGAGCTTTAGGCATGGGATCAGTAAACCATTGTTGCATCAGCGTCACGGGCATCGGATCGCTATCATTAGCCGATGACCGACCAAGCTGTATGGGCACCGCAGCGCCCCCGCATCTTTTATCTTCACATTCCGAAGACCGCCGGCATGGCGCTGCGCCGCTTCCTGGGCAATCAATACCCTGTCGCCCAGATAATGCCGGCGATCGACTGGCTGACCTTCCTTGACGTCGATCGACGTCAAATCGGGCAATATCGCCTCTTCGAAGGCCACTTTACTTATGGTATTCTTGAACTCCTTCCGAAGGATGTGAGGTCGATTGTATTTCTCCGGGAGCCGGTGGCCCGGACGATATCGCACCTGAGGCATTTGCGCCGCGATCCCCATTTCCATCCCGCTTACGAATTGGCCGCCGGCCGCTCCCTCGACGAACTGGTACGGGATGAGCGCATCATGGGCCTCTGCTCCAACGCTCAAACCACCCAGCTGTCCAACGACATCCCGGGCGAGAGCTTTCTGTCCAGCCTCCAATTCGAGCGGGCCCGCGGACGAGTCCCTAATCCGGACGCTTATGCCCTGCCTCCGGATCTGGCGAAAGCCGAACGCGCCCTGGCGCAGTTCCAGTTCGTCGGGTTTGTCGAATCTCTGCAGGAAGACGTCCTGCTGCTGTCGATCGCTCTCGGGTTACATCCGCCCGCCGTCATACCGAAAAGCAATGAAGATCCCGAAGGAGAGTTCGATATAAGTCGGCTTCAGCCCGATACCCTGGCGATTCTGCGCGAGCACAACGCCCTCGACATCGCGCTTTACGAGACGGCACGGCGGCGTCTCCGTTTTACCCGGAGCGCCGCCGGAGCCGCGCTGCTCGATTGCGGTATCTATGCGCCGATTTCCCGGCCGACAAATTTCCCGATGTCGGGTCCGATCCCCGGATCCAACTGGTATGATGGTGAGGTGCTGGAAGGCGACGTTTATCGCTGGACCGGGCCGTTGAACGAGACATTGCTCGACCTGCCGCTGGCGCCCGAATTCCGCTTTGAGGTCTCACTTTCGGTCGCGATTCCGCGGCTCGATGATCTGGGCGTGCACGCCGGCGGGGTCGAATTGCCGCTTCACTGCAGTTCGTCCGAAGGTGGCGCTCATCGCGTTTCATTCTGGGTTCCGGCAGAGGCGGTGAACGCCGGGGCTCTAACCTCACTCTGCTTTCGGACGAAGCAGGTGTTCACCGGACCCGACCCGGATTTGCGGGCGCTCTCCTTTATGGTGACGGAGTTAGCCATCTCCAAGGTCGAGCCTGCCTATAGCGCGGTGCAACCGGTGGCCCGTGCGGCCCGGCGGCGCCGTGTCGGCAGACGCGGCACCCGCAATGAACCCCCGGCACGCAGAAAGAAGGCTGAATCGTCGCTGCCCACTGAACTCGCCGCGGGCGATTTGCAACCCGACGGCGATAGCAAGGCAGTGCTCGTTGGCGAACCAATCGGGCTCTATAGCGACGGCTGGGTGCGCGCCCGCCTGGCTTTCAGGTGCCGCGCGGTCGAGGCGATCACATCGATGTCTTTGCGAATATGGGCGCCGCCCGGGGACGAGCGGTTGGCTCTAACGCTGAGGATACCCGCCGAGGCTGACGTCACGCTTACGGTGCCGAGAGAAATCCCTTGCGTTCTCGAATATGCGGTTCATGTAGCCCCCACTGCGGAGTTCGCGGTCGAACTTCTCGCAAATCACGAGGGAGCGCTATCCGACACGGATGAACGGAGCGCGTCCTACATCCTTCGATCGATTACATTCTCCTGATTGCTCGACGATCCGCGACGCAGGGTCGTCGTCGATCGCCAGGCCGACTCGCTCCAGCGATCAACCATGATAGCTGTCAGCGCGTCTCGCCGACGCCTGAGAGTTGATCGCCGGGAGCACGGCGTCTCCAGATATGGCACGGACGCGCGCTCCACGGTATGTAAGCCGAGCCGTCGGGCATGAAGGGAGCGGAGAGGTGGTTTGTGGAGCTGCTCAATTTTAAGACTGGTATCGATTTTGGCGCGAATGGGAACCTGAACGAGTTCAGCCCGGTCGGATTTTCCGTTCCTCCCGATGTCGTCAGCACCTGGAGCGAGGCAGCGGTCGCCGAACTGACCTTCCGGCTGCCGCCCTTACGCCACGATGTTCGGTTTGTGATTGAAGTCTTCCCGTACCTGGCGGACGGCTTGATCGCGGCGCAAGGTTGCTGGGTGTTTTTGAACGGCTTGTTTATGCATTACAGCACCGTCAGGACACCTGTCGAGTTGACCTTTACCGTCGCGCGCGCCCGCTTGAACCCCGGCGCAAACCGGTTGTCGTTTGCTCTGCCGAATGCAACCGCACCGAAGGATTTGCGGCTCGGGGATGATTTGCGCCTCCTCGGCCTCGGTTTCGTAAAGCTGACCGCAGGGCCGGCGTGAGCTGAGGGCGCGCCGGTACCCTCGGCTGGCCAAGGGCGATCAGACCGCATCGGTTGACGCGACCGTCCGATCGGCGGATCGTTCCCCGGAAACCCCATGGGAGGGTCGTCATGAAAGTCGGCGTCGCGCTCAATATGCTGTGCCAGGCCGGGCGCTCCGACGCCTCGGTGATCGGCGAGCATCTGGCGCTTGGCGATCTTGCCGAGCCGCTCGGCTTCGATTCGCTGTTCGCGCTCGAGCATCACTTTACCGGCTACGCGATGTCGCCGGCGCCCCCCCAGCTGTTGAGCTATTACGCCGGCCGTACCCGCCGCATCACCCTCGGCACCGCCGTTATCGTGCTCCCCTGGCACGATCCGATCCGGGTCGCCGAGCAGATTGCGCTGTTGGACATCCTGTGCGGCGGGCGGTGCCTGTTCGGTTTTGGGCGGGGCGCCGCGAGCGCCGAATATGCGGGGTTCCGCGTGCCGATGGAGGAGGCGCGGCCGCGCTTTGTCGAGGCGGCCCAGATCGTCGTCAAGGCGCTCAGCCAGGACAGCTTCGAGCATGAGGGCGAATACTACCGCATCCCGCGCACCGCGATCCGGCCACGCCCGATCTCGCATCCCGAGCGGCGCTTCCACGCCTCGGCGGTCAGCCCCGACTCGGCCGAGATCATGGCCAAGCTCGGCTTCGGCCTCTTGATGGTGATGCAGAACGAGTGGCCGAAAGCCGCCGCCGATATCGCCCGCTACCGCGAGATCGCGCTCGAAGCGGGACACACGCCGCGCCCGCCGATCATCCTGACCAACGTGTGCTGCGCCGAAAGCCGCGATGAAGCGCACGAGCGCGCCTTCAAGTATCTCGGCCAGAAATGGCAGTCGATCGACGACCACTACCATTTCTCGGACGGCCACCTCGCGACCGTCAAGGGTTACGAGACCTACGGCAAGATGGCGCGCACCTATGCCAAGATCGGCGAAAGCGCCGAGACGCGAAAAAAGGCGACGGATTTCTACGTCAGCATCCAGATCGTCGGCACGCCGAATGACTGTCTCGACAAGATCGGGGAATTGCAGCGCCTGACCGGGCTCGACCACCTCGTCACGGAATATTCGTTCGGCGCGATGCCGCATGAGGAGGCCGAAATCAATATGCGCCTCTTCGCTGACCGGGTCTTGCCGGTATTGCAGCGCGACTCCGCCTTCGTCGGCAGCGGCCTGCCGGAGGCTGCCATCATTCCCGCCGCCGCAGCCAAGGAGAATTTGTTCGCGCCCGCGTGAGTGTATGATCCCGATCGACATTTCCGGCGGGAGCATCCAGCCGGGAGAGGCCTATCTCAGCGACACGCCGGTGCTGCGCGGCCACGCTGGGACCCAGCCCGATCTGTTCCTGCGCTGGAACGAGATCCCCGTTTCGGCTCATGCGGTCGATGTCGCCGTACATCTGCACGGGTTTTCACAGCAGGGCGGCGCGATGCCGCTCGCCGAAAAGGTGGCCCGCAGCGGCGTCGACCTGTCCGGCCGAACCCGGCCGACCCTATCGATTCTGCCGCGCGGCAATTGGATCCGGCACACCTATTACGATTTCCCCGGATTAATCGATGGCGGGATCGACCGCCTCGTCGATTATGCCGTACAGCAATTGGATCGCGACCTGACCGTCGACCGCCTCATCCTCTCGGGGCATTCGGGCGGCGGCATGCCGGCGATCGATGCGATCGCCGGAGCACGCCGTCCGCCCGACGAGCTGTTCGTGTTCGACGGCCTCTACGGCCGCGATCCGCGCGGCGGCGACCCGCTGGGCGGGCTGGAGGTCATCGATGCCTGGCTCGGCGAGCGCTTCGCCTGCGAGCCTGACCGGCCGGGCGCGCTGCGCGTGATCTTCATCGAGCGGCAGACCGGCCCGTTCTCGCGCGAAGTCGCGGCGCTGATCGCGCGCCATCTCGCGGCGGCGCCCGATGTGACGGCGAGCCTCGCCCGGCGGTACCGTGTCGAACAATCCGGGGTGCCGCATGCCTACGTTGCAGCGGTCTGCGGACCGCAGCTGCTGGCCTGCCCCGATGCCGAGTTCGATTGGTCGCAAGTTTGATTTTTCCGCGTCACCCCCGCGGAAGCGGCGGTCCAGGGCAAGCGGCGGCACGGTGTTCCCTGGATTCCCACTTTCGCGGGAATGACGGTGAAATCTGAACCAGTGGAGAGGTCCATGCCCGGTGTGCTCGACGGCATTCAAATCCTCGATTTCGGGCGCTATATCGCGGGGCCGTTCTGCGCCGCGCTGTTGGGCGATCTTGGCGCCGAGGTGATCCGCATCGAGCGGATCGGCGGCGGCGAGGACCGCTCCTTCATCCCGGTCGGCGCCGGACCCGAGGGCGGCGGCGCAATGTTCCTCGCGATGAACCGCAACAAGCGCGGCATGACCCTTGACCCGGGATCGCCGAAGGGCCGCGAGATCGTCCGGAAGCTCGTCGCGTCGGCCGATGTCGTCGTCGCCAATCTGCCGCCCGCGGTATTGCGCGCGCTGGCGCTCGACCTCGACAGCCTGCGCCAGGTAAAACCCGACATCATCCTCACCACAGTTACCGGCTTCGGCGCGGGCGGGCCGCTCAGCCACAAGCACGGCTTCGACGGCATCGGCCAGACGATGAGCGGCGCGGTGTACCTGTCGGGCATGCAAGAGCAGCCGATCGCCAGCAAGGCTTCCTGGGTCGATTTCGGGACCGCTTGCCTCTCCGCCTTTGGCACGCTGGCCGCGCTTTACGAGCGCGGCAAGACCGGAAGCGGCCAGAAGGTCGAAGGCGCATTGCTGCGCACCGCGATCGCCTTCACCAACGCCCAGCTGATCGAGCAGTCGCTGACCGGGGTCGACCGCACCGCGATCCGCAACCGCGCCTTCAACTCGGCGCCGGGCGATATTTTCCGCACCGCGGACGGCTGGATCATCGCGACGGTGATCGGGCAACCGATGTTCCGGCGCTGGTGCCGGATGATCGGCGAAGAGGAATGGCTCGCCGATCCGCGCTTTGCCGACGATCAGGCGCGTGCCGATCACGGCGAGATCGTCTCGGCGCGGATGAGCGAATGGTGCGCGGCGAAGAGTTGCGCCGAGGCGCTGGCCGAGCTCGAAAAGGCCAGCATCGTCGCCGGTCAGGTGTATTCGCTGCAGCAGGCGCTCGACGACGACCATATCCGCGCCGCCCGCCTCCTCGAAGAGCGGACCTATCCCGGCCTCGACCGGACCGTGCCGCTGGCCCCGACCCCGATCGAGCTGTCGGAAACCCCCGGCACCTATCGCCGCCCGGCGCCGCTCCTCGGCGAGCACACCGACGAGATCCTGAAGAGCCTCGGTTACGGGATGGCCGAGATCGCCGCGTTGCGCGCCGAGGGCGTCATATGAGGCGCCTATAGTCAAATTGGCGTAGACTGCGGGCGCGATCACCGCGCGGAGAATGGCGAGCATGTCCGAATTGCACCGCTTCCTCGACGAAGCGCGCGCGCTGCTGCCGGCGGCGGTGACGTTGCGCCGCCGCATCCACGCCAAGCCCGAGCTCGGGCTCAACCTGCCGCTGACGACCGAAGCGGTGCTCGACGCGCTGCAAGGATGCGAGGTCGAGATTGCCCGCGGACCCTCGACCTCGGGCCTCGTCGTGTCGCTCGGCGGGACAAAGCCGGGTGGGCAGACCGGCCGCACGATCCTCTTGCGCGGCGACATGGACGCCCTCCCGATGCCGGAGGAGACCGGGCTCGACTTCGCCAGCGAATTCAAGGGCCGGATGCATGCCTGCGGCCACGATGCGCATACCGCGATGCTGGCCCAGGCTGTGCATCTGCTGCACCGGCATCGCGACCAGTTCGCCGGCACCGTCAAGTTCATGTTCCAGCCGGGCGAGGAGGGCTACGGCGGTGCCCGGCTGATGATCAAGGATGGTCTGATCGACGCGGATCCCAAACCCGATGCCGCATTCGCGCTCCATATTCACCCGGTCGTCAAGGCCGGCGCGATCTTCGGAAAGCCCGGCCCGATCTTGGCCTCGGCCGATACCTGGACCATCAAGATCACCGGGCGTGGCGGTCACGCCTCGATGCCGCACCACGCGATCGATCCGATCCCGGTCGCGTTCGAGATCGGGCTGGCGCTGCAGGCCATGGTCACCCGCCGGATCGACGTCTTCGATCCGGTCGTGGTGACATGCGCCAAGGTGAGCGCCGGCACCGCCCTCAACGTGATCCCCGAGACGGCCGAGATGGCCGGCACCGTGCGCGCCACCTCCGAGGAAGCGCGTGAGCTTGCCCATGAGGGCATCCGCCGGATTGCGACCAACATCGCCGCGGCGCATCTGTGCGAGGCGGAGGTCAAGATCAATCGGGGCTACCCGGTCACGGTCAACGACGCCGGCTTTGTCGAGTTCGCCCGCGGCGTCGCGAGCGACCTCATTGGCGCCGACAACTATATCGACAGCCCGGCGCCGCTGATGGGTGCCGAGGATTTCTCCTATGTCCTGCAGCGCATGCCCGGCTGCATGATGTTCCTCGGCGTGATGCCGGAGGGTCACGACGGGCACGACCATATCGCGCCGTGCCACTCCAACCGCATGATGCTGAACGAAGACTGCATGGCGGTCGGGATCGCGATGCATGCCGCGATCGCCCACCGGTTCCTCTCCCCATGAGCAAGGCGTTCGTCAAAGAGTCGGACGACGACGAGCTGGAGCTACCCGAGGAGGAGTTCGTCATCCCCGCGGGGGTCAAGAACTACATGACGCCCGAAGGGCATCGCCGCATGCACGACGAGCTGCGCCGCCTCACCCGCGAGGAGCGCCCGAAAACGGTGGAAATCGTCTCCTGGGCGGCGGGCAATGGCGACCGCTCGGAAAACGGCGACTACCTCTACGGCAAGCAGCGGCTGCGCGAAATCGACCGGCGCATCCGTTTCCTCACCAAGCGGCTGGAGGCCGCCCTGGTCGTCGACCCGCGCCAGCAGACAAGGCGCGACCAGGTCTTCTTCGGCGCGAGCGTCACCTACGCCAATCAGCATGGCGCCGAGAAGACCGTGACGATCGTCGGCATCGACGAAGCAGATCTCGACCGCGGCCAGGTCAGCTGGATCTCGCCGATCGCCCGCGCCCTCCTAAAGGCGCATGAGGGCGACACCGTCGAGCTGCGCACCCCGACCGGGCCCGAACCGATCGAGGTCCTCGAAATCCGTTACGGGGAAGGCTGAACGCACCCGGGAACGGGCACTATGCGTCCTTCGAGACGCCCGCGTTGCGGGCTCCTCAGGATGAGGTTCTTTCTTAATTACATCATAGGCACCCTCATCCTGAGGAGGCGCGAAGCGCCGTCTCGAAGGACGCTGGACCGGCTTACGGCGGTCGGCCGCACCGAGCCGTCGCCGGACTATTTGAGCTGGTCGGCGACCTTGTCGAGGCCGGCCTTGACGCAGGCTTCGTCCTTGTCGCCGCCCGGAGCGCCCGACACGCCGGCCGCGCCGATCACCTCGTCGCCGATCTTGATCGGCAGCGCGCCTTGCGCGGCAACGATGTTGGTCAGATGCACCGCGCCGGTGGTCGGGTTGTCCTTGACCCGTTGCACGAACTCGCCCGACGGGATGCGGAAGGTGCGCGCGGTATAGGCTTTCTTGAAGCTGTTTTCGATCGTATGTGGCGAGGCCTCGTCGCCGCGCAACTGGACGATGATCTCGCCGTTGCGCCCGAGCACGGTGGCCGAGACGCGGTAACCCTGCCCCTTGCAGGTTTCGGCGGCGGTCGACGCGATCGTCAGGGCGGTGGCCAATGACAAATCCTTGTGGTTGAGCAATTGCGCGCTCGCCGGCATTGCGAGCGCTGCAGCAAGGCCGATGCCGGCAAGACTATGTATCGTTTTCATGATGTCCTCCCCGGTATTTTTGTGAAGATTGAGACTACAGCTTGAGCAGGCGCCTGGCGTTGCCGTTGAGCAATTTCTCGCGGTCCTCGGCGCAGAGCGGCAGGGTCTTGATCCACTCTGCGCCGGGCGGGTTGTCCATGAACGGGTAGTCGACCGAAAAGAGGATGCGGTCGATCCCCATCTCCATCATGCAGCAGATGAGCGCCGGGTCGGAGAAGAAGCCGCTGGTGGTGATCCAGAAATGCTCGCAGAAGATATCGCGGAACGTCGTCTCGCTCATGCTGCCGCGCAACCCGTGGCTGATCCGCCAGAGATAGAACGGCAGCCCCTCGCCGAGATGGCCGAGGATGATCTTGAGCCCGGGATAGGCGTCGAACACGCCGCTCAGCACAAAACGAATGCCCTGCGTCGCGGTCTCGACGGTGAACCCCCAGCCGGCGCGCAGCAGCCCCGGATGCTTTTCGACATAGCCCTTGTAGTAGGCCTCGATCACGGCTTGCTGCGGCAGCGCCGGGTGGATGTAGATCGGCACGTCCAAGGCCTGCGCCCGCTCGTAGATCGGCCAAAAGCGCTCGTCGTCGTGAAAGAGGCCGCCGGTCAACCCGTTGACCATCGCCCCCTTGAAGCCAAGCTTTGTCACGGTGCGCTCGAGCTCGTCGGCCGCCGCCTTCGGATCGGCGGTCGGCAGCGCGGCAAAGCCGGCGAACCGGTCGGGATGGGCGCGCACCGCCTCGTAGAGGCGATCATTGACGCGGCGCGCCAAGGGCACGCCGGTTGCGGCGTCGACCCCTTGCAGGCCGGGGATCGAATGCGACAAGACCTGCAGGTCGATCCCCGCCTCGTCCATCTCCTTGAGACGCAACGCGCCGACATCGTCGAGCCGCTCGACGATGTCGCGACCGGCGCCGGGGCCGCCGAGCTGCTTCACCTCGGCGTCCTGGTAATGCTCCTCCAGCGCGATGATGTAGGACTTCGCCGCCATTTGCGTCCTCCCTCAGCTGTCGGCGCCGGCATAGCTCGTCAGGTCGATGAATTCCAGCACCGTGCCGTCGGGATCCAGGAAATAGGCGCGCGGCCCGTTGACCACCCCACCCTGGCGGTCTTCCTCGAAGGTGATCTCGACGCCCTTGGCGCGCAAATGATCGAGCGCCGCCGGGTAATCCTCGTGCGCGACGGCAAAGGAATGATGCACGCCGCCATGGCTCTCGGGCACCGGGTTGATCGGCGGATCGCGCTTGACGAGGATGAGGCAGGTCCCGGCCGCGTCCAGAAAGGCCATGCTCCCCTGCCCCACCGTGGCAAGATGCCGGCACCCGACGATCTCGGTATAAAACCCGGTGCTCTTCGCCACGTCGCTGACCGGAATGCTGAAATGGGCGACGGATTTGATGGCGACCATGGGGATCCTCCGCGCTGGCGAAACCGATGCGCCGATCCTAAGCAGAGGTGTGTGGGGCGGTCCACATTTCCCTCGTCGCCCTTTGGGGGAGAGGGAGTGTTTGAGCGGTCGGCGAGGATTGTTATGGCGATAAGTGTGCTGTCTCGACTGCCATAGCCGCTAGCAATATATCCGCTTCGGGTACGCCAAGCTCGCGAGCGCGTTGGTACCAGTAGGCCGCCATCGCGGAATTTGCCCGGGCGCCAATGAACCGGGATCGGGCGAGGAAGGCCGGATCGTAGGTCTCGCCCAATTGCAGCGCTGCCTGCCCATGTCCGGCATTGGCTGCACGTTCGTAGAACATCCGTCCGGCACTGAAATTGCCGATGACAAACAGGGCGTCGCCACGCGCCACAAGCGTTGAATTGAGTGCGGCCGACCCGAGCGGCTCAGTCGGTGCAGTGGTCGAATTAGCCGCGCCAACGGAGGGGTTGGCGCTGGGAGTACCACCCGAGCCTCTCGGGACGGGTGGTGAAGCATCGCTCGCTATCGCCGGATCAGTGGGGGCAACGGTCTGCGCTGTGCGTGGTGCGTCCGTCAAAGGAAGATCCGGAAGGATCTCCTTTGACGTTACAGTGGCCGGTGCTGCATTTGCAGCGGCTGAATCCGGCGCGCCTTGGGATGGGGCGATTGTCGCTTTCGCGGGCGATCGCAGTTCGGGCTCGACGCCTCCACTCGCCAATTTCTCCAAAGCTGTCGTAGGAGCGACGGACAGAGCTGCCCCGCCAGGGTGTTTTCCCTCACCCGTCAGCAGAACGACTCCGCCTAGGGTGAGGATTGCGACGGCGGCTGCCGCAGCTGGGAAGACCGTCCAGCGATGTGCCGGGCCCCTGACAGCCGGCGGATCGAAATCGGTTGCCTGAGGCGCTTCAGCAGCGCAATGAACCGCATCGCCCGCATCCTCGGCGGCGTTCGGCTCGGCTTCGTCATCTGGCCGTGCCGACCAGACCAGAACGGGGCCGCCGCGCGCTTTTTCCTCGGCATCGTGCAGTATTGCGCTGAGGTTTTGTGCTGGCATCGTCGCCGTTCGCGACTCCTTGCGCACCAGCAGCGCGCCCGAGAGTTTTGCCCCAGTCATGATCGCCTACGCCGCTACGCGCATGCTGATGCGCGGATATAGGTACTCCCACAACGCCGCAATTTCCTGCGCCGAACGCCCGCTCGGCGCGGTCTCCATGACGGTGCGGCCATCGATCATCGAGACCGCGTATTCGGTACGCTGGTTAAGGATGACGGGCGCCACCGGGCCATGCTCGGAGAGCGCCGCGACGGCTTGGGCGGTGATGTTGGCACGGGACGCGGCAGCGTTCATAACGAAGAAAAATGGCTTTCCTGCCCGTCGCACCATGTCGACGGTTGCGCCGATGGCACGCAGATCGTGCGGGCTCGGCCGCGCCGGAATGACGACCAAATCGGCGATGGCAATGACCTGCTCGATTGCTGCGGTGAGTGCCGGCGGCGTGTCGATGATCGCGAACGCAGCTTTGCCGCTCCACAACTCCGCGGGATTGGCGGCGAGGTCGGCCAGGTTCGCCGTCGCAAGCGCCGGCGCATCGTCCTTGCGGGCGCCCCGCCACGCGCTGAGCGAGCCTTGCGGATCGGTGTCGACCAGAACGGCAGGGCCCTGCCCTGCCCTCCCGGCCTGGACGGCCAGGTGCGCGGCGATCGTCGTCTTGCCGGCGCCCCCCTTCTGACAGGCTACTACGATGACGCGCGTCTCCGTGAATCCTCCCACACGCTCGATGAGCCTCCTGCTGGGGCTCTCGTGTCGGCCCACCAGTCGTTGGACCTTCTCGATGCTTGCGACTGTCGGGCTTTCGCTCTCGACCAATCGCGCGCCGGAGGCAGGGATCACGTTCCGTTTGAACCAAGGGAGCATGTGCATGACACCTGAGTTGAAATGGCCAGGCAGCTGAACACTCTGGTTAATGACTCATAAATATTAATCAGAAGTAAACAAAAGGTTACGAGTTCCGATACGTTATTTCCCATTATCTTTTGTTTTATAGCAAATACGATATGTTTGTGAGATGCTGTTAACGCTTGGCATTACAGAGACTGGCGCAGGGGCAAGGTTCCGCGCTGTCCGGAGCGTCGCGAAAGCGGATCAGAACCGGATGTCGGTCGGCGGGAGGCCGAATTCGGAGCGGCCGAAGACGGCGGCGGCGCGTTCGAGGTTGGTGCCGGCGTGGGCCTGCATCGCGTGGATGTCGCGCCAGGCGCGCTGGATCGGGTTGGCGAGGAAGATGGCGCGGCCGCCCGCGGCCATCATCAGCCGGTCGACGGCGCTGACGCTCCAGTCGACCGCCTTGCCGGCATCCCACCGGGCGCGGGCGCGCAGGGTGAGCGGGATCTCCTCGCCGGCGCGGGCGAGGCGCATCATCTCGGCGAAATTGGCCAGCATGCGGTCATGCGCGGCACCGGTCTCGGCGGCCGACTCGGCGAGCCTCAGCTGGGCGAACGGATCCTCGGCGACGCGGCCGCCGTCGCGCAGATTGACCCGCCGCTGCTGCTGCTCGCGGAAGGCGGCAAAGGCGCCGGTCGCCACCCCGATCGCCGCGGCGGAGAGGGCGTAGGCGAAGAGGAGGCCGAACGGCAGCCGGTAGAGCGGCGCATCGTTGACCGCCATTCCGGGGTTCTTCAGGTGAAACGCATCGAGATAGGAGTGCGTGCGGTACTCCGGCACGAAGGCGCCCGCGACGACGATGTCCTTGCTCCCGGTGCCGCAGAGGCCCATGACATGCCAGTTGTCGTCGATCGCATAGTCGGCGCGCGGCAGCAGGAAGGTGCGGGCGTCGGGTGGCGCGCCGTCCTCCTTGGGCGGCACGATGCCGCCGAGCACCGCCCAGCCGCAGAAATCGCAGCCGCTCGAAAACGACCAGCGGCCGGAAAGGCGGAACCCGCCGGGCGCGCGCTCGACGGTCCCGGTCGGCGCCAGCGAGGTCGACATCTGGACGCTCGTGTCGGCGCCCCAGACATCCTCCTGGGCCTGCGGTGGAAACAGCGCCAGGTGCCAGTTGTGGACGCCGACGACGCCGAAGATCCACCCGGAGGAGCCGCACACCGCGCCGACTTCCGTCACCGCCTGGTAAAAAATGTCGGGGTCGAGCTCGAAGCCGCCATAGCGCCTGGGCTGCATCACGCGAAAGAGGCCTTGCTCCTGGAAATCGGCGAAAGTCTCCGGGGGCAGGTGGCGCAGCTCTTCGCCGCGCGGCGCCCGCTCGCGCAATGCCGGCAACAATCCCCGCACGCGGCCGAGGAATTCGTCAGGTGTCATGCCGCCCCCGCCTCGTTCTCGGTGCTATGATGCCACACGATTAGAGGGAGGACGAGCCATGCAGCATTCGGGCCGCATCGTCTTTGGCGCGATGGAGTCGGTGACATTCGGCCGTCCCGCCGCCGAAATCGTCGCCGAGGAGGCGCGGCGGCGCGAGGCCGAGCGGGTGTTCCTCATGGTCAGCGGCACGCTCAACCGCGCGACCGACGAGATCGCCAAGGTCCGCCGCGCACTCGGCAACCGGTTCGCCGACCTTTTCGACCATATGCCGCCGCATACGCCGCGCCACGCGGTCGTCGAGGCGGCGGCGATGGCGCGGGACGCCGGCGCCGATTTGATCGTCACGGTCGGCGGCGGCTCGCTGACCGACGGCGCCAAGGCGGTCCAGCTGTGCCTCGCGAACGACATAAGGAGCGCCGAAGCGCTCGACGCGCTGCGCCCGGTGGCGGGGCCGGATGGCGTCGTCGGCCCGCCGCCCGCGATGAAGCCGCCGGCGGTCCCGCAGATCACCGTGCCGACGACGCTGTCGGCCGGCGAGTTCAGCGCGATCGCCGGGGTCACCGACGAGCGCAGCCGGGTCAAGGAGCTGATCCGCCATCCGCTTATCATCCCGCGCGCGGTGGCGCTCGATCCGGCCGTGACGGTGCACACGCCGGAATGGCTGTTTCTGTCGACCGGCGTGCGCGCGGTCGACCATTGCGTCGAGGGCGTCTGCTCGGGCGAGGCCAACCCCTATGGCGACGCCCAGGCGTTGCATGGCCTGGCGCTCCTCTGCCGGGGCCTCGCGCGGGTCAAGGCCGACCCGAGCGACCTCGCGGCGCGGCTCGACTGCCAGATCGGGTCATGGCTGTCGATGGCGCCGCTCGCCGCCGGCGTGCCGATGGGCGCGAGCCACGGCATCGGCTATGTGCTGGGCGCGGTTTTCGACATCCCGCACGGCCACACCTCATGCATCATGCTGCCGGCGGTGATGCGCTGGAACAAAAGCGTCAACGCCGAGCGTCAGGCCCTCATTGCCGCGGCGATGGGTCATCCGGGCGAGGATGCCGGCGACGTGCTCGACGCCTTCATCGCCGGGCTCGGCATGCCGCGCAGCCTCGCCGCCGTGGGGATCGGTGCGGAGAAATTCGCCACGATGGCCGAGGCGGCGATGGGAACGCCGTGGGTGCCGCGCAACCCGCGCCCGATCGCCGGCCCCGAACAAGTGCGCGAGATCCTCGAACTCGCGGCGTGAATCAAGCCCGTACGAGTCCATTAGTAGGCATTGCGAATCAGAGCTCCATAGCCTCAATCGGGGTCGCAAAACTTACCTTGAAATCGTCCCCCCATCTAAGACTCGCAAAGCCACAAGCGCGCTTAAGCCAGACCCCGGTCTGCTCCGCGGAGTTGTTTGTCCCATACCACCACCCTGCCACCAGCGATTCGGCATATTTCTCGTTCAGGTCCTGCCTACGGTATAGGTCGTTACGATCACGGGCCACGATCCGACGGGAGCGCGCTCTAACCTTTGAGAGCTTCTCGATTGTACCAGGAGCAGTCTTCTCTAATGCTTGCAAACCTCCAGAGAGAACCTCCTTTAACGAGCGGCAATTGGCACGGCGACCGCGGATCTCGAACCAATAATTACCGCTCCTTCGCGGCATCCTTGAAGCGCCGCCGTTTGCCAGCGGAGCTTGAGGACGATTCGCAGATGGAATGCCGATGGGATCTGGCTCGGTGCGGTTGAAGGGACCAATTTTTTCTTTGGACAAATCGATAACAAGCGTCGGGCTGTCAGGACCCTTACCGAGCCCCAAACGGCTAGCACTCAACACGCGAACATAGAGATTTTCATGACCGTCTGCACTGCGCAGCAACTCGATCAGCTTGGACGTCGATATGACAACAGCCACCGTGTGTCTCCCTTACAAGCATCAGCTTCCTTGTAAGGGACGAGTGAAAGTGAGTCAAGCCGGCTCAGGACCGGTACCACCGGTGGCGAAATAGAGCCGTGGGTCGGCGGCGCGGACGTGGGCTTCGGGGAGGCCCAATTCGCGGCGCACGATGTTGGTGCCTTCGACGAGCGCGACGCATTTGTAATAGGCGATGCGGCGGCTGAGGCCCTCGCGCCCAAAGCCGCAATCGGTGGTTATGACCAGCTGCTCGGGTGGGATGTATTCGAGCGCCTTGCGGATCAGGCCCGCGACGTGCTCGGCCGGCTCGACGACGGTGTTGCAGTGGTTGACGACGCCGATGCCGATCTTCTTGTCGGTCTTGTATTTGCCGAAAAGCGCGAGGTCCTTACCGTCGCTGCTGGCGCACTCGAAGGTGATGACATCGGCGTTCAATTGTAACAGATGCGGCAGGGCGCGCTCATAGCTCGGGACCTCCCAGTAGACGCGCTGCTGGTTGGGATTGCCCCAGCAGGTGTGCACCCAGATCTCGGCATCGACCCCGGCGAGCTGGCGGTTGAAGGCCAGCGTCTGGAATTCGAGATCCTTGTCGGTGCATTGCGGCAGCGTGGTCAGCCCGTGATGGCGCGGCTCCTCGACCTGGATCACCGGGCAGCCGGCGGCCGCCAATTCCTTGAACTCGGCGTTCATGATGTCGCAGAGATCGAGCACCAGCGCGTTGTCGTCGTGGTAATGCTCGTCCCACAGCATGCTGGCGAGCGCCGGCGCGCAGATCGCGCCGAACTTGACCGGGCGGTCGGAGAGCCGCTGCGCGACCTGCCAAATCGCGGCATATTCGAGCGGGCCGCGGCCGAGTTTTTCGGTGACGACGCCGGGCTGATAAGCCTCCTGCACCTCCCACAGGATCTTGCCGGGCCTGAGGCCGTGGCGCTGCATCCAGCCGCGCGAGGTGTCGCGGTGGCCGGAAATGCCGAGGAGGCGTTCGATCGGGTAGAAGAACCACGACTTGCCGCCGACCGCGAGGTCGAAGCGGCTGTCGCCGTCGGTGACGATGTCGAGCCCGGCGGCCTCCTGCGCGTTGATCACCGCCGCGACGGCGTCGAGATACTGCTCGCGAAACAAGGAGTCGCCCAGCATCGTCTTGAACGAACGCCCGGCGAGGTTCGCCTCGAACCATAACGGGCGCGGATACGACCCGGTGATCGCGGTCGGCAGGATCATGTCGCGGGTGGTGGTCAGCATGCTGCAAGATTCCCCATACCGGCGTTTCAAGCTGGGAGGACAATACCAATCATTGCCATCCCGGCGAAGGCCGGGATCCATCAGACGCTGCGGCGATGGTTGGGAGTGGATGACCGGCCGGCGAAGCGCTTGACGGGTTTCGACCACTGCACGATGGATCCCGGCCTTCGCCGGGATGGTGGCTATGCTATTCGCCGCCGAAGATCGCCTCGGGCAATAACGCCGAGACGACGTAGTTGGGGACGTCGACGACGTTCGAGATGCGCAGGTCGACCGCCACCGAGCAGATCACATAGGCTTGTTCGCGGCTGAAGCCGCGTTCTTCCAACAGCGCGATCATGTTGAGGACGGCGTTGCGGCAGGAGAGGGTCAGGTTTTCCGCTTCGATCTCGCCGGCGGCGTTGATCGGCATGCCCATGACGCCGAGAAAGCGCTCGGGCGCGGCGAAGCGCGGGTCGGTGAAATAGCTCTCGCGGGAGAATACCGGCGAGGTGAATTTGCGCCGTAGGGCCAAGCCCTTGTGGAGCTTGAAACGGACGATGGCGGTCGCGCCCATCTCGACCGCGGTGACGCAAACCTCGCCGTCGCCCTGCGCGAAATGCGCGTCGCCGGTCGAGAAGAGGCCGCCCTCCTTGAAGACCGGGAGGTAGAGCTTGGCGCCCTTGGTCAGCTGCTTCACATCGAAATTGCCGCCGTTTTCGCGCGGCGGCAGGGTGCGCAGCCCGGCAAGCCCGCAGGGACCGGTCGGCACCGCGCCGGCCGCATCGGGCGGGAAGGCAAAGCCGCCGCGGTCGATCACCCGCTGTTCGCGCGCGGTCCACTCGGCGAGTTTCGCGGCCGAGGGCGCCACCGCCGACACGCCCATGAACGGCGCCCCCGGAATGCGCACCCCGGGGATCTGCTCGGAGGTGGCCCAGCCGTCGCGGAGCCGCCAGTGCACCAGGAACGGCTCGGCGAATACATCGCGCAGAAAGCCGAGCCCCGGCACGATCGCGCTGAACGCCGTCGGCTCCGGCACGATATCGGTGAACTCGATTTCGAGGATGTCGCCGGGCTCGGCGCCCTTGACGAAGACCGGTCCGGTCAGCGGGTGCACCGCGCCGGCCTCGATCGAGGCCAGGTCGGCGGCGGCCATGCCCGGCTTGATCTGGCCGTCGAGCGCGTCACGGGTTTCGAGGGCGATCTCCTCGCCCTCGCCGATCTCGGCGACCGGCGCGATGTCCGGGTGATAGCGGTTGTGGCCGAGATGGGGCTCCGCGGCGAGCGGCTTCCCCCGATCGATGCGGATCGCGTGCATGGCGCCCTCTCAGTGCAATGGCGAGCCTTGGATCGTGATGCGATGCAACAGGCGGCGCTCGCCGTGATAATCGTTGACCGCGAAGTGCCAGGTCGAGCGGTTGTCCCAGAGGGCCAGCGAGCCCTCGCGCCAGTGAAAGCGGCAGGTGAATTCAGGCCGTGTCGCGTGACGGTAGAGGTAGTCGAGCAGCGGACGCGACTCCTCCTCGCTCCAGCCGTCAAACCGCAGGGTAAAGCCGGGGTTGACGTAGAGGGCGCGGCGGCCGGTCTCCGGATGGCGGATGACGACCGGGTGGACGGCGTCCTGGGTCGCCAGTTCGGAATTGCCGATGCGGCCGGCGAGATCGCCGCGGCGGGCCTGCGCTTGCGCGCCGAACACGTGGCGGCTCGAATGACAGGCGGAGAGCCCGTCCAGGGTCGCCTTGAGCCCGTCGGAGAGCGCGTCATAGGCGGCGTACATGCTGGCAAAGAGGGTGTCGCCGCCGGTCTTTGGCACCTCGCGAGCATAGAGCATCGAGCCCAACGCCGGCACCGCGTCGTAGCTGTGGTCGGTGTGCCAGCCGCCGCCGATATTGCGCCGCTGCTCGGGTTCCTTGCGCACCTCGGCGATCATCGGATAGCCGGGCACCGCGGCGAAGAAGCGGTTGATGTCGATCGGGGCAAACCGCTCGGCAAAGGCGAGGTGCTGCTCCGGCTTCAAATGCTGATCGTGGAAGAAGACGACGCCGTGCTCGCCAAAGGCGCGCCGGATCTCGGCAAAGACTTCATCCGCCAGCGGCGCCGCCAGATCGATCCCGGCGATCTCCGCCCCGACCTTGCTCGAAATCGGCTCGACCCGGATATGCTGATAACCCATCGTCATTCTCCCGAACGGCCCGCGGCGCAAATCATTGGCCGGGCCTCGATGGATAGCAAGCGCCCCGGTCAGGCCTTGTCCGGCATCTCATCCTGCGCCTGTTGATTGATCGCGTCGCGCATCAGGGCGTATTTGACCTGCGTGATGTTGACATCGCGAAAGTAGTTGACCAGATCGCCCCACGGGTCGGTGATCCGGCCGATCCCCGAGATGAAGGCGACGACCCCGCCGATCTCCAGCCGACCGGCATAGACCGCCCACCCACCGACCAAGAGCGCGCCGATGATCTGCAGCTGCGTGCTGAGGTTCATCAGGAAGTTCATCGAGAACTTGAACTTGTAGATCCCCATGTTGAGTTCGAAGACGTGCTGGATGCGTTCCTCGTCGGCGCGATCGCGCGCCTCGTGACCCTGAATCCCCTCGACGACGCTGATGCTGAGCTGCCGGATGATCTGAACCCGCTGTCGGGTGCGCCGGTTCATCGCGCCCTGCATCAGCGGCACGAAGACCAGCTGCGGGACGAAGAGAAGGAACACCGTCGCCGCCATCCAAAAATCGACGTGGATCATGTAGGCCAGCACCGAAACCAGGATGCCGCCCTGCAGCAGGGGCTCGGAAACGGCCCCGCCGACGAACCCGCCGATCGATTCGACCTCGGCGACGATCATCGAGGCCTGCACCCCTTCTGCCTCCAGCGTCGACGAGGCGGCGGAGGTCGAGTCGACCAGGGCATGCATGCACCCGCCGCCGCAGATCGCGGGTCGCGCGCTCGCCGACCCAGCTGCGATAGACGTTGAGGACCAGCTTGGTGCCCCCCTGCACCAGAACGGTTCCGGCGTAGACGGCGCAAAGCACGACGATGAACGAAAAATCCCGGTGCTTGACGAGGTCGTTGACGATCCGGCGTTGCAACTCGAGCGGCGCGATTTCGAGCAGAAACACCGCGACGGTCAACACCACCAGCGGCAGCTGATGCCAAAAGCTGGTTGCCAAGACATAGCGGTAGATATTGTCGGGGATTTCGCCCGCAACGCCCGAGCCCACCCGCCAGCGGGCCGGCCCCTGTTTCAGGCTTTCGGTGATTTGCGCCACGTCCATCCATAGGCGAACGCCTCCTAGCCGATAAAGTATCGGCCGCCTGTTGACACGCAATACCGTCAGGGTCATCTAACGCAGAAATGACATCATCAATGGAATATGTCATGCAAGGAAGAGCTCGCATCAACCAACAGGGCCGCATCGTGATCCCGGCGGAGTGTCGCTCCGCGGCTGGCCTCAAGCCGGGCGACGATCTATTGATCGAGCCGGTCGGCGAAGGAGAATTGCGGCTGCGGACGCGACGGCAGGCAATCAAGGAGGCGCAGACAATCGTCGCACGCCATGTTCCCAAAGCCCGCGATCTCGTGGCGGAGCTGATCGCCGAGCGGCGGGAAGACGCATCGCGTGAGTGATGCGGGACTTGTCGTCGATGCCTCAGCGGTGCTCGCCTTACTGAAGAGTGAGACATTTGACCGGTTTGATCCGGAGCGCCTGGTCGGCGCTTCGATCAGCACCGTCAACTTTTCGGAGGTTCTGGCGAAGCTGACCTCGGGCGGCCTACCCGAAGCGGCAGCGGATGCGGCCGTCGCTGCCCTGGATTTGCGGGTGGTTGTTTTCACCGCGGACCAGGCGCGGGCCGCCGCGCGACTATGGCAGCCGACCCGCCGCGTCGGGTTGTCGCTGGCCGACCGCGCCTGCCTAGCGCTCGGGCTTGAACTCGGCATGCCGGTGGTGACCGCTGATCGGATCTGGGCAGGCCTCAAGATCGGGGTCGAGATCGTCCTCATCCGATGAGACGCTGAGCCCCCCGGTTGATCGCGGGTCGACTCAATCAAACGTCAGAACCGTCCTTGCGACCTCTCCAGCTTTCATCGCGCGGAAGGCTTCGTTGATGTCGCCGAGATGGCCGCGCTTGGTGACCATGCTGTCGAGGTCGAGGCGGCCCTGGCGGTAGAAATCGAGATAGAGCGGGATGTCGATGCGGAAGCGGTTGGACCCCATGCGCGAGGTCTGCACCTTGCATTCCGGGCGGATCGCCATCCACGGGAATTCGATCATCGCGTCGGGCGGCAGCACCCCGACGATCGTCGCGGTGCCGCGGATCGCGAGGCTTTCGATCGCCTGCCGCACGAGCTTGGCATTGCCCACCGCCTCGAAGGCATGATCGACCCCGAGCCCGCCGGTCAGCCGGCGCACCGCCTTCACCGGATCCTCTTCGGCGCTGTTGACGAAATGCGTCGCGCCGGCGCGCTTGGCCATCTCCTCCTTCGCGGGGAACATGTCGACGGCGATGATCTGGCGCGCCGCGCCGATCCGCGCGCCCTGGATGATCGACAGCCCGACCCCGCCGCAGCCGAACACGGCGACGGTCTGCCCGGCTTCGAGACCCGAGCTGCGCAAGGCGGCGCCGACCCCGGTCAGGACGCCGCAACCGACCAGCGCGGCGCGGTCGAGCGGGATCTCCGGATCGATCTTCACCAGCGAGTTCTCGTGCAGCAGCATCTTTTCGGCATAGCTCGAAATCGCGATGAACTGGCGCAACGGCCGGCCCTGCTGCGACAGGCGCGGCGCCGCCGTCTCGGGCCGGGCGACGATGCCGCCGGTGCACAAGTTCGGGTGCCCCGAGAGGCATTGCGGGCAGCTGCCACAGAAGCCCGAAAGGCAGGCCACGACATGGTCGCCCGGCCGCACCGTTGTGACATCGGCGCCAACCGCCTCGACGATGCCGGCGCCCTCGTGCCCGAGGACGATCGGCCGGTCGAGCGGGAAGCGGCCGACCCCGTCGACGACGTGCAAATCGCTGTGACAGACGCCGGTCGCCACGGTGCGCACCAGCACCTCGCGGCCCCAAGGCTTGTCGATATCGACCGCCTCGATCGTCAGCGGTTCCTTCACCTTGCGAAAGATTGCGGCCTCGATTTGCATCGGATGATCCTCCCTCAACGGGCCTTGTAGGGCGGAAGAGCGAAGCGCGTTCCGCCATTTCTGTTCGCCCTAAAATGCGGCGGAAGACGCTTCGCTTTTCCGCCCTACAGTTCCTCTCGGCGTTCCGGCGCCAATCCTAGAGCCGTTTACAGACCGCTTCCACCAGCTCCCGCAGCCATTTGTGCGCGGGCTGATTTTCGAGCCGGCGGTGCCACAACATCCCGATCGCCACGCGCGGCGATGGGCAGGGCAGCTCGCGGAATTGCAGCTTGTCGACCCGCATATACGCCTCGGCAATGCGGCGGCACAGGATGGCGGCCAGATCCGATTGGGAGAGGATGCGCGCCATCGACAGATAGGGTGCGCGATGCGCAATTCGTCGTTCCAAACCATGCTGCCCGAGCCAGTCATCGATGAAGCTGGTATCCTCATGGCTGGAGGAGATTTCCAGATAGCCCAGCCCGGCGATGGCATCTGCGGTCAGCGCGCCGGGCTCGGCCGGATGATCGCGGCGCATCGCCAGAACGAAGCGGTCATCGAGCAACGGCATCAGGCCGAAGCGCTCTCCGGGATCGGCGAAATTCCCGACCGCGAGATCGAGTTCGCCGCGGTCAAGGAGGTCGCCAATTCTGAGCGTGCCGCTGGGGCGCAGATCGAGCTGCACCGATGGCGCAGCTCGGCTGCAGTGGCAACCAGCGCCGCGGACACCGCGACGGCCGCGTAATTGTTCACGGCAATCGTAAAGCGCCGGTCTGCCTGCTGCGCGACAAAGTTCTCCGGTTCGAGGGCAAGCTGCATCTCGCTCAGCGCATGGCGCAGCGGCGCGGCCAGCTGCTCGGCCCGCGCCGTCGGCACCATGCCCTCCGGGGCCCGGATAAAGAGCTGGTCCTTCAGCATGTAGCGCAACCGGTTGAGCGCATGACTCACCGCCGGCTGGCTGAGGCCGATTTTCTGCCCGGCCCGGGTGACGTTACGCTCCTGCATCACCGCATCGAAGACGATCAGCAGGTTGAGATCGAAGGCACCCCAATTCATTTATCACATGTGGATGTGACAAGAATGCATTTCCAGCATGCATCCGGGCACCCCATGTTCGCAGGAGAGAAGTCAGCAACGGAAAATCGCTGTACGCTGCCGGTTGACGTTGCGGTTCTGGAGTGGGACTGGGCCGACGAAATACGGAGCACAAACATGATCTTCGCGGAGGCCTCTGATGGGTAGCCTCGCTCATTTCGGCCCGGCGATGACGGCCGCGTTCCTGGGCTCGCTCGTCGAGGCGGTCGAAGCGTTGACGATCGTGCTTGCCGTTGCGACGGTGCGCGGCTGGCGGCCGGCGGGGCTCGGCGCGGTCGCCGGCCTTGTGCTGCTGGCGTTGATTGTCGTGGTGCTTGGGCCGCTGCTCAACCTAGTCCCGCTGCATCTCTTGCA